>Ga0187771_10004314_pt1 | contig 10013 bp, 7 predicted proteins | sample 0116_SJ02_MP15_1_FD_133139 | JGI IMG/M metagenome (GOLD analysis project Ga0187771, IMG submission 133139) | Tropical peat soil microbial communities from peatlands in Department of Meta, Colombia - 0116_SJ02_MP15_10_MG | ecosystem: Environmental > Terrestrial > Soil > Wetlands > Peat | place... | reverse complement strand
TGGCCATGCTTGTTCCGCCAAACTGTAAATAAGCAGTTGCGTTGCTCCTTGCTAGGGTCTCTCCCCATGCACCAGGCGCACATATGTCTGGGTCTAGTCTGCCGTCTGCGGTTGGGCCTTCACTGCTCCAGAAGATCATTTGGTTGTTCTCGTAACCTGTGACATTCGACGGTTCAGTAGGCCAATATGTATACAGGTAGAATATTCCAGAGTTCTCCGTTGAGGCGCCTACTGTGATGACGTCTTTGGCGCACCCAGGTGATGAAACTGTGCCTGATCCTTGTTCGTTGCCAGCTGCGACGAAGCACGTAACGCCTGCCTTTGTGGCAGCATCCAACGCCAGAGCTGTGGGGTCATAACCAGTGTTCGGAATTTCTAGGCCGCCGAGGCTCATGGTGATTATGTTTGCGTGACTTGCAACGGCCCATTGGATTCCCGCTATTATCCACGAGTCGTATCCATAGCCATTGTTCGCGAGCACTTTACCGGCGATTATTTTGGCTCCATACGCGACTCCTAGAACCTTCAGAAAGCCGTAGTACGTAAGGATGCCTTGTGACGCAACGAGTCCCACTGTGGCCGTTCCGTGTCCAAAGCCGTCATGGATGGGCGTGTCCGCTTCGCCTGTGAATATTTTATAGTTGGTGACGACGCCGGCCAAATCTGGATGTTCGTACCAGCAACCCGTGTCCAAAGAAGCCACCACTACTCCTGAGCCGTTTATTCCCATTGCCCATGCATTGTTTGCGCCTATCCAGAACGGGAACTGTGCGTACCAATACGGATATGTGTTGTAGTAGTTGTTCAAGGCTGCTCCACTGTCGTCTCCTAGCGGATCTATGGGGAGACACTTCTTGCCGTTCATAAGAATCTCATTTACTCCAGCAAGTGAAGTCAATGCTAAGATCTTATCCGCTGGCAGTGTGGTTGCGATGGCGTTTATGATGCTGAACGTTGCATTGATGGTGCCGCCGAGTTTTGTGATGGCGTTAACGACCGAAGCTTGGTCAACGCCAGGGTTCAGCACGACTATTATAGGGTTTTCGCCCGCGAGATTTGCATCCATCTGAGCTTTAAGGTTAGGCGCTATCTTGTCAGGATTAGGTTGCGCGATTCCGCTTAAGGCCGCAGCTTTTGGCATTGGTATCAAAGCAATCGAGCTTAGCAGAATTGTTGCAGCAACTAAAATAGAAACTACCGTCTTATTCAAATCTAACACCTTGAATTTTCCTTTTTCCCTTTTCTGCAAACCCTTTAGTGTTTCTCAAAAGCTATAAATTTTGTGAAACTTTGTTCTATAGCAAACGATGACCTAAAGCACGTACACAGTTTATGAGTTGAGCGCGCGCGCTTGAACGAACAGCATTGTGCTCTTGATCAATCCTTGTACGTGCCCTATCATTTCTTCCTGAAGATAAATCAAACATTAATATTCGCCAAGAGATGAATAATCTAGTGACAGCGGGAACGCTTAATTGAAAAGAAAGAAATGCATCTACCATCCAAAACTGCATTGTACCTTTCCAAACAAGCCCTGCATAATTCTGGAAACTGAAAGAAAAAATAACAAAACCATTAAACCCAAACGTGCAGAATAAGAAGTCTGGAAAAGGATTCGGGTTGAGTCAAAAACTTTTCGGCACATCGGGGATAAGAGGCATTGTAAACCAAGACTTAACACTACAACTTGCGCTGCGCACAGGCTTAGCTATCGCGACCATAACCAAGGCAGGAAGAATCACGATTGCACACGACACGCGCACTACAGCAACTACCGTGGAAAACGCAGTAGTCGCTGGATTGCTTGCAGGGGGAGCCAAAGTGACAAAATTAGGCTTGCTTCCAACACCGTTACTTGCGTACGCAACGCGCCAACTTAAGGCGAACGCTGGCGTCATGATAACAGCTTCGCATAATCCGCCTCAATACAACGGCATCAAACTCTTCAACAAAAACACAATGGCCTACCTGCAAGAGCAGGAAAACAGGATAGAACAAATCATAAGAAAACAACAATTCACCCGACAAACGTTCAGAAAAATCGGAACCACAAATAACACAGACGTAGAACAACACTATATAGACACTCTCAAAGAAATTCCATTACGGAGACCGTGGCGAATAGTACTAGACTCAGGAAACGGCGCTGCATGCCAAATAGCGCCCAAGGTTTTTCAAGCGTTAGGCTGCAAAGTCACCACAATAAACGCACAACCTGACGGTCATTTCCCATCGCGAAGTCCGGAACCAGATGAAGAATCACTCAGAGAACTGTGCGCGATGGTGAAGCGACTCAGGGTAGATGCCGGATTCGCTTACGACGGAGATGGCGACAGAATGGTTGCAATAACCGAGAAAGGAGAATTCGCTCCTTTCGACCAGACCTTAGCTGCATTTGCTGCTTACGCGGTCAAGAGAAATAGAGGCGGAACCATAATCACCACCGTGGAAGCATCAATGGCCATGGAAAAACAGGTTCAGCGGCACGGCGGCAGAGTTCTGAGAACAAGAGTCGGCGATGTCGCCGTGGCGGAAGAAATTAAGAGGCATAATGCGATTTTCGGTGGCGAGCCTTGCGGCGCTTGGATTCACCCTCAAATACACCACTGCCCCGATGGCATCTTATCTTCTGTCTTGCTTCTCGAAGCCTTAGAGAGCGAAGGCAAGCCTTTGTCTGCGTTCATTGGAGACGTTCCGCTCTATCCAGAGAAGAAGAACAGCGTAAAATGCCCCAACGAAGCTAGGACTAAGGTCATGCAAAGAATAAAGGCAATGCTGCCTCTCGTCTTTCAGAAAATAAATGATCTGAATGATATTGACGGGATACGTTTGAGCCTTGCAAAAGGTTGGGTTCTAATTCGTGCCTCAGGCACCGAACCTTTGATACGAGTAAAAGTCGAAGCAGAAAACACTTCCGAAGTGAGAGGAATAATGGAAAAATCCATGAACGTTGTACAAAGAGTAACCATGGAGATTGGGTTATGAAGGCAGTAATCCTTGCTGCCGGCGAAGGAACAAGACTTCGCCCGTTTACGCTCACTCGTCCGAAGCATTTGATTCCTGTGGGCGGAAAAACGGCCATTGAGCACGTGCTGGACGCGATTAGAAATGCAGGCGTCAGCGAGATAGTCGTTGTGGTTCATTACAAAGCTGAACAGCTTAAAGATTTTCTCGGTGATGGTTCAGAATTTGGGCTAAGCATAGAGTATATCCATCAAGCTGAAATGAAGGGCACGGCAGATGCCATAAAAACCGTAGAGTCAAACGTAGCTGAAGATTTTCTCTTAATCTACGGTGATATCCTCACGACTCCAGAAGCCGCAAGATCTGTCATCAAAGCGTATGGAGAGAGTAAGCCTGCAGCAGCTATGGCTGTCGTACAAGTCAGTCGTCCAGAGCATTATGGCATAGTCAAGCTTGAAGACCATTACGTAACTGAAATTTTTGAGAAGCCACAACCCAGTGAAGCGCCGACAAACCTCGCAAACGCTGGCGTGTACATGTTTTCGAAGGAAATCTTCGAGAAAATTCGCCAAACACCACTTTCGTCCAGAGGCGAACTTGAAATCACCGACACGTTCAAACTTCTTATCGAAGACAAGCGTCAAATTCTCGCCGTTCAAATTCCAAAGGAAGATTGGCTAGACATCGGCAAGCCGTGGGATCTGCTTGAGGCAAACCGATGGGCTTTGTCACGGATTGCGCCAATAGTTGACGGAAGAATTGAGGACAATGCTCATCTAATAGGCACAGTTACAGTCTGCAGAGGTGCACATGTGCGCTCGGGCGTGTATATCGAAGGCCCCACTTTTGTTGGTGAGAACAGTGACATAGGCCCTAACTGCTTCATTCGTCCTTACACGCACATCGGAAAACAAGTACACATCGGAAATGCTTGTGAAATAAAGAACAGCATAATAATGGACAAAGCTAAGATTGGGCATCTTAGCTATGTAGGCGACAGCGTCATAGGCGAAGGATGCAATTTTGGCGCTGGAACCTTAATCGCCAATTATCGTTTTGACGCCAAACCTGTGAAAATGATGGTTAAGGAGCAGGTTGTCGAGACTGGAAAAGTAAAACTTGGCGTTTTTTTGGGTGATAAAGTCAAGACTGGCATAAACGCTACTTTGATGCCTGGCGTTAAAGTTGGCAACAACTGCTGGATAGGCCCGAATGTTGTCCTCTATCGTGACTTGCCTCCAAATTCTCGTGTGATATTAAAACAAGAGATCGAACAGAGGACACTAGAAGAAAAGTGAAGAAGCGCTAAACCGTTAATAACAAGTGTCTTTATCATATGAGAGCGAAAACGAGGTGAAATGCAGAGTTGTCAGTGGCAGAGAGAAAATTTTTCGGTGAAGTGAGCGCGTTGGTTGACAAGCCAGTTAGAGTGGTAACAACGGATGGCAAGTCTTTTGATGGCACGCTTCTCGGCGTAAACCCAGAAACCCTCAGCCTTTGCTTATCAGAGGCAAGAAATGAGAAAGGTATAGTAATGCACCGAGTAGTCTTAAACGGAAGTGTAGTGGCCGAGGTTTTTGCGGTTGAAAAACCCTTCGATTTGAGGGCTCTGGCTGACCGTTTGGAAAAAGTGTTTCCAAAGTTTGTAAAGTTATACGAGGATCAAGGCTTCATCATGGTTATGGAGAAAATCAAAGTCACCGAAAAAGGTGTAGAAACAGGCAGCGGCCCCGCGGCAGAACGTGTTCAGAAAGTTTATGACCAATTTTTGAGTGAGATGAAAGCTTAGACAAACCAGCGAAACTCTTCCTCTTTCCTTCTTTCCTCTGGCGGGGATTCAAGTAACCCGAAGGATTCAAGAATCGTCTTCGTGGCCTCAGCCGCCACATCTAAGCGGCTCAAGTTCACGTTCAAATGCAACATTTCGCAGATTGGCTTCAGGGTCACATGTGCGGCTTGCGCATCTGGGTAGAATCCTGTGGTTTCTGCAAGGAGACAGAAGCCTTTGAACCCACGAAGTTTTCCCAAGGCGATTAGAAGGCCAGCGATACCGAATATTTGGCCGCCGAGGATCTCTGCACCCATGCTCTTGGCGTCCTTTAAGGCTTCTCGATTGGAAGCGGCACAGTAGAGTTTTGGAGTGACTATCTTTTCTTCGCGCCTTAATCCGCCAATCGTGATTAAATATTTGCAGCCCAAATCTTCGGCTACGTCGAGAACGCGTCCGCAGAGTTCGTATTGTCCCATCGTGGTCAAAGCTTGCGTGTTGCCATAAAGGAGTATTAGGTCTCTTTCGCTGTTTTGACCTTTGTAATAGTAAAGTTCGTTTCTGGGCGCGTTGGTTTTGCCTTGCTCCGTAGTTATGGCAAAGTCTTGAAAGGATGATGAGTAGATTTCTCCGAATTCCTTTGCTTTCAACTCCCGTATGATATGAAGCGTAGCTATGTTGGCGACAAAGCCTATTCCTGGCAACCCCTCTATCAGTACGGGATTGTTCAATTGTGGTTTTTCGTGAACGTGTACAGTACAAACCATGTTTTTCTTGTTCTCCTTTTTTGGTGGCTGTCCGTGATAGCTAAAGGAGAGCAGGGTAATATTAAAACCTTAAATGACAACATCTGGCGATATCTCCTGCAGCTCTGGCTTTTTTCTTAAAAACCGAGGCTTCTCTTCTTACGAAGACTGTGGTATAAATATAAGATTAGTAGGTTGCGTTGCTATTTCTTAGGTCGAAACCATTAAGGATTTCTTGAGACGCTAGATCTACGTTCGCAACGTGAGCAAACCTTATTTATTTTGGAACAAATTGAGGTTGTGTGGCTTGATATGAAGTTTTCGTTCATAAACCCCAGCCAGACTCCGGGTAATCTTGATATGTGCTCCAAGGCATGGCCACCGTTGGGTATGCTTTATATCGCTGGAGTTCTAAAGCAGGAAGCAATTGAAGTTTCCGCGCTTGACCAAACAGCAAGGGGATTCTCCGAGGAGCAAGTTTTAGGCTGGGTTAAGAAGGAAGATCCCGATATTCTTGGTTTTTCGGTTTTGCAGAGTTCTGCAAAGGAGGCATTAAGGCTCGCCGAGCTCGTAAAAGCATGGAATCTGAATATCACGATCGTGATGGGTAACTATCACGCAACCCTCAACGACGTCAGGATTCTTAAAAAGTATCCCTGTGTCGACGTGATCGTGCGAGGAGAGGGAGAATATACGTCACTCAATCTTGCAAAGTGCTTAGAGAAGGGACAAGACCTGGGTGAAGTTAAGGGCATAACCTTCAGAGACAAAGGAGATATCGTTTCTACTCCTGATAGACCTCTTATCAAGAACATCGATGAGCTTCCTTTTCCTGATCGTAATCTAACGAATGCTGAGTATACGTCAACGGTTTTTGGGGTAAAGGTTGCTACTAAAAGGTTTACCACCGTTCTCTCTTCAAGGGGATGCTCTTTTCAATGCAGTTTTTGTGGATGCCGAAAATTCGCGAGGGGAGTTTGGAGACCAAGGTCCGTCGAAAACATCATGGAGGAACTGGAAATGTTGCAAAGCGAAGGTTATGAGGAAATTCTATTCGTAGACGACAACTTTACTTTAAACAAGAAAAGGGCGAGGAAGCTTTGTCAAGAAATGAGAAAGGAAAGGCTGAATCTGCGCTGGTTTTGCGATTCACGAGTGGACAATTGTGACTATGACATGTTACGTGATATGGTAAAAGCAGGTTGTAACGGCGTTTACTTCGGGATAGAGAGCGCCAACCAAAGAATTCTCGACTACTACAAAAAAGGCATAACCCCGGATAAGTCCGCCGACGCTGTTCATAAAGCCAGAAAAGCCGGTGTGGGCATCATCGTAGGCTCCTTTATAGTGGGAGCTCCTGACGAAACTCGAAGTGAGATCGAAAACACTCTGAACTTTGCGCAGAAACTCGACATTGATGTGCCCTCGATCAGTATTCTCGGCGCCATTCCCGGCACTCGAGTCTGGAACGATCTACTGAATAAAGGGCTGATCAACGAAGACGAATGCTGGGAAACAGGCGTGTTCGTGCCGAATGTCTCACCTAACACTGTTTCCTTTGATCAAATTCGCTCTGCAATTTACGATCACTTCCGAGAATTCTATCTCCGCCCGAAACTACTGCTAAAAGAAACTTTGAGGACATTGAAGAGTTCCTACAGAATTGCGGTAGTTCTTGCCAATCTACCTAGGATAGACGCCATCGCTAGGGAGTTAAGACGAGGAGTCAAGTACGGTTAGGTTAACGAACTACCCTAACAAGACTTTCCAAGAAATCAAGGCGCGCTTGTTAAAGCACATCACGGATTCTTGATATAGCTCTTCTGCATGATAGCCTTCGTGAATTCGATTTGGAGTTGACATGATGGCATCGATTGACGTAAGCAGGAACCGTGAAACGCACTCTAATGAAACTGTCAGGCTGCTTTTCGAAAGGTCGAGTTGCAGAAGTTTTCTGGACAAGAAGATCCCGGAAGATACTCTCCGTCTTGTTCTTGAAGCAGGGGTTCATGCTCCAACGGCAGGAAACTTACAGCCATATTCCATAGTAAGGATAGAAAACGTTCGAGCCAAGAGAAAACTAGCCAGAATGTGTGGACAAAATTTCATAGGCAAAGCTCCGGTCCTTCTGCTTTTCTGCTTAGACCTGCATCGCAACGAAAGATGGGCAAACTTGGAGGTTGCACCGTATACCGCAACGTGCTCCTTTCGCCATTTCTGGGTATCCTTCCAAGACACGATAATATGCGCTCAAAACATCTGCACTGCCGCAGATTCAATAGGGCTGAAGTCTGTGTACATCGGCACAGTCATCGATTATCCAGCCGAAACTCGGTCAATGTTTAAACTACCAAAAGGAGTGTTTCCAGTCGTGCTGCTTTGTATTGGATATCCTGCAAATAGACCTAACCCAAGAAACAAACTCGGGGTCAAAACAGTCGTTCATCTGGAACGCTACCGCGAAATGGGAAACAAAGAGCTCTTGGACGTTTTCAACGAAAAATATCGAACCGAGAACAATAGCCCTTGGAAACTTCGTACCAGCAAAAAGAGGCTAGAAACGATAGAAAGCGTCTGTCGCAAGGCCCACGGACAGGAATTCGCCAAGAAATGTGCTAATCGAATCAAGACTAATGGATACATAAACAGGGCACAGTACTACTTTGGGCTTCATTACAAGGCTGACGTTATGCCTGAAGGAAACGACGAGTACCTTCAGCTCATGGAGAAATCCGGCCTCAAGTGGTTCAAAAAATTCAAGCTCAAAACTGATTCTGAAAAAGGAAGAAGCAAATAGAACATAGGTAGGTCAACTTCGGAACTCGATACGTACCGAAAGAACATACCCCAAACGCGCGCTAACTTTTATTAGGATTTCCATTTCACCTATTCATGTGATAAGGTCTCGGAAAAGAGTAATTGTCAGGATTTTGCCAGTGAAGAAAGGTTTTGGGATTTTAACGCGGGGTACCTTCTGATGATTAATTCTATATAATAGATGTTTGAGAGAATCAGTCGGAGTGGAAGCTTTCTTGCGTTTTAAAGTTAAGAATGACCTGAAGAAAGCGGATTACAGAAGGCTTGTGGAGTTTCTTGCAGGGAACCCAAGGATGCCAATTGTGGTTTTGTCAGGTGCGGATTTGGAGTTTGTTTCTATCGGTCCTGTTATGGTCGCAGTTCAGGGTCAGGGTTATGGAATCAGCGCGGAAGTGTTGTTTAGGCAGCCGATCGGATTTGAGATTTATGAGGATTTGAAGATTGACGATGTAATGCGGCCTTGTTTAGAAGTGAATCGCAGAAGCTTCCGATTATCAAAAGTTGTCACGCAACCTGCTGATCTGGAGACAAATATGAACTTGGTTTTTAGAGTGATGGAGCGAATTGTGAATCATGTCTATATTAGGGTTGGTCAGGTGGTTGAGCGTACGTTTACGGTGACTTCTGAGTTTGTTGACCAACAATTTGAGCTGGCCCTCCGAAGAGAGGAATTAGCGAAGAGGGACGAGAAGTCATTGGCTTTTGGCACGATTCATGCGGGCGGCGCCAAGGACGCAAAAGAACGCGCTGGTGATTTGGTTCCTGTCTATTGGGAAAGAGATAAGGCGTATCTATACGAGGACAAGAAGATTTTCATATTATTGCCAAGGAATTTTGTTATGAAGCTTCTCAAGCTCGAAGGAGCTGTCATGATGCCAATCGATGAGTTCACAGATGCAGAAAGACGAGCTCTGAAGGAATTCTCTCTTAGACATTACGTTAGGGCAAGGAAAATACAGGACAAAATCTACTACTTTGATCTCAATGCAACGACGCGAAAGCTCCTAGTTAAAGGCTTGATGAAGTATTAGTTTTGCAGGTTAACTGTGAGGCTCTCCGTGAATTTGCAAGCACGCGCCAGAGTCATGCTCCTCCAAAAGCAGAATGTTACAACCGTACTATAGTTTAAAGTACGAGAGCCGCATCTTAAAACGTCGAAATACTGTTGGTAAGTTGAAGCTTATGGCTTTCGAAGTGCGAGAGAGGGATTTGCTTGGTCGCATTGGCAAGTTGGAGACCAAGAGTGGCTTTGTCGAAACACCTGTGCTGTTGCCTGTCATAAATCCACGTGTGCAGCCTATCAAGCCGTCTGAGATGAAAGCATTATTCGGTTGTGAGGCTCTTATTACCAATGCTTATATTGTCCAGAAGAGTTTTGGGCATAGTGCTGCGGGAAGGGAGATTCATAAGCTGCTAGATTATGGCGGCGTTGTCATGACCGATTCTGGAGCGTATCAGATTCTTGTATACGGTGATGTAGAGGTTGACGCCGATGAAATCGTGAGTTTTCAAGAACAGATAAACACGGACATTGCAACGATTCTAGACATCCCGACTGGTTGGAGAGTTTCGAAAGAATATGCAAATGAAACTGTGAAAGAAACACTGCGCAGAGCGAGGAGATTGTGGAAAATAAAAGAGCGTGATGACGTTCTCTGGGTTGGTCCAGTTCAAGGCGGGCAGTATCTTGAGCTTGTTGCAAGGTCGGCGAAGAAGAT
>Ga0187771_10004313_pt1 | contig 10016 bp, 4 predicted proteins | sample 0116_SJ02_MP15_1_FD_133139 | JGI IMG/M metagenome (GOLD analysis project Ga0187771, IMG submission 133139) | Tropical peat soil microbial communities from peatlands in Department of Meta, Colombia - 0116_SJ02_MP15_10_MG | ecosystem: Environmental > Terrestrial > Soil > Wetlands > Peat | place... | reverse complement strand
CTCTTCGGCTCCGACATGGTTGCTCAGGGTCAGACGCTGTCGATCGAAAGGGCGAAGCCGGCGCTCGACGACACGGCGGCTGGGCGTGGGCCTTCGGCCTCGCGGGCAAGTGGCATGTTCGCTACGCAAGCGGCGCTTCCGTCGGCGCCCACTTTGAAACAAGGAACGGCCTGGGCGATTTCAGCGGGCGTCCTCCAGCGCTCGCTCGACGGCGGCCTGACTTGGCAGACGGCGCTCAAGGGAGAACACTCCTGGCTGTGTTATGCAACTCGTGGGCAGGAAGTGTGGGCGGGAGGACCGGCAGGTGCGCTCCAGCGCTCAGATGATGGTGGCGCAAGCTGGAGGGCAATAGCAGTATCTACACAAGGCCAATCGCTTGCTTCCGATGTGATCCAAATCGATTTGCAAGATCCGGCTGGGATCGCGTTGACCACAGCAAATCACCAGACGTGGAGCAGCACTGACGACGGCAAGACGTGGACAAAAAAGTAACGGGGCCGATTTCGGCGCTCAGACATAAAGCAGCCTTGTTCGGGCCTCGGGAACAAAAGCAAGTTTTGAAGAAATAGAAAAGACGCCCCGAACAAGCTCTGGCTTTGTCAGCCCGCCCTCAGGACTGGACCTCTACGCCGCAGATAGTTTGTGTGCCCGAGCGCAGATAGTTTGTGCGCTCGGCTGATTGGTAAGAATCACCTCTCTAATATCTGATCTCTGACTCGGCATTCGTCCGCAGTCGGCCGGACGTGTCCACGATACCGCAGGCGAATCACAATGATTCAGCTCAGGGGATGGGTGGCGGCGGCCTGCCGGGGAGGGGCGAAGACCGAGTCAACCAAGGCGGTGATCTGCTCCATCGCTCCATCGATATCGAGCGTGAAGCGCACGAGATCGACATCCGCAAGCGCAGGATGTGCGGCCATTAAATGGTTCCAGGCGGAATCCTGGGCCAGTGCGACGGCCAGGACTTCTTCATATCCATAGCCGAGATTCCGCACACGGCAAAGCAAGTCACTCAGGTGAACCAGGCAGACCAGCGGGCCTGCCGCTGGCAGAAGGTCGACCTGATGATGCCCGCCAGCAACCGCCTGCAACTCCTCGGGCAAGTCCCACCGTTTGGCGAGCATTCGTCCGGAGTCTTCGTGTGTGAACCCAAGCGTCAGATTTTCCGAGAGATGAAGGGCACATTTTTGAGCGATGGCGTGCTTCAAGCATTCGCGAAATTTCGCAGTAAATAGAACGGAGTTCACCAGAAAACCGATGTCATGAATCAGGCCAGCCAGATACGCTTTTTCCGGCTCTGGATAACCAATTCCGTTGGCCATAGTCCTGGCAACCAGCGCGCAGCCGAGCGAGTGCCTCCAGAACGAGTTCGGATCGAGAACCCATTTGTTCTTCGGAATGGTCTGGTGCATGCACAACCCAAAGAGCAGTGAGCGCATTCTTGAGATGCCGAGCGCCATAACCGCGGCGCGCACCGTCTCGACCTGGCGGTGCCCGAAAAGAGGAGAATTCGCCATGCGCAGACATTGCGCCGCGATCGCGCTGTCGCGCGAAGCCATTTCGACCACGTTTTCGATGCGGATCTCGTCGGATGGCAACCGCAACGTCTCGAGCAACGGTTGAAGAATAGCGGGCGCAGTCGAGACCGACTCGAGCTTGCTGATCTGTGCCTCAAGCGTCGCTTTTTGCTGTTCGTTCATGGTTTACCTCCGGTGGCCGATCGGGCGAGCGGCTTCCAGTAGACTGTGGTCCCCGGAAGGTGAACCAGCCGGAACGAATCGTCCACATGAAACAGGGATTCAGCGTGTCCCAGAAAAAAGTATCCTCCCGGAACCAAATTGGTATAGAAGTGCTGCACGACCCGGCGTTTTGAAGCCACGTCAAAATAGATCAGGACGTTGCAGCAAAAGATGACATCGATTCCTTTGAAGAAAACCATCCTGCTGGCGTCACTGAGGTTGACACGGTCAAAGCGGACGTGAGATTTGACGAGGTCGTTGACGCGGAATTTAGTGCCGGCTTCGAGGAGGTATTTTCTGCGCAAGGTGCCGGCCGTATTGCGCAAGGCGTATTCCCCGTAGATGCCGGCGCGGGCCGCCTCGAGCGAGTTACTGTTTAAGTCCGTTGCGAGGATGTCGAAGTCCCAGCCTGCAAGTTGCTTCTCTTTTTCTTCCAGCAGAAATATGGCGAGCGTGTACGGCTCTTCGCCTGTTGAGCAACCGGCGGACCAAAGGCGGATTCGCTTGGTTCCGATGGCGCTCTTAGCCTGCATAATCTGGGGAAGAATCACGCTGTGCAGAGCCTCGAGATGGGCAGGATGGCGAAACATATAAGTCTCGCCGATCGTGATCTCATTGAGCAGCAGGCGCAGCTCGGCATCGCGATTGGGGCGCGTCGTGAGATAGTCGAGGTACTGCAACGGGCTTGCCGCCTTGCAGGCGGACATGCGGCGATTGCAGCTTGAGACCAGCAAATAGAGCTTCTGCTCGGAATGATAAATCCCAGAGACGCGATAGATTAGATCGCGGATCTTTAGATAGGCAGGGTCATCCGTACGAGAAACGGGAAACGTCAGCGCTCTTTCCTTTGCAACTTCGATAGACATTTCTTAGCTTGTCGCTTAACGTCGGACCTCGACTGTCAGTTTGGGCAACGTCGGGAATTTGCGCCAAATCAAACGTGCGAGGCCTTTGCCCCATTTCTCCACAACGCCGTGCGCCGCAGGATCTCGCCCGCAATCGCGTTTAGGGAGCACACACGATTGGCTAATCCGGCTGTGACGACGCTTCCGGGCATTCCCCATACGACAGAGCTGACCTCGTCTTGTACGATCACGGTTCCGCCCACCTTGCGGATCTCGGCCGCGCCCTTCGTGCCATCCGAGCCCATCCCCGTGAGGACGACCGCCAGCACGTTGGCGCCGCAGCTCTGGGCCAGGGAGCGAAACAGCGCATCCACGGCAGGGCGACAGGAATTCTCCGGGGGATCCTGGCTGAGTCTGAGAACGCGGTCGTCGCCCCTATGCACCACCGTCATATGCTGATCGCCCGGCGCAATCCAAACTTGTCCCGGCTCGAGTATCTGGCCGTCCACTCCCAGCCGTACATGAAGGGGAGTCAGGGAATTGAGTCGTTCAGAGAGCAGAGCCGTAAACATCGCCGGCATATGCTGCACGATCAAAATGGGGACAGGAAATCCTACTGAAAAATTTGGCATCAATTCCGCAAGCGCGTTCGGTCCTCCGGTTGAGGAACCGATGGCGACAACGTCAATGCGGGTAAGCGTGCCACCGGAAACCGGAAAGACTTGCGTAGGCAACCCTGAGGGCTTAGGAAGCTGGCGGTGCGCCGCGCCCAACGCTTTTATTTTTGGTACTAGCTCCTGGCACACGCGCTCGCGAGCAATCTCCAGGCTACCTGCTTGAAAAGGCTCGGCGGCATAGTCGCTGGCGCCGCGCGCCAGCGCCTCCACGGTCGCTCGCGCACCGGGGCCGGTAGCCGGGCTGAACATGATGACTGGCAGCGCCGGAAACCGTTTGTGGATCTCGACCAATGTCGTGACCCCATGCATCCCGGGTATCTCCGCGTCGAGGGTGATCAAATCCGGCTTCAGCTCAGCAATGCGCTCAAGCGCCAAGAGACCTGTGCTGGCCATGCCGGCAACGACGATCTCCGGGTCGGACTCCAACAGTTCGCCGAGCTGGCGGCGAATGGAGGGAGAGTCGTCAACAATCAATATGCGGATTGGCAGCACGGGTCATCCTGTTGCGCTCATTAGAAAGCGCTCATGCGAAGCCCTGACTAAACACCAGACCAAAGCATGTGCTTGGCCGAAGGAGCTTGCAGAAGAGCTGCCCACAGCCTTTGGATATAGGCAAAAGGACGATGCTGACAGGAATTCCGAACAGGATCGGGCAGAGCAACGACGCGCGCTTCTGATTTTACGGCTTACCGCGGCGGTGCGAATACGAAGAAAAGAAAAGGCTTCGACCAGGCTGAGGCTGAAAAGGCGCCCCGATGATCGAAGCCTTTTCGTTTACAGGCCGGGACCTTCCGGATAGGCCGGCAAGTCTGGCGGCCGAACCGGGAGTTTCCTGGGATTGGCCTTGATCTGCTGCATCACCATCTCGATCGCTTTTTCCAGTTGCGGATCTTGGCCTTTGAACACCAGGTCGGGCGGGTTATCGATGACCACGTCGGGCTGGACGCCGCGATTCTCAATCAACCACTTGCTGTCCAGGCCATAAAGAGAGAACTCGGGCCGGGTGATGTAGCCGCCATCCATCAGCGGCATCTGTCCCCGGATGCCCCTCACTCCTCCCCAAGTCCGTTCTCCGATGAGCGGCCCGAGCTTGTACTGTTTGAAGAAGTAGCTAAAGAAGTCTCCATCCGAAGCGGCGTAATGATTGGTAACACAGGCCATATAACCGTGAAACACAACATCGGGAATCGTGCCGGGTTCGAAGTTTCGCGCTGAAGTCATCCCGGCCAACACGCGTCGCAGACGTTCGAAAATCAACTGGTCCACGAAACCGCCGCCATTGTAGCGGACGTCGAAAATCATTCCTTCCTTGCGAACTTGCGGGAAGAATTGCCGGACGAACTGATTGAGTCCCTCTTCGCTCATATCGGGAAGGTACACATAGCCGATAAGTCCGCCACTGGCTGCCTCGACCTTCTTCCGGTTCGTCTCGATCATGTTTAGCTCGCGCAGGCGGAATTCGTCGGCGATCGGCTTCACTACCACCTTGCGCGCGCCGTCTTTGCTGGGCTTCGAGTTGACGGTGAGCGTTACAACTTCGTTCGCGGTGTTGGTGAGGAGCTCGTCAGGAGTCTGCGGCGCGCGGAGTGCGCGGCCGTTGATGGCGACCAGGTACTCTCCTTCTTTCACGTTGACGCCTGGTTCGGTTAGCGGCGATCTGGTGTGTGCATCCCAGTTCTCACCGGCAAATATCTTCTTGAAGTGATACATGCCGCTTGCCGAATCTACTTCGTAATCAGCTCCTAGCAATCCCACATTGACCGTATGCAGGGTCGGATATTCTCCGCCTCCGACATAAGTGTGTGAATTCGACAACTCGCCAATCATAGCGGCCATAATATAAGTGAGTGAATAACGGTCCGCGACGTAAGGAAGTAACTGAGCATATTGGTCATGAACCTTTTGCCAGTCCACTCCGTTCATGGAGGCCTCGAAGAAATAATCGCGCTCCTGGCGCCAAACCTCGTTGTAGATCTCCTTCCATTCCTCCGGTGGATCTACTTCGGCTCGCATCCCGCCTAAGTTGAGTGCGCCGTCCCCCACTTTGTGCGGAGTGTCGGGCGGTTTCGCATCGATAATTCCGAACCTCGGCGGCCCTTCATGACCAGGCCCGTCATGACCAGAGGCGCGGTACAAGAGTTTCAGACCGTCCCGGGAAAGCGCGAAATGATCCGCTCCTTCGATCAGCACTTTGTCCTTTCGATCCTTGAGGTCGTACGCATGAATTGCAGGTTCTTCTCCCGGGATTGGCCCGGAAAGACCGTTAATCGGCGATGTACCGTAATAAATCGCATCCTTGGACGCATCGACACTGTGAATTATGGCTGGCGGAACAGGCAAAGCTACGATACGGTTCTGAATACCCTCGAGATCGATCTTGAACACGCGGGGCGGTTTCTTTGTTTCCGTCTCGCCCGTCTTTTCCTTGTTCTTATCCTGTTCTTCTTCGCTGGGCAACCGCTTGACGCTCTTGCCTGGCTTGGTTTCGGGGCCGGGCATTGTCGCGGCGGGCTCTTCTGTTTTCACCTTCGTTTCATCGCTCAGTGCCGGGAATAGAGACGGTTCATCCGCCGTCAGCGTCACCACATAGACTCGGGTCGTTTTGGGATTTGCAAATTCGAAATCGATGTTGCCAAGCACTTCGTTGTAGTCGCGGTCTGACAGAAAATAGAGGTAGCGTTTGTCTGGATCAAAAACTTCGGCATAACTGTTGTTTAGTGGCGAGGTGACCGCTGTGATCTTGTGGTCAGGCAGCCCGTATAAGTAGACCACCGAGAAACCGGATGCCTCCGGCTTGTCATACGCCAGCCACTGGCTATCCGGAGACCAAGTGTAGTTCTGAATTTCAAAATACTTGGCTTGGTCGACCTGGACCGGCTTCTTCGCCTTGATGTCGACATACCAAAGCTTTAAATCCTTATCCGCCCACGCGATTTTTGCGCTGTCGGGAGACCATGCCGGCGGGAACATGAATCCTTTATGACCGCTGGTAATCTGTTCTTCTGGTCCAAGCCCATCCTGCGGAACAACATAGATCTCGTCCTCTCCTGTGCGATCAGAAATGTAGGCGATCCATTTTCCATCCGGCGACCATGACACCTTATGCTCGCGTACCCCCGGAGAATTAGTCAGGTTGCGGACACTGCCGTCCTTCGCTGGAACCGTGAATACCTCTCCTCGCGCCCCAAACACGGCACGCTTTCCGTCGGGCGCAATATCGTAATCCGTGATCTGTTTGCTTGCGTCCGCCCAATGCCTCATTGCCTGGTCGCGCTCGCCGTTTAAGTAGATCGTCAGCTTCTTGGGTTGACGTGTTTCAAGGTCGAACGTATAGAGATAGCCGCCGTTCTCAAAAATGATCGAGTCCGGTCCCAGGCTTGGCCACATGACATCGAATTGATCGAATTTGGTCAATTGTTGCACTTGCTTAGTACCGACATCGAAACTATAGAGATTCAGCCGATGTTCCGGTCCACGGTCGGAACTAAAGAAAATCGTATTGCCGTGCCACATCGGAAATGAATCGGTGTAATCGGTGTGGGGTATGACCTGATCGACAACATTATTATTGAGATCGTAAATCGTGATGTCCTGCGCCAGGCCGCCGGTGTATCTCTTCCACTGGCGGAAATTGCGGAAAACCCGGTTGTAGGCGACCTTGGTGCCGTCCGGTGAGTAAGAAAGCAAGCCTCCTTCGTCCATGGGCATAGCTTTCGGAAGCCCGCCACTTACGCCCACCATATAAGGGCGTTTAGTCCAGCCATTCGAGGCATCACGGCGAGAAAGAAAGACGACACTCTTGCCGTCTGGCGTCCAACCGATCACTTCATTCAGGACTCCCATGCGATCGCTTAGCGGCTGAGCTTCTCCTTGATAGAAAGTAAGTTGCTCGGGCTGGCCGCCATCGGAGGGCATGACATAAACATTGAAGTTGCCGTCATATTGGCCAGTAAATGCCAGCCACTTCCCGTCGGGCGAGAATTTCGGAAAGAGCTCGCGCCCCGGATCCGCAGTTATCCGCCGGGCTGTCCCACCCGAACTTGCTGCCAGCCAAATGTCACCGCCGTAAACAAATGCAATTTTGTCTTTAAACACATCTGGAAAGAGCATCAACCTGCCTTCTTGCATCTCCTGGGCTGAGAGCAGGCAGGCGCACGCAAGAATCGCCAGACCAAAAAAATTCTTTATGGAAATCATCGGAGCTCCTGACTGAGAGAGTTTTCTCGAAAGGACTAGCAACGGAAAACCATTATGGACAACGTGGGATTGTATCAGCTAGAGGGCTGCTGCGCCGCGAATAAACAACAGATTTGTTTGCACAATTGCAGTCCGGGCGGGCTCTCAACGCACTTAGGGTGTTTTATTGATGCTCGTTTGAATTGTTCCCCGCGCGCACTGCTTCCTGGCACCTTGCCGCCGCGGTTAACACTTTGTCAAACGCTGTATCTGTTCGAAGCTTGGCGAGGAGCGGATCGGAGAGGAGGTTTGAATACGCACAATAGTTCTGTTCCACTGCATTCCCGAGCATGTGCAGGGCGGCCTGTTTCTTGCCGCAAAAGGCAAGGATCGCGCCCTGGTAATACCAGACTTCCGGATCCGGATCGGTCGGCAAGTTGGTCTCGTCCTCGCGGGCAATCCGGTCGAGCTCCGACGCCGGCCGCAACTGCAGGCAAGCCTCCAGCAGATCGCGATGGTAGCGCGGAGTGGTTGGCATGTGCTTCACCGCCTCGCGCGCCTCATCAATTTTTCCTTCGCGCAGCAGGATGGATGGCATGGCATAGGCAGCCCACTCCGATCCTGCATCCAGACGGACGAAATCGGTGGCCCGGTCGGTTTTGCCAAGTTCAGCAAATACCCAGGCACACGAACGAAAAGAATAGTTGCCTGGGTCGAGCGCGTTTGCTGTGTTGCATTCGGAGGCAGCCTGCTCGAGCATCCCCGCGTACCGATACACGTAACTCATCGCAAAATGCGCCTGGGAGCTATCTGGTCGGCGTTTCACCAAATCCTGAGCGGCGCGGTAAGCCGGTCCCAGCTCGCCGCGCTCCACGTGATTTGCGATCAACTGGCTGGCAGCAACGATACGGTTGGGATCAAGCTCAAGGGCGCGCTCACAAGCTTTGTTCGAGCGCTGGAACATGGCCTCGCCGCCATCCGAGTAGTCGGCGTCATAGTAACAACGCAAACCGAGCTGCTCCCATGCAGGCGCGTAGTTGGGGTCGGTTTCCACCACGTGCTCCAGCACCGCAATCGCATCTTTATTGGGTCCGGCATCGTGCGGCAGCGCCAGGCTATGCAGATAAAGATCGTACGCTTCAGGGCTCTTCGGGCGCGTGCCGGTATCAAGGAACCCTCCGCCCGCGCCGAGCGCAGGCAACAAGCCTTGCCGGATCTGTGCCGAGATCTGTGCCTCCATCGTAATCGGATCGTCGGCAGGAGCGGTCACATTCGACTGCCACAACAGGCGGTCGCCATCCACCTGGATTGCCTCGATCGTGATCCGCAACTGGTCCCCTTGCTTCAGAAAATGCCCGGTAATCACGTTTGCCACATGCACTTCACGTCCCGCCTTCTGCGGATCGACATCGTTGCTCACGAACTTCCTCGTAATCGCCGAAGGACGCACGTCAAGACTACGGGTGTAAGTGAGCGTGTTCGCGATTTCGTCGGCAAGCGCAACGCGCAAGAAATCGACGCTGATATCGCCATTCATGTTCTGCAACGGCAACACGGCAATCGTGTTCTTCGCTGCTCCGCCCGAAATCACGCCCCGGTGCTTGAACCACCACGCGCCCACTGCGAGCAGGACCGTCAGCAGTACCAAGCTGACCCCGAGCAGAATGTAGGTGGACCAGCGGGTGCTGGCGCGGAATGTAGTGGTCGCGATGCGATAGGGCAAAACCGCGCGCAAGCGGCTTTTCGTCATGCCCGATTCGGTTTCCTTCCGCAACGACAGCAGATCGCCCTTCATCGCCAGCGCATTCGGATAGCGGTGGCCGCGCTCTTTTTCCATGGCGCGGCCGATGATGCCTTCCAGATCCGGAGGCAACTTGGGGTTGAGTTGCACAGGAGAAATCGGCTTCTGATTCAGCACGGCGTCGAGCGTTGTGATGATGTTGCCCGTTGCGAACGGCTTCTTCCCCGTCGCCATCTCGTAGAGCACCACTCCCAGAGAGAACAAGTCGCTGCGCGCGTCCAGTTCTTCGCTGCGCGCCTGCTCGGGGGACATGTAAACGGCTGTTCCCGGAATTACCCCCATGGCCGTCAGCGAATCTTCAAGCGCGGCCTCGCTCGAATTGGGATCGTGCACAACCTTGGCCAAGCCGAAATCGAGAATCTTGACCTGCCCGTTCTGCGAAACAAAAATGTTGGCGGGCTTGATGTCGCGGTGAATGATCCCCTTGGCATGCGAGGCCGCCAGCGCGTCGGCCACCTGTACGCCAATATCGAGAATCTCATCGACCCCTATGCTTCGAGTGCGCATCAGGTCCTTCAGGCTGGTGCCTTCGAGCTTCTCCATGACAATGAAGGGATGCCCGTTGTTGTCCTCGATGTCGTGAATGGTGCAGATGCCGGGATGATTCAACTGCGAAGCCGCTCGAGCTTCGCGCATAAAGCGGTCCAGGGACTTGCGGTCCTTGGCCATGTCCTCGGGAATAAACTTCAGGGCAACGTGCCGCGCCAGGCGCGTGTCTTCGGCTTCATACACCACGCCCATGCCCCCACCGCCCAGCCTCCCAACGATGCGATAGTGG
>Ga0187771_10004312_pt1 | contig 10017 bp, 12 predicted proteins | sample 0116_SJ02_MP15_1_FD_133139 | JGI IMG/M metagenome (GOLD analysis project Ga0187771, IMG submission 133139) | Tropical peat soil microbial communities from peatlands in Department of Meta, Colombia - 0116_SJ02_MP15_10_MG | ecosystem: Environmental > Terrestrial > Soil > Wetlands > Peat | place... | reverse complement strand
TCCCGCGTTTACATTGGCGCCAGCGGCTATCAAGGCCTTAACAGCGTCAGTTTCACCCTTGCTGACGGCTTCCATGAGGGCAGTCCATCCGTTTTTGTCTCCCGTATTTACATTGGCGCCGGCATCTATCAAAGCTTTTAATGCATCCGTTTGGCCCTTGTTTACGGCACACATAAGGGCTGTCCAGCCGTTATTATCCACTGCGTTAAAATTTCCCTTGTAACTTTTTATGAACGATACATCGCCGTTTACAGCGGCTTCAAATAAAGTTTCCGGGAAAGTAATAGAAGGCAGAGCAAGCATCATAAATAATAAAAACTTTTTCATAACCCCCTCCTTGTTAATATAGGATAGGATATGCTGTTAGAAGTGTTATAATCTACGCTAAAGTATATCACATTTCGGTATGCGTTTCAATAAGAATTTGTATGATATAATGGGCGTAATAAATGCTGCTGGAGAAGAGGATATGGTAAGCGAGAAATAATAAGCTTTGTGGCAGGTAAAACCAGCCTATTTATTTCCTTTTCAATTTCATCGGCTTACCGCAGCACTTTACATCAATGTCGCAATCCTTGCATGTCTTATCATCACATGACTTTGTCACAGTCAGTTCAACCTTACAATCATCACAGGTGCAAACAAGAATATCTCCCTCTCTAACTTTCATAATTCTCTCCTTCATATAGAATTCATATAGAAACATAATATTTTGAGCATAAATTGTCAATTCTTTATTATATATATGATGGCAGTGCCTGATATCAATTAAAGTTTCTATAATATTTTGCATTTTAATAAAACATATAAATTAAAATTGCACATTATTGAAATAATCTTTAATTTATGCCGTCTAATATGAATAGAATAAAGGGGACATACGATGGAATTAGAACCAGCTCAAACACATAAAATCCAGCTTACAGAAATACAAAAGACCCTTCTTGTTACCTTAAATGCCAAAGCACTCGACAGCCATTCAAAAAATTCAATTTTACACGATAACAAAGCAGATGAAATTGTTAAAATGATCGATTATGATTTTAAAGAATTTAAAAGTTTCGGAACTGAAAATTTGCTTGTCATCAGGGCAAAACAATATGATGAATGGATAAAAGATTTTATAAAAGCAAATCATAATGCTTTAATATTAAATCTCGGCTGCGGCCTGGATACCCGCTTTACAAGAATAAATCCGGATGAAAAGATCAACTGGTTCGACATTGATTTCCCGGATGTAGTAAAGCTGCGAAAAAATTTTATTCCGATACAAATAATTATCGCATGATCGGGTCTACGTTAACCGATCCTGACTGGATTCTGAACATACCTGAGGATAGACCTGCGATGATAATCGCAGAGGGAGTTTTTGAGTATCTTACAGAGGTTGAAGTTAAAACTTTGCTTTCAAGAATTACAGACCGGTTTAGAAATAGTCAAATAGCTTTTGATGTTGTCAGTCCGTATGCAATAAAAAAAGGACAATCAAAATCAGACCATGCACCAAGTTTGCTTCATAAATGGCATGTTAATAATACAATTGAAGCCGACAGATTGAATTCAAAACTTGAAAGACTTGAAGGCTTTTCCCTTTTCAAGTCTCCTTTTATGAAAAATCTTCCAATATGTTTTCGCTTTATTTATTTTATCAGTTCCTTGAATCCGTCATTTCGGGATGTAATTCGGTTATTAAAATACAGGTTTTAACGTAATGATCGATCTTAAAAAGGCTTGAAATTCTTTGATTTATTATTTTTTCAATAAAAATCCATAAGGAAATACACAGGGGACCTTATTTTTATAATTTATATAGTTCTGCCCGAACCTCTTTTCCAGATATATTTCTACTTTTCTGACTAAAATGCGAAGTGTAATATTCATTTCTAAATCTCCTTATAAATTAGAAACATACGTTTTGCCGGCGCTGACCAGATCATTTGCAGATACATCAGGATGATGATATCGGCCTCGGTTAATGCTATTTTTCGTCTGAATGGCGATTTTCGGACAATAATTAATGCATGCAAGACACTCCTGACATTTATGCTGCCACTCAGGCTTTTTATTCACTATTTTAATATTATCAACAGGACATACTTCCGCGCATATTCCGCATGAATCACATGACTCAGTACAGAAAAAAATATTATCACTCCTATTAACGCGTTTCTGCCAGAGATTATTAATGACTTTTGCGATAAATCCGAATTTATCATATTTAACCTCTGTGATGCCGGATAAAATCTTATCAGCTATATTTTTTGCTTTATACTCCGATTCTTTTATTTTTTTCAGCTGCTCTTCTTCCGGATCAAGGTCATACATTTTTATGTAATTGCCGGGCATGGAAATATTATAACCGCCATTTAATTGAAAGCCTTTTTTTGCCAGAATTTTGTTTATCTTGCCGGTGGAACAGTCAACGCCGCCATCATCCCCAGAGGTATTTATATAAAAAACAGTTTCCGCCAGTTCAAGGCCAATTTTACTGATAAAATCTTCAACAATTTTCGGTAAGCCGCAGTAATATACCGGGAAAATAAATCCGACCCTTCCTTTATCCGCTTTGACAGCGGGATTTTGAATAATGCTGCTTATGGCGATCAATTCCGAATTATCTATTTCTTTTGATAATTTCTTCGCGATAAAAAGCGAATTCCCTGTGCCTGTGAAATAATAAATTGCTGTTTTCACTGATACTCCTGTTTTCAAATCGGCTCGACGGTTTAAACGGTTCGCACCTCGAGCCTTTGGATGATATTCGACCTAAGTATACAATATTTTTACTCAGTTTCCAACTTTTTTATGCTGGCAAGGTAGCTGGCCCCGCTGCGAATTCCAATTTTAAGATGTATAAAAAAAATTTTAAAAAAACCCTTGACTTAGAGTTAACTCCAGGTATTATAATACATGCAATATTCATGGAGGATTATATAAATGAGCAAAATAATAACAGTTTATTTTTCACATTCCGGCAACACCCGTAAAATTGCCGGTCAGATTCAGAGAATCGCCGGGGGCGATATTTTCGAGTTAAAGTCCGTTGAACCTTATCCCAACGATTATAATGCTGTCGTAAAAAAAGCAAGGCAGGAACTGGATTCAGATTACAAGCCCCCGTTAAAAGGCAGTCCCGGCAATATCGGATCTTACGATGTGATTTTCATCGGCTATCCCGTCTGGTGGGGTACTACCCCTATGCCCGTTTTTACCTTTCTGTCGGAATACGATTTTTCCGGAAAAACAATTGCACCGTTCTGCACTCATGAGGGAAGCCGCCTGGGACGAAGCGTTACGGATATTGCCAGACTTTGCCCGCGGTCAAAGGTTCTGAATGGTCTGGCAGTCCGGGGCAGCAGCGTAAATAACTCGCAAAACGAGGTAAGCGCGTGGCTGAATGAAATCGGAATGATGGAGTAAAAGGAGGAAAGCAGTATGGACAGATATACAATAAAGATGCTTAAGAGAGGTAAAATTATATGAAGATTGCGGAAGTCAGCAAAAAATTTGATCTTTCGCAGGATACACTGCGCTATTATGAACGCATCGGATTGATACCTTACGTTAATCGCAAGAGAGGAATCCGGGAATATAATGATATGGACTGCCGGTGGGTCGATTTCATCAAATGTATGAGAAACGCCGGTTTACCAGTTGAAGTGCTGATAGAGTATGTAGCACTATTCCAGCAGGGTGATAAAACTATAAATGCCCGGAAAGCTATTTTGATCAAACAGCGCAATATCTTAACAGAAAAAATGGAGTTATTGAGCAAGACGATTGAAAGGTTGGATTACAAAATAAAAACTTATGAAGAAACGATAATGGTAAAAGAGAAAGAATTAATAAAATCAGAGGATTTAATTTAATAAGTTAATGGAGGATATCTATGCAAAAGCGAAAATTAGGAAAAAGCGGCCTGGAGGTATCGGCCCTCGGACTGGGCTGTATGGGTATGAGTTTTGCATACGGTCCAGCCTCAGACAAACGGGAGATGATTTCCCTGATCAGGAAAGCCGTTGAATGCGGCATAACATTCTTCGACACAGCAGAGGTCTACGGCCCGTTCGTGAACGAGGAACTTGTGGGTGAAGCCCTCGAACCATTCCGAGGCCAGGTTGTGATAGCCACGAAGTTCGGGTTCAAGCTTGATCCCGGCGGAAGACAGGACTGGATCGGCCTGGACAGCCGGCCTGAGCATATCAGGGAGGTCGCCGAAGCCTCGCTAAAGCGGCTCAGGGTCGATTCCATCGATCTGTTATATCAGCACCGTGTCGACCCGGATGTTCCGATTGAAGAAGTGGCGGGAACGGTGCAGGATTTGATCGGGGAAGGCAAGGTCAGGCATTTCGGCCTTTCTGAAGCCAGCGCCCAGACCATTAGACTTGCGCACGCCGTTCAGCCTGTCGCGGCAGTCCAGAGTGAATATTCCCTGTGGTGGAGAGAGCCTGAAACGTCAGTATTGCCTTCACTTCAGGAACTTGGCATCGGTTTCGTACCGTTCAGCCCTCTTGGTAGAGGTTTTCTTACCGGCAAAATAAATGGAAATACTGAGTTCGACAAAAATGATTTCCGCAGTACTGTTCCCCGCTTTACTCCTGAGGCTCGCAAAGCAAATCTCGCACTTGTTGATGCGATCAGTAAGTTCGCAAAGCAGAAGAATGCGACGCCTGCCCAGATATCGCTTGCGTGGCTTCTCGCCCAGAAGCCATGGATTGTCCCAATCCCGGGAACCAGGAAGCTGGAGCGGCTGGAAGAGAACATCGGATCTGCCGCAATAGAACTTACATACGATGATCTCAGAGAAATTGAAGCGGCAGTCTCGAAGGTCGCAATCCAGGGAGCCAGGTATCCGGAAAGGAACGCAAAACTTTCAGGAAGGTGATTATACATCATAATGTGTGGCCAATCAGGCCAATCTTGATTAGATACAGTATATAAATTATATTAAAGGAGTAATAAAATGCAGATAAAAAGAAACGGTTCGCAACCCTCGGGTAAAGGCGCTGCAGAAAATTTTACAGGAACGGTGCGCGTGGACCCTTTGTTCAATCCGACGGAACCCGCACGTGCCATGGGCGCTCTGGTCACATTCGAGCCAGGAGCCCGCACGGCATGGCATAGTCACCCGTTGGGACAGACTCTCATTGTGACGGGAGGAAGCGGCCTGATACAGCTCTGGGGTGGACCTGTTGAAGAAATAAGACCGGGAGATGTTGTCTGGATAGGTCCCGGAGAAAAGCACTGGCATGGCGCAGCGGCAGCAACTGCCATGACGCACATAGCAATACAGGAACAGCTGAACGGTAAAACAGCCGAATGGATGGAAAGGGTCAGCGATGAACAATACCTGGCAGGTTCTACACGCGGAAAGGGGGTTTAATCATGTCAGATGAATTCGGCGGGCTGCTCCTGCCCGGAGCACGCAGCCATTCTGTGACAGTCAAGGTAACTCTGCGCAAAACCTGATGAATATAATCATTAAAGATATTGTGAGAAGGAGAATAAAATGCCACATGTTATTGTAAAGCTATGGCCCGGAAGATCCGAGCAACAGAAAATTCAGCTTACCGAAGAAATCGTCAAAGATGTAAATAACGTCCTGAACTGCGGTGATGAGTCAATCTCGGTAGCCTTCGAAGAGATCAAACAGAAAGATTGGTCTGAGAAGGTCTATAAACCTGACATTCTAAACAGCCCGGCGAAGCTATACAAGAAACCGGGATATAACCCGTTTGAATAAAACGTATGTTGAAGACTATTAATGGCAATTAAAACCTATGAAAAATTACACAAGAAAAACTCTTGCAACGAAACTTGGCATCGGAATTGAAACACTGCGGTATTATGAAAAGATAGGCCTCATATCCCCTCCAGGGAGGATGGCGAATGGTTACAGGATTTACACTGAAGAGGATGCGTTAAATATTGAGCATATAATCGCAGCTAAAAAGTACGGATTTTCCCTCGAAGAACTCAAATCGATATGGGCCATGCATGGGAAAGATAGCCTTGATAATGAAGATCTGATAAAAATTCTAAGTGATAAAATAAAGAATGTTGAAACACAGATTACAGAATTGAAAAATCTGAAAACTCTTATACTCAGCCTCATAAAATCTTATAGGTGACAATTTCACCCGATCAAATACTGTTAGTGGCTGTTCAGCTCCCTTGCATGTTTACGACTTATAAGGCATAAATATCGGATTTTTCCCCCCAGAAGGCGGTAGGATAGAATCTGGAAAATATGTCTTAATCGAAATAAAAATTATTTTTAAAAATACTTGACTCTGTACTATACAACAGGGTTTATAATTAATATTATTCGGAGGATATCTCTTATGAGAATCGCCGTTTTTGGTGTGACTGGCGGGACGACAGTGCAATAGTAAAATAAATCATAGGGGTGATATATGAATGACAATTCAAATGAAATCTACGCTCTGACGGGAGCAAACGGACATCTCGGGAGACTCTCGCTTAATTATCTTATGGAGCAGGTAAGGCCTGAACAGATTGTAGCATCAACAAGAAATCCCGAACTTCTATCCGTATTTGCCGAAAAAGGGGTTATGGTGCGTCATGCTGATTTCAACGATCCTCAGTCTCTCGTTCGGGCGTTTTCAGGCGTTACGAGACTTTTCATTATTTCAAGCAATGCATCTTTTGAAAAAAGGACAATTCAGAAGGTCGGTGCGATTGAGGCTGCTGTCGAATCCGGCGTGAAGCATATAACCAGCACATCCCTGCCAAACCATGGTCCCGGCAGCCCTGTTATTGACAAGCTTGTCAGTTCGGGGATTTCCTGGGCCGCCCTCGGCATGAATATCTGGATGGATGGAGTTCCGTACTTTCTTAATTCATTACGGATAGGAGAGAGGATAATGGTGCCGGAAGGAACCGGCAAGCCCTGCTGGGTATCGCATGAAGATTATGCAAGGACTTGCGTATCGGTACTTGCGGGAAAGGCGAAGTTGAGGGGATTTCATGAAGTGACCGGGCCTGAATCATTGGGCCTGTCCGAACTGGCCCAACGCTGGTCTGAAATCCACAGGCGTAAGCTTGAAGTATGTACAGCCACCAGTGATAAGGTCATTGAAAGCCTTGTTGATAACGGGATGAATTTAGATCAGGCAAGTGGTATTGTCGGATATTGTGAAATGTTTAAGCAATTTGAAATTCCTGTAAGCGGTACTGTCGAGAAGGCTACGGGAAGAAGCCCGGCCAGCGTGAACGAAGTTCTCAGGTCCTTAACTTTTCTGGATTAATTAATACACCATCTTCTTCATTCCTATCGATATGTTAAAGGGTTCAAATAAATGCTTTTCAACCTTCCATCCCTGTTTTGAAATTGCTTCGCTGAATTCATTAAAGTCCCTTTCAATGCTTGAGGACGGGAACATGTTATAGCGCCTGCTGATGTTGTCACGGATGCTTAAGGTCCCTGCCATGAAAACATCTTCAGGAGTTCCTTTGTAAATAGACCGCATAATTGAAAAGAGAACTTCATCGGTGCAATAATCGAATATACCCCCTTCGGAAGAAACAGCCACCACAGAATTGTCTGGAAGATTTTCAATCAGGTACGATTCAAGCTTGACAAAATTATTCCAGTCATGTTTCCTGATGACCATATCGGCTTTTAATCCTTCGAGAGCACCTCCCGTCGACTGAAGGGCCTTCAGTGAATTCATGGCGAAATCAGAACCATCGGTGTCAAGGTCCAGGAGATGAATCTTTATCTCACGTTTCAAGTTGACAGGCACTTCCTTGTTTAAAAGAATCAGGGTGTTCAGGGTGTCCATCGAAGGACCGCCCCCTATATTTATAAAGTGTAGAGGCAGAGAAGGTTTTTTTATCAGTAATGGTTTAAGTCCTTCAGCAAGTAAATTGGCCATATCCTGCAGTCTCATGCGTATGCCAAGGCCGGCCAGTCCTCCTGCTATGTTTTTATCCATGAAAGTGGCATAACTTCCAAGATTTTCTGCACCCAGTTTCAACAGATAGATAGTCATTCCAGTGGTAAAAGTGTTGGCAGAAGACATTATTCCACGGCCAAGATAGGACCTTCGTAACAGAAAGAAGACAATAATCTTACGCAATAGGGGAGGGATCTTTCTGCTTTTCTCCCCGTCGTTTATTAATTTCTGCTCCAGCTCTTTCAGCTCCTTCTCATCGGGATTAACTTTGAATGACGGGTGGGTTATATCGATAACCGGCAGCTCCAGCCCATTCCTGGCGATGACATAGGATATGCCCGGTATCTTATTCTTTTCATATATAATTTTCATAATGCCGGCCTCATTAAACGAACAGATAGATATTATATTCCGACCGTAATGAAAACTCAAAATACTCAATGGCGGTTCCAGTACCTGACCTGACGGCCGGTCAGGACAGTTTGAGTTAAACCTGATAATATTATTATTCTATTATTTTGATATGTATGGCCTCTACTCCTTCTTGATGCTGAAAACCTTGCCTCCGGAGCCGGCGGTCTGTATCTCAGTGATCTGTGGAGGTCTGACCGTATTATACTTCTAAAGGATTCAATAAATCCCTTTTCCCAATTCCGCCCAATGGGCGCCAGTACCTGCGGTCCCTGGCACAGGCATAACCTTGCTGCCCCAAATGGCCTGTTCCCGAAAAGGGGCAGTTATTAGAATTTCCCGTAATAGGTCAAATATGCTCCGCATATGCCTTGAAGGCTATGTCGTCTTGGAAATCAGGCAAGGGAATGGTGATGGTTTGACCATTACGAGTGACAAGAGTTGAATTGATAATCGTCACCCCCGTCTTTGTATCGTAGAAATCCACCCGCCAGACATTTACTTTACCGCGAAGGGTAATTGTTACAGTTTGCTTGGAAATGAGGGGTTTCATATGCCAATTCGGGGGTTCACATCCCGAATCCCGGAACCAGCCGAGCACCATTTTATCATTACCGATAGCGGCTCCCCACACTCCGGAGGAGTAAGAGGATTTCAAAGGTTCAAAGCCTGAGAAATCAACCCCTTTGACAAATTCTGCCGATGGTAGCTCTTTCATTGAATACTTTTGGACAAAAGGCATACCTTCATTGGAGAAATATATGGCGAAACTGTCTTCCCAATAGAGGGCGCGTCCATTCATAGCGCCCGATACTATGGCTGCCCAGATAGCATGCCGGACGCCAATCTCTGCTTTGGGTGGATATTTATTTGGGCCTTCGAAACTCAAGCCGGATTCTCCGATCAGAACAGGACGGTTGTACCTGGCAAGTGAATTACCGGCATTTAAAATGATATTTTTATCTAACTGCATAGAGGGCGGGTATGGATGGATGTTGATGAAGTCGATGGATGTATCACGGTAAAAATTGGGCCAATTACCTGTATCGGCTAAGGATGCAGTTACTGGTCGTCGGGATGGATCGGCTATCCGGATCAGTTTGACCGCGCTGTTGACGAACTCGATCCCCGTTGTTTCGTTAACACCGGAGGCAAGATTTACCTCAGAGAAGACCTCCCATGCGAATATATTTTTCCGCCTCTTCCCGTGCTTGACGAGGGTCTGCATCCAATCCAGCCACATGATTTGGGTGGCCGACCCTTTTTGGAACAATTCGGCTGGTGTCTTAACAGGTCCGCCATTAGCATAGTTCATAGGGTTTGACTTCCATGTAGAATAACCTGCACCGGCATTCCAATCGAACCAGCCGGAGAATACAGGGAGAATATAAATTACATCCTCCCTGGCCTTGTCGAAGACCTTGTCCCATTGAGCAACCCAATTATGATCCACACCTCCCTTGCTGGTATACCCCATACCCATGCTATCGAGCTGGATACGAATAAATTTACTTCCCCCGGCCTTTGCCCAATCAAGGAAGGTATAATAGTGGGTTAGCTTATAGCCTGCAACATTCCGGGAGAAAATGAAACTCGGTCTACCATTCAAACTGAAGTAGAAATTACCCGGCTTAAGGGTTAATGCAGGTAATGGAATTGAGTGATCATTTACCCTATCTGTACT
>Ga0187771_10004311_pt1 | contig 10017 bp, 6 predicted proteins | sample 0116_SJ02_MP15_1_FD_133139 | JGI IMG/M metagenome (GOLD analysis project Ga0187771, IMG submission 133139) | Tropical peat soil microbial communities from peatlands in Department of Meta, Colombia - 0116_SJ02_MP15_10_MG | ecosystem: Environmental > Terrestrial > Soil > Wetlands > Peat | place... | reverse complement strand
CGCCGCCGCCATTTGTGACTGCAGGCGTTGCCTTTCGAGGTTTGCGTAATCCTGCCGCAACAGCTCCTGGTCGCGCATGATTTCGGTGACCTGCTTTTCCCGAACCGGAGCGGCATTGAGGCGCGCCTGGTATTCGTCGCTCTGGGCCTTTAGCTTTTCCGCCTGCTTGTTCAAACTCTCGATCTGCGCGGCATTCGCCTCAGCTTGCTGGCTGAATCCGATCAGGGCGGCGTTTTCCGGTAGATCGTCGATGGCGATTTTTTCTGGCGCCGTATTCGAAGTCGTTACGCGCTCTAGTAGCGCGCGCGCCTGAGCAATCTCACGATCTTTCTTGGCCACTTCCGGGTACTTCTCGGTATAGCGCGTCAGCAGCTGCTCCCGTTCGGTTTGGAGCTTGTTCAGATGATCCGCAGCCGACATCTCCATGGAACTGCGGATGGATGCCTGTTCCTTTTGCGCCTGTAACAAATTGGCGTTGATCACGCCCAACTGCGTGCGGACATCGGCCAAGGCGGCGAGATTCACCTGCTGTTGCTCCGGCAATTGCCCCATGTTGCTCGCACGGAATGTGTCCAGGCGCTCTTCCTGTTGCATCAACCTGGCTTTCGCGCCGTCCATCTGGCGGGTCAAGAACTTCGCAGTCTCACTGGCCTGCTCACCGCGATTCTTCAGGTTCTGCTCGACGAACAGTGATGTGAGCCTTCGCGTGACCGCTTGCGCTGTCGCAGGGGTTCGCGCGGTAAAGGCCACGACGAAGGCATTCGCATCACTGTGCCCTGAGGCGGATACCGCAGGCTTGATGTCGAGGTCTTTGCGCATCTGATCAATCAATAGTTCAGGCGACAGCTGTCTTTTATCCGAGTACAAGCCCAGGTCGTTGATAATTTCGAGCAGGCGGCCCCGCGTCAGGACTTGAAGCTCCATGGCCTGAAACACCGCCGTAACGGAGGCGGGAGCTTCCCCTTCCACATAGCGGGCCACGATCGGCTGCACCGAAAGCAAGGTGGCTTGCGACGTGTAATGGTTAGGTAGCGTCATTGCCGCCGCGATTACGGCAATGGGAATGACGAACACGGAACCGAGAATCCACCAATAGCGCCGCTTGAGAACGCCCAGAAACTCGTCGACCTTCTCCATCAATGTGGGTTCGTTGTCTGTGGCTACCGTCTTTTTTTCTGCCATGAATGTGTTCCTAAAGTCGTACCTTTCGAATGCTGCCCGGCTTTTCAACCGCAGACGCTATTTCAAACCGCTCTTGAAAGTTGCCCATGCTGTCCGAGCAGGGTAGTCCGGTCGTCGATCGTCACAATATCCTCGTCCAGAATGGCGTGCCCTTCGGGGAATACAAGCCGCGTGACCCCGTCGCCGTCGCCCTCTGGCTCAAAGCCCAGTTCCTCAAAGACGCGTCCGTGAGCCGCGTTCTTCTTCGTCTTTCGATAGTTGACTGAAAAGCGCGCATCACCGGCGTTGTACTTCCGCAGAAGGAAGGCGAGGAAGGCGTGCTCCACCCGCTTTGCCTGTACGCGGCAGCTAAACATTAGATCGATCATGCGCGCCTCGGAGCGGTCTACCAGGCAAAAGCCAACGGTCCCGTAAGCGCCGAACTGATCCACGCAATCGATCACGTAGGTATCGACAGCGTCGTTTGTAAGAAGCTCTTCGACCTGCTGGCGCGAATAGCGATTGCCCGAGAAGTTCATCTGGTTGGTACGCTGGGTCAGCTCATGAACCCGCTCGGCATTGGCTTCGCTCAAAGGGGCAAGCGTGACTTTCAACCCGCACTGCCGGAGGAAGGCCGTGTAATCCCCGATGTCGGCTTCCACTTTTTGCCGGACCGCCTGTTCACGATAGAACATCCGCCGTCGCCGAGCCTCTTCGGTGATGGGACACTGGCATTCCGGACGGGCGGGAATCCCCAGGTATTCGGCCACGTCGATCACGGTTACTTCGGGACATCCAGCCTTCACCTCTTCCCGCTCGAATACGGAGTCGTCGACAAAAAGGAACGTATCCATTCCTATACTCAAGTCGTTGGCGATTTGCCGGAGGCCGCGGCTCTTGGGTTCCCATGAGATCTGCGGATAGAGGAAATACTCCTCGATGCCGAATCGCCGGAGCATGTCCATGGCGTCATCATGGTTGTTCTTGCTTACGGCGGAGACCAAGATACCGCGCTGGTCGAGTTGCTCGAGAACCTCCCGGATGCCCGGCTTCAGACGCAACGCCTCCGGCCCGTCTTCGATCAGAATCCCGTCCCACAAAGTGTTGTCCAGATCCCAAACGACGCACTTGCACATTTTTGTTTGAGAACGCTCGGGGGCGGGTGTGCGGGTCTCTTGAGCCGCCGCTTCGTAGGTGGGATCCTTCACGAAGTCCATCGCACCGAAGTAGAGGGTGAGCGGCTCGCTCACTTCGTTTGGGATAAGCTCCAGTTGCAGGCTCATCGCAAGGTCGATGAAACGGGTGATTTCGGCGGTCGCGACTTTATGGCGATTGAATCCGGGAGCCATCACCAGGCGTTTTTGAAATTGGACGGGGCTCGATCCGGCGCGGATCCCGAGCGTAACGGAGGCGTCCTGAGCGTTGGGGTTGTAGCATTCCACCACAAAATAGCTGGGCAGCTCAGCGACGGTCGCCGGTCGCGTTGCAACACGCTTCTTCCACGAATAGCGCTTGGTTGTGGCGATCCGCCGCGGGTCTTTTAGTGGGATCAATTGAATGTAGCTCGCGGCCCGCAAATCCCGCTGCTCGGCCCCGTCGGCCGCTTCGAGCGTATGCATTTGTAGCGTCGCGGGCGCCCACAACTTGGCCCACCGCTTGAATGTGATCTTCAACAGATAAGACGTCAGTGCTCCCTCGCGATCGATCCGCACCATCCCGTCCTTGAACCGCCGGCAACGGCCGTCCGCACGAGGTTCGTACAAATCGCACGTTTGGTAGCAAGTCGGCCAGACACATTCCGTGCAATGCTCGCTCCAAGGAATCAGCGTCCGCTTGGTTACCGTAGCACGCGTCTCGCGGAAGCGCGCGAGGATATCCGCTGGAACGGCAGCGGAGGACTCCACCAGCGAATTGATTTCAGACTCGTACATAGGAATAGTTACTCGAGATCCTCTTGGGATCGCGGGCGGGCAGGAATCGTTCCCTCGCTCCGGCAACGGTCAGCACTTCCGCACCCGACTCGAGCACCGCCGAGACAGCCTCGCGGAAGTAGTCGGGAGTGCAGCCGTAGCGCGACGGATGCTCATTCACGTCGTGCGTATAGAGGATAAGCCATCCCTTCTGTTGCACGTTCGCTGCGATCAGACTCTTAAGGTCTTCGATCCGGCAGGTCGAATAGACCGGGTTTGCCCGAAGAAAGCCAAGGTCCACGACGCCGTGATTGATTCCATGCTCTGTTGTCCGGCAGGTGTCGTAGACGGAAAGGAGCAGTCGCTTGGCGCTTGGATTCACAACACCCTCTGGGTAGGAGAAATTCCGCGGCTCATACTTTCCGATCGTCTCGGCCAGCGACTGGCAGTTTCGCTCGCACTGTTTGAGAAGTTCCTCGGATTCCACGTCGCAACAGCGAACGTGGTCGAAGGTGTGGCATGCGACCTCATGCCCTGCGGCTACGAGAGCGGTCAAATCTTCCCGGTGGAACATCTCTCCCATAATTGTTTCCTTGCGGGCCAATCCGGAGGAAACATAGTAGGTAGCGTGCACGCCGTGCTCCGCGAGAATCTTGCCCGCGACAGTATAGGCCGAACGCGGGAAATCGTCGAACGCAAACGAAACTAGCGGCGCCGGTGACCGTTGGGCCGCAGGTTTCCTATGGAACCTGGTTGCCGACATCCGGCGGAGCTTTAATTGCAGTCTACTCGCGAACGCCATTGCCGGGGGCCGCACTGAGATTAAACATTCAAAGCCAACAAACAGAGTCGCTTGTGGCATAAGCGATTTAACGCCATTGACGACTTTGAGCCCGAAATTCTTGGAAGTTGTGTTCTAGCAGCGAAGTCCGGCACTATGTTCGAATTCCGCTGCGCTCTCTGATTGGTTTTAAAGGATCGGAGAACAAGCTTCGCAGCCTGCTGATTTGTTCTTGTCTAAGGAATTCGATGAATTCCCCGGAAACCGGTCTCTTCTCGCGGCTCCAAGTGGCCCGTACGAAGCCGGCCAACCGGACGCACGCGGCCAAGACGTATGGTTTGGACGAAATCCGCTTGGTCAACTTGAAGACTTGGAATAGTGGATGGCTTCCGAGCGAATAATCCATGAATCCCTGCCGATACCAATAGCGCATCACGCCTCCAGCGGCGCCGGTTGGTCGATGGTGGTAGGCCTTGCATTCCTGAACCGCTTCTACCCGCCAGCCCTTCATGCGAGCGCTGACTTCCATATGCCAATCCGGACCTCCGTAGGGAAGCGGCATATAGCCGCCCCCTAGCGCATCGAGGCACTCCCGCCGGAACATTTGAACACCGTGGGGAACGGAGCGAGCATCAAATCCGCCACGAGGCCGAAAGACTCCATTCATCTTTTCGTAAAGCCGCCCCCCTGATAACCCTATTCCGGGTTCCCGTTCAAATATTTCCAGCAGACGAGCGAAATAATCCGGCTCAAGTGTAATATCCGCGTCCAGATTTCCGATGTAATTGTATTCTGCCTCGCCGCAGGAGGTAAATCCTCGATTAATCGCCATCGCCTGAGCCGCGAAGTTACGAGCGTGACTTTCAACGACGCGTTCAAGACGAATGAAGGAATGCACCCTGGCGTAGTCCTTGACGATTTCATCGGTGCGGTCTGTAGAGCCGTCACTTACAATGACCCATAGCCGTGGCAGAAGGGTCTGCGCGACGACGGAGCGAATCACGTCCTCGATCATTGCTTCTTCGTTGTAAGCAGCCGTCACCAAGGCGAAGGCTGGACCTTGGCGAAGGGTTCTACGGTGTGCCATCGAGCCTCATATTCCTGCGCCCGCCAAGCCAAAACATCGCTGCGACGCTTCTCTTGACCTTGTATGCCGCCTCATCCCGCCTGGCCGCCCAGAAACCGTACAATGTCGCGTAGCCCAGCAGCCGCAGGATGTGATGGAGCCAGCAACTAGCCAAATAAACATACTTTGCCGGCGGGTTGCTATGTTTCTCCCAATACTGAATATTCGCGCGCTGCATCTCGATATAGAACCGAATTGGCGCATTCGCCGAACTGGCGCCGCCATAGTGGATGGCCGATGTACCCGGGTAAAACACTACTCGCCACCCTCCCAAATGGAACCGCCGACTCCAATCGATGTCTTCCCCGTAAATAAAAAAGCGCTCGTCGAGTAGTCCGACTTGGTCGAGCGCTTCGCGCCGAACAACCCAAAACCATCCATTGAGCACATCCACGTCCATCGCCTGGTCGTAGGCAAAGTCGCGCATTCGTACTCCGCCCCAAAGCTTGGAACGGCGGAATGCAGACCCCACTGCTAAAGCCCGACTGAATGAATTCCAAACGGTTGGAAACCGCATCGTGGAGCGCCGGACCGTGCCCTCGGGTCCTAACATCTGGGGCCCGAGAAGTCCGATCGCAGGGTTTTCTTGCATGTACCGAAAGACACGATCTAGGCAATCTTGGGGAGCGACTACGTCTGAATTAATGAGGCACAAATAATCGCCGTGCGCTTCTCTGATCCCGATGTTGTTCGCCGCGGCGAACCCCAAATTGCGTTTGTTGCAAATCAGTTTGACTTGAGAAAACTCACTGCGCACTAAATCGCAGGTGCCATCTGTAGACGCATTGTCAACGACGATGTACTCGATGGAAAAGTCTCCGGTCTGCTGGACGAGGGACCCAAGACACTCCCTAACGTACTTTTTCGCGTTCCAGGTAACGACAACTACAGATAAGCACTTTTGGGCGGGCACCTTTGTCATTGCGTGCAGGTTTCCAGTAGGCGACGGAATTAAGCTCAAGAAATGTTCAGCTTGGATTTCCACTCAAACTCGCCCTTTTTACGCACTTGCCGTTTTTCGCGCCAAGCGCGCCAAACTTCTTGAGCACGCCAGTGAACGTGGGCGTCTGCCGAAGCGGTCAGGCAGCCCGTTCACCTGTTTCCAGGCGACGCCCAGATCCGTGCCCCCAGTCTATGCGGGAAACTGTACAAGACGCGAATCACTCTGTTCCGCTCTTTTTCGCCGACCAACGACCCGGAATAGCGACCTGAAGGGAGGCTTGGAGTGTTTTCTCACTCTGGCCCCACGTACCCACTACGGTGGGAGCTTCCGCGAGAGTTTCCGCCTGGTCATCGCTTTGCACCAGCGCGCCCGTCGTCGCCGCGATGATTGCCAAAAGCACAAACCAAACGACTTGAGTCTGGTCAAAATAGCTCACGCCGAAGTACGCCAAGATGTGGGCGAACAATGCAGCGCCCAAAAACCAAATGCGCCATTCCTCTCCTCTTGTACCAGCCACTTTTCGAGCCATGCCGAGCGCACCGAAAGCTCGGGAGACGATGGCGATGAAAAGGACCAAAGCAAGTAATCCACCCGTTTCAGCAACCGACACGAATTGATTACTCAGATCCCACATGCTCCAGCCCCAGTTTCCCGTATTGTGGGTTCCAACCAGCCACCAATCCCAGAAGTGTTTGACACAGGTGTCGATTAGATTCGCTCGGTCCCAACTCGCCGAGCCGCCTACCACGTCTATTCGTGCGATGAGGAACCAAACCGGAACTTTCATTACTAAATGCAGTGTGATCAAGGTCGCGGACAAACCCCACCGAAGCAGCCGCATGCTCTTGCGAAGCGGCCAGAAGAACAATGCGATGATGCTCCCGCCGAGCGCCATTACCGGCGTGCTCGATGAGGACATGAGCGTCATCCCAGTGCCGGTCAGCACGCCAAGCACGGCGAGAGGCCGCGACCTTCCCGACTTCCACAACCAGCAACATAAAGGTACGAGGGTGGCTCCGAACACGCCGGCGAGGATCGCATGCTGGAATGCGCCTTGTGCACGGATCCTACCTTCACGAATCAAAGGTGAAGCATCGACACCTCCCATGATCGCGCCGAACAGATTATGGAGAGTCAGTTGCTCACTGATCATCGAAACGACATTGATAACGGCGACCGCAGCAAGGACCCTGATTACTCTAGCGATGTCCTCATCGTCACGGATCAACTGCCGAAGTGCGAAATATATTCCGAACGTGGCCGTCAAAACGCCGATTTGATTGTAGAGGGCTTGCATGTTCATCCATTGGAGAGAGATTGCTGCCGCAGCGGCGATGCCCCAACCCAATAATGCACGATCGATGCCATTCCAACCTCCGGCTAGCCGGCTTTTATCTCCCTGCGGTCTTGAAACTAGCCAACGCGCGCATCCAGCGAGCCCTAAAAGCCGGATCGGCATGAAGTGGAATCCGGCCACAACCAGAACATTCTGTGTCGGGACAAGTAGGGCCCCGAGCAGCAACGGGACCACGACGTAGCGGCGAGGAAGGGCCAGCACCAACAAAAGTGCCATGCCAAGAACAACCGCGGCAAAGGCGCTGAATTCGGTTTCCGGCACACCGCCGCCGATGAAAAATCGATCCGAAGGTATCACTTAAGGTTAAATGTTTTTACAAATCGCGGATCATACTATACCAGGAGTTTGAGAAGCGGCGATATCTCCCCGTTGTCGCCTCGCGAATCACTTGGCCGATTCGAGAAACACCCGAGCTCGATCGAGCCTGCGCCCGTCTGAGTAAATGCGCTTCTTTTTCCTCTAGCAGGCGAACCCGTTCTCTAAACGATGATGTTGAAGGAGAAAAAGCAGCGACGCGATCCAACACTTGGCGAAAGCTCTCTAGCTTTTTCCACGAATCGTCTGAACTGCTCCCAAAAGAATCCTTGCAGATCTGTGCAAAACTCTTTTTGCCCCAGCCGCACACTTGGGCGGCGTGACTTCTGTAATCAAGGAGAACCTCATTCACTGCGGTTCCGCTTCCCAAGATGGACCCCAGGAGAACGATCCAGTAGTCGTGCATCCATCCTTCGGGTAGCGGCAAGCGCGTCTCCCTAAAGGACGCCCGAAAGGCGAGAGCCGCGCCCGGAATCAAATTGTGTCTCAGCAAAATCTCCACTTGTCGCGCACCGGAGAACGCGTCGATACTCTGCCGGAGCCTGACCACCTCCCAAAATGTTTGGCCGAGCGGTTTTCCGGACTGATCCACCATGGCGGCGTCCGAAAACGCATAGACAGCGTCCGGGTGTTGCCGGAAAGCTTCCACAACCGACATCAGCTTATGGGGACGCCACACGTCGTCCTGATCAGATAGAACGATAATTTCTCCCTCACAGGCCTGAATCGCCTGTTGAAAATTCCGAGCTGCGCCTAGGCGCTCTTTGTTCGCGAAGAGCCGTACTGGAAACTCAGAATGGTCAGCAAACGCCTTCAGAATCGACCGCGTGTCATCGCGCGAGACGTCATCAAAAACGACCAGTTCGTCCGGCCGACGGCTCTGCGCCGCGATGGATTCCAATTGCTCCCGAAGAAACCGGGAGCCGTTATATGTGCACATCGCAACGGAGACAGTAGGATTCATGGCTTTTACACTTGCGGGCCCGCGATATTGCCGGCGGATTGGCCTACGGCGCGCTGGATACCGAAAGCACCGCTCGCTTTCTGGACCTTAGAACTGACAAAGCGTAAGGTAAAATGACGATCTCGTCCATCAAATATCCACAGATAAGCAGTCGCGCCAAACACGCACAATGCTGCCGCAGTGAGTGCCAAATCCGAGTAGTCCTTAATGCTTGCCTTGCGAAGGACGAAAGCAAGCGGCACGAACATGACGATGGAAGCAAGCGGCGGCAATATGCCCCGCCTCGCAAACCCTCGCCTGGGGAGGGGAACCAATCGGTACACAATCACCCAGAGGACTAGCGTTTCGACGATTGTCCGGACGCTATAGCTCAGTGCCGCACCGGCCACGCCCATGTGTTTCGTCAAAAACCACACAACCGCAACGTTAAATGGAAGTTCGGCTACGTATAGCTTCACCAGGATGTCTGGTCGTCCGTAAGCCTCAAGCAATGTGCCAGAGAGAGGAGCTACCAGGCCGATGACAAAACCCGGGACTAGCAATTTGAGAGGCAAAGCGGCCTCAGCGGCGAATGCGGGCCCAATCCAAAGCCGGAGGAATTCTTCTCCCCAGAAATATACGACAAAAAGGATTGGGACAATCACAGTCAGTAGATAGCGGTGCGCCCTGATGAAGTAATCTTCTACCCTCTCCCACTCGGTACTCGCACCCATCGCCGCGAACGCTGGAAATAATGGCGCCGTAAGGCTGCCCGGAAGACAGAAAAGCCGCCATAGGAGGTTGCTAGGGACCGTATAATAGGGCAAAATTGCCACCCCGACCATTATGCTCAGGAGCCATTGATCAAATTGGGCTAAGAGTGGTGCGACAACAGCCGCCAGGGCCACCCACATCCCATAACGCACCAACGTCACGACGTGATTCCAATAGTAGCTTCTGATGCCTTTGAGACAAGATAGCGATTTAAGCGCGGGCAAAATCCTTACAGCATAATAGTATGTCGCCAGTAAATTGAGAACTCGGAGGGCGAATAGCACTTGAACAACGGTTAGAAAGTTATTTGCGTGGAGAATGCCAACTCCGTAAGCAATATACGTAGAAAGCGTGCCAGCAACGGAGAGGCCGCTCACTAAATCGAAACGCTGGCTAGCCTGAAGAACGCCGATCAATGAGCGGCTTACAAAATCGATCGGAATTGAAAAGGCGAATAGACGAAGCACCATTATGACAATTCCTCGATCGGCCGCCTGAATGTGAATGTGATCGGCGATGATCGGTGCTAGAAGGGAGATTACGATTGCGCCGGCGACACCCAGGACTGACTGAGATGCCACAGCAGTCCAGGTCCACAACGCAGCTTCGGAATGAGATCCAGTTGTCAACGCTTGCGCCACATATCTGGCCGAGGCTCTGCTGAAACCGAAGTCTAGAAAATTGAAATTCGCCAGGACCATCCAAGT
>Ga0187771_10004310_pt1 | contig 10017 bp, 9 predicted proteins | sample 0116_SJ02_MP15_1_FD_133139 | JGI IMG/M metagenome (GOLD analysis project Ga0187771, IMG submission 133139) | Tropical peat soil microbial communities from peatlands in Department of Meta, Colombia - 0116_SJ02_MP15_10_MG | ecosystem: Environmental > Terrestrial > Soil > Wetlands > Peat | place... | reverse complement strand
TCCTGGAACCCGTGGAAGCCGAGGCTCAATACCAGCGGTTTCGACAGGCCTGTCCGGCCCTCATCAGCAATGGGACTCTAGCGGAGTCAGCCCTTCACTTGGCCCTTCGACGCCGCCACTCGTTCTATGATTGCCTTTACGTCGCCCTTGCTCTGGAGATAGCGTGTGATCTCTTGACTGCGGACGAGAAACTTTACCGCGCCTTTAGTCCCATCTTTCCGCAAGTTCGCTTGCTCCGTGACTGGCCGGTGTGAGCGAGCCGCCGAGGGAATGAGCGGCATCTAATAGTGAGGAGGCAGTTTCAAGGAGCAAATTACGATGTGGAATAACCTCAAAACCACCGTGCTTCTGGCCGGCCTCACCGGCTTGCTGCTGGCGTTCGGGCAGCTTTGGGGAGGCCAGCAGGGGATGGTGTTTGCCCTGGTGCTGGCCGGGGTGATGAACTTGGTCAGTTACTTTTACTCCGACAAGATCGCGCTGGCCATGTCCGGCGCGCAGCCGATCCCGCGCGACGAAAACCCGCGCATCTACGAGATTGTGGAGAGGCTCGCCGCAAAAGCGGACATCCCGGTCCCAAAAATCTACTTCATTCCCACCGACTCCCCCAACGCCTTTGCCACGGGGCGCAATCCCCGGCACGCTTCTGTGGCGGTCACCAGGGGGATTCTTGAACTCTGCGACGACGAGGAAATCGAAGGCGTGCTGGCGCACGAACTGGGGCACGTCCGCAATCGCGATATCCTGACTAGCGCCGTGGTGGCGACGGTGGCGGGCGCCATCACCATGATTGCGCGCATGGCCTACTACGCCGAACTCTTCGGCCTGGGCGGCGGGCGCAGCGATCAGCGCCGAGGTGGCGTGCTCTCCGCCCTGGTGATGATGATCGTGGCCCCGCTGGCCGCGATGCTGATTCAGCTCGCCATCTCCCGCTCCCGCGAGTACGAAGCGGACGCCACCGGAGCGCGCATTACCGGGAATCCCCAGGCCCTCGCGCGGGCGCTGGACAAAATCGATAAGTGGTCGAAAAGGGTTCCCATGCAGGTCTCGCCGTCCATGGCCCATATGTTCATCATCCAGCCGCTGACTTCGGGAGAGATTTTCGCGAGCCTCTTCTCCACTCACCCGCCCATCCGCAAGCGCATCGAACGGCTCATCGGGCGAGACTTTGTGTGAAGGTCGCTCCCGCTTGCTCTATAATCCCTCCGCCATGCCCAGCGGGGGACGAAGAGACGCATCAGACCGCCCCGGCGATTTCCTCGCGCGAACCCTCAGCCGGCTCCAGCAGTTCTGGCAACGCGTTTCGGAAGGGCTGGAGGTCCAAGTCCTCTGGTCGCAGTTCATCGCGGAGGCGCGCGCCAGCTACCACCTCTACTCGCGCGAGGTGGATTGGGACGCTCTCAAGGCCGAGACGCGCGTCCAACGGTTTCTACAAATCTTCCGCGCGCTGTTCTGGGCGATGGTCATGAAGCTCTCGCCGGCGCGGCGGGTTTTCCTTCTCATCGCCCTGGTGCTGGGCCTGCTCGCCTTGCTGCAAGCGAACGTCACGAAGAGCGAAGGCGGCGTGGAGGTCACCGGGCCTCGTAATGGCTTCTTGGTTCTCCTATCCGTCGGCGGGTTGGTTTTCCTGTTGGCGCTGGAACTGGCGGACCGGGTGATGATGAAGCGCGATCTGGAAATCGCGCGGGAAATCCAGCGCTGGCTGGTGCCGGAAACCCCACCCCAGATCCCGGGGCTGGAGATCGCCTTTGCTTCCCGCCCGGCCAATACGGTGGGCGGCGACTACTACGATGCGTTCCAGCCCGCCAATGGCCAGGGTCAAAGCCGCTTGCTTGTCGTGGTCGCCGACGTGGCGGGCAAAAGCGTGCCCGCCGCCCTGCTCATGGCCACCTTCCAGGCCAGCCTCCGCTCCTTGGCCTCCAAAGCTGCTTCGCTTTCCGACCTCGTCACCGGCATTAACCGCTATGCCTGCGCGCATAGCCTGGGCGGGAGGCGCTTCACGACGGCTTTTTTCGCGGAAGTAGATCCCGCCACACGGGCACTCACCTATATTCGCGCCGGCCACAACGTGCCGGTGCTACGCCGCGCCTCCGGCCAGTTCGAGCGGCTGGAGACGGGCGACTTGCCGCTCGGCATCGAACCTCAAACGCCCTACGAGCCGGGCGCCGCAAAGCTCGAAGCGGGCGACGTCCTCGTTATTTTTACCGATGGCCTCATTGAAGCGGTGAACGAGCGCGACGAGGAGTATGGCGAGCCGCGCCTGCTCGAGTTGTTGCGCGCCATCCCGGGAGCGAGCGCGGAGAAAACCCTGCGCGATCTGATGACGGGTGTTGACAGGTTCGTGGGGGCCGCGCGCCAGCACGACGACGTTACCTGCCTCATCCTTCGCGCCGCCTGATCCGGAAAAGGGGACGTTGCATTCGGCCTGCGACAGGCGTATAAAGGGATCTGTCAGGGCTCTAAAATCCAATCTGTGGAGGTTGCTTCCATGGAAGAGGAAAAAGTTGTCCTTGATTTGCAAGCGCTGATTGTCGAGCGGGAAGCTCTCGTCCCGACTTGTCACTAGGAAAATGGCCGGCCCGTGTGGCTGGCGAATGGCGTGAAGGGGAGGTAAGAGCGCATTCGAAACAGGCGGCTTGCCTCCCCTTTTTTAACTCGGCGGTCTGCTGAGAACCCCATCGGCGCCGCGAGTAACAGAATCAAATCTCAAGCATTTTTGGTTTTTGATTTGTTTTTGCATGACGGCAGAGGCAAATCAAAAACCAAAAGCAAGAATAGGCTAGCCCTCCTTAACCAGGGGAGGGCCGACCCGCGGAAACTGTGATGAGCGAAAAGATATCTGTCGGCGCGTTCTACAACCCTCATCTCGCCGAAGAGATCCTCTCCCACACCGGCCTCATCAACCACCTCGCCATGGCCGACCCTCCGGAACCGCACGACCCACATTTCCCGGAGGTCAAGAAGCGCTTCCCGCTGCTATTGCACGATTACATTCACCAGCTTTCGGACCCCATCCCGCCGCACGCTCTCGAGCGCGCGCGGCAATTGGCTGAGCTTTATGATTCGCCCTGGGTAGCGGAGCACTGCCAGTGCGTGGTCACGCAGGGCGGGCGCTACAACGTCGATTACGTGTTCCCGCCGCTCTACACGCGGGAGATGCTGGAGCGCTACATCAAGAGCGCGCGAGTGCTGCAGGCGGCGCTGGCGCGCCCCCTGGTGCTGGAGCAAATCCCGCGCTACTTTCGGATCGACCTGGACGAAATCAGCGAAGGCGAATTCCTGCGCGAGTTTTTCGAGACCTCCGGCGCCAGTTTCCTGCTTGACATCGCGCACGCCTGGCTCCAGGCCCGCTATACGGGCAGGGACATCCGCGAGTATCTCCTCTCGCTGCCTCTTGACCTGGTCACAGAACTCCACCTCGCCGGCGTTTCGGAATACTCGGACTTGCAGGGGCCGTGGATTGCCCCCGTCGAGCCCAGCGACGAGATGCTGGACCTAGCGGCGTGGGCGTTCGAGCGGCTGCCGAAAGTGCGCGGTGTAACCTTCGACGCGTTTTCGACCCTGCTGCAGCCGGGCACGATTCCCCGCACCTTGGAACGCACTCGCAAGCGATTAGGATTGGCATGAATTCTCGCGACGCCCAGGATGTTATCTTGCGCTTGCTGGCGGACGGCCCCTTCCGCGGGGCGGCAATGGCCCCGCAGGCGGCGACCGCGCTCGATGCGGAGACCGCGAGCGTCCTGGCGCGCGTGGACTTGGCAGGCCTCGAGCGCTTTGGGCGGTTTCTGTGCCGGCATTACTACCGCGAGCGCGTCGTGCATTACTTCAAGTATTCCCGGGCGCTGGCGCCGCTCACCGGCCGGCCTCCCGAATCCGCTTTGAAGACGCCGGAATTCAAAGCTCTGATGCCGCAACTCGTCATGGGCGAGCGGGCGAGCGCCGAACGGGTGGTGACGTTGCTCCGGTGCTTCCTGACCGACGATGCGGACGCGATTCGAGCGCGCATCCGGTATTGGGACGACCTGGTCGCCTACCAGAGCGCGTTTTTCCTGAGCGACGCTGCGGCTGCCAGCCGCCCCGCTTCGGCCGGCGCGAGCGTCGGCCCTACGGTCGAATCGGCCCCGCGCTTCCCGGCGCGGGCGGAGTCGGTCAGCTACTTGGAATTGAGCTACGATCTTCCCGCCGTCCTGCCTCTCCTCCTCAAGCCCTTGGAAGATATTCCCGCCGCCGTTCTCAAACCTACTCGGCTGCTCCTGGCGCGCTCGCCGCACGGCGAGGTGACGGTGATTCGCTGCACCGACGCGCTCAAGCGCCTGCTTGACTCCCTCACCGGGGAGGTCCCCGCCGCGGAGGTCGCCGCGCGCCTGGGCGTTGACCCGAACGCCTTCGAGCGCACCTTGCGCCAATTGGAGGACGTGGGCGCCGTCGTAGCGCGCGAATCGTTCTCCTCCTCGCACACCGGCTCGGAATTGCCTTCCCCGGTTTGACACTGGCCGCAGCCCCCTGCTAGGCTGTGTTTCCTCGGGTGTAAACAGGCCATGCTCGAATTGGATGTGCTCCTTACCGAGAGCGCGATGGCGGAAGAATTCCTTGCCGCCTTCCAGCGCCGTTATCTCGCCGAGAAGTTTTTCTACTGGTTCCCTCTCTCGGTGGAAGCCTGGCTGGACCTCTGCCAGGAGGCGGGGCCGTACAAGAATTACGGGCGATCGTATCAACTGACTATGAAGCATGCGCCCGACATCGCGAAACATTTGGGCGAAAGGCGAGTCTGGGTGGCGAGCCTGGGCGCAGGGCAAGGTGACAAGGACCTTCTCATTCTGAAGGCCCTACGGGAGCACGGGATCGAGGCGGCTTATCAACCCGTGGATGCGAGTCAGGCTCTCCTGGAATTAGCGCTGCGGCAGGCCGCAGAGGCGGGATTCCCGACGCGCGGCGTCAAGGCGGATGTTGCCGATCCCCAGACCTTCCGCGCGCTCCGTCCGCGCGAACGCACGCCGAGGCTCTACCTGCTTCTCGGAAACACCCTGAGCGTGACCGACCCGGCTGACTTTCTGGGAACCCTAGGTTCCCTGCTGCGGCCCCAAGACCGCTTGCTTGTTGACGCGGAGGTCTTCAACCCGCGGAGCACCCTGGCGGGCTACGACAATCCACTCAACCGGAGGTTTGCTTTCGGCCCTCTGGCCAGCGTGGGTTTGGAGGAGGGCCGCGACGGCGAACTGGTCTTCGAGACCAGGAATGGGAAAACTCCGGGGCTTTACTTCATCGCTAAGTATTTTCGCGCCGCGCGTCCGCTGCGGCTGCTGATCGCCGGCCACTGGCTCGACATCCAGCCCGGCGAAAAGATCGAAATGAACGCTTCCTGCAAGTATTCTCCCGGCGTCTTTCCGAACTTGTTGCGCGAGCGAGGCGGCTTCCGCCTCCTCCGCGAGTACCTTAGCGACGACGATCAATTCCTGATGGTGCTTGCCGCGCCCCGCACCGAGCCCGCTCAAAAGCGCAGGCGGCCCTCGAAGCGACGGGCCCGGAACGGGACTGCTCCGGCTGGAAAATGAACGGACCTGCCCCCCACGCCCCACCCTCGCCCCCGGGCGAGGCCGTGATCGAGTTCCATCAAGTTTGGTACCACGCGCCAGGCCCCGCCGGCGCGGGGCAGCCGCTCCTGGCGGATCTCAGCCTGGCGGTGCGGCGCGGCGAGACCTTGGTCCTGCTGGGCCGCAGTGGGTCCGGCAAGACGACCACGCTCAAGCTTATCAACCGCCTGCTCGAGCCGACCCGGGGCGAGGTGCGGGTGGAAGGGCGCGCCACTCGCGAGTGGGACCCCATCCGCTTGCGGCGCCGCATTGGCTACGTCATCCAGGAGGCCGGCCTTTTCCCCCACTTCAGCGTGGAGCGCAACGTCGGCTTGGTGCCGCGCCTGGAAGGTTGGCCACCTGAGCGGATACACGAGCGCGTTAACGAGCTTCTGCGCCTGGTGGGGCTTGACCCGGAGCAATTCGGCGGGCGCTACCCGCGCGAACTCTCCGGAGGGCAGCGGCAGCGCGTGGGTGTGGCCCGCGCTCTGGCCGCCGACCCGCCCTTCTTGTTGATGGATGAGCCTTTCGGCGCGCTCGACCCTCTGACACGAGCCGAAATCCAACGCGAATTTCAAACCCTGCAACAGCGCCTGAACAAAACCATCATCTTCGTCACCCACGACCTGCGCGAGGCGCTGCTCCTGGGCTCGCGAATCGCGCTGCTGGAGGGCGGGAAGCTCCACGGGGTGTACGCCCCGGAGGAGTTTACACACGGCACAGACCCCGTCGTCGCCGCCTATATGGCAGCTTTCAGTCAGAAGCCAGAAGCCGGGGGTCAGGAGTCAAAATGAAAAAACCGAAGCCGCTGTTGTTCTGGTCCCTTTGGCGGCGTATTTCTCCTGACTCGTCACTTGTCACTCGTCACTCTCTACTTCACTCACGAGGTTGCCCATGAGCACCCTGGATTTCTTCCTCAAGAATTACCCGCAAATCTGGCAATTGACCTTGGAACATTTGTGGCTGGTCGGGGTGTCGATGCTGCTGGCCGTCGCGATGGGATTGCCGCTGGGCATTCTGCTCACGCGGCGGCCCGGGTTCAGCAGGCCGGTCCTGGGGTCGGCGAACATTGTGCAGACCGTTCCCAGCCTGGCGCTCTTCGGTTTTCTCCTCCCCGTTCCCTGGCTGGGCGAGCGCGCCGACCGCCTCGCCATCACCGCACTCACGCTTTATGCGCTCCTGCCCGTGATCCAGAACACCTGCAAGGGCATCGCGGGCGTGGATCCGGGCGTGCGCGAAGCCGCGCGGGGAATGGGAATGACCGACCGCCAAGTGCTCTTCCAGGTGGAACTGCCGCTGGCGCTGGGCATCATCCTGGCCGGAGTGCGCGTGGCGACGGTAATCACCGTGGGCGTGGCCACCATCGCCGCGGCCATCGGCGCGGGTGGCTTGGGTGAATTCATCTTTCGCGGCGTGGCCATGGTCGATAATCGCGTGATTTTGGCGGGCGCCATCCCGGCGGCGGCGCTGGCCTTGCTGGCGGATTTCGTCCTTTCCCGAATCGAGCGCCGGCTTGCTTACGCGTCCTGATGGCAGCCCCTTGGTCCCTTCATGCTTGTGGCGCTCACCGCGCCTCCCGCGCTTGGCTATCGCTGCTTGCCGCCTTCTGCCTTCTGTCCGCTGCCATTTTCACGGGGTGCGGCACCCGCCGTCAAAACAGGATTGTCGTCGGCTCGAAGAATTTCACCGAACAAGTAATCCTGGGCGAATTACTGGCGCAATACCTGGAAGCAAAAACGCATCTCGCGGTGGACCGCCGCTTCTACCTGGCGGGGACTTACATCTGCCACCAGGCCCTCCTGGCCGGGCGCATCGACTTGTACGTGGAATACACCGGCACGGCCCTCACCGCGGTGCTCAAGCAGCCCGCGGAGAGCAATCGTGGCGAGGTCTTCGATCGCGTCAAGGCACTGTATGCCTCGCGCTTCAACCTGGAGGTAGCCGAGCCGCTCGGCTTCAATAACACCTTCGCCATCGTCATCCGCGGCGAAGACGCGCGGCGGGAGAGCCTTCGCGCTCTCTCGCAAGCCGCCGCGTACACGCCGGGATGGCGAGCGGGATTTGGCTATGAGTTCATGGAGCGCCCCGACGGCTATCAAGGGCTGGTGCGAACCTACGGGCTGAAGTTCGCCGCGCCCCCCAGGATCATGGACTTGGGGCTGCTCTACCGCGCTCTGCTGGAGAAGCAGGTGGACTTGGTCGCGGGCAACTCCGCCGACGGGCTGATTGCCGCGCGTGACCTGTTTATCCTTGACGACGACCGGCACTATTTCCCGCCTTATGAGGCCGTGCCCGTGGTCCGCCGCGATACCTTAGCGCAGCATCCCGCCGTCCGCGAGGCGCTCGCGCAATTGGGCGGAAAGATCTCGGACGCGGAGATGCGCCGCTTGAACTACGCTGTGGACGGAGAGCACCGGGACGTGCAGGAGGTCGTCCGCGAATTTCTGCACGCCAAGCAGTTGGACTAAGCCGCGGCGGTCGCCGCCGTGTGCCTCTAAGTCGAATTCTCGCAGAGTGATAACCCACACGCACTGTCGCATCGGCGGCCAGACCTTACCCCTAATGCGCGCGTAACATTTTATGAATGAGCAAGTTACAGACAAGAGGCGCTTGGTGCGTAGCTCTTGGCCCGCCTCGTGCTTCGCCTTCCCTGGGGTAAGGCGGCCTCGCGAGCTTGCAGTGGCCAGTGAGGTGCCCCGGCGCGGCGGGCCGCACAGCGACATTTTGTGTGCCGTAATCTTCCCGTGACCAGCCGAGTGGCAGCACAGGATTCTCAGGCGAAAGGCGCGCAAGCATGAAAAAGGTGGTCATTTTAGGGGCGGCGGGCAGGGACTTCCACAATTTCAATGTGGAGTTTCGCAACAACTCGGATTTCCGGGTCATTGCATTCACGGCCACACAGATTCCCGACATTGAAAAGAGGAAGTATCCGCCGGAGCTTGCTGGGACCCTCTATCCCGACGGCATCCCCATCGTTCCTGAAGAGGCTCTGGATGATTTAATGCGCAAGCAGGGCGTGGACGTTGTAGTGTTTTCCTACAGCGACGTCTCGCATGCGACGGTGATGCATCTGGCGTCCAGGGCGGTCGCCTCGGGCGCGGATTTCTGGCTGCTCGGCGCCGAGCGGACGCAACTCGCCTCCCGCCTTCCAGTGATTTCCGTCTGTGCGGTTCGAACCGGCTGCGGCAAGAGCCCCGTTTCCCGGCGGGTGGCGCAAGAGCTGCGCAAATTGAACTGGCGCTTCGTCGTGGTGCGGCATCCCATGCCCTACGGAGACCTCCGCGCCGAGCGCGTTCAGCGCTTCGCCACGCTAGACGACCTGGAAACGCAGCATTGCACCATCGAAGAACGGGAGGAATACGAACCGCACCTGCAGGAGCAGACGGTCGTCTATGCGGGCGTGGACTACGAGGCGATTCTGCGCCAGGCGGAGCGGGAAGCGGACTTGATTCTATGGGACGGAGGCAACAACGACACGCCGCTCTTCCGCTCCGACCTGGAAATCGTAGTCGCCGACCCGCACCGGCCCGGACACGAGCTGGCGTATTTCCCCGGCGAGGTCAATTTCCGCCGCGCCCACGTGCTGGTGATTAACAAGGTGGACACCGCGGCGCCGGAGGGCGTGGACAGCGTGCGGCGCAACCTCGAAAGCGTCAACCCCTCCGCGACGGTCATCGAGACGGTGTCCCGGGTCTCGGCTCCCAGGCCGGAGAGGATTCGTGGCCGCCGAGTCCTGGTGGTCGAGGACGGGCCCACGCTCACGCACGGCGAGATGAGCTACGGGGCCGGAGTGGTGGCGGCCTGTCAATATCGGGCCGCGGGGCAAGTCGATCCCCGCCCCTTCGCGGTAGGCTCGATTCGCCGCACCTTCGAGCGCTTTCCCCATTTGCATTCCCTCCTGCCGGCGATGGGATACAGCGAAACGCAGCGTCAGGAGCTGGAAGAGACTATCAACCGCACCCCCTGCGACCTGGTGCTGGTGGCCACTCCCGTCGATCTGGGTCGTTTGCTCCGCCTGAATAAGCCCTGCCTGCGCGTGACGTACGAAGTTGAGGAACGCACCCAGCCGGGTTTCGCGGAGATCCTGGCGGACTTCAGCGCGCGCGTCGATCCCCTGCGGCGCGCCAAGATTGCCTGAGAATCGGAGATCCGTCCCTCGGACGGAAAGGATAGCCGCCATGCCCAAACTGAGGATCGTTCCTCGAACCGAACGGACCCTCCCGCCGCTCGCGCGTCCGGCCGGACTGGCCCATCGGCACTTGATCTCCCTCCATGACCTGACCCCTGCCGAAATCGATTACCTGCTGAAGTTGGCTTTGCGGGTGAAAGCGCACCCGGGCCGGTATCGCAACGCGCTGGAGGGCAAGGCGCTGGCGTTGATTTTCGAGAAGCCAAGCTTGCGCACGCGCGTGACCTTCGAGCGAGGGATAAGCCAATTGGGAGGCCAGCC
>Ga0187771_10004308_pt1 | contig 10018 bp, 10 predicted proteins | sample 0116_SJ02_MP15_1_FD_133139 | JGI IMG/M metagenome (GOLD analysis project Ga0187771, IMG submission 133139) | Tropical peat soil microbial communities from peatlands in Department of Meta, Colombia - 0116_SJ02_MP15_10_MG | ecosystem: Environmental > Terrestrial > Soil > Wetlands > Peat | place... | reverse complement strand
GGCTTCACTCTAAGGGATGCAAGGGACAGGGGGCAGGCCGTAAGGGAGGCCGGGAGAGTGCTTCGGCCCACGGGCTCTGCCGTCGTGCTCGACCTAGGGAACCCAGACTCTCGAATCAAGCGCGCCCTAGTCGGCGCCTACTGGCGTTTGCTTGCGCCGGTCCTCCTGTTCGCCCTGATGGGCCACAAGGGCAGGCCCTACAGGGACATCTACTTGACGGTCCGACGGTTGCCCACAAACTCCCAGATGGCGGCGCTCTTCAGAGGGGTGTTTGGCAGTGTGAATCAGAGGAAGCTCATGCTAGATGGCGTCCTCCAGGTCGTCGCACGGTCGCCCATCAGGGGCGATCAATCGGGCACGGTTTCTATCACAGGCTGGAAGTAATCCCTTACGCTTCTCCTTGCTAGATAGTAGATTATCAGCACCTCCACGGCCATGCTGAAGAGGCCGATCGGAAACGCCAAGAGGCTGGAGGCTGCCCCCATAAGTGCGAAGATCATGGCCATCCACCAACCCCAGTTCTTGCCCTTCCAGAGACCGTAGGCGTTGATCACCACCATGGCCCCGATGATCATTATGAAGGCAGCGGAGATCTGAATGCCAGAAATCAGTTCGGCTGAACCTAGGCTGGCCAGGCTGGGATCCGAGCCGATGGTGTCTGCCCAAGTCTGTGCAGAGGCTACGAAGGATACGCCCAGAGCCACGAAAAAGGCTCCCTCGAGGGCATCGAGGATCGAAAGGGCGAGGACGCCCAAGGGTCGCACCTTCGGCTCCGCGGTCATGGGCCGAAAGCTCCCTTCTGATGCGGAGGACGCGGCCCGGGATGCTGTCCCTTCAAGGACCCCTTTCATCCGGCTTCTAGCACTATTAACCCTTGCCTCGACTTGTACTTCGTAGCCGGCTAGCCATGGCAACTGCTGCCCTAAACACTCCATGAAGCTTAGTCCTACTTCGGGATGCTCGAAGGACCGAAACGTAGAAGATAGAATCGGAACCTCGCGGTGTCGCCGGTAAAGCCCTCAAGGGTTGGCTCAGCTGATCAACGAGAGAGCTCTGAAGGATGGCGGCACTTTCATCCAGTGCGATGGTCCAACATCCCGGGACCTCGCCCCATTCCGCCTGAACGGGCGGTTGCTCTAGGAGGCATTCCTGCTCCCTGGTGCTTCTGGAATCCTTGCAGACCCTCGTCGTGCCCACGCATCAGCCCCCCGGCCCTTTCTTTATCCTCGTTGAGAAAGGTTATATCGAGCCTTCTTCAGGCTCACTCCGACAAAAAGTGGGCGGCACAAAGAAGAAGACGATGGCCTCCGCCGAAAAGGAGCAGGAGAGAAAGTCCGAAGAGGAGAAGTCGAAGGAGAAGAAGGGACAGAAGGGGGCGCGGCCTTCAAGGGCCTCACAGCCACAGTATTCTCTTAACGTAAGGGAGGAAGACGCTCTCAGCCAGTTGGCACCCCTCAAGGCCATCACGATATACTCCGCGGCAAAGACATTGGGGGTGAAGGCCAGCATAGCTTCACCACTCCTACGTTCAATGTCCGAGAAAGGGCTCCTCGATAGGGTCGGCGGATTCAGCGGCCATTACGTCTACGCAGTCAGGAAGAAGTAGACCGACTCAGCCTCCCAACGTGCCCCCGGTCGTGGGTCACTGAACTTCTATCCTTTCGACAGGATAACCCATTCCGGATAGGACGTCCTTGGCCCTATCCCTCTGGTCCCCCTGCAGTATTATGATCCCGTCTTTGGCGCTCCCGCCCGTCGCAAGCTTCTTCTTGAGCTCGTGGGCGACGTTAGCGAGCGTTTCCCTAGTGCCAGTAAGGCCTTCAATTACGGTGGTCTTCTTCCTGAACCTTCTCAGCTCCAGTCGCACCGTTATCCGGCTCTGCTCTGCGTCCAGCTCCGTGAGGACGTCTGAAAACGCCGTTCCGACTTCGAGGGGGGCTACCTCACCCTTTTCCTGCTGCTTAGCAGACTTGGCCATCTTGCGAACTGATGACTCAACATGGAAGGTTAATTACTCATCGGCGTTTGTTGAAAGCCGGATTACGCAGTCCCCCGGCTACGCAGGATTAGTTTCCGCCGGGCTGGGTGAGGCCGCCTGTGCTGCCTCCTCAACTTCGAAGACTATCGTGTCCCCCCTGCCGATCTTCTTCAAAAGGCCGCCGTCCGCCGTTACTCGACCCACATGGTTCATGGGGCGGGAGGCGGCCGAGTCCTTGACGAATATGCACAGGGCTCCGTTCAGGGGGAGGTAGGCTATATCGCCCGCCGAGAACTGATACTTCGGCTTCTCTGAGCCGGCCTTTATGTTCGTGAGGATGACGACCGAGTCGGGTTCGAGCGTCACTCGCCCGAAGACCTTTCCTCGCCTGATAATCAACGCGGTAGTGGAGGGGGCCAGATGCTTGATGATCTCGGCCTTTAGCGTCCCCTTGCCGATCACGTTGATCTGCATCGGGACCCTTGAAAAGGACTCCGGCGCAGCCATCTACATGTTCCCATGATGACCGATTCTCCCTTAAAAACAGGTAGTAAGGAGTGTTACGCCTTTGCCATCCTCAACGCGAGCCCAAGGACGTCCTTCCCCTGCATGACGCCTAGGCTCCCTTTTGACGCGTCCGCCTCGGTGAACCTTCTGGTCCCATCGCTGGTCGTCGACTCTCCCGCGATGATGAGGGGAACGGGATCGTCACTGTGGGCCTTCAATGTGCAAGGAGTAGAATGGTCCGCAGAGATGGCCACCGTTACCTCCTTCAGCCCCCCCGAGGCCACCAAGGGAACGAAGAATTCGCGGTCGATTGCCTCCAGGCTCCGCGCCTTTTCCATGGCCAGGCCATCGTGACCAGGCTCATCGGGCCCCTTGATGTGCAGGTACACGACATCGAACGCCTTCGATAGCTCCGTCACTTTCTGAAGCTTGTCAGCGTAATCGAAGACGCCTTTGGACATTCGGACCTCCATGCCGGTTAGCCTGCCGATGCCGAGCTCGACCGGCATGTCGGCAACGATGGAGAAGCTGACGCCATACTTTGCCGAAATGCCCTCTAGCCTTGGGAGCCTGGAGCCCGCGTCCCTGACGAGCACGACGTTGGCAGGCTTGAACCCGTTCTTCTCTCTAGCGCGGTTCACGGCGCTCGCCTCCAGGACCTCGTGTGACTTTTCCGTGAACTCGTTGACGAGGGAGGCTCCAAGCACGGCTCCTTCGCTACCATCCAGGGCGAAACACTTCAAAGGTTTCATCTCGGTGACCTTCTCCTTCGCGACTCCCATTCCCCCCATCTTGGCATATGCCGGGTCCGTATTCGTGAGCTCCGAAGAGAGCGTCTTCCCCTCCACCCTAATGGCCAGCACCGCCCTGTGGGAGAGCGTGTGCACGAACTTGAAGGAGGAGCCCGAGGGGGTGAGGTGGACTCCTTCCGAAACCTCCTTGGCCAGCGATTTTCCCTCCTCCTGAGACAGGTTCCTCCCTGCGCGTCTGTCGACGATGTTCATGTCCCGGTCGACCGTCGCAAAGTTCGCCCGAAGTGCAAGGTCGCCGTCCCTGAAATCCGTTCCCGTCCCCACGGCCTCTATTACGCCCCTTCCCGGGTATTCATTCCCGAAGGTGTAGCCAAGCATGCTGAAGACGGCGACGTCCGATTCCGGCGCTATCCCCTTGCCCACCGTATAGACGAGGCCACTTATCCCCTTCGAAGCCAGGCTATCCAGTCCGGGGGTGTGAGCCGCCTGCAGGGGGGTCCTCCCGCCAAGCGCAGGGTTGGGCCTGTCCCCGACGCCATCCAGTAGCACATAGAGAAGCTTCAAGTCGAAGCTACGCTTCACCCTTCCGATTTATGAAGTTTGGGTTTCATCGAATGGTGAAGGCTTGGTACAGCCTCGGATGCATGAGGCCTCCCCTAGGCCTTCTTGTCGTATGGAGTGGTTGCAGCGCCGGATGAAGGGGGAGGGGAGTCTCTGTCCAGCATCTGTGCGGGCGTCCGATACCCGACGGGGGGCATTCCCGGCCGGGGCGCCGCGGGGCCCCTCGCCTTTCTCATCCTCTGCACGATGATGGTCACCTTGCCTTCAAAGTCGACGAGTATTGTGTTGTACACGGAGAATGTCTCAGCCGGGCTGCTGAATATCCGATGATAGGCAGGCGGCACCTGATCTCCCATGCAGATGAAATGGTCTAGCTGCTGCAGCACCCTCCAGGGAGCCTTGACACGCTCATCGCCAGCCTCTTTGATGAAGGGCCGCAGGGCCGAGACCCTATCGTAAGATATCCTCTGCATAGGGTTGGCTAGGAATCGGTTGACGCTTCCACCCGACTCCTCGGTGGCGATCGTGAGCGGTTCGGGGACGGACAGGCTGCCAGCGGGGTTGGTGTCTCTTACGCACTCGGAGGGGGTCGCAAAGCTGAACCCCTGCTCGTGCATCGTCCCAGCGATGAGCTTGTAGTATGTCTTGTCCCTTTTCCCGAGCTCGTCGGAGTCGAGGTAGATGACCCCGAGGCCGTCGCCGTCCTTCAGGCGCTCCACCTCTTCGATGGCCCCGCTTGCGAGCGCCATGCTCACCTTTGTGTTCCTTACGAGCAGCCTCAGCTCCGGGGCGGCCGACGAAGTATACGTAAATGCAGGGCTCTCGGCATTCAAGCCGTTGACGTCGTCCACGAATATCCCCGCGTAGCCCATGGACTCGGCGCTTCGGGCGACCTTGTCGTTGAAGAGCAGCTTCGTGTTGGCCAAGACCTTCGGCTGGACGGCGAACATCTTGCCCAAAAGGTTCGCGTCCTCCTTCACCTGTTCTTCGAATTCGTCCAGGCCCCCAGAGTAGAGAGATGCCAGGGAGTTATGATAGGGGGTTGAAACGAACTCCAGGGCGCCCAGGCCTAGGAGCTTCTTGATGACGCTGAGGAGGAAGGCGTCCCACTTGATCACCTGCTCCATGAACAGCCCTGACGCCGCCACGGCGAACTTGAATGGGTTAGGGGTCTTCGCGGTGGCCTCGGCGACCTCTAGGAGGCCGGTGAGCATTGGTGTGAACATCTGCGTCGTATTCTGCTGGTAGAGCTTGTGGCAGAGCCCATAGTCGAAGTAGCGATCCATCAGGCTGGCCTCGTCGGCTATCCTCTTTGCCCTTTCATAAGGAAAGTTCCGACTGAGGTATATCGGCTGTTGCAGGGAGACAATTAGGCATATCTTCTGCAATTCGGGTGCGAAATCCACTCCGGCGTATTTATGTTTAATACGGCCGCCCAAACTCATTGAGCCTTCAGCTCAAATAGTGTTTACATTTCGTGGGGTCTCTAGCCTCGGGGTCCCTCATTCTGAGCCCACCCTGCGCCGTTCGAAAACAGGGTAAGTCCTTCGACCCGCCTGCCCCGATGAGACGACCCGTTCCCATAGATTTATCCGCCCTCCCTCGCACTATATTGCGGTCAAGGAGAGTTATGCCGGAGCTTCGCGTCGATTACGTCTCGAAGTCGATGTCGCTGGTGCCCTCGGAGAGACGTAGGGCGCGCGCTCCAGAAGACTGTTGCAGCTACTGTAAGGGGAACGAGGAGCTTACTCCCCCAGCCGACCTAGTCCTTCAGGACCGATTCGGCGGCATAGTCAAGACCAGCGATGGCGAGGACAGTAGGGTCAAGGAGTGGGTGGTCCGAGTGTTCAAGCATCCAGAGCCCCTCGTGTTCGACGACTCTCGGTCGAACTACAGCGATGAGCCCCTCTTCGGGGAGCCCGCGCGGGGTAGCCATTACGTGGTGGTTTCATCCCCAAACCACGAAGATGCCTTCAGCAAGATGAGCGTGGATCAGCTGTCGGATAACTTGATCGCGCTGCAGGAGCAGATGAAGTTCCTCTACCAGGGAAGGGGTGTCTCGTATGTATCCGCCTACGTGGACTCTGAGACGGGCAAGGGGACAGCGGGCCATCCCCACATCGACCTCGTCAGCCTTTCGAGGATTCCCCCGCTCATCGAGCAGGAATCGAAGATGTCCGACTCGGTGTACGAAGAGCTGGGACAGTGCCCGTATTGCCGGTTGGTGCAGGTGGAGTCCGGGGGGCCGAGGCAGATCCTCTCCTCCGAGAATTTCTTGGCCTTCGTGCCATGGGCGCCTCGCCATGACTTCGAGTTCTGGATCGTCCCTCGCAAGCACCAGAAGAGCTTCCTGAAGATGACACAGCATCAGGTGAAGGACCTGGCCATGATGCTCAGATGTACGCTGGGCGGCCTCTCGGTCGGGCCGTCGCCGAACTACCATATCGCATTCCACTTCGCGCCCGAGAAGAGGCAGCAGTCGCAGTTTCACTGGCACGTGGAAGTGTACCCAGAGCTCGCGGCAAGGAGGGCGCTGGATGAAGGGTTTGGGGTCCATGTCAATTCGACGCCCCCTGAGCTGATGGCGGACGAACTGGGCTCGGCCTCACGCAAGGAGGTCGCCAAGCTCCTCGGGGTAAAGTAACGCCCTTTCAGACCCAACAGTTCTTTAAGAGACCTTGGGGGACCTAGGGGGCGTGCCTCGCAGGCGGTTTTCAGAAGTCGTCAAGGATTACGAAGTTGGAGTCGAGCCTGCCACCTCCATCGCCGAGAAGATGCTGACGTCCGGTGGCTTCACAGGGAGACACTTTGCGGAGGCGGTGGACATCACGGCGGCGATGTGGAGGGATCCACGATGCTTCAAGATCCTTTCGTTCCCGGCAGACATCATTTCCACCGGACTGAGGGGCGTAATCAGGCAGCTCACTCGCGACGGTCACGCTGACATGCTGGTTACGACTTGCGGCATGCTCGATCACGACGTAGCCCGGAGCTTCGCCCCATACATGAAAGGAGATTTCCGGCTCGACGATAAGGAGCTCCTCAAGGCCGGCTACCACAGGCTCGGGAACGTGCTCGTGCCTAGGGACTCCTATGGTCCCCTTCTGGAAGGAAAGCTTCAGCCCTTACTAGAGGAGCTCTACTCTGAAGGGAGGAGGGAGATAGGAGCCTCGGAGCTAGCTTGGGCGTTGGGCGAGAGGCTCCTGAATGAGGATTCGATACTTTATTGGGCGGCGAAGAGGAAGGTGCCTGTCGTCATCCCTGGCCTCACCGACGGCGCGGTGGGATCGCAGGTTTGGCTCTTCACTCAGAGGCACAGGGACTTCAAGATAGACGTGCTGAAGGACGAGGAGATCATGTCCGACTCGGTCTTCGAATCGAAGAAGATGGGCGCGCTGATGTTGGGGGGAGGGATCAGCAAGCACCACACCATATGGTGGGCCCAATTTCGCAGTGGGCTCGACTATGCCGTATACCTTACGACGGCCATGGAGTTCGATGGGAGCCTAAGCGGCGCTCTGGTAAGGGAGGCGATCTCTTGGGGAAAGGTCAAGGCGAAGGCCAGGGAGACGACCGTTCACGGTGATGTCACCGTCCTGCTCCCCTTCTTGGTGTCGGCCGCGTTAGGCAAGCTGAAGGATTAAGGGCACTCCTAGCCCGTCTTGGTCGCCCGCTCTTCCACTCCAAGGGGATTTCCAGAAGTCGCGAGGTTGGTCCATGCCCTTACATCCAGGCGTGCTTCAGCCTTGGCCACGTCCACTCCTCTGAGGACCAGCCTGCCGACCTCTGCGGACCGCCCGACGAGGGGTGTTTCGGTTGAGGTCAGCACGAGGTCAATTATGGAGAGGCCCGGCCCAAGAGGGCGCCCCAGCAACGGGTCTTCGCCGTTCCTACCGAGAGGGGTCGCGTTGACGACGACATCAAATCTGTCCATTTCGAGGGAGGAGATGGCCCCCGGGTATTCAACGGGGATGACGTCGGCGCCCATGACGAAGCCCAACCCATTGGAGATGGACTGAGCCCGGGGGGCGCTCCTGCCGGCCAGTCTCATCCTGGTGAACCCCAGCCTCCACAGCGCGTAGAGGGAGGCTCTGGCGGTCGCTCCCGTGCCAATCACGAGGGCATCGTTGTTCTTGGGCCTGAATCCCCTCGTCTTGAGAAGGCCGTGAATGGAAGCCCAGTCTGTGTTCACGCCCTTGAATCCACCTTCGTCGCAGACGACGAGGTTGCAGGCGCCTATGGTCCTAGCGTCGTCGTCTACAGAGTCGAGCAACATCAGTATCTCGGTCTTAAATGGAGAAGCGACTGCGAACCCTGCGGCGCCCGAGCAGAGGTCCTTGTACAGAGGCTCGAGTCCGCCGATCGCCGCCTTCTTCGGGATGTAGGTAAGCCCAAATCCCAACTCCTTGGCAGCGGCATAGTGAAGGTTTGCAAGGGCATATCCCAGGGAGCCATCACTCAGTTCGTAGAATTTGTTCTGTTTCCCTCCAAACGCTGCTGTTCGGCTCATCTGGTTTTGGTCGACAAGCCGATGTATTTAGGGTGAGCAGAGGTTTCGTCCTGCCTCAAGCGCCGTGTCGGACTTATAAGTCGCCTTATAGGCGGACTAGGGTGTGAAGGACCCCCTCGATCTGGTCGAACGCGAGTATCTCCCCTGGATCCGGGCATTGGCCTACTTCAAGCTCAAGGAAGTGGGCCGAAGCCAGGCGAAGATTGCGAGGGCGCTGGGGGTGACGCAGCCGTCCGTCGCCCTTTACGCCCGGCGCCAGAGAGAGTTCTGCCTTGAAAGGACAGACGCGCTCGGCGTCCCCCGTGAGCTGGTCGAGGCCCAGGTCGAAAGATACGTAAACTCCTGTATATCGTCAGACTTGGGCTCGGCCAACGCTACCCTTCAGGTGGCGGCCGAGGTGCTCGGCAGTGGCTCCCTTTGTGCGCACCACCGGGCCGTGGCGGGACTTCCCGAATCCTGCGATGTCTGCATGAAGTTCTTCCACACTGGCACCATTGTCGAAAGGGCCTCCTTGCTCGGCGAGCTGGAGGCCGCCGTCCATATGCTGGAAGTATCCTCCTCGTTTGCACAGCTCATTCCAGGGGTCCTGACGAACTTCGTTTCGGCCATGCCCGACGCACGAGACGAAGGGGACGTTGCGGGGATAGCGGGGAGAATCGCCGTCGTAAAGCACAGGGCAAGGGCAGCCTCCGCTCCGGAGTTCGGGGCGTCGAGGTACACGGCACGTGTCATCCTGGGGGTGCACAGGGCCTTCAGCCAGGTGCGAAGCGGCCTTAACATCCGATATGATGCAAAGGTCAAGAAGGCGGTCGCTGACCTTGGATGGAGGACGCTGGTGCTCGTTCCCGAGGTAGGCAGGGTTGGGCAGAGCGAATATACTGCAAAGGTTGCAAGGCTCCTTTTGGCGCAGGGTGGCCCTCCCGACTTGCTCATCGAGTCGGGGGGGATGGGGCTGGAGCCCTCCGCCTATATCTTGGGAGACAATCCGGGAGATGTCGTCGAGAAGGCTCTTACTCTGTCAGGGGTCTGCTCGAAGAGGATTGAAGCTCCTAAATGACGATGGGGACCCTCGCCCCACAGTGTGGGCAGCGATCACCGTTGAGGACGTTCCTTTTCACCCCGAAGATATGCCGAACCACCAAGGGGGCTCTGCAGCCCGGGCAATAGGTGGTCTCATACTTGTCGTCCCACATGTTCCCGATGTAGACATACTTTATGCCCACGTCCAAGGCTATGTGGTACATCTTGAGGAGCGTCTCCCTTGGGGTCGGCGGAACGTTGAGCATCTTGTAGTCAGGATGAAAGGCAAGCAAGTGGAATGTAGCATCATCTCCCTGTAGGTCCAGGATGAACTCGGCCATCTTCCTGACATCTGAGGGATCGCTCCCCTCCGGAACTGGGACGACCAGGTTAGTCACTTCGACGTGGACATGCCTGCGATGCAGCTCCTCGATGGCTTCGAATATGGGGGCCGGCGAAGGCACGTAGATGTATTTCCGATAGAACTGCTCGTTGGCGTTCCCCTTGAAGTCGACGGTGATGGCGTCGAGATGGGGGGCCAGAGCCTCAACGGCGTCAGGGGTCATGTATCCGTCCGAGACCCAGGTCGTAAAGAGCCCAGCGCGGCGAGCACCCTTCATTACATCTATGAGGTACTCGATCTGGGTCGTGGGCTCGTTGTATGTGCCCGTTATGCCGTCCGCATCCGCT
>Ga0187771_10004307_pt1 | contig 10019 bp, 6 predicted proteins | sample 0116_SJ02_MP15_1_FD_133139 | JGI IMG/M metagenome (GOLD analysis project Ga0187771, IMG submission 133139) | Tropical peat soil microbial communities from peatlands in Department of Meta, Colombia - 0116_SJ02_MP15_10_MG | ecosystem: Environmental > Terrestrial > Soil > Wetlands > Peat | place... | reverse complement strand
TAACCTGTCGAAGTTCGGTCTGAGCTCCGCCAGCAGCGCGTCGCGCTGCGGAAGATCCGCCGCCGCGAGCAGGTCGATCACCGTGCGCAGGGACGGCACTTCATCGGCCCTTATCTTCTCCAGGAACTGGACCGCTTCCGGTCCTGCGACGCTCTCGCTCATCACGTTGCGGTTGGTGGACGAACGTTCGTTCCGCAGGTTGTGCATGGCCCTGAACGCGTTGGCGGAGGCGTCCGCGAGGATCATGATTCGGCTCGCCGAGCGCAGTTGTTGCAGCGAGCTCCACGCGCTCGCCGACAGCATCAGGACCACGCCGCAGGCCATGACCGCGACCACCGACGTCAGCAACGCCGTCACACTCACACGATTCAGCATCGATCTCCCCACGCCCGTTCCGCACCAGCGGCGCCGATGGTCGCCGCAATTCGTTAAGATATTGGTAACCAATCGGCGCCGTCCGTGCCGCGCGGACGTCAAGGTCGGGCCGCAGCCGCGCGGTGCGGGGCGCAAACGAAAAGCCCCGGCGCACGGCCGGGCGGTATAGTGATATCAAAGATTTAGGCCAGTTTTGACCTCAGTGCCATCGCATCGGAAATTCTGAAAGAGAGAGCGGACGCAAACCTCTCTTGCATCTGCTCTGCATTGGGATTGCGCGCCCCAGACATGTGTTGGACGCCATCACGTTGCCACATTCTACGCGGGGCGAGCGCGGACAGCTAGATGTTCAGTTCGCTCCCGAGCAGGGTGACGTGGAGCGTGCCTTCGCCGAAGCGTCCAGAGGTGAGCCCAACAATTGCCTTTTAGCTAGTCAGTCACAGTGGATTCGTTACCGGGGCCGCGCGTATCGCTAAAACGCGTTCCTCATCTGTCCATCAAACCGGCAGCAGCTCAGTTCGCATAGAAACCTTGGCGCACGGCTACGACCCAACCATCGGCTATCTCCATGCTCCGAAGGAAGGTCGGAGCGGGTTGGTTTTGGATCTGATGGAGCCGCTTCGTCCTCGGGTCGATCGGCTGGTGTTGGATTTGATCCGATCTCAGGTCTTTGACCGATCTGATTTTGTGCTGCGCCCGGACGGCGTGTGCCGGCTGAATCCCGAATTAGCAAGGCGTGTTGTTCGGTCGATATCGAGTGGCTTGATCGGCCAAGAGAAATGCCTAGGCCGGTCGGGAGTATTTTGGGCTCTCCCGTTGCCCTGACCACAATTGGGGGCAAGATCAACATGATCCGGCTGACCGAGCAGCGTGAGGTCACGCCCTACGTCAGGGTGCATCCGGATGAGGAACGCTGATGGCCTCGGGGTCGTCAGACCTCGAAGAAATCCGTCGCAGGGTCCAAGCCGGGTAGAGGGCCAGCTAGTCCAGCTTCGTCAATCAGCGCGAGGATTTCGAGTTCTGGTTTGTGATCCGGGGAGCGGAACAGGTTTCTGATTTCGAAGCTTCCGTCGCCGCTTATCCATTTCAGCGAAGCTATAATTGACGTAACGGCATTTCCCTCGGAAAACGGCAGCAGCAAACGTTCGTAGTAAACGCGATGACCGAGGATGTCGTATACAGTTGACTTCGTAAAGACAGGGCGCGCGCGGCGTATGCACTCGTTGTAGATGGGCATCACCTCGGCTGCTGTGGTCGGCCCAAGATACTCCTCAAGCAAGCGCCCCTTATTGTTCACGCCATTGCCGTAAGCCGTCGCAACGCGCGAGCCATCGCTGTTGATGATGATGCAAGGATTGTCCGCTTCCCACAGGATACGATAGTAAACTAGATCAGGCTTTTCCTCCTCGAAGCGCGCCGGTCTGAACTGCGCCTCCGATGGAGCGGCCGCTCCGCCAGCTGGAGCTAACCGTAGCCAAACGTTCAAGAGGTCGCGTTGTTTGACAGACCTCACGACTGACGGGTGTGCGCTGCAAAATTCCATGACGCGCGAACTCCTTGGCGTCAATCATATGGTTGTACGGCTGAGAAATCCTTAAGAACCTGGCCGGAATTGCACGCCTTGTGGGCGGACCGGGAGCAACGAGCTCGCAGGGATCTTCTCTATCCCAAACAGATCATAGTAACTTGGTCTTGGAAGCCATCACCCGTCCGCATTGTCGGCTGTCAGGGCTAGACCGGAAATTCCTGGCGGGGTTCTGATCGACGCGAATGACCCGAAGCTGACCTTTCCGGGTAGTTGACCAGACGAATTCCGAATATGACAATTGCAAATATTTCGCGCGAGGGAGAGTCACGTGGCGAATTTTACGTTGCCTGACACGCGGTATGCGCTCAGCGGTGACGTGAGCGTCGCCTACCAAGTCATGGGCGAAGGGCCTGTAGATATCGTCGTTGTTTCGGGATTGTGTTCGCATATCGAGTTCATGCATGAGTTTCCCGGCTACACCGACTTTCTGCGACGCCTCGCCAAGTTTGCTCGTGTCATTACCTTCGACAAACGCGGCCAGGGGTTATCGGACAGGATGTCAGGCGCGCCATCGCTAGAGCTGCGTATGGATGATGTCCGAGCCATTATGGACGACGTCGGCTCGCGCCGCGCCGTACTTTTCGGATTCTCGGAGGGCGCTCCGATGAGTATTCTATTCGCTGCGACTTATCCGGAGCGCGTTTCGCATATGCTTCTATTCGGTGGCTTTGCGCGAGCCGCTGATATGCGGCCCCCGGGCGACACGCCCGACGCCGCCCTCGCCCGTCGCATGCTGCGTTTCAAAAATTGGGGCAATGGCGACATGATGAAGAGAGTGCTGCCAAGTCGGGCAGCCGATCCCAATATGATCCCGTTGCTTGCGAAGTTTGAGCGACTTGCAAGCAGTCCCGGGGCGATAAACACTATTTTGGAGTTGAACGGCCAAATAGATGTCACCTCCATTTTGCAAACGATACAAGTGCCGACCCTTGTGCTTCATCGCAAGACAGATCTCGTGGTGCCCGTAGCGCTTGGTTGCAGCTTGGCCCAGTCTATCCCGGGTGCAAGGTACATTGAATATCCTGAGGGAGACCACGGCTTTTGGTCCGGTGAGACCGATGCGTTGCTCGGTGATGTCGAGGAGTTTGTCACGGGAAACCGCGATAGCTCGTTGATGGAGCTTGAACGTGTGCTTGCGACCGTGCTGTTTACGGATATCGTCGGCTCTACTCGAAGTGCAGCAACGATGGGCGACCAGCGCTAGCGTAGGTTCTTGGACGATCATGATCAACTCGCCCGCACGATCGTCGCTAGGCATCGGGGGAATTTGGTCAAGACCACCGGTGATGGTATATTAGCGACATTCGATGGCCCAGGACGCGCCGTGCGCTGCGCGCTGGCCTTTGGCGAAGCTGCCAAACAGATTGGTCTGCCTCTTCGCGCGGGCGTCCATACGGGCGAGATCGAATTGCGAGGCGGTGATATCGGTGGCATCGCGGTCCATGCCGCTGCCCGGGTTATGGGACAATGTGCTCCGAGCGAAGTATGGGTATCCCGAGTTGTCACGGACTTAGTTGCCGGCGCGGGTCTGACATTCGCGGAACGTGGATCGCATGAACTCAAAGGTATTCCGGGACGTTGGGATTTGTTCGCTGCGAGTGCTTAGGTCCATTTCCGCACATGGCCCTTCTCGACCGCCCCGTCACTTGTCCGGACATCGGCTGCCGGGCTAACCCCCGACATGGTCAGCGTGGGGCCAACTCGACGCTCGTGACCCAAAGCGGGCGTCCATCGTTTTCATTTGAAACTAAACGTAAGGCCACCTCATACCCGCCTCATCCGAGGAAGTTGGGGCGATTGGTGCATCAAACGTCATGACGGATTAACTTGATCGCCGGTTAACTTGATCGCCGGCAAGCTGAACAGCATTGAAATTACGTACGAGAAGCCGTCGCGAGGCCACGGCGAGCTAGTCGCCGTGTACCTCACGTAGCCTTGGTCAAAACTGGCCTAAATTCAGGCTATCACTATACCCCCGGCGCCCGGCCGGGGCTTTTGCAATGTCGGGGATGTCATCGCGATCGGGCGATGGTTCAGCCCGCCGCCTTGGCCTCCTTGCGGCGGGCGTGCAGGATGAATTCGGTGTAGCCGTTGGGTTGCTCGCGGCCCTTGAACACCAGGTCGCACGCGGCCTTGAAGGCGACGCCGTCGAAGGCGGGCGCCATCGGCTTGTAGAGCGGATCGTCGGCGTTCTGGCGGTCGACCACCACGGCCATCCGCTTCAGCGCATCCATCACCTGGTCCTTGGTCACCACGCCGTGGTGCAGCCAGTTGGCGAGGTGCTGGCTTGAGATGCGCAGCGTAGCGCGGTCTTCCATCAGGCCGACGTCGTGGATGTCCGGCACCTTGGAGCAGCCCACCCCCTGATCGATCCAGCGCACCACGTAGCCGAGAATGCCCTGGCAGTTGTTGTCGATCTCCTGGCGCACGTCGTCGGGCGCCCAGTTGGACTGTGACACCGGAATGGTCAGGATATCGGCGAGCTTGGCGCGCGGGCCGCCCTGCTTCAGCTCGGCCTGGCGCTTGTGCACGTCGACCTGATGGTAGTGCAGCGCGTGCAGCGTCGCCGCGGTCGGCGACGGCACCCAGGCGGTGGTGGCGCCGGCCTGCGGGTGGCCGATCTTCTGCGCCAGCATGTCGGCCATCTTGTCGGGCGCGGCCCACATGCCCTTGCCGATCTGGGCGTGGCCCGGCAGGCCGTCGATCAGGCCGTTGTCGACGTTCCAGTCCTCGTAGGCCTTGATCCAGGGCTGCGCCTTCATGTCGTTCTTGCGGATCATCGGCCCGGCTTCCATCGAGGTGTGGATCTCGTCGCCGGTGCGGTCGAGGAAGCCGGTGTTGATGAACACCACGCGCTCGGACGCCACCTGGATGCAGGCCTTGAGGTTGACCGTGGTGCGGCGCTCCTCGTCCATGATGCCGACCTTGAGCGTGTTGGCCGGCAGCGACAGCATCCTTTCGACGCGACCGAACAGGTCGCAGGTGAGCGCTACCTCGTCGGGGCCGTGCATCTTCGGCTTGACGATGTAGGCCGAGCCGGCCCGGCTGTTGCGCGCGGCGGAGAGGCCCTTGAGGTCGTGGATCGCGAGCAGGCCGGCGACGGCGGCGTCGAGGAAACCCTCGGGAATTTCCTTGCCCTCGGCGTCGAGCACCGCGTCGGTGTACATGTGGTGGCCGACGTTGCGCATCAGCAGCAGGCTGCGGCCGTGCAGCGTGATCTCCTTGCCGGCGGGCGAGATGTAGGTGCGGTCGGCGTTCAGCTTGCGTTGCAGCGTCTTGCCGCCCTTCTCGAAGTCGGCGGACAGCGTGCCGTTCATCAGCCCGAGTGTGTTACGATAGACCAGCACCTTGTCCTCGGCGTCGACCGCGGCGACGCTGTCTTCCATGTCGAGGATGGTGGAGACCGCGGCTTCCAGGATGACGTCGGCGACGCCGGCCGGATCGTCCTTGCCGATGGCGTGGGCGCGGTTGATCACGAGCTCGGCGTGCAGGCCGTGATTGACCAGCAGGATCGCCGAGGGAGAAGCGGCGTCGCCATGCAAGCCGGCGAACTGGGCGGCGTTCTTCAGCCCGGTCTCGCTGCCGTTGGCGAGCCTGATCTTCAGCGCGCCCCCCGCGACCGTGTAGGCGACGGCGTCGGCGTGGCTGCCGGCGGCGAGCGGGGCCGCCTGGTCGAGAAACGCCTTGGCCTTGGCGATCACCTTGGCGCCGCGCGCCTTGTCGTAGCCCTTGGCTTCGCCGGCCTCGTGCGGGATCGCGTCGGTGCCGTAGAACGCATCATAAAGGCTGCCCCAGCGCGCGTTGGCCGCGTTCAGCGCGTAGCGGGCATTGGTCAGCGGCACCACCAGCTGCGGCCCGCAGATCTGGCTGATTTCGGGGTCGATGTTGGCGGTCTTGACCTGCTCGGTCGCGGGCTCCGGCAGCAGGTAGCCGATTTCCTTCAGAAATGCCGTGTAGGCGGCGGCATCGAACGCCTTGCCCTTGTGGGCGCGATGCCAAGCGTCGATCTTCTCCTGCAGGGTGTCGCGTAGCGCGAGCAATTCCCGATTGCGGGGCGCGAGGTCGCGCACGATGCCGGCAAGCCCGGCCCAGAACGCCTCCGCGGTGATCCCGGTTCGGGGCGTCGCTTCCGCGGCGATAAACTCGGCCAGCGGGGCCGCGATCTTCAATCCATTGGCTTCAATGCGCTTCATGTCGAGGTCTCGTGGGCAGTGGTCGATTAGGTCGATGGTTCAGGTCGGTCGGGACGCGCGCTTCAAACCCTCGCGGCCCCGGATGCGGCCGGAAAACTCAACCTGAGTCAACGGCTTGTACAGGGTCTGCGAGTGCGCGCCGGTTCCGCCGCGGCCGAAACGGCAAGCAAAACGTGACCCCGTCCGCGAGGCCGCGGACGGGGCATCAGGACGTGCTTTTAAGCCTCAACCGGGGGGAAGAGAAGGGCCTTCAAGGACGAAAGCCGCAGCTCTCAGATGTTGGCGGCGAGGTCGGTCACCTCGGTGAAGACCACGCCGGACGACATCAGCATCCGCTCAATGTCGTCGACGCCCTCGACCACCGACCGCTCCGAGGTGTCGATGGTGAGCTCGGCCTCGGTGGGCGGCTCGTAGTCCCGCCCGATTCCGGTGAATCCGGCGAGCTGCCCGGCGCGGGCCTTGGCGTAGTGCCCCTTGGGATCGCGGCTTTCGCACACCTCCGCCGGGGTCGCGACATAGACCTCGCGAAACAGCTCGTCGCCGATCCGCCGCGCCTGCGCGCGATCCTCCGCCGCCGGCGATACCGCGGCGACGATGGCGATGTGGCCGTTGCGCGCGAGATGCGCGGCGACCTCGGCGAGGCGGCGAATGTTCTCGGTGCGGTCGTGGGCGGAGAAGGCGAGGTCGCTGTTGAGCCCGGCCCGCAGCGTGTCGCCGTCGAGCAGGATCGGCGATCCGCCGCGGCTGAACAGCCGGCGTTCCAGCGCCCGCGCCAGCGTCGACTTGCCGGCGCCCGGCAGCCCGGTGAGCCAGATCACCGCGCCCGCATGGCCGTAACGCCCCGAGCGCTCCTCGGCGCTCAACCCCGATTCGACCGGAACGATGTCGACCGGTGCGGCGCGCTCGCCGGCATCGACGCTGAGCACCAGGCCGCCGCCGGCAATGCGCCCGCCCACCTCGATCACGAGGCGGCCGGTGCGGGCGTTCTCGGCATAGGGGTCGGCGGCGACCGGCTGGGCCAGCGAGATGTCGATGTCGCCGACGTGGTTGCGCGCGATCTGGTCGGTGCCGGTCGAGGACAATTCGCCCGGATCGACCGCGTTGGTGATCGCGACCACCGTGGCGCGCGTGTCCTTGGTGCCGAGCCGCACCACGATCGAGGCGCCCGCCTTGAGTGGCGCCTCATGCAGCCAGAACACCCGCGCATGCAGCCGGCGCGTATCGCGCGGCGGCTTGGCATGGGAGATGATGTCGCCGCGCTCGAGGAAAAGCTCGCGGTCGAGCGTGATGCCGACCGACTGGCCCGCGTGCTGGCGGGTGGCGAGCGGGGTCGCCGGCCAGCTTTCCACGGTGCGGATCCTGGCGATCTTGCCGGCGGGCATGATCACGATTTCGTCGCCGGCGATCAGGCTTCCGGACTCGATGCGGCCAGCGACGATGCGGCGGTCGTCGAATTTGTAGATCGCCTGCACCGGCAGCCGCAGCGCCAGCTCGCGCAGCGGCTGCGCCGGTGTCAACGTGTCGAGCGCCTCCACCACGGTGGGCCCGGAATACCAGGCGATCGACGGCGTTCGCGCGGCGACGCCGTCGCCCTCGCGCGCGGAGATCGGAACGATCGCGGTCGGGGTGACGCCGATCTCGGCGAGATAGGCGGTGATGTCGGCGCTGATCTCGTCGAACCGCGCCTTGGCGAAGCCGACACGGTCCATCTTGTTGATCACCACCGCCACCTGGCGCACCCCGAGCAGGTGCAGGAGATAGCCGTGGCGCCGGGTCTGGTCGCGGACACCTTCCAGCGCGTCGATGATGAGGACCGCGGCGTCCGCCTGCGAGGCGCCGGTGATCATGTTCCTCAGGAATTCGGCGTGGCCGGGCGCATCGATCAGCACGATGTCGCGCGACGGCGTGCGGAAACGGATCTGGGTCGTGTCGATGGTGATGCCCTGGTCGCGCTCGGTCTGCAGCGCGTCGAGCAGGAACGACCATTCGAACGGCATGCCGCGCCGGGCGCTGACCGCCTTGAGCATTTCCAGCTTGCCGTCCGGCAGGCTGCCGGTCTCGTGCAGCAGGCGGCCGACCAGGGTCGATTTGCCGTGGTCGACATGGCCGACGATGACGATGCGGACCTGCGGTCGATGCAGTGCGCGTGGCGCGGCGGCGGCGAGGTTTGAAACTGCGATGGTCATCTTGTTAGGTCCGCCTGATCAGAGATAGCCCGAGACCCGAAGCCGCTCGAAAGCGTCTTCGGTCTCATGGTCGAGCGCGCGGCCGGCGCGCTCCGGCACCTTGGTGCTGGCGAGCTCCCGCAGAATGTCGTCGATGTTCGCCGCGTCGGAATTGACCGGGAAGGTGATGTCCTTGTCGCCGAGCGAGCGGTAGCGCTTGCCCTCGCGCGCGAGGTAGAGCGGAATGATCGGGATGTTCTCGCGCTTGGTGTAGGCCCAGATGTCGGTCTCGGTCCAGTGCAGGATCGGATGCACCCGTAGATGCGCGCCGGGCGGCGGCGAGGCGTTGAACTGGTCCCAGAATTCCGGGGGCTGGTCGCGCACGTCCCAGCCGCCTTCGGTGCCGCGGGGCGAGAACACGCGCTCCTTGGCGCGCGTCGCCTCTTCGTCGCGTCGGATGCCGGCGATCACCCCGTCGAAGCCGTATTTGGCAAGCGCGTCCTTGAGACCTTCGGTCTTGCGTGCGGCCGAGCGCGCCGCCGGCGGCAGCGTCGGGTCCACGGCGCCGATCGGCGGGCACGGCTCGACCCGAAGATCGAGGCCCCACTCCGCGCTGTAGCGATCGCGGAAGTGATACATCTCCGGAAACTTCTTGCCCGTATCGACATGCAAGGCGGGGAAGGGCACCTTGCCGAAGAACGCCTTGCGCGCGAGCCAGATCATCACGTTGGAATCTTTGCCGAGCGACCACAACAGAGCGAGCTTCTTCAGCCGGGCGAAGGCCTCGCGAAAAATGTAGATGCTCTGGGCCTCGAGCTCGTCGAGATGGTCCATGTCGTCGGGTCCTTCCGCGCGAGATGCACTCGATTGTCCGCGCGGTCCTGGTGGACCGCGTCGGCAGCAGAACAAAAAGCCTCCCTGAAAGGCTTTCAAGGGGAGGATATTCTCTCGATGCGTCGCAACATAGAAGAAAGAATTTTCTCTTTGCGGCGACAGAAAGATACATATATAGAAAATAATTCCAGTCAACCCCGAGTTGGCGAAAGCGAACCGTCGATGCGATTTCTGCCGGTCTTTCTCGATCTGCGTTCAGGTTCCGTCCTTCTGGTGGGCGCCGGCGAGCCGGCGCGCGCGCGGCTGCGGCTCCTGATCGCGGCCGGCGCGCGGGTGCGCTGGCATGCGGTGGACAGCGACTATGACGTGGCGGCTGCGGGCATCGGCGCCGGAGCCTTCGCGCGTAGCGAGGCCGATCCTGTAACGTCGGATCTTGCCGGTGTGATCGCTGTTCTGTGCGCCGGCGCGGGCGACGTCGGTCACGCCATGGCGGCTGTCGCGCGAAAGCGCGGCGTGCCGGTCAACGTGATGGACGAAGCCCACCACTCCACGTTCATTCTTCCGGCGATCGTCGACCGCGGCGATGTGGTCGTCGCGATCGGCTCCGGCGGTGCCGCGCCGGTGCTGGTGCGGCGCTTGCGCGAACGCGTCGAGGCGGTCCTGCCGGCGCGGATCGGCGAACTCGCCGCCTTCATCGGCCGTTGGCGCCCCCACATCCGCTCATCGATCGGCGACGTGTCGCGGCGGCGCAGGTTCCGGGATCTCGCAGACCCCGCGCCGCCCCGACCCGCCGCCCAGGCCCGGCCCGAAGACGTGGCGGACTACCCCCCGCCCCCCCCGGCGGCGGCCTCCAGCTCAGCGCTG
>Ga0187771_10004306_pt1 | contig 10019 bp, 8 predicted proteins | sample 0116_SJ02_MP15_1_FD_133139 | JGI IMG/M metagenome (GOLD analysis project Ga0187771, IMG submission 133139) | Tropical peat soil microbial communities from peatlands in Department of Meta, Colombia - 0116_SJ02_MP15_10_MG | ecosystem: Environmental > Terrestrial > Soil > Wetlands > Peat | place... | reverse complement strand
CGTTGCGGGAAGGAGCTGGCGATCGCCGAGGTGAGGCACGGCGCGTTCCCCGACCACATGATGCCGATGTGCGCGGACTGCGCCGACCGGCAGAGCGACCCCGTCACGTGAGATCGCGTTCGTCGCGGACCGCGTGGGGGCGCTGGGGCGTCCGGGCTTTCGCGGGCAGACTCCCCGCCGCCGCGGACCCCGGCCCTTCGAGGGCATGGTTCGGTGCGATGGGCGTTGCGGGAGTTGGGATGAACGGCGATCGGCCAGGACGAAGCCGGCGTCCCCGGGAGCTCCCGTGACCCGGGGGAGGCGTGGCGGCGGGTGGCCGGGCCCCCGGCCCAGCCCGCGAACGGGAGCCAAGGCTCATGGGCACGGCCTCGCCTGGCGCGAGCGCTGCTCGGACGGCCCACGCCGGCGGTACCTGTGACCGAACCTCTCATGAGCTCCCCGGAAGCCGACGTACCGCGGTCGGGCGGCTCGCCGTTCCTGGAGCGATACTGGCGGTTCCTGCTCGTCGGCATGACGGGCGTTGTGGTGAACCTGGTCGTGTTCGCGGGGGTCCTGGACGTTACGTCGCCGGCGCCGGACCACAGCCTTACGGCGAACCTGTTCCGTTCGGTCTCGGTCACGTCGGCCCGTACCGTCGACGAGTTCCTCGCGAGCGTCCTCGCGTTCACGGTCGCGACGTTCTGGAACTTCGAATGGAACAACGCCTGGACGTTCCGGTCCCGGGCCGGCCACCGACACCCGTTCCCCCGGCGCGTCGGCCTCTACTACGGGGTGTCGCTCGGCTCCCTCGCGGTGAACGAGCTCGTGCTGTTCGCTACCCTGGTCGTCCTGCTCCCGCTCTACGGTCAGGCGCTCGGGATCGTCCTCGGCAGCGTCGTCGGGTTCGTCGGGAACCAGCGGTACACGTTCGCCGAGCGGCAGCTCGGGGGCCACGGTCCGGCCGCCGGCCGTTGACCGGCGCGGGTCACCGAGACCGCCCCCGTGGGACCGGCACCGGCAAGCCGGTCGCGGGCCAGCCACGGGCGACGCGGCGCGGGCCCCCCCAGCCGACCCTAGGCCCCACGGTCAGCGGGCCCGGCGACCGGCCGCTGGGAAGGGAGCCCCGTACCGCCCGCCGTCGCCGCGCCCGGCGCCTCGTCCCGCACGGCGTCCCGCTCATCGCGGGCCAGCACCTCGTGGTGGGCGTGCCGTCCGAGGACCTCGCGCGCGAACAGGGTCGCGACGGCGGCCGCGACGAACGCCGCGGCGGCGAGGAGATACGCATCGTGGAAGGCGGTGGGGCTCGGGAACGTGTGCCCGTACACCTCGACCGTGAACGTGGTGAGCAGGGAGCCGGCCAGCGGCGCGCCGAGGCTGCTGCCGACATTGCGGAAGACCGCGTTCATCGAGGTCGCGAGCCCCATGTCGCGCGGCTCGACGGTCAGGACGAGGAGGTTGATGACGGCCGAGTTCATGACGGCGAGGCCGGCCCCGATGACCACCATCACGGCGAGCGTCTGGTCCAGCGAGGTGGCCCGCGTGGCCAGGAAGAACCCGACCGCGCCGATGCTCGAGCCGAGGATCGTGAGCGGTTTGGTGCCGAGCCGAGGGACCAGGGCTCCCCCGATCGGCGCGAGGACGATCATCGGGGCCGCGAACGCGACGAACGAGAGCCCGGTCTGGAAGATGCTGAGGCCGAGGCCGACCGGCCCGATGTACTCGAGGCGGAACGTCAGGGCCTGGAACGCGAGGAACATCCCGAACCCGGCGATCGACAGGACGACGTTCGTGACCAGGACGTTGCGCTTCCGAAGTAGCCCGGGGTCCAGGATCACGTCCTTGCCCTGCCGGTGGGTGCGAAGCTCGAGCAGGACCACCGGCACCATCAGGCCCCCGCCGGCGGAGAGCACCCCGAGGACCGCGACGCTCGTCCATCCCCAGACCGGACCCTGCGACAGCCCGAGGACGACGAGCGCGAGCGCGGCCGCGAGCAGCCCGGCGCCGGCGTAGTCGATGTAGGCGTTCGGACGGCGGTAGGGCGACTCCTTCAGGAACAATAGGCACCCGATCGTCGCGCCGACGACGAACGGGATCGCGGTATGGTAGGTGAACCTCCAGCCGTAGGCGTTGGAGATGAACGAGCCGAGCGGGAGGCTGATCGCGAAGCCGGCCCCGAAGAGGCCGCTCAGGACCCCCATCGCCCGCGGGATCATCTCCTTCGGGAACTCCTCGCGGACGAGGCTCATCGCGAGGGGGAAGATCGTGAGGCCGACCCCCTGGACGGCCCGGGAGCCGACCATGAACTCGAACGACGGCGAGAATCCCGTCACCGAGACCGCGACGGCGTAGATGCCCAGGACGATGATCATGATCCGCTTCTTCCCGAAGACGTCGCCCAGTTTCCCGGCGATCGGGCTCAGCGCGACCCCGGTGACCAGGTAGACCGAGAGGACCAGGCTCACCTGGGAGACGCCCACCCCGAAATCCGAGGCGATCGCCGGGAGCGACGGGGTGAGCATCCCCTCGATGTACATCACGATCACGACGAGGACGCTCAGGATCGCCATGATGCGCCAGGCGTAGGCCTGGTCGAACGTCTCCGCGGTCTTCGGTGCGGGGTTCCCCGCGCGGGTGGGCGAAGCGTTCGACGCCATGGTGCTCCGAACAGGTCGATGGCGACCTCAGCCGGGCCGTTAGGTCCCGCCCGGACCGCCAGGAGCTGAAGCGGACGAGGTCCTGTAGCGGTCGGAACGGGGAGCGCGGGAGCCGGCGGGACCCGGGCGCGTCCTCTTCGCGGTCACGGTACCAGCTCGCGGTTGAGAGGCGCTCGCCCGGCTCGCATATTACGGGCGCGCCCCCGCGGCGCGCTCGCGGGCCCGTTGTCCCGGTTCCCGGGGCGAACGCAGTTATTCCTCCGCGGTTGCCCGAGGTGTTGACCGGCTATTACGTAGTTCTCCGGGGGCCTCTCGGCGTGGGCAAGACGACGGTCGCGAACGCTCTAGCGAAGGCCCTCCCCGGCCACGTCGTCTCGATCGACGCGATCCTCGACCGGCACGGTCTCGAGGAGTGGGAGGGGGACTACATCTCGGTACAGAGCTTCCTGCGCGCGAACGCGCTGGCGGCCGAGGAGGCCCGACAGGTCCTCGCTCAGGAGCTGCCCGTCATCTTCGACGGGAACTTCTACTTCCGCGCCCAGATCGACGACCTCCTAGAGAGGCTCGAGTTCCCGCACGCCGTGTTCACGCTGCGGGCCCCGCTCTCGGAATGCATCGCGAGGGATGCCCGGCGGGCGGTTCCCCTGGGCGAGGAGAGCGCTCGCATGGTCTACTCCAAGGTCGGGGAGGTCGAGTATGGGACCGGGGTCGACGCGCTCCGACCGGTCCCGGAGGTGGTCGCCGAGATCGTCCGCCAGGTGCAACGGATATCCGCGACCGGCCTGGGGGCCTTCAGCGGAGGGGGCGATGACACGGGGTGAGACGGGACGGGCCGCGCGGGCGACCCTCAACGTCGGGATCTGTCTGATGGCGGTCCTGCTCGTCCTGTCGTCCGGGCCCGTGCGGGCCGAGGGCACGACCGACGGCCCCACCGCCGGGTCGGCATCGCCGGCGCCGACCCCCGAGCGACCGGAGGCGAACTGGTGCGCCAACGTGCCTGAGGAGGACGGCTGCGTCCAGGCGCTCGCGAACGGGACCGCGAACTGGACCGTGCTCCTGAACTGGACCGAGCCGGCGAACGGCACGCCGGCGGCCGAGGTGTACGTGATCGCCAACCAGTCGACCGCGACCCCGTTCTTCTCGACCGCGGCCAACCTCTCCCGTGCCGTCCGTTTCCCGGCGAACGCCACCGACAGCGTCGTGCTCGGAACGAACCTGAAGCTCGGATGGGGGCTGAACCCGACGCAGAACTGGCTCTTCGGGCTTTGTGCGGTCGCCCAGGGCCAGTCCGGTTGCCTGAGCATCTCGGCGTTCACCGCCACCGTCAGACTCGGGGCGCTGTTCCCGTCGGGGAGGATCAACGGTCCGTCGAACATCACCCTCGCCTGGACCCCCCGGTGCCCGACGACCTGCTCCGGCGACTACCTGACCGTGTCGTGGGCCTACGAGAACGGTCTCCTCACGGCGAACTTCTTCCGGGTGGGGCTCCTGAACGGGTCGGTCTGCCTGCAGCCTCCGACCCTCGCCGAGTGGAACCGGACGACCTGGCGGGAGAACACCACGACAGGCCGGTCGTACCGGTTCGGGGGCCTCGACGTCAAGGCGCTGGAGAACAAGGACCTCTGCGCGTACGTGGAGGCGGTGAACAGCTCCATCGGGAACGGCATCACGACGATCTACTCCCATGGCCTGCCGGCCAAGGAAGGGCTCCTGACCCCAGGACCGCTCTGCCCCCGATGCACCAAGACGCTACCACGGACGTGACCCCCTAGCCCCGGCCCGCGGGGGCTTCACGCCGGCTCGACCGGACGCGGGGCACGGGAGGGGGATCCCCCGCGGGGTCGGGCGCGAGGGACCGCACCGACCCGTCGCGGCCGAGCTCGCCTGCGGCTGGAGGCTGGAGGATGGCGCTCGAGGTCGGCCTTCAGGGCATCGAGCGCGCTCGCCCAGTAGGCCCGGTACGGGTCGAGCCAGGTCTCCACCTCCCGCAGCGGCTCGCCGGTGAGCGTGAGCCGGTGGACCCGGCCGTCGATGGTCCGTGCGACCAAGCCGGCCCGCTCGAGGACCCTCAGGTGCTTCGAGACCGCCGGGAGGCTCATCCGATACGGACGGGCGAGGTCCGTCACCTTCGACGGACCGACGGTGAGCCGAGCGAGGAGCCGGCGGCGGGTCGGGTCGGCCAGCGCGTGGAAGAGCCGGCTGAGGGGGTCCGTCGGGATCCGGCCCGACCTCCGCTCGGGGCGCGGCACGTCTCCTCGTGGACAAATAGTAAACCACATGGTTAAATATGTTCGCGGCCATGGCCCGAGGCCGTCAAGGCAGCTGAGGAAGGAGATGTGCAAACCCGTCCACCACGAGGTCGACTTCGCCGTCACCCCCCGTCAGGTCTACGACGCCTACCTCGACAGCGCGCGACACAGCCGGTTCACGGGCCAGGAGGCGAAGATGAGCCGAAAGGAGGGGGGCCGGTTCTCGGCCGGGGACGGCTACATCTCAGGCTACAACCTCGAGCTCGTCGGGGGCCGGCGGATCGTCCAGGCCTGGAGGGCGAGCGAATGGCCGGAGGGCGCCTACTCGGTCCTCCGGCTCGAGCTCAGGCCCAAGGGTCGAGGTACGCGGCTGATCGTCGACCACGTCGGGGTACCCGACGAGTTCCGCGACGGGGTCGATTCGGGCTGGCACGAGTTCTACTGGGAGCCGATGAAGCGCTACTTTGGGGCCGACGACCGGCCCGCGCGCGGCGCGCGACCGTCGAAGAAGCGCTGAGGGCCGGTCGGTCCCGGCTGCGCGACCCGCTTCGCGCGTGCAGCTTCCCCCGGCATCAGGGGTTCAGGGCGAGAGCGGCCGGGTCGCCGCGCCGGCGGGGACCCCAGGGGGGCCGCCCGGGCTCACCGCGAGGACGGGCCGGCCGGGCCGAGCCGTTCGCCGAAGAAGCGGAGGACCCGCTCCCAAGCGTCCCCGGCGGCTTCCGGTTGGTAGTTCGGGCGCGTGTCGTTGAAGAACGCATGCTTCGCGCCGGGGTAGACGTGGGACTCGAACGACTTCCCCGCGACCGTCATCGCGGCGGCGAGCGCCGGGACCTGACCGGTGATCCCCAGGTCCTCCTGTCCGTAGAGGCCCAGGACCGCGGCTTGAACGTTCGGGACGGCCTCGAGCGGAGGGTTCTGGCCGTAGAAGATCACCGCCGCGCGCAGGTCCGGGTCGACGGTCGCTAGCCGGCCCACCATCGCCCCGCCGAAACAGAACCCGACGGCGCCTGTGCGGCGGGGGTCGACGCTCGGATGCAGGCGGAGGTAGCGCGTCGCGGCCAAGAGGTCGTTCGCGAAGCCGACCTGGACGGCCGGGTTCGACACCTTCCCCAGGGCGGTGAGCACCGGCCGGCGCTCGGGCGGCTGCGTGGCCGTGAACTCCGCGAACTTGGACGGGTCACGTCGCAGGTCGGGCGGTGCCTCCGAGAGCGCCTGCATCCCGAGGGCGACGGCCTTCGCGGTCAGGACGCGCTGCAGCTCGCCGGTGAACAGGTTCGGCGCGAGCGCGACGTAGCCTGCCTTCGCGAACCGCCGGGCGACGTCCTGGATGTGCGGGTCCGGTCCGAAGATCTCGTGGATGACCACGACCGCCGGCCGCTGGCCCATCGGAGACTCGGGGAGGGCCAGCCAGGCGTCGAGCTGACGGCCGTCCCCGGGGACCCGGAGCTGCTCGATCTCGGGCATGGTCAGGTTCGGGACCCGGGACAGCGGATGACCGTTGCGAGGGGAGGTCCGGACGGGACCACCTGGGTTGCCGCTAGGCTTGTCGAGCGCTCGGCTGGCCTGTGGGTCCGGCGCCGGGAGCGCGTCCGGGCGACGCCCGGGTCTACCGGATCGGTCACCGCCGGGCCCGCAGGGTCGACGAGATCGCGGGGCCGCCGCCGGGCTCCGTCGGCCTGGGGGTCCGGTCGGCAGCGTCGAGCGGCTCCCCATGGATGAACCGTCGGCCTCGGATCGCCGAGACGAACGCTCCGACCGCGGTGACGCCCCCCGCGAACAGGAACGACGCGTCGAGCGCGCTGCGGAACGCCGGCCCGATGGCGTTCGCGAAGAAGTGCGGACCGAGGAGCGCTACGCTGACCGACGGCGGGAGCGGCTGCCAGCCGGGAACGGTCGACGCGGCGAGCAGCAGGGTGCTCATCGGGTTCTCGCCCAGGAAGGCGCCGAAGAGCGCGCCGGTAGGGTTCGCCGCCACCAGGTGGGCGAGGATCCCGGTGTCCGGCGCGCCGACCTGCGCGCCCGACAACGCCTGCGTGACCGAGGTCCCGAGCCCGGCCGATAGCCCGAGGATCACGATCGTGAAGAACAGCGCCATCGACAGCTGCTGACCGGTGTTCTGCAAGGTCGCGAGCATCCCGGAAGCCGCGCCGCGGTTCTCGGCCGGGACCGAGTTCATGACGGCGGCCGTGTTCGGCGCCGCGAACATCCCCATCCCGCACCCCTGGACGTAGAGGAGCGCGCCCATCTCCCAGTAGGCGAAGTTGAGCGGGAGGAGCGCGAGGAGGAAGAACGTCCCCGACGCGATCGCCATCCCCGAGGTCGCGAGGAGCCGCGGCCCGTGCCGGTCCGACAGCCACCCGCTGACGGGCCCGGCGGTGAGGAAGCCGGCGATCATCGGCATCATGAAGATGCCGGCCCAGAGCGGGACCTCCGAGAACGCGTAGCCGTGGAGGGGGAGCCAGATCCCTTGGAACCAGACGACGAGGAGCAGCATCACGCCCCCTCTCGCGATGGAGCCGAGGAACGCGGCACAGTTCCCGGCGGCGAACGCCCGGACGCGGAACAGCTGCAGCCGGAACATCGGGTCCGGGACCCGGGACTCGACGTAGAGGAACAGGAGGAGCAGCGCCACCCCCGAGACGAGGCCGGCGACGACCCACGGGCTCGCCCAGCCGGTCGGGGAGGCCCCGTAGGGCAGGAGGCCGTAGGTCAGGGCGACCAGGACGAGGGTGAGGCCGACCGCGAAGGTGACGTTCCCGAGGTAGTCGACCCGCTGGTGGGCCCTCCGCGTCGAGACCTCATGAAGGCGGGCATACGCCCACACCGTCCCGACGACGCCGATGGGCACGCTGACGAGGAAGATGATGCGCCAGGTCGGCAGGACGAGGCCGAGGAAGTGCAGGTCGGGGATGGCCGCGAGGACGCCGCCGATGACGAGCCCGACCAGCGAGCCGCCGATGAACGCGACCTGGTTGATCCCCATCGCCTTGCCCCGCTCCTCGGGAGGGAAGGCGTCGGTGAGGAGGGCCGCCGAGTTCGAGAAGAGGAACGACGCGCCGACCGCCTGGATGAGCCGGAAGCCGACGAGCGCCCAGGCCCCCGTCGTCCCGGAGTACGGCTCGAGGAACAGGAACACCGAGCCGGTCGAGAAGACGGCGAAACCGAGGTTGTACATGCGGGTGCGGCCCCACATGTCCGAGAGGCGACCGCACGTCACGAGCAAGGTCGCGGTGACGACCCCGTAGCCGAGCAGCAGCCAGATCAAGATCGGGAAGCTCGACGGGAGGAACGGGTCGACCCCGACCCCCTTGAAGATCACCGGCATCGAGATCAGGACGATGGTGCCGTCGAGGGAGGCGAGGAGGGCCCCGAGGGTCGTGTTCGACAGGACGATCCACTTGTAACTGGCCATGGCCCCGCCGCGCGGAGAGAGGAGCGCGCAGGATGGACCACGCGGATGCCCCTTAACCTCCGCGGTCGCCGTCCCTACGGTGTATCCGGTCGCCGGTCGTCGACCACCGGCAGGTCCTGTGCCTCCACCCTCGGGTTCGGCGCCGAGGGCAGCCCAGCGAAGCCCGGCGGGGCGACGCGCAGCATCCCTCTCGAGGATTCCGGGGACCGGGCCAGACGCTCGAAGCGCGCCACGCGATAGCGTGGCGCACGATGCTGGGCTCGGCTTTCGTTAACCTCTAGGAAGGTCATAAGGTATAGCACCCAACAAAAGAGTACCGGGCGCCGATTCAACCTGCCTGCTTCCGAGGCAGGGTTTATCTCACCCACCGGAACTTGTACGTGCGATGCCTCGTCCAAGGAAGGAGAAGGCCAAGCGCCGCGTCGGTCTTGCCGTCTACGTCGAACCGGGGATCCTCAGGGCGCTGCGCCGCGCAGCGGACAGCGACCGGCGGTCTACCTCTACCCAGGCCGCGCTGTACATCGAGACCGGGCTCGGTCTCCGCAAGCCCAGGCCGCGCTGAGCGGGTCGGGACCGACGGCCGCTGCGCGACGCTCGTCGCCACCGCGCGCGGAGCCGCCCAAGAGTTCCGCGCTAGGGCGCCTCGCTGGGCGGATTGTAGGGGCCGGTGGGCCTGCGGTCGCTCCGCCGGAAGCCGGGGACCCGGGCCGATTACCGGGCCCCGCCGGGGTCACGGTCAAGCCGGCTTAACCGTGCCTACTTCCCCGCCGTCCACGTCTCCGGCCATATGCACGGGACCGCGGTCCAGAGCCACGTTGTCCACCCCGATGTCCTGCCCGGCGACGTCTGCGCGCTCCCGCATGCCCGGGGCATGGACCTCCTGGACACCCCGCTCCTGAACAAGGGGACCGCGTTCACGGAGGCCGAGCGGACCGCGCTCGGGCTCCACGGCCTGCTCCCGCCTCAGATCGAGACCCTCGACCAGCAGGTCGTCCGGGCGTACGACGCGTTCCGGCGGAAGACCGACGACCTGGAACGCCACATCTACCTGCGGGCGCTCCAGGACACCAACGAGGTGCTGTTCTACCGTCTCCTCCTCGACCACATGGAGGAGATGATGCCGGTCGTCTACACGCCGGTCGTCGGGCTCGGCTGCCAGGAGTTCAGCCACATCTACCGACGGCCGCGCGGGATGTTCGTCCCGTACCCGCTCCGGGGCTCGGTCCGCGCCCTCCTCCAGCATCGGCCGTCCTCGGAGGTCGACGTGATCGTCGTCACCGACGGCGAACGGATCCTCGGGATCGGCGACCAGGGCGCCGGGGGCCTCGGGATCCCCATCGGCAAGCTGTCGCTCTACACGCTCATCGGCGGGATCCGGCCGGAGCGGACGCTCCCGGTCGTGCTCGACGTCGGCACGAACAACGTCGAGCGGCTCCGCGACCCGGAGTACCTCGGCTGGCGCCACGAGCGCGTCACGGGTCCCGACTACGACGCGTTCGTCGACGAGTTCGTCCGGGCCGTCCGTGCCGAGCTCCCCGGCGTTCTCCTGCAGTGGGAGGATTTCGGGGCCGGCCACGCCCGGCCGATCCTCGAGCGCTACCGCCAGGAGCTCCTGACCTTCAACGACGACATCCAGGGGACCGGGGCGATCGTCCTTGGGACCGTGCTCTCGGCGCTCCACGTCAGCGGCCAGTCGCTCGCCGACCTGCGCGTCGTGATGTTCGG
>Ga0187771_10004305_pt1 | contig 10019 bp, 7 predicted proteins | sample 0116_SJ02_MP15_1_FD_133139 | JGI IMG/M metagenome (GOLD analysis project Ga0187771, IMG submission 133139) | Tropical peat soil microbial communities from peatlands in Department of Meta, Colombia - 0116_SJ02_MP15_10_MG | ecosystem: Environmental > Terrestrial > Soil > Wetlands > Peat | place... | reverse complement strand
TAAGCTTGAGCATAACACCATCGCCGCCCGTCTTGTGGGTAATCTCTGTCGCGATGCCTTCCCCAACGATCTCTTTGGACACGCTCTTAACGAGTTGATCTACGTTCTTGCCCTCGATTTTCTTGGATCGAATAAAATCGACGCCGATAAACTCAACTTTCCAACCGGCACAGCCGGAGAGCTCGTGGAACATGAGTTCCTCAATCCTCGCAAGCAACTCGTTACAATACTTTATGCTATCCATCAGATCCTCTCCTTATTTCCGAATTTTTCCCAGTACACAAGCTCCTCGAGCGGCAACTTGGGTCTTGGATGTTTGCGCTGTTCTTTAGGATACCCGATTGCGAGGAAAGCAACGACCTTATAGTCCCCCATCCCGGTTGGAATTCCTAAAATGTCTTTGAACCTCTTGGCATCCCTCGTACTGGCCACCGGCCCATGAACCCAGCAGGTCCCTAGTCCCATGGAATGCGCCTGCAGGAGCATATTCTCGATAGCTGCACAAAGGTCATAGGGAACGTCAACGCTTCCCACCTGCAAATCTCCGATCACAGCAATAACCACCGGCGCCTGCTTTGCAAACTCCGATACCCTACCGGAGTACATAAACTCCAATACTTCTGCCCTCTTGATTGGATCTTGAATCTTCTCAAACCTTTGTTGCAGTTCGCCGAGGCAGTACCAGGCGGTCATGCGCGATCCGCTCCCCTGCCTGGCCAGATCGCCTATCTTATTCCTTGTCTCCTGGGATCGGACAACGATAAATCTCCAAGGTTGATAATTCTCACCCGTAGGAGCCCATCGTCCCGCTTCAAGGATCTTGTCAAGCGTCTCATCGGATATTGGATCGGATTTGTATCTTCGGATACTCTTTCTCGATTTGAGTACATCCAGAAATTCTGTCATACGGATTTACCTCCAAGCTTTTAGAAATTATTCCTTGCCGCGGAAAATATTTTCCCACCTGCAGATGGGACTTGATAATTCACTTTGAACCCTGCTGAATTCAATGTCATGAGTCAAATTGGAGACCCATTTGAACGTAGTCTATCACTGAATATAAAGCGATGCAGGACTGTTTTCATGACTGAGAAGCACAAAGTTCTCTGCTGCAATGTTCTACCCATGGCTTTGGTCCTTGCTGAACCCGATTGTACTTGATGCATCTCGAGAGTGCGTTACTTAAATGCTAGATGGGAGGCATTAATTCTAGCGTCTATTTCTTCCAGCCAGTAAATTCACCAGTTAAGTCTGCTATCTCTCTTACGATTCTCTGCTCTTCCACGGTAGGCGGGGTTGTTTCCGGCACTTCCTTTGGGATTATTAGGTCAAACCCCGTATTATCAATCACGTCTTTCACGCTAACAGTTGGATGAACTGAAAGTAACTTCATCTTGAGTGTCTTTTCGTCAAAGCCCAATATTGCTAGGTCTGTTATGACTTTGGTTGGTCCTCCTGGACGTAGGCCAGCTTTCATTCTTCCATCAGGTCCGTCAATGTGGCCTGGGCTGGTGTTGTAGTCCACGTGTTTGGGAAAGCGGCGTTTCTCGTGGCTCATAATAATCATAAATCTCTTGGCCAGTGAGGCAATATCGTTCGCCCCTCCACCTGTTCCGTGGAAATATCGTACCGGTTTCTCACGTGTTCCTATCAACGTAGAATTTACGTTTCCGTACTCATCGACTTGGATACCACTCAAGAAACCTACATCCACAACACCTCGATGTAGAGCCATGCCCATTACGTCAAGCCAACCAGCCATACATGCACATCTGTACCAAATCCTGGGGTCACCAAGCCCGATAGGTGAATGAATTGGCCTTGGCTCCACTATGCCAAGCTCAAGCAGTATGTTAATCGAAGGGGCATGCGTGTATTTTGCCACGATGGCAGAAACTTGGGGCAAACCAACACCGGCCAGAGCGGTCTCGCCATCTTTGAGCTCACGTGCGCCGGCCACAACCATTACCTCGCGCCTCGTATACTCCTTGGCAGTTTCTTCCTTCAAAACCTGGCACCTCTCATGTGAGTTTTAGTACCCTAACATCGGGTCCGCTCTTAGTTCGTTGAGCTTCTTAACCCCAATCTTCTGAAGGTACTGCTCGTGATTATCGACGCTGAGGACATATTCCTCCAGATACTTATCGAACGTTTCTTTTTCTCTCGTCGCTTTCGCGTACATGGCCAAGTGCTCAGCGTCATAGTCATAGTACTTGTATACTGAAGTTGGATGAGCACCGTAGGGCACATGAACTATAACGCCCACGCGATAGCCTGGTATGATAGTGCGCATGGGGTCCGTCCTTGTTAGATTCGTATCTCCTATCTCCTCAGCTACGACTATGACCTTCTTCGCAGCCATCGCCAACTCTTTCGTATCCCAAAGTGGACCATAAATCCAAGCATTCCCTTCTGTATCAACACGCTGAGCGTGTATCACCGCGTAATCAGGGTTCAAAGCACGGAGTAATACCAGTTTCTCATTTGTGAACGGGCATTCACTTACTTTAACCTCAGCTGATTTCGACATTAGAGACGCAAGCGTATCAGAGCCTAGCAGGGACTTAATTGGGATGTATGGAATTCCCAATGCTCCTGCAAGGTACTTGAAGCACATAGCTGTACCGCTGTATTCTTCTGTCTCGATTCTGTCATTAACAATAGCATCATTCACACGGTTGAGAAAGCCAAAAGCAGGTTCCAAGGAACCTCCTGCATAAATCAGCTTACTAACGCAGCCTGCGCCTACAAGTAGATCTGCATCCATTCCACCATTACTCTCTGATACAATCAAAGCTCTCTTCTTCTGTCTTATCATTTCATGAACGTAAGCGATCAAGCATCTAGTTACTATCCAACCTCCCAGCGCAACTTTTGCACCGTCAGGTATGAGTCTCACTGCTTCTGGAAGAGACTTGATCTTGCTGTTAACCTGTAATTCCAACTGCTCATCACCCAGCTCTAAGAATACTAAGACCCGTTATTATGTGCCATCCAAATGCCCTCTGCCAATTTGTAGTGACTCCAATTGGTTCTAGCCGTTCTCTTCAGCTATCTTTGCCGGTGAAAGTATACCCGACGATGTGACCTGACCTGCTGCATTGAACTCAATGTCATAGATCAACTTGAAGACCAGTTTGAAGGTAATTCATCGCTGAATATAAAGAAGCATTGAATTACGCTACTGAAAACTTCCTTAGTTTCCATCTCCCATCCACAAAAGTTTCAGAGTCCTGCTTTACGAGACTTCAGTAACCCATATATCAACAGGGCAACTTAGCCAGCGAGACACGCTCCGAACTTCGAAAAACAGAACTACGTAGAAGGTATCGACCTATTGAAATTGGAAGTCAATGATAAAATAAAATCTCTTGCCAGGTATTTGTTCATGATTCCGCAATTTTACCACAAACGATCCAAACTAGTTGCAGAGAAAGGGGTTGCGGGCCTCCGCCTCGACTATTCCGAGAAAGAGATCAAAATTGAAGAGCGGAGGTATAACTCCGAAACCATGTGCAGTTCTGCTGGCCTAGAACAGTTTTGCTGACTTTTGGTTATGTTTAGTATTCTATATTTGGATAGTTTTTCAGATCACTGAGACTCGTGAGACCGCACCGCTAGATGCGTGGACAGACAATGGCTGAGAACATTTTTCGCTGGCTCATTCTGGGGTTAGCTTGGTTGACAGCAATTGGGGGCTTCGTGGCCCAACTATCACCTCCTCCCTTAATGCCGTTCTTGATGCGGGAGTTCGGCATCACACATGCTGAGTCCGGGCTTGTCATGACGTTGTTCTCTCTCCCGGGTCTATTGGTCATTGTTTTTGGAGTGCTTTCTGATCGTTTTGGTGCGAAGCAGCTGGGTGCTGTGTCCCTATTCTCTTTGATTTTGGGTTCAATTATTGTCGCGATCTCTCCGTCATTTGAGTGGATACTGCTCGGACGGCTGCTGGGAGGCGTAGGGACACAATCGATCACCGTCGTTGCGCCCGCGATCATTTCACAATGGTTTCCTCCCGCTGAGTTGGGTACGGCTATGGGAATTTACGGGACAGGTCTGCCGATAGCAGTCGTACTAGCATTCGATTTACTTGGACGATTCGGTATTGCATATGGTTGGAGACTACCGTTTTATCTTGAGGTGGCCATCGGTATTGTGGTGCTAGGGCTGTTCTGGCGTTTCGTCCGTGATGGTCCTCTCCTACAAAAACGGCAAAATGAGATTGCTCATCCTGCCACATCTCTTCGGAAGGGTCTGATAAACCATGAGACGTGGAAGATCGGTGTCTATTTCCTTCTCGTCATGGCGGGATGGACTGCGTTCACAACATGGGCTCCAACCTTACTAAATGAATCCAAAGGACTCGATCTTGCCTACGCTACGTTCTTGGCCAGCGTCCCCATGATGATGAGTCTCGTGTGTATGCCTTTCATTGGATGGCTTTCAGATAGACTACGAAGGCGGAAACTTCTCATTCTTATTGGATCCACCCTAACGACTTCAGTTATTCTGGTTATCCCTTACGCGTCAGGCTTGACGCTGATCCTGTCCTTCGTAATATTGGGCGTAGCCTTTGCTTTGATACCGGCAATAGTCTTTAGTCTAGCTGGCGAAACTCTGGGACCAGGGTCGGCTGGAACTAGTTTTGGCATTTTAATAACATGCGTGAGCGTGGGTCAGACTGTGGCACCGTATCTCGTCGGGCTTGTTCGAGATATGACGGGCTCTCTGCTTTACAGTTTTGCGGCTATGAGCATGTTTGTAGGCCCCTCTATAATCATAGCATTTCTAATCAAAGCGAGATAGCGCATCTCGCTATGTATGCCGCATCGACTTGTCGTTCGAAGTTAGGTTGCGCTAGTTTTGCTTCCGACTCTGTCTAAGCATTTCCCAGATCTTGTTTGGTGTTAAAGGTAGTTCCGTTATCCTAACGTTGAAGGGTGCAAGAGCATCTTCGACGGCGTTGCCTATGAGGGCTGGGAGTAGGATTCCGGCGCCTTCGCCACAACCTTTGGCACCCAGCGGGGTGAACGGTGAAGGGGTCTCCATGTGGTCTAATGTTACTTTCGGCATCTCTACTGATGTTATTGCAAGGTAGTCCACGAAGGTGTTCGTGAGCAATTGTCCTTCGTCGCTGTAAACAAACTGCTCGTAGAGCGCCCCAGCGAGTCCGTTGGCGGCGCCGCCGATCACCTGTCCTTCGACGATTAGTGGGTTCAGAATTCTTCCGTTGTCGTGAACGATTACCAGCTTGTCCACCTTAACGTTCCCTGTTTCAATGTCAATCTGTACGGTTGCTGCTCCGGCGAGGTTTGCATAGGAACAACATAGATTCCCGCGCATATCATTCCCCACCGGTTGGGTGTATGGGAAAGCGTACGTGTAGACTGCCTCGAGTCCGGGTTCCATGCCTGCGGGGAGAAACGCAAGCATATTGTGAGCTATTCTCGCTATCTGTCTCACAGAGACGCTGACATCTGGCTTCTCACGCAGTGCGATTTTTCCATCTCCCATTTTCAGCTCTGAGGGGTCAACTTTGAGTCTATGGGCTGCAATGAGCAGCATCTTTTCCCGTATCTTCCCCGCAGCGCCGAGCAGCGCTCCTACACCTAACTGAGAGAACCTGGCTGCGTAAGTTCCAGAACCTGCCCCACTGTACGGATGGGTTAGCGAGTCGAATCCTCGCATCACGGTGACGTCACTAGGCTGAATGCCGAGTTGTTCGGCAACTATCTGGGAGGCCACCGTCTCATGTCCCTGACCCTGTGGAACTGTGCCCATAGCGACTACAGCTTTCCCATCAGGTGACATTTTCACGTGGGCTGACTCGGCTGGACTGCTGTATCCTGCGGCGTGCTTCTCTTCCAGACCCCAAAGTCGCGCAAAGCTCATCGCTGTGGCTCCTCCCTCCACAGTGCACGCCAGTCCGAGACCCAGAACGATACCCTTCTCTCGCATTTCCTTCTGTCTCGCCCTGACCTTTTCAGACTCGACGAGTTCCATTGCTTTCTTCAATGCCAACGGGTAATTGCCCCCATCGTAAGTGGAACCCATGGGAGTCTCAAACGGCATCGATTCTGGAGGCACGAAATTAGTGAACCTCACTCGCTCTGGTGTCACACCGAGCCTCCTTGCTATCGCATCAACTGTTCTCTCCACGGCGAAGCAAGCATGTTGCTGTCCATAACCCCTGTTTGGTCCACTGGGGCACGTGTTGGTGAAGACACCAGTCGCATCCATGCTGATGGCGCCTATCTTATAGCATCCAATAATATTCGGCATGGTTCTGGTCACGTTCTGGGGTTCTGGATGCCGTAGGAAAGCACCGAAATTCTCTCTTATGACCAGCTTCAAACCAAGAATGGTGCCGTCTGACTTGACAGCAGCCTCAACGTTAGTGACTCTGTCAGGCTGGTGCATCACCGCCGACATATCTCCCAACCTATCCGATATCCATCTTACAGAACCTCCAAGTTTCTTTGCTATCAACGCGATCAGTACGGAATATGGGTATACGTGGACTTTTTGCCCAAAGCCTCCGCCTATGTCTGGGTTGATTATCCTGAGCTTGTTGGTTGGCACGTTTAGAGCCTCGCTGTATCTTGCGTGATACATGGGGGACATTTGATTGTGGTCCCAGATGGTCAATTCCTCTGTGGCCTTATCATATGATGCGACGCAAGATGTGAGGTCGAGGGGTGTAGAGGAGTATCTGTGGAAGTAGTACCTTTCGCTCACTGTCATGTCAGCATTACGAAATGCCCTATCGATGTCACCGTAGACGAAGTTCTTATGCCAGGCAATGTTCTTTTCAAAGTCGTCGTGCACTAATGGAACAGATTCTTCTGTTGCTTTCTCTATCCGCGTTACTACTGGTAGGGGCTCGTATTCAACATCGATTAGCTCCAAAGCATCCTGTGCCGTGAATTCATCGGATGCAGCTACTATTGCAACTGGTTCACCCGGATACCTCGCCTTGTCTACGGCAATACCATAGTAGTCCGGAACACGTATGAGGTGTGGCCAGGGTTTAATCATGTCTTTCACTTCTCTCCCTGTGAGCACGACTTTGACGCCTGGCTGGCGAAGAGCTCTACTGACATCGACATTTCTTATCTTGGCATGGGCGTAGGGGGATCGCAAGATTGCAACATGCGCGGCGTCGGGGAATCTCAGGTTGCTTAGAAATTGGCCTTTGCCGGTAACGAATCTTCTATCTTCGCTGCGTCTCACCGGCTTTCCAATCCAACGATACTCCTTGGGATTCTCTTGCATTACTCTCCTCTCCTTAACTTCTCAGCAGCGGCTTGGATTCCCTGAATTATACCCTGATAGCCGGTGCAATGGCATAGGTTTCCGGAAATTCCATGCCTTATCTCCTCTTCTGTCGGATTGGGATTCTTCATCAACAGTGCGTACGCAGACATCAACATCCCGGGCGTGCAATATCCGCACTGTAGCGCATGCTTCTCCGAGAAGGACTCTTGTAGAGGATGCAATTTTCCATCCTTCGCCAAACCTTCGACTGTCATGATTTCGCACCCGTCTGCTTGGACCGCTAAGATTGTGCAGGATTTAACGCTGGCTCCGTTCATAATGACCGTGCACGCCCCACAGTTCGTTGTGTCGCAGCCGATATTCGTTCCGAAAAGTCCAAGGACATCGCGGAGGTAGCGAACGAGCATTAGTCTCGGCTCGACCTCCGACTCGTATACCTTGCCGTTCACTTTCACGCTAATCTTTCGTTTGGGGATACTTGTTGCTTGACCTTTCATTTATGAATCTTCCCGCCTTTCGCTCTCTCATATGCTATCCTAAGTGCTCTCTGAGTGAAAATTTTAATCATTTCGCTCTTGTATTCGGCGGTGCCGCGAAGGTCGGGAAGAGGTTGCGACTCTACTTGGTTCTTCGGCTGCTTTCCGTATTGACTCGTCGGTAATTTCTGACCCGATCAAGGATTCCTCTGCTTTTCTTGCCTTGATCGGTGTTGCTCCAGCACTTCCCAGACCGATGCTTGCTCTCTTGCATCGCTTACTGTCCAGCGTTAACTGAGTCGCAACTGAAACGACAGCAAGATCCCCCGCCTTTCTCTCGAGCTTCAGAAATGTTCCACCGCTGCCGGATGGGGGAATTGGAAACTTTACCGTAACCGTACCCTCTTAGCGTTCTTTCCACAGGAACACAATCTTATGGCATCTAGGACTTTTCGAATCGATTGATAGCTTGGTTTTCCTGGTCTGACCGTCGATTATCCATCCTTTTTTAATCAAGTATGCGAAAACGTCTTGGAAAGGATAGAAGAACGATACTTAATGGTATCGTTTGATATCCACATGAAACCAATCCTGGTTCGATTCGAAACTCGCCTTTACGAACTGATTCGAAAAGTTTCAACTGCGCGTGGAGAAGACATGGCAGATTTCATAAGACTTGCAGTGAAAACACAACTTGCCAATCTTTCATATCTTAACAACCATGAGAAAAAGGCCCTAGGCATCTTGCCTCGAGTTATGAAGCAGGACGGCCAGGAGAGATCCGAACAGCAGCAGTGGCGATGTTGTCCTCGATGATGTCAGATTCTAGTGCGATTAATAGGTTTCGAGAACTTAAATCGAAAACTGAAGATGAAGAGTTACAACAAAAGAGTCACGCCGACAAATACGTGAGTGTTTCTGTCGATGTTTGGCGAGAAATACTCGAGGCACTACGGAAGAGGAAGGAGGAGGGGTGTTGAGAATGAAACTTTTGCAGGATAGTAGACTCCTCATTATGTCGTCAGGGGAGAGAAACTCCACTTTCAGCACGAACGACACCAATCCGAACCGGTGCTCTGACTTGACAATTCAGGAAGATCCAGCAAGTAACCGCGTATACGGCCGATGCCGAACATGCCAGGGCTTAGGCGTCTACTTCGACCCTATGACGAAAAACTACCACTACCTGAATGGCAGTGCTCATACGATCGAGATGACGAGACACCATGTTATTACCCCTGGAGTAGACTTCAGGAATTCGGAAGAAAGGGTGAACAGCAGACGCGAAATTGAATTGGGATGCTTTCGCTCACGGGCCAACTAACGGTAGATTGACAGGTCGCCTAAGCGGCAGTAAATCTCGTTGAAGCTCGATTGATGAGGTATTTTTAGCATATATTGTGATGACAAAGCTGTTATATACAAAAATCGGGCTTATGTTTCTCCACGGGGAGTTCGACTAACCGTGTTGTTCTTGTCCGGAAAAGCTGTAACTAAGATGCAGGCGTCTCTACTTGTCGTTATCATCATAGTCGCGGTCATAGCGGCTTCATTCTACATTTCTTCGACTAGTAAAGGCCCGTCTCCTGTCAGCGTCAGTACCATGACGTCGGCAGGTCAAACAAGGACTTTGAATTTGATAATCAAGATAGGGGCATCCCTTCCTCTAACCGGAGTGATGTCTTCATTTGGACAAGATGAGTTGATTGCTTATCAATATGCAATAGATCAGATTAATTCTCAAGGCGGATTATACGTAAGCTCACTAGGGGGGAAAGCGAAGCTTCAGCTCGTATACTATGACGATACGAGTAATCCAACAACCGTGACGACCAATACTCAGCGGCTAGTAATGGTGGATAATGTTACTGCGCTCCTAGGCGGCTTTTCCACTCCTCTTATAGTTGCTGGCGCGCGTGTGGCACAGAGCTCTCAAGTTCCATTTGTGGGCATAGGTTCCACTGATCCGGTATATGACAGGCAGAATTACACGTATACTTTCTTGCCGTTCGGTAATCTAACCATTCAGTCCGTTCCTTTGGAGTTCTTGGCAGGTTTGCCCGCTAGCCAGAGGCCGCAGAAGGTTGCAATATGGGCTGAGAATACTGTCCTGGGAGCAATGTCCGCTCAGGATTGGAAGGATAACGCGCAAAAGTATGGGTTCCAAGTCGTTTACTCAAACACCTACGAGCCGGGAACCAAGGATTACTCAACGATCATACTTGCCACAAAACAGGCAGGGGCCGAAGTTGTGCTCGCGATTCC
>Ga0187771_10004304_pt1 | contig 10021 bp, 8 predicted proteins | sample 0116_SJ02_MP15_1_FD_133139 | JGI IMG/M metagenome (GOLD analysis project Ga0187771, IMG submission 133139) | Tropical peat soil microbial communities from peatlands in Department of Meta, Colombia - 0116_SJ02_MP15_10_MG | ecosystem: Environmental > Terrestrial > Soil > Wetlands > Peat | place... | reverse complement strand
GAGACCCGAAAACCTTCCACCTTGCCTTCCTTCATGCTGGGGAGCAGGCGGGCATCGCTCATGGCCTGGGCCGGGTTGTCCAGGGCAGCGTTGAGTGCACGCTGGTCGATCACGAAATTTCCGCCCCCCATATTGGCGACCGGTACACCGCCCTGTGCGTTTGCCGGTTGTGCCTGGGCGCTCGCGGAAAGCGCCGTGGGGGTCAGAAGCTCCACCTTCCTGCCCCCTGCCACGATAAAGGCCCGCTCCCTGGTCACTTCAACCAGGCGCCCGGCTTCGTAGACCATGTCCCCCAGGCGGAAGACGCGCTCTTCCTGTTTGGCGGAATTGCGCACCAGGGCAAAGGTTTCGCGGAACGAGCCCACGGCCGTGCCGAGCAGCAGCAAGTCTGACGGCGCAGCGGCGCCCTGGGCCGCAGGGGTGTTCACTAACGGGGTCAACGGCCCCTGGGTCCCCTTGCCGAACAGGCCGTTGACCAGGATCGGGGCATAAAACGCCAGATCCTCGACACGGGCGGGGGAAGCGGCGCCGGGAGCCGGCTTGCCCCTGTCCGCGCTCATCGATACCAGCGCGGAATTGAGCCGCCGCCCCAGAACATCGGCCGTGATCGCCGCCAGAATGACGATGATGACCCCCCCAAGCAGGATGTTTATGATGGTAAGAGCTCGTGACATACGTGCAGATCACCTTTCCCTCGGGCGAAGGGGAGAGAGGGAGTTTCGGGGGACGCCCTACAGCCTGATCTCCCCGTTAAAGACCTCTACCGCGGGGCCGGTCATGTAGATGTTGCCGTCCTGGGCCCATTCCATCTCCAGGTCTCCCCCCAGGAGGTGGTTGAGGATACGCTTCCCGGTCAGATCGTTCAGCACGCACGCCGCCGTCACGGCGCTGGAACCGGTGCCGCAGGCCAGGGTTTCGCCGGCGCCCCGCTCCCAGGTCCGCTGGCGCACCTCGGTACGGGAGAATATCTGCACGAATTCCACGTTGGTGCGACGGGGGAACAGCTCATGGTTCTCGATCAGCGGCCCGTAGGTGGAGACCGGAAAATTATCCACGTCATCCACGAAGATCACACAATGGGGGTTGCCCATGGAAACGCAGGTGATCCGGAACGTGCGGTCCAGGACAGTGAGCGGTTCCGCGATTACCCTGGCGGCGGCGTCGCCGGTCATGGGTATCTCGCCCCTGGTCAGCCGCGGCGGCCCCATGTTGACCCGAACCTTTTCCACCTTGCCGTCGCTGCCCGGTACAAGCTGGAGCGTCAGGATCCCGGCCCCGGTCTCGGCGGTGATCTCGGTTTTCGAAACAATGCCGTGGTCGTAGGCGTATTTCGCCACACAGCGGATACCGTTGCCGCACATCTCTGACTCGGAACCGTCCGAATTGAACATCCGCATGCGCACATCCGCCTGGTCCGAGGGCATGATCAGGATCAGTCCGTCCGACCCGATGCCGAAATTGCGGTTGGATACTCGTATGGCAACCTGTTGAGGGTTTGGGATCGTCTCCTCGAAACAGTTAACATAGACGTAATCATTGCCGGCGCCCTGCATTTTGGTGAATTTCATCGAGTTCCATCCCCTTTTCAAAGTCTTTCGCAAATACTATAAAACATACCAAATATGGGACGGGGCAACAAGCAAATAAATCGCGGCCAAGACGCGGCAAAAGCCGCATCGGCACAGCATTCTGTTGCCAATCCGTCCTGGAGTGCGTATACTTTTTCAACACCAGTCAACGGAGAACAAAATGATTCGACCCTTTCAGGGCATCCATCCGAAGATCGACCCCTCCGCCTTCGTAGCCGAAACCGCCGTTATCATCGGCGACGTGGAAATGGGCCCCCAGAGCAGCATCTGGTATAATTGCGTGGCCCGCGGCGACGTCAATCACATCCGTATCGGCGCCCGCAGCAACGTGCAGGACCTCACCATGCTGCACGTCACCCACAAGAAACATGTCGACGATCCCGGCGCCCCGCTGATAATCGGCGACGATGTCACCATCGGCCACAGCGTTACCCTGCACGGCTGCACCCTGCACAACGGCTGCTTCATCGGCATGCAGGCCATTGTGATGGACAAGGCCGTGGTCGGTGAAGGCGCTCTGGTGGGCGCGCGCGCCCTGGTCACCGAGGGAACCGTCATCCCGCCCCACACCTTGTGGGTCGGCGCGCCAGCCACGTACAAACGCGACCTGACGCCGGACGAGGTGGCCTGGCTGCGAAAATCGGCAGGCAACTACGTGAAGTACGCTTTGCAGTTCATCAACGACTGATATCGGGTGCCCGGTCTCTGGCCGGCGGAGTTGGCCGCACATTTTCCAATCCGGCGGCACGACCCACTGCATCCCTGACTGCAGGGAGATGTCGCTCTCTATGGAAAACGAACTCTCACCCGTTGTCCGGAATTCCTCCGACTCAAGGACAGTCCAGACTGCCCTTGATGTCCTTGACGGTCATGAGTCCGCAAATCGGCTGACACGCCTGATGCCGTTTCTGGGGCCGGCCTTTATCGCCAGCGTGGCCTACGTTGACCCGGGCAACTTTGCGACCAATATCCAGGGGGGCGCGCAATTCGGCTACCTGCTGCTCTGGGTGATCGTGGCCAGCAACCTCATGGCAATGCTCATTCAGACCCTCTCGGCCAAGCTCGGCATCGTCACGGGCATGAACCTGGCGGAACAGTGCCGGGCCCATTTTTCCCGTCCGGTAGTCATCGCCATGTGGTTCTTGATGGAGATCGTGGCCATGGCAACGGATCTGGCCGAATTTATCGGTGCGGCCCTGGGTTTCCAGCTTCTCACAGGCGTATCGCTGTTTACCGGCGCCCTGCTCACCGCCCTGGCAACCATGCTGATCCTCGGACTGGAGCATTACGGATTCCGGCCTTTGGAGGCGGTCATCTCATCCATGGTCGGATTGATCGCCCTCTGTTACCTGCTGGAAACCATCATCGGCAAGCCCGACTGGGGGCTCGTCGCCTATCATGCCTTTGTACCGCGCTTTGCCGGGACTGACAGCCTGTTGCTGGCCTCGGGCATCCTTGGGGCCACCGTCATGCCCCACGCCATTTTTCTCCATTCAGCCCTGACCCAGGGGCGCATCGTCGTCCGGGACAAAAAGCGGCTGCAAAGCCTGTATCGTTTCGAGATAGCAGATGTGGTCATTGCCATGGGGATCGCCAGCTTTGTCAACGCCGCCATGCTGATCATGGCGGCAGCCACCTTCCACGCCACGGGTCACGCTGCGGTCGCCACCATCGAGGAGGCCTACCGGACCCTGGAGCCGCTCCTCGGGACTTCGGCCAAATGGATCTTCGGCCTTTCCCTGCTGCTTTCGGGGCTATCGTCATCTACCGTGGGAACAAGCGCCGGGCAGGTCATCATGCAGGGTTTCCTGCAGCGGCACATCCCCATATGGCTGCGGCGCCTGGTGACCATAGCACCTTCGCTGGCCGTTATCGGCGCCGGCCTGGACCCGACCCGCACCCTGGTTATCAGCCAGGTGGTGCTCAGCTTCGGGCTTCCCTTCGCCATTGTGCCGCTGGTCATGTTCACCCGCCGCCCCGACATCATGGGCGAGTTGGCCAACAGACGCCTCACGACGGCCATAGCCGGCCTGATCGCAGTGATCATCCTGGCGCTCAATGCCTACCTTACCTATCAGACGCTGGTAACGGGGTGATTCCATGTTCAAGCATATCCTCGTCCCTCTAGACGGTTCACTCCTGGCGGAAGCGGCCCTGCCCGCCGCCGCTTTTCTTGCGCACAGGTTCGGGGCGCGGGTGACGCTCTTCCATGTGGTGGAACGGAACGCCCCCAGCGAGATCCATGGCCAGTCCCACCTGGGCAATGCGGATGATGCGGCAGCCTATCTGGATCGCCTTTCCCGGCAGTCTTTTTCGCCCGGCATCGCGGTCGACCGCCACGTTCACGCTACGGAAGCGGACAATGTCGCCGACAGCATCGTCGCGCATGCCGATGAATTGCGGCATGATCTGGTCATCATGTGCTCCCATGGCCGCGGACAGGCGCTGCACCTGTTTCTGGGCAGCATCGCCCAGAAGGTGATTGCCCTGGGTTCATGTCCCGTCCTCATCACCCGGCCCGACAGGCAGGGAGGTTCGCCGCCATTCTTCTGTAGCGACATCCTGGCGCCTCTGGACGGCGATCCCGACCATGCGCAGGCCCTGCCGGTCGCCATGGAAATTGCCCGGGCCTGCGATGCATCCCTGCACCTGGTCACGGTAGTTCCCCGCTTTGCCTCCCTGTCGGGTACGGCAAAGGTTTCCAGCAGAATGCTCCCCGCCACTGCGTCCAGAATCCTCGAAATAGCCTCCCAGGAGGCCCGCGAGACCCTGCGGAAACATCTTGAAGCCTTGCGGGGCAACGGCTTTGCGGCAAGCGCATACGTATTGCGGGGAGACCCGGCCAAGACCATCGCAAAGGCTGCCGGTCACGCCAGGATCAATCTCATCGTTCTTGCCACCCATGGAAAAACAGGCATGGAGGCGTTCTGGGCGGGCAGCGTGACGCATAGGTTATGCACCCTGACCGAAATTCCCCTACTGCTGATCCCGCTTGCAAAGGCATAGCTCCCCTCCGGCAACGCATGCTGCCACCGGCATTTCCCTCCATAGCCGGCGGCAGTGGCCGGCCGCCGAGAAATCCGCCTTGCCTGCATCGGGCGTTTCTGTTATTTTTCACGTACCTTACCGAAAGGACGTTGAATGAAGATCACCATCCTGGGGAGCGGGACATCAACCGGGGTTCCCATGGTTGGATGCAGGTGCCGGGTATGCAGTTCGGACAACCCGAAGGACAGGAGAACGCGTGCTTCCCTGCTGATCCGGCACGGGGAGCGGAACATCCTTGTGGACACCTCCACTGATCTGCGGCAGCAGGCCCTGCGCGAAGGGCTGGGCAAGCTTGACGCCGTCCTTTTCTCCCACCCCCATGCCGATCATGTCAATGGTATCGATGACCTGCGCGGCTTCCATTTTCTGCATAAAAAGGTCATTCCCTGCTACGCCTCGCCGGAAACCTTTGAGACATTGTTGACGGGATTCAGGTACATTTTTTTCGAATCGAACGGCTCGGGCTATATGCCGCTCCTGTCGCCGCACGTCATCTCCGGCCCCTTCGATCTGTTCGGCCTGACGGTCGTCCCGGTCCCTCTGGAGCACGGCATGAGCGCCTCTCTCGGCTTCCGCATCGGAAAATTCGCCTACCTGACGGATTGCAGCGCCCTCCCCGACAATTCCCTTCAGCTTCTTGAAGGGCTTGATGTGCTGGTTATGGACGGGCTGCGCTGGACCCCCCATCCGTTCCACTTCAATATCGAAGCGGCCATCGCCGCAGTGGAACCGATCAAGCCGGCCCGCGTCGTGCTCACCCACCTGACCCACGAGGTGTCCCACAGCGAGCAGGCAAAGTTGCCGCCCGGTTTCGAATTCGCCTACGACGGCATGACATTTGATGTGGCTTGATGTAATGCAGCCCTGACTGGAGAGGGAGACTATGTACAAGGATATTCGGCTTCATGGGCAGGTCGGCGGCAATGTCGAATATTTCGTCATGGTGATCGGCAACGAAGCCTATCAACGCTATTTCTTCAACATAGTCCAGGAAGAGGATCATCTCCGCATCTTTTCGCCAGGCAACGAGTTCATCATAACCTCCCAGGGGATCAGCTACCAGGGTAACGGCGGTTATTTTTGCGAATACATGTTCGGAGTCGATCAACCATCTTCTGATCTGGCCAAGCCCGACATTATCAATCGCTTGGTCATGTACGGCGCGCGTTCCGACAGTAAGGGCTCCATAAGTTTCAGCGAACGCGTCCAGGGGGAGGAAAGCTTCGAAAATATTTTTTTCGAAGGAAATGCCGTCTGCAATTACTACTTTTTCGTCCATTCCAACCAGCTTTCCCGCAAACTGAAATACCAGCAGGAGGAACTGGTCAAAAAACTCGGCAAGATCATCAAACGCTCTGAGGCCGTGGGCGACGAACGCGATGATACCCTCATCTCCAACATATTTCCGCTGCTCGGGGATGATTCGGCCCAGCTCTTCATCATCAAGCTGATCAACCGCCATCACCGCGAATACCGCGACCTCTTCAAAAGCCTTTATTACCGCAACAAGAAGATTTCCGACGACGATTTCGCCCGGCTGGTCAATGTTGCAGCCACCTGCCGGATCGACCGCTACCAGCAGGAACGCATGCGCATCGACGCCATGTATCGCCATCCATCCAACAAGCGCATTGTGGACGAATACCGCAACATCCTTCTGGCCTGCAACAGCAAAGGAGAGATCAGCCCCCTGGACAATGCCCGGCTGACCCGTCTCAAAACGCTGTCCGTACGCAACAAGATACCCAGCGCCCTGTTCTACACCCTGGACGAAATGCTCAAGAAAGGGCGCAACCTGGCCTTTCAGGAAGAACGGGACTACATCGCCGTAACCCGGGAGATCCTGGAAGGAATCTTCCTCAGGGAGATGCAGATAGAGAGCAACATTAATCGCGAGGACATGCTCAACCTGATCTCGGCCAAGAAAAAAGCCGTGGAAAATCGGGACCATTCCTTTGACCAACTCATGCTGGAAGCCAGCAGGGTATGCGACGAAAAGATTCGCGACGGCGCAGATTCGGGGCTGATGGACGGTTTCTCCTATATCATCACGTACCTGGACCGCTTCGACAGCGTCTCGAACCTCATCAGCCAACTGGCATTCATGGAAAACGTGCGCATCAGCGAAGAGATGCTGCAGGGGCTCCTGGAGCACAAGGCCGCCTTTGACAACCTCAGGGAGGGATGCTTCGAGGAGCTGTTCATTTGCGAACTTTTTCAGAACGCTTACCTGGGACGTTTCGGGAGACGCAAGATTACCGCTCTGCTGGAAGGGCTCACCACCATCGAGAATAATACCGGCAGCATTGAGGATCTGCACCGCCAGCTCCAGGTGATCGACCGGGAAGAACGGATCTCGCTGGTTCTGCTGGAGCATGTGCGCGACCGGATCCGCAACTTCTACTCCAAGTTCACCACCAAAGCCGACCAGGAAGCCTTGCGTCGCGAGGTCGTGGAGGAGTTGAAAAACAAGAGGCTCATCAAGACCGAAATCCCCCACCACCTCTTCCTTGAAACCATCTTCACCATCAAAAGGGAGGCCATGTATATCCACTCCCTCTTGCCCCAGATCATCGCCGAGCGGAATGTGGGCCTGCGGGAGGATTTCCTGGAAAACTCCGGCCTCGACCGCTTCTACGTCGAAGAGTTGGAACGGGAATACTACGAGAAGAACGGGTTGAACCTGGAGGAGCTGTATCAGATCAGAAAAGGCTTGAACTGAAACCGGTCTTACACCATCACGTTGTGCAGGTCCCGCTTGTGGTACCTCCAGGCAAACGCGACGCCGCGGAAGTACCAGTCGATCAGGAACACCCCCCATACGGCGTACAGGGAGAGGTGCAGCCACCCGGTTGCCACCCATGACAGCGCCACCCGTATCCCCCACATGGCCACAAGCGTAACGATGAAGACGTAGAAGGTGTCGCCGGTCCCCCGCAGGCTGCCGGCATAGACGAACGAGATCGCCAGCGGCACCTGGGCAAAGGCCACCAGCTTAAGGAACATGCTCCCCTTTTCAATGACGTCGCCATCATGGGTGAACAGCCCGATCAGGTAGTGGGGAACGCAGAAGAACAGCAACGCCATAATGGTCATGACAATGACGGCCAACCGTAGCGCCTCGTTATGGCTGATGCGGGCGCGACGCAGCTTGTTAGCCCCCAGGGCCTGCCCCATGAGCGTTGCGGCGGCAATGCCCATGCCGGCGCCGGGCATGAAGGAGAGCGATTCAATGGAAAGCCCTATCTGGTGGGCGGCATAGGCGCTGGTGCCATAGGCGATAATAAAGCTTGAGTAGAAAAGTTGGCCGCTCTGCTGGGCCACGCGCTCCAGCGCCACCGGCCACCCCACCCGCCAGATCCTGCCGAACAGCGCGCCGTCCGGCCGCCCGAAGGTGAGATAGCGCTTGCGCACCGCCTGGATCAGCAGATAGGAGCAACCGATGAATTCCGAGCTGTTGATGGCAATGGCAGCGCCTTTAACCCCCAGCGCCGGAAGGCCGAACTTGCCGTAAATCAACGGCCAGGCAAGGACTATATGCAGGATATTGACCAGGATGATCCCCTCCATGGGCGTGCGGGTGTCCCCGGTCCCCTGCATGATGGCGGAGAGGATATTGAGGCCGGTGGTCCAGATCAACCAGAGGAAGACCAGGCGGATGTATTCGGCAGCCATGGCCTGGACGTCGGCGGTGGCACCCATCAGGCGGGCGATGTCACCCCCCCAGGCAAAGCCGGCCGCCGAGCAGGCCGCCGTCATGGCGAGGCAGGCAAGGCAACTGACAAAAGCCGCCCGGCGAGCCTCTTCGCGCTTGCCGGCGCCCCACAGATGGGCGATCACCACCGTTGCTCCGGTGGCCAACCCCCAGAACACGGTCATGGTGACAAACATCAGCAGCTGGCCCAGTCCGGTGGCGGCAATTGCCGCAGCCCCCAGGCCGCCGGTCAGGAATATGTCTACGATGGATACCAGCCGCTGGAACAGCGAAGAGAGGAGCACCGGCATGGAAAGCCGGAAAACGTCGCGCCGGATGGAAACCGGTTTATGGCGATGCAGCATGATGTATCATTTGGCCCGCGTGACACCATTGACGTGCAGTAACACGGCAGGCCCCTTCCTCCTCGAACGTACTCACGTTTTCTCATTGCCGGCGAATTCAGCGCCCGCCGTTCCGCAGCACGATGCTGTGTACGTTACATATAATTCAGAAGCGATAGCTGGGATACCTGTTGAGTTGCAGCAAGCGCTGCGCTGAAAGCGGTCTCCTGCTGCTCCAGTTCAACACCCACCTTGGTGGTGTCCACGGTCTGGATCGTGCTGATCGTGCTTTGAAGCGTGCTGAGATTGTTGGTATTCATCGTGGACATATTGCTGAGCATCGTCAATCGCGAGCCGATATCGACCTGCGCATTGCTGACCTGGGTCGCGGCAGAGTCAAGATCGCTTGCCCCCTGTTGGATGGCGGTCACATTATTGCTGCCTACCGCTGAAATCAGATTATCGATTGTCTGCAGTATGTTCGTTGACCCATACGACCCCGTGCCCAGTAAAACGCTGCTGCCATCGACACTCACGTTCTGCGTGACATTTGAGCCCGCTTCTATGTTGGACTGGTTGCTGTTCCCGCTATACGTATTGCTCGACTGGCTGAACGGAGGTGTTGACGTATCGGTCCCCCCAAGCACGTAGGCTCCCCCCGACTGGGTATTGGCGTAATCGATTATCTGTTGTTTAATGCTGTTCAACTGTGTGATGACGCTTTGCTGGGTTGAGGCGCTGCTGGTCCCGGAGTACACGGAGTTGACCAGGGACTGCGCCTGAGAGACCATATCGGAAATTCCGGTCAAGGCATTGCTTGCCGTCGTGAGTGTCGTGGTGCCTTGTGTGATGTTGGTGGCATACTGATTCAGGGAATTGATCGTGTTGGTGGCATTCAACAGAGTATTCATGGCCAAAGGATCGTCACTCGGTTGATTGACATTTTGCCCCGATGCGAGCAATTGGGACAGATTGTTCAGGGTGGTCTGCGCATTCTGCAAATTATAGATGGCGTTATTGGCCGTCATACTTGAAGTGATTCTCATCTGAACCCCCATGTGGCTGAATAGTGTTGCAACGATGCATGTGCGGGTTAAGGCATGGCGCCCCTGCCACCGGCAAGGCGGCGATCTTTGCGATTGCCGCCCCGGAGAAACCGCTCGGGAACAGCTACGCCACAAATTCGCCTACTCGGCGCTAGGAGCCTGTCGGGCTTAGGGAATCGTTGCGAAAATTCGGCTGAGCGAGGCCAGATTTTGCCGATTTTGCCGGTTAATAGATGCTCTATTGACCAAGAAATCGGTGAAGGATGGACCGTTCAGACGAATTTGCAGCAGATTCCTCCT
>Ga0187771_10004303_pt1 | contig 10022 bp, 6 predicted proteins | sample 0116_SJ02_MP15_1_FD_133139 | JGI IMG/M metagenome (GOLD analysis project Ga0187771, IMG submission 133139) | Tropical peat soil microbial communities from peatlands in Department of Meta, Colombia - 0116_SJ02_MP15_10_MG | ecosystem: Environmental > Terrestrial > Soil > Wetlands > Peat | place... | reverse complement strand
CGACCTCCCTGAGCAAATGGGATGGCAGATAAGCTCCGATTCTCTTCAAGTAATCCGTGAAAACAGCCTCCATTTCCTTCTGGACAACTTCATTGCGGGGATCGACATACGCAAAAATCTCTTTACCGCCCGGAGACTCATCTATACCCGTCACAGAATAGAGCGGTTCCTGGCAATGATAGACAGAATGATCGATAGAAACCCTCAGACGAAGATCGTAAAGGCAGGCAAATTTAGCGTGGCGGATGGCACCGTATGCTTCCAAGGCCTTCCTGGCGGCAGCAACTGAAAACAACATCATGCTGCCGAAATCAAAATCGTCGCGGACGCTTCCAGGCTGGTAATCAATGAGTGGATGAAAGGTCTTCCAGTGTTCGTTTTCGTCGTAGAAATCCGTAAAGACCAAGCCTGCCTTCGTGGACTCGGCCTTCCCCAGAATTTTCTCCAGGGCTTTAGGCTCCATCGAAATCTGTCGGGATCCCAGTAATAGGAGAAAGTACTCCGTCCGCATTCCAGTCAGAATCGGGTTGAGTGTCTCGTATGACGTGAGGGGGCCCGCGACAAGAACTTGACACTTCTCCTGCTTGAAATGAACCGGTTCCTGACTGACGATCATAACATTTTCTACAAGGTCTGACTTCGTCAGGGGAAGCAGAGTCTTTTCAAAAGAAGGTCCTGGGTTGCAAGGGGTGACTATGGTAAGCGGCTTCATCCTGTCCAGCGCTTTCCGCGGGGACTATCCTATCATCATGGATAGGATTGCCAACAATCGATGACGCGTTGTATTTTACACCAGGCTTAGGCTTTTTGGAAGCGAAAATTCGAAAATCACATTCTGGTCTTAGTGTAGTGAGTCTAACGCTTTCTTGCGATAATAATGCGGGGGTTGTCATTCCCGCCCCGTTCCAAGCACGGGGTAAACTTCAGCGAGAATCCAGTTGAAAAGACTGGATTCCGGATCGAGTCCGGAATGACGGTCTCTGTAAAGTAACGTGTGAATCACTACGTTCGTTATGAATCGGAAAGAAAAATTCGTCATTGTTTTTGGAAAATGGAAGGATCGGGGATGGGCGTTGAGCTACGTGGAGGCTCCGCTGAAGGCTTTAATCGAGCTTACGTGATTCCCAAATTAACCCGGATTATCGATGTCAAAAACCTCCTCGCTATTTTTTTCCAGTGGGGCCTGGCCGGAGGTAGAAGAAAGAGCCGTTCTTTTTTCGAAGTGGATCAGGTTTGTTGTTACGAACGACGTCAATTTCAGGATTTCGAACTCACACTCGGCCCGGAGATAATAGATAACGTCGTTTATGTTATCGCTCCTCGTGACAAAGTCCTGTGACATCCCTCGCCCATAACATAATAGCAATTGCATCAGATCTTCATTTCTTATCATCGTATCTCTCCCTCCCAAATAGATTCGTGAAGGACTCCTCGACAAAAATACAGATGCAGTTTGCCCTCTTTCTTCCAATGAGCCTCCCGAGACGATACTGGAATGAAATGATTTTATTAATTATTGTACTTCTCATCGCATCTAAACCAGCTTCTCTAAATTAAAAAACCGGATTGCCTTTTTTTAAAGCCACGGCAATCCGGTTCCTGTGAGATTTCACTTCGGCAACCCGGCTATCCCAGTGGGACCCGCAGCTTTCCCCGCCTGCTCCCTCTTCGGATCAGTGGGCCTCCCCGCCAGTTACGGCGGGCAGGCGTCCCACGATTACTCGTGGTTTGGCTTTATCGGCAAATTTGATTCGAGATTTTTTATATTGTCCTAACAGGAGCAATTTCGATGCCAAGAAGGATAAATTCCTATAACAAATTGATATTTAAAGATATTCTAAAAAAGTGCAGAATTTCACAGGATTGGGATTCATGACGTTTTTTGACTCAAATACTGACGGTGACCCAAAGGAACCACCAGGAAATACAGAGTCTCAAGACACTTGTTTGTTTCGAAATGCTTTTCCACATTCTGCCTTCAGAAATGCGATCAACTTTTCGGCACCGGATTTTCGGTCCTGTTACCGTTTTCCCCCGTATTCTCATAGATGATTAGATGACGCGTGAACATTTCTAGTTTCGCCTCCATCTCTTTCTGACTGACGTTTCCCTCCTTGATGAACCCGACTGTGTACAGAACGGAGCCGGAGGGGGATTCCTTTTTCGCCCCTTGGCCACCCCCGTTGGATGTTGTGGAGATAATCGTAACCTTATCCTTATAGTAAGCAGAGCGATCATAGGGGAATTTTCGCTCCACCATATTCTCCCAGTTGCTCTCATACTGATCGCCGAGCTCCTTCGGAGGCTTCATCATTCTTGAGACAGCGTAGCCAACCTGATTGTATTTTTCCTCGATGGCCATAATCTCTTTGATGTCCCATATTGTCTTACCATTCTCCTTAACGTAGCCAAAATCAAGCTGGAAGCTACTCTTGTCAGAAATTTTCATGATCTCGGGACCGTAGGACAAGCAGAGTCTCGCCGATTTGTACCGGAAAACCTTGTCCTTCTCAATACGAATGTCAAGGGTTGAAAAGATGGAGGGGAGGAGGTTTTTCACGTTCAGGAATTCCTGCCATTCCTTGAAGGTGCCGTAATAAGAAACATAAATAAAATCCGAGAGCACTTCCAGCTCCGGGATGTCTTCCCGGTCAACGTCACCAGTCCGGCCTGTTCTCATCATGACGATGCAGCCCCCTGGAACCGGGAGAGCATAGGTCACCACCTTCCTGTCGTCATATTCGATGAGCCACGTACGCACCATCCAGATCCTTCCGTAGGAATCAGTGAACCGGTCGTCTTCAAAGGCACGGCCCATCGACGTGATCTTGATGTTCTCCGGTCCGATCTCCCTGTAACGGTCACCTCCCCTGAGGATCATATCCATAAACAGCTTCGAGTCGCCATAGAACGTTTCCAGAGGAACGTCCTCCGGCTTATGGATATAAAGGAAGGTTGTGCTGCCCAGCGTTCCGTAGGTGAGATGGCCATTCTTTCCCAGGTCGGCTTCTCTCGTCCTGTTGGGATAATAGGCATCCCAGTTTCCATCCTTACCCATCATGATGAGACGAGGGAAGACCGCGTTATAACTCTTATAGAACAGCCGGGTTGATCCTGGGCCATGAGGGAATACGGTGTCCCGATTCTCTGCAAGCAGATCCTTGAGGAGCTTGTTGGAGAACTGATCCATCATCACATTCAGCTCGCTGTCCAATTCCTGGTAGGTCTTGGGCAGCGTGATCTCCCTTTTCAGGGTCTCTCTTTTGGTCATATCCATATTATCCAGGATGTAGCGCATTTTCGTTTGAACGACTGCCACGTTTTTATTTGCGTTGATGACTTCAAGGATTGGGACAGCATAATTCAGGTTCTCATTCGGGGACTTTCGCAGGACGATGCCGATCACTCTTCCATTGTGGTCAAGGAGCGGACCGCCGCTATTGCCGGGAGAGGCCGCCGCGGAGAAACGTATCCACTTCCACTCCCCTGCTTCTTCTTCAGGTGTGTCAGACGTATACAAACCATCCCTGATGACAATTCCCTCCCCGAGGGCATTGCCTACGGCATAAACCTTTTGATTGAGTCGGGGGCTCATATTCGTTGGCAAAAATCCTTTTGCTTTGGCATTGTGGAGGGAGAAGACAATGAAATCCCTGTTTTTTGAGTATTTGAGGACTTTATCGATGGAGTAAACTTTCCCTTCCTTATCTCGGAGAAAAATTTCCTTAAATTGGCTCCCACCCCCGAGGTTCATGACATGGGCTGCCGAAACAAACTCGGAAGGGCTGATGGCGAACGCTGTACCGACCGGATAGTACTTGTCCGTCCGTACGGAATAGGGAAGAAGATCCATGGGCAAGGGTTTCTCGTATTGCAGAGAATCCTTCGTCGGCTTCGGCACAACGACCTCATACACTGCGTTACTGATAGCATCCATCACACGACAATCCAGTTCGGTCCCCTCGGAAGCTGCCCTATAGGGCCCTGCACACCCGATCAAATACGGAAAAAGGAAGACCAATACGATCACCAGCACATTCCTCAACGCCTTCATTACTTTTGTCTCCTTTGCTATTGAACCCTAACGGCCATGATCTCCTGCACCCATCACGCGCTGCATCTTAACATGATTCTTTCGTCAATTACAATTCCCCAAGGTAGGCCAATTCATCACCGGGAAGCCGTGCAGGGGAGTTTCAGTTGAACAGGTGTGCTCGCGGGCATCATGTGCTATTTTCCCGTGAGCCTATTTGGATAGTCGAGTGAACGTTTACTTTGCGGGGATTGTGGTGTTCAGAGTAGTGACGAGAAGGGTAGCAATCAAAGTCATGATGTTATTGAGCAAATGTACCTGAACGAGTTCAAAAGAAGAACACCATGTGTTTGTAAGGAGATAATCATTTGGGTTTTGCTTGGTGGTGGGGAGGAGGCTTACTCGCTCGCCTCTTTTTTTCTATGTGCTTCGTACCTTTCCCGCCCCTCCTCAAAGAGTCTTTCTCCCTCTTCCGTCGTTATCAGGAGAGGAGGCACTTTCGTGGGTTTGCCTGCCCTGTCCAGGGCGACATAAATGAAATTAGCGGTCAACGCCTTTTGCTTCTTTTCTTGAGCGAGGCTTTCGGTTTCCACTTCGACGCGAATGTCCATGGAGGAATGGCCGACGAAAGTCAGCGAAGCATGAACCAGCAAGACATCCCCCACCCTCACAGGTTTCAAAAAAAATATATTATCCGCTCTCACGGTTACTACGTTCGTATGGGCATGGCGGGCTGCTACCACTCCGGCGGCATTGTCCATGATCTTCATAATCTCTCCACCATGGACGTAGCCCGCCAGGTTGGCCTGGTGGGGCAACATGAGTTGGGCCATGATCACGGCAGAATGACCTACGGTCCTGTGGTTGGGAATGATACGCTCATCAAAATTCTTTAGCAGAGAAAGACAAATTTCTTCATGCCTGGCTTCAACCTTGGTCATGCGCTCAAAAGATCCGGCAATCTCCTCAAAACCTTCTTCTCTTGCCGTCTTGGCAAATTCAGGGTACATGACGGCGCCTTCGTATTTCTCTTGTCGGACGACGGCTTCCAGGTTCGCCCTCGTATCCTTAACTCGGCCGAGGAGCTCAAACTGTGTCCTCGCATGCTCCCCCTCATTCTTGGCGATCTCCAAGAAGAAATCGGCGATATGGTCGTAGCCTTCTTCCCTGGCAGCGTCGGCATAGTACCTATAGGTGTTCTGAGCCCGGGACTCATCCGCAAAAGCGCCCTCCAAATTTTTCTCTGTTTTGCTCCCTTTTAAACTCATTCCCTTCTCCCTCTTGAGGAAATAATTACTCTCTCAAAAATAATATAGACCGCGGTCGTTCTCTATTCAACAACTTTTTCTGGAATGGGAATCCTTATCCCAGGTCGAGGCCATAAGAAAGAGCTTGACAAAGCTTTTGCAAGGAAAATACTGTCACATTCGAGAAGTAGTGAATAGAATTGAAACAGATCCGCAGTCCAGGGCTTTCGCGATGGAGATCAGGTGAAAATGCAATTTGACGTAAAGGGAGAGCCTGAGCAGGATGGGATCATATCAAAGCAAGCTACGTGGACCCATTGGGCGCTTTGCAAACAGTGATAAAAAATACTACGGGGTTGCCCCCCATTTTCCTTACGATGATTCTTATATTATCGTTCCCCTCTCATAAAGTTCCTGCACCTTATCAGACGTATACCCGAGCCGCTGCTCCAGGATGAACCTGCTGTGCTCACCCAGGCCGGGCGCAGGCATGCGAATGCTCCCCGAGACATCCGAAAATTTGAAGGGAAATCCGGGAATATCGATGTCGCCATATTTTTCATGATGGACCCTCCGGTACATCCCGCGCTGTCTCAAGTTCTCGTCGTCATTGACCTGCGCGCTTGTATAAGCAATGCCGCAGGGTATCTTCTTGCCTTCCAGAACGGTTATGATCTCCTGCGACGTGCGCACCCTGATCCATTCTTCGATAAGGCTCACGGCTTCTTCTTGGTTGTGAATCTGAGCGATGACGTCGGAGAATTTCGGATCCTCGGCCATTTCAGGGCGTCCGATGATCTCCGTCAGGTCTTTCCACTGCCGGGCGGTAAGAGACACGATAGCCACCTTGCCGTCCTTCGCCTCGAAGAACCCGTAGAAGGGCATCCGATCCGAAGAGTTCAGGACGTCCTCGGGTCTCCTACCCAATCTTTTCTCTACGTCCGCTACGATTGGCTTCAGCGCTCTGTCCATCATGGCGCGGTAATTGTTGTAGTACATTACATCCTGCATGGAAATGTCGATGTATTGCCCCTGACCGGTCTTCATCCGATGGATCAAAGCGAGCAGTATTGACACAGCGGCATAAGCGGCGGTCATCAGATCGCCCCAGTAATTGTCCGGCACGAGGAGCGTGTCCTGGTCATTCCAGAACTGTCCACCCGTCGCCTGAGCGATGATGTCGAAAGCAGCCCGCTCGGGAGCCACTCCGACGGCACCGAACCCTGAAATGGAGGCATAAATGATGTCGTTCCTGCGGGAACGGATATCCTCGTAGCCCAGGCCCTGCTTTTCGAGGTAGCCGGGTATCAGGTTATGTACGAAAATGTCGGATATCGTTGCGAGCCTCAGAACGACCTCCCGGCCCTCGGGCTCGCGCATGTCGACGGCGAGGCCGTACTTGTTGTGATTCAGTACGGAGTAATTTCGCTCCGCTCCAGGAGTCAATTTGAATAGCATCCGCATCGTATCGCCCTGAGGTGGTTCGACCTTGACGACCTCGGCGCCCATGTCAGCGAGTATCTGGGTGCAGCGCGACCCGGAAATAAACTGCGTGACATCGCTCACCTTGATCCCTTCAAGAATTTGCATGAGCATGCCTCACGCCCGGACCTTACTTGAAAAGTAGAGAACCCGAATTCTTTCCCTGCTCAGAGCTTCTGCCGTAGCGTTTTTCCGAATTAACATACCCTCCGGTCAGATTTTTTTGATATGATCAAAATTAGAAGCCCGACTCTTTGGTTGACTTCCGATCGGAATGATAGAAATAAAGTGGGATAGTTTTTTTATCTTTGAGACTCTTCTCTAATCACGATGACCGGGTTTTTTGGATGCCCTTTGGCGTCCTTCATCACTGTTAGACGATCAACGACTCGAGGTTTTCGATCGTGGCTTCGGCTTCTTTCATGATACGGTCACAGAGTTCCTGGACCGTCGGGATGTCATGGACACGGCCAGCCACTGCCCCTCCCAAAACCGCGGCCTCCTCAATCTTGCCCTGGAATAAATTGGCCAAGCCGCCAATTTCCAGGTCGAGGATTTCCTGGGTCGACCCACACGGGTTGCCTTTAAAGAGGTCTGAGCTACCCCGTATCGTGGCGTCGACGAGCTCTAACGCACGACGGTTCCGTAAAAATCGCATCGGTCCAAAAAATCCACGGGCCACCAAGGCATCCTCTTCCGTGCTTTTCACAATCAACTCTTTCCACCCTTGCTCAAAATCGCTTTCTTTTGTTGCGATAAAGCGGGTCCCCATCTGGACGCCGATCGCCCCCAGCGCAAGGGCGGCGACTAAAGAAGCTCCGTCAGCAAACCCACCCGCCGCAACAACCGGCGTTGGGGCAACACGTCTAACGGCCTCAGGGAGAAGAACCATCGTGCTCGTATCTCGCCAGCTGCAATGGGCTCCTCCTTCACGGCCCGATGCAACAATCACATCGGCACCCGCTTTGACGCCCCGCAATGCCGCCCGGACGGATGGAACAACATGGACCCACACGATTTCGGGGACCTCATCCTTGATCGCAATGGACTTTGCGAGTTTCTTCGCTCCGGGGGTTTTCGACCACGGTAAGGGATCTCCTGCAGATGTCACTATCACCTTCAATTTTTCCTTGACGGCAGCGTCGTTCTTCACCCTTCTGATCACACAACGGATCAATCTGGCCGCCGTGGGGATGAATTCTTCCGAAAGAGGAATATTGACGCCAAACCGGGCCTGTGGGGCTTCTTCGATCTCAGCTAGCACATGGTTAATAGAGCGAGTCAAAAGCTCTTCAGGAGAGGCGTCATCAAAAATCCATGAATAACGGGACGGGCCAAGGCCGGGTATCGCAAAGGTGCCCATGCCGACTGTCGAGATGATCCCCAATCCCCCCGTCTTGGCAACCGCGCCGGCGAGCTTTGTGGTATCGTAAGGACCCATTCCCGCCTGAATAATGGGAAGCTTCGTTTGAAAGATGTCGTGGAATTTGGTTCTGATCATCATTTCCGGTTTAGAGATCAGAGATTATGAAACGGCGATTTCCGTTATTCCCAAACCCGATTTCTGTGAGAAAACCTACGGTAGAATTATCACATTCCTTTTCAAACTTCAATAGTCCGTTTACGCCTTTCATCAGGTGGTCCAAGATGTGGAAAACAATTACACATCTGCAGGGAGTCAATTCGGGGCTTTTGTGAAAAAGGCTTCCACTTCTGACTTTCATTAGGATATCGATGCTACCTGAAATCAATATAGGTTACAACGACTTATAATCATGTCACAGCTTTGGCATAGGGATTGATACTCGATGAATTCTGATTTGTTTAGATCCCGACAGAACCAAACCATTCATCATAATTAGATGCCATGTTAAGCGCTTGTCAGTAAGATACTGTCTAAAAAATTGGAGGGAGGATAGGTGGGAGATACGATGACCACTGCTCTTGTATTCCTTTTATTATTATTGACGTTTGGTGCTTTAGGTTTCATGTTCGGCAATTTCGACTAACTTCAATTCCGCTCCATCCCGGCTCAGGCCTTGTCTTTTGGGTTCCTGTAGAAAAGATTATCCCCACCTTCGGGAGGGACGGATCGTTACTTCTCAGAACCATCTTAGAGATGATGGCAGGAGACCATACAGAAAGCAATCGCAATTCAACTCTTAGGAGGAAGAACTACCATGTTTAGAACGATGCTCGTTGAAGATAACCCCTCCTTTAGGCAGATACTCAAAGATAATTTACAAGATCTGTTTCCTTCAATGGAGATCGTTGAAGCGGCGGACGGAGTACAAGCATTCGAGAAAATCGATTTTCATCCTCCGGATCTGATCTTTATGGATGTCAGATTACCCGGCGAAAACGGCTTGGAACTGACCAGGAGGATCAAAGCTGACCATCCAGGTATCATCGTGATTATTCTTACAAGTTATGAATCACCGGAGTACCGGGAGGCCGCCATCCGATTCAAGGCCGATTATTTCTTTTCTAAGGATGCCATTACCAATGATGAGATTTTTGCATTGGTCAAATCAATTGTATTAAAAGAAGGGTTTAGTCCGGAAGGTTCAGAGTGATGCCCATGTCAGACTGCAGTCGTGGCCTTCGGGGGTCATCCAACACTGAATCGTTGCTGGACTAACAAGCAGCCCACTTTCTCATAAAAAGTCCCTTGGGAAAAATGGGTCTTTCCTGTTTCTCCCGTTCCCTTGTTTTACTCCCCTGATTTTTTCTCCGGTGTTGAAGAGGGCTCTCCGCATCCGGACCTAGTCCACTCCTCGCTGAGCCTATGCAGGTCCTGGTGCTGCTGTAGAATCGAAAACTCGGCATATTCAGGGTCCTTTTTCCTGTAAGTCCTCTCAATGAAGGCAACGGAGTCGTTGGCGGCCTGGATCTCTGCGCGGATCATTTCACACCTTCTCAATCCCCTCTGTGTCTTGATCGAATCAGCAGGATGGAGGGAAAGCGAGACCTTTTCCACCGGTGTGGGAGGCGGCTCCCCGCATTCGGACTTGATCCACTCCTCGTTGAGTCTTCCCAAGAGCAGCTGTTGTTGTTGAATCGAGAAGTCGGCATATTCAGGGTCCTTCTTCCGATATATCCTCTCAATGAAGACGACGGAGCTGTTGGTTGCCCGGATCTCTGCGCGGATCATTTCACACCTTCTCAATCCCCTCTGGGTCTTGATCAAATCAGCAGGATGGAGGGAAAGCGAGGCCTTTTCCACCGGTGTGGGAGGCGGCTCCCCGCATTCGGACCTG
>Ga0187771_10004302_pt1 | contig 10023 bp, 5 predicted proteins | sample 0116_SJ02_MP15_1_FD_133139 | JGI IMG/M metagenome (GOLD analysis project Ga0187771, IMG submission 133139) | Tropical peat soil microbial communities from peatlands in Department of Meta, Colombia - 0116_SJ02_MP15_10_MG | ecosystem: Environmental > Terrestrial > Soil > Wetlands > Peat | place... | reverse complement strand
TCGCTGACCACGTCACCTTTGCGAAGAACACAGCGAAAGGTATAGAGGTCCGGCTCTCCCAATCCCACGGGCCACCAAAGCGCAGGGCTCTTCAGCCTGCCGGTGAACCCAACATGGTTAAGCCCTGGCGTCAAGGATAGCGAAGTTGAAGCAGCAAATGTCTTACCGCTGAAATTCTTCGGAACAAGACTGAGTTCAAGCGTATAAGAAGAACCGGCTCCCCAGTTCCAGAGATCCAAGGAGAGATCGACCGTAGCTGAATCGTTGCCAAGCGTCGAAGTACGTAAAAAAGGCGATCCGAGCGACGCCCCTTCGCGCGCCTGAAGAAACACTGGACGCCATATCCCCAGTGTGACGAGTTTCACGTAATGCCAGCCATATGAGACGCTGGTGGCAAGAGTATCTTGATAGTTTGCGGGCGCAGGATCCAACCTGACGAGTAATTGGTTTTCTTTGGCTCCGTAGAACAGCAGGTCAGAGATATCGAAATCCGGCCCCCCAAACATGCCCTCGTGTTGTCCCAACTGCTTCCCATTCAGCCAAAAGGTGGCGCGATAATCTACACCAGCGAAGCGCAATTCGACGTTCTTCGCCTTCCAATCCGCCGGCACACGGAACTTTCGCCGGAGCCACCACTCGCGCTGCGCTACCCACTCGATGTCCAGGTTATTCTTCAGCAGCATCGGGTCTTTGATCTTGCCGGCTTGAAAGAGAGCCGTCTGGACCGTGCAGGGTATCAGTGCGGGGATTGAATCCTTCCATCCGGCATCACCGGTAAGCATAAGGGCCGGCGAAATGCCATGAGCCGGGGCTTCTTGAAGTTCCCAGGTTCCGTCGAGCGAGAGGCGCAAATCGATCGGTGCAACCTGTGGAGGCGCCGCCTCGGAAGTCCAGGAAAGAGGCGCCAGCGGCCGGTCAAAAGGACTCGGGCCGGCGCCGAACTCCATACGGTCTACCCCGTTCAAACTCTGCTGACCTGGAGCAACATATTCTTGCGCTCGTCCTTGGCACAGCTCCACCAGTGGCAGACAAAGCGCAAGGACCCGAAAAACGATGCAAATTCTTTTCACTTTGGAAGCTCCCCAATTCAGATTTTTCCGCCCCTCAACAGTCCGCCAAAACAAATTTCATTGCTATTTGTTGTCCGCGCCAACGGTGGCCACAGGTTTCCTATCCCTACCCCCTGACGCTGGTTCAGCGCTCCCGGCTTGGAGGGATTGAAATAGCCGGATTTCTTTCGCCGCGTCGGACCCCCGGCCCAGCAAACGGTAGGCGCTAGCCAGGAGGAAATGAACTTGCGCATCCTGTGGACTCAGCTTCGCTGCAGCGGCGAGATGTGGGAGCGCCTGGGCTGCCGAACCCTTGTTCACCCAGTAGCGCCCGAGAGCCAAGTGTGCTTCGAAAAGAGAATCGTCACGAGCCAGCACACTTTCCAGTAGTGCGACCGCGGACTTCTGGTCCGCGGCAGACCAAGCTCCACCCGCATCCAACAGCAGCTTCCCGAACTGTGCCGAAAACCGCGCCTGGCCCGGGAATAGCCGCATGCCCTTTTCCAAGACGGATTTGGCCTCGGCGTAACGAAATAGTTTTTGCTCTGCCGCACTCAGCATGAGCAGTGGATCGGGATCGTGTGGATCCAGTTCGGCGGCCTTGGCTGCGGAATCTGCGGCCTGTTTAAACATGCCCCTGGCGAATTCCACCGTTGCCCTCACCCGCCAGGCTGCGGCATCAGGGTTCGGGAGTTCCGTGGCCTTGCGAGCCGCTCCCAGCGCCTCTGAATAATTCTTCTCCTCCACCAGCATCTGCGCCAGGTGGGTGTAACGAGTGCTGGCGGGCTCAAGTTGAATGGCTTGCTGCATGACCTCTGCCGCCTGCACGTCCTCCCCCTGGCGGTGCCGGCACCACGCTAAAAGGTCAAACGCCTCCGCTTCGCGCATTCCCGCCGCGATTGATCGTTCCAGGGTCGCCTGGCATTCAGGAAACCGCCCTGCATTGTATTCCACGAGCGCCTGGGAGTAGGCCAGGCGAGAATCACTGGGATGCTGAGAACGCGCAGCAGACAGCAGGGCATCTGCCATTTCAGGGTCGTTCGCTTGGCCTGCCACGCCTGCCCCCATCGCGACCCATTCCGGTCCTAGCGGCTGCTCCAGAAGCGTTCTCAGCATCTGCCGCGCCTTGTCACGCTCGCCTGTAACGTAGTAACAGCGCGACAACGCCAGCACGGAATCCGGCTGTTGCCGCACAAGTCCCGTCACTGATTCGAGCAGAGCCACGGCCCTCGGGCATTTCCCCTGTTCTGCCAGGATCGTGCCCAACAATACGGTGGCCGGAGGCTGGTTGGGCTGTTGTTTCAACACCACTTCCAGATTACTGGCGGCGCTTTCCAGTTGCCCCAGCCGAAATTCGTTGAGGGCGAGATTGAACCGTGTGCTTGTCCGGTTAGCATCTATCTGGACCGCTTTTTGCAGGTAAACGTTAGCTTCGGACGGCCTGCCCTGCTTGGTGAGGATCATACCGAGGTACGCCAAGACGGGCGCGGAATGCGGAGCCAGCCGCAGGCATTCCCGTATTTTGGACTCGGCCGTGCGTAAATCACCGCGTTGCGCAAATTCATTGGCTGCGCTCAGACACGCGTCCGTCGCCCCCTCCTGCGCGTTGGCGACCGGGCGCCACGCGATGAACGCCATCACAAGCAGAAACGTTCTTCCCTGGCGCCACACGGTTCGCGTCATCGAGGCGGCTCCCGCACTTCCAGCACCTGGTTGGTCCGCACCCCCCTCAGGACCTGCTGGACGCCACTGGGCCAGCGGATCTCGACGCGCTCAACCATGCGGCGGGTTCCCGTTCCGAAATGCACGGGGCCATTGGTGCATGACGCGTAACCGGCGTTGGCGGTCATATGGTTCCATTGGTCTCCAATGGAAATCTTGGCGCCGATGCCGCCACGGTTACTGCGTGTCCCCACGAGCTTGATCGCTAACCAGGTGTTTTCGTCGCTACTGATGTTGTGCCATAGCTCCGCAGGTGCGCCAATTGCACTCACCACGACGTCGAGTTTGCCATCCCCATCGAAGTCCGCCACGGCCGCACCCCGATGTGCTCGCGCGATGCCGAACCCTTCGCCCGCCTGCTCCGACATGTCCGCAAATGTGCCATCGCAGGCGCCCGCGAAGATACTGTTGGGAAGCTTGTAACGCGCCGCCTCCATCTGTTCCACGGTATCGTTTACGTGCGAGTTGGAGGTGAACAGATCTTTCCAGCCGTCGTTGTTGAAATCGGCCAGAAGGGGACTCCACCCACTTCGTCTCATGCTCAGGGTGGCCAGGTGGCTGCCATAACTCCAATCTTCAAACAAGCCTTTGCCGAGATTGCGGAAGAGCGGGTAGGTCTCTCCGGCAAGTGCGGCCACGATGATGTCGGGACGGCCATCATTATCGTAGTCGCGAAAGTCCGCCCCCATGGCCGAGATGCCATTACCGTTCTCCGGGAACGCCACCCCCGCCTGGAATGCCACCTCTTCGAACTTGCCGTTTCCCAGATTATGAAAGAGGAAATTGGGCACTTTGTCGTTTGTGACGAAGACGTCCGGGAAGCCATCGTCGTCGTAGTCCGCAAAAGCCAAGCTCATGCCCTTGCCGAGGTGCGCGGCGATCCCCGAATTTACGGAAACATCTTCGAAGGTCCCGTCGCCGCGGTTCCGGTACAGGGTGTTAGGAAGGCCCTCGTAATAGCTTGGGTGGCAATAACCGCGGATACCTGAATAGGGATCACCGCAGAACGGGGGGTTGTCGGGTGACCACTTCAAATAATTGACAACGAAGAGATCCAGTCGGCCATCGTTATCAAAATCGAACCAGCCTCCCACAATCGACCAAACGTCACTCCGAATTCCCGCTTCGGCTGTTACCTCTTCGAACTTCCCGTTCCCGAGATTGTGGTAGAGGTGATTGGAATTAACGCCGGCCACAAACAGATCCACGTGGCCGTCGTTGTCGTAGTCCGCAGCCGCAGCGCCAATGCTATATCCAGCGCCGCCCAGCCCGGATTCCTCGGTAACGTCTTTGAACTTCCAGTCACCCAGGTTTCGGAACAGCCGGTTCCGGTACTTAATCTCGTTCTTTTCCAGCGAGGGAATATGGGCGCCGTTAGTGAAGAAGATGTCCGGCAACCCGTCCCCATCATAATCGAATACTGCTACCCCGCCGGCCATCGTTTCGATGATCTGTTTCTCCGGCGTGGCGCAGTTCTCAAGTACGAAGTCCAGGCCCGCGTTTTTCGCTACGTTGCGGAATCGGATTGCAGCCAATGGCGCTTTGCCCCCGCGCAGTGCCATGCGATCCCGGTCGTTCAACGAGTGCTGGTTGTTCGACAGCGACTCCCGAGCGGTCACCGCGAACCCAAGCGCCGCAAGAAGTGCGGTCCTTCGATCCACCATCGGCTCAAAACTTCCTGGGTTAAGCAGTATAACAAATCCGTTTACTGGAAACACAACCGGCCTCCCGCGGCGGGTCGCTGCCCGCCACGGTCGAGGCCGGTATAGTCAGGGTAGGCGACTAGAAAATGAACTTCAGAGCTATTTGCACCTGCCTGGGAGACACTGCATCAGAGACGATACTGCCTGTGCTTGAAGTACCTATGGTCGAGTTCACACGGCCGAATTGCGCCTTGTTTACGGCGTTAAAGGCCTCCAATCGCAATTGTAGGTTCAGACGGTTCTCCGGGAGGATCGAAACCGTTTTGAACAAGGAAGCATCAATGTTAGCCAAGCCTGGTTCCCGGCAACTCGTGGTCGTACGCGATAGGTTGCCTAACGTGAAGGGAGGCGTGATCGACAGCCCAGGAGCGGAAAACCATTCATTGATTCTCTCACCGGTGGGGCCGCTCGTGCATACAATTCTGGTGCCGTCGGTGGTGGGCCGCTGCGTCGACGTGTCAATGTATGTTTGATTGACAGGCTGGGTAAACGGAATGGGTTGTCCAGTCTGCCAGGTCCAAATGCCGTTCAACTGCCATCCGCCCAGCAGCGCATCGACCGCGCGACTGCTGTTGGACAGGAATTTTCTGCCCCTGCCGACGGGTAGCTGGATGTTAGGAGTGACCACCAGCCGGCGGGCGACATCCTCCGCGGTGACTGCCTTCTCCGCGTGACGATCGTAAGTATCCTGCACGCTACTGCTGTAGCCATTGCTGGAGAAAAATCCACTCTGCTCGCCGTCGCCGATCAGTTTGCCCCCTGTATAGGAGACGAGGAAGGCTATGCCGTTCGAGAAGCGGCGTTGCCACTTTATGGTGTAGGCTTGGAAGTTGGAGTTGGCATAGGGCCGCCAATAGTTGCTGAGCCAGGTGCTTTGTGGGTAAGGACGGAGCAGTTGGCTGTAGAGCGTCGTCGGCGCACTAAGACCAGACGTAGCCGGTTCATAGGGAGCGAAGGGATTAGGAACGGACTGATTGAGTTGGCTGCCAAGGGCCAGATCGTTCACCGGGAGTTGGTCCCAGTCCATACTGTCCCCATCTTCGAGGTGGTGCCCCGTGTTGCCGATGTAACCCACCTCCAGTATGCCCAGGCTTTGCGGTAGCTCGCGCTGGACCGTAGCGTTCCACTCCAGAATCCTTGGGGTTTCCTCCGGGAGCGGGATGAAGCTCTCACCCGGATCGGAGCCCAAGTCTGTCGCCGGGCTCCGGCTTACCGAATTGAATCCGTTCGGCCACGGGTTGCTGAGAGTGTTCGTCGGCGTCAGGCCGTTGACGGAAACCACCATGGGTGTTTCCACCCGAAAGCCCTCCACGCCGGCGTTGTGATTGGACGCCTGCAGGGGCGAAGCGTCGTAGAACACCCCGTACGCGGTACGAAAGACTGTCTTCGGATTGATTTGATAGGCCAAACCAATACGCGGCGCAAACTGGGTGTACTCGGGCGTAGTCTGGTGGCGGTGATTCGAAGACATAAACTGCATGGTGCCCATGAGATCGGGATAACCTGGGACCTCGTTCGCGATTGGCGAAGGTTGATCGAGATTGTAGAATGACAAGCGATTGAAGCGCTCCGTGCGCACCGTGTTTATGTCATATCGCAAGCCGTAGTTCACGGTTAACTTGTTTGTGACCTTAAAATCGTCTTGCACGTAACCCGCCCAATATCCGCTGGAGAATGCAAACGCCGGAACGACCCATTCATCGCCGGAAGTGGGAATGCCCAGCAGAAATGACGCGAACCCAAAGCCCGCGGTAGAGCTATACGCGAAAGGATCCTGCTGCGTCCAGGTCTGGTCGAAATTGAACCCGCCGTTCGGGCCGGCATACCAGGTCTGGAAGAAATTCAGCCAGTACTTTCGGTACTCCCCGCCGAACTTGATGGTATGCTTACCCGACACCTTGGTTATAGATGCCGAGGGATTCATGCTCGTCGATTTCCAGTTCAGCACAAGACCCTGACCCATTCCCCAGAGCCCGCTCACACCGATGCCGGGAAAGTTCATGCCATTCTGGGCAGCCTCGGCGCTGAGGTAGCTCGGGAAGCCGAGTTTGTCGGAGTCGAACCCCTCCGTCGTGCCGAGAAGATCATAGGTCCATCGCCCGAAGTTGAAGCGAAAGTCTAACGTGGTCGTCGGGTTGATCATATACGTGTTATCCCACACGGCATTCCAGCGCGGGTTGACTTCGGAAAACTCCTCCTCGGCAGGGGATGTCGTGAGTTTCGCGGCCGGCAGGTTGTTAGTGGAGTAGTTGGCTCGCCAGTAACTGCGCCAACGGTCGGACCAGTTCTCATCCAGCCGCACCGTCAGGTTGGAAGCATTATCAATGGACACCCCGCTGCCGTAATAGTTGTTCGTTGGCACGTACGGGTTCGAGGAGGGGGCATTGGGTGGTGGGTAATACTTCTCAATCGCCAGCGCAATGGGGTTCTGCCGATCCATGGGGATTTGGTTGCCAGTAAACGCCGTCCGCGTGTAACCGCCGCTGCCATCCGGCTGCGTAGTCATTGGGTCGTAAATTGTCACCGGCTGGCCCGCATAGTTCAACAGGCCCGAGAAATTTCCCGCTAACCAGTCGGCTGTGGGCATCGTGGTGATAAGGGAAGCCGGCGCACTTTGCCTCGTGATGTCATCATCAACAAAAAAGAATGTACGGTTCTTACCGTTGTAAACTCGACCGAGGTAGACCGGACCTCCCAGCGAAAAACCGAATTGATTCCGATGGAACGACGCCAACGGTACACCATACTTATTGGCAAAGAAATCGTTGGAGTCGAGGGCGCTGTTGCGAAAGAACTCGCGCGCCACGCCGTGCAACTGGTTGGTTCCGCCTTTTGTGGCCATGTTGATTACGCCGCCGCCAAGCCGGCCATACTCGGCTGGAACGCCGTTGACCTCGACCGTGAACTCCTGGATCGCGTCGGGGGAGGGAGGCAACCCACCCATCACCCGGGCTCCGCTGGTCGGGTCAATCACGCTCAACGGCGCCCCGTCCAATACTGTCTCGCTGGTCATCAATCGCCCGCCGCCGATTTGTGGCGTGTAGGCATAATTTTGACTGCTCGCGGTACTGACGCCAGTATAAACTCCGGGCACTATGGCGGCCAAAGCGATCGTGAGCCGGCCGTTTAGCGGCAGGTCAGTGACGCTCACGTTGCCGATGGTTGTTGCCGCGGTGGCATCAGATGTGGCTAATGGAGGTGGGGTTGCGGTAACCTCTACTTTACTGGATACGGCGCCCACTTCCAGTTTCGCATCCACGGTCAGGATCTGCCCCACATCTAGCTTGATCCCGGACTGGGTAAATGTGCGAAAACCAGTATGTTCGACTGTTAGTGTATAGTTTCCGGGGAACAGAAAAGGAACTACGTAGAGGCCATCCGGGCCGCTGGTGGCTTCCCGGCTGACACCCGTGTTCACATTCCTGACGACGATAGCGGCCGCCGGCACCGCCGCTCCAGTAGCATCCGTAATCGAGCCGTTGAGCGTAGCCTGCGACGTTTGCGCAAATAAGCTACTGGCGAATCCGAGAGCCAGCAGGAGAACTAACACTGCGCGACTTGCCATGTTCCTCCAGCCTCCTTATTATAGAAAATCAGGTAATCCTGTATCGGCAGTCTCTGGCGGGTGGCCGAAGAGAATCGACAAAAAAGGATAACCTGTCATTATGGCATGATAGGCTAAACTCTAATCAGGCCCTTGTCAAGTAAAAAATCGCAAAAAATGAAGGTTTGAATTTGCCCTTTTGGTGGAACAAAATGCCCCTCCTCCCTAGGAAAAATGGTCTTTCATTATGATCGGCAAGATACGAGGAGGCCGTTCGCTGTCCACAGCTGCCGGCCTTTCCCTGCTGAGCGACATCCTCAGAGGCTAGGCGGAAGCATTTGCACCTACAGTGCGTGGGGATGGAGGCAGTGACAGAAATGGGCTGGCTCGAGCGCCTGGTGCAAGATAGCACAAAGCTCGAATACGACAGGGAGCAAGATGAGGCGCTCCACACGCAACGAAGAGGCTGGAACTTGAAGGCAGGAAAGCAATGGGCCGAAGCGGCCGGTCGTGCCCTGCCGTTGCCACTGCCCCGGGGCACTGAGTTCAGAGACGACTCTGGGGGGGAGGGTGGATCGGAGTTGGCATTTCACCAGCCGGCGCGGACCTGATACGGTGAGGTCCACGAGCACGTGACCCACGCCTCGCCCCTTCGCCTAAGAGCAAGGGTCGGGAAGTTCGACATTCGGCAGGAGCAGCCGTGAGGTTCTACGTCGGGCAACCGCCACGTGACTTGCTCTTTCTTGTGCTCCTTGGCCGCGATGTGCTTGACGAATGGGCCAGTATGCTCCTAGGATTACAGCATGGGATGGACACCGTCAGTGTACAACCCGGCTGCGCTCAGGGTCTCCATGTTTTCGTTGGCAACTGGCCCAACTGGCTGCTCGAACACTCGGGGCCTTTTTGCCAAGGGCAGCTTGGTAGCTGGGTGCGTCGTTTCCTTCGACGAGGCGATGCCCAGGGGAGGCCTGTTGTGGAAGATGGAAGGTCTGAAGAAGCTGCTGCGGCACCACCGCGATGAAACGCACTTGAAAACCTATTAATGACCATGCACCACCCAAACGAACCCCAACGCCGTTCCAAGCGAGCGCAGGGCCGTGCGGCGCGCCCCGTGAACCGTGACAGCTTTATCCACGAATGGCCTGAGAAGGGGCTGGTGCTGTTCGACAGCCCGCTTGACCCCCTACCCCAGATCCGGGTTGAGAACGGACGCATTGTCGAACTGGACGGCAAGACTCTTGCCGACTTCGACCTGCTCGACCGGTTTATCGCCCAATACGCCATTGACCCGGCAGTCGCAATTGAGGCCATGGCACTCGACGCTGTGGCGATCGCGCGAGCGGCGGCTAGTTTTGATGTGCCGCGAGCCGATGTGGTCCGGCTGTTTCGCGGTCTCACCCCAGCTAAGATCGTGCAGGTCGTGAATTGCCTTAACGTCGTCGAGATGATGGTGGCGTTACAGAAGATGCGGGCTCGACGCACGCCCTCCAATCAAGCTCACGTCACCAATCGCAAGGAGCACCCCGCTCTGCTCGCGGCTGACGCTGCTGAAGCCACGGAGCGGGGGTTCTCGGAACTCGAGACTACCGTGGGCGTGGCCCGCTACGCGCCGCTGAATGCGATGGCGGTTCTGATCGGCTCGCAAACCGGACGCGGGACGGCACTGACACAGTGCGCGGTAGAAGAGGCGCTCGGGCTGCGGCTGGCCCTGCTGGGATTGACAACTTACGCGGAGACGCTTTCGGTTTACGGCACCGATCGGGCATTTCGCGACGGCGATGACACGCCCTGGTCCAAGGCGTTTCTTGCCTCGGCCTACGCCTCGCGTGGCATCAAGGTGCGTTTCACTTCTGGTAGCGGCTCGGAAGTACTGATGGGCTACTCCGAAGGCAAATCCATGATCTACCTGGAAACACGTTGCCTGATGGCGGTCGAGGGAGCCGGCTCGCAAGGCGTGCAGAACGGATCGATTAGTTGCATTGCGCTTCCGGAATCACTGCCGGGC
>Ga0187771_10004301_pt1 | contig 10025 bp, 5 predicted proteins | sample 0116_SJ02_MP15_1_FD_133139 | JGI IMG/M metagenome (GOLD analysis project Ga0187771, IMG submission 133139) | Tropical peat soil microbial communities from peatlands in Department of Meta, Colombia - 0116_SJ02_MP15_10_MG | ecosystem: Environmental > Terrestrial > Soil > Wetlands > Peat | place... | reverse complement strand
GGCGGCAGGACCGGGCTGCCCACGCTCTTGGTGAACGTCTGCCCTTCGGTTTCGTCCTTCTGGCGATGGCCTTCGATGCGGTGCCCGAAGATTTCGTGGAAGAACACGCCCGCGGCGCGTCCGCTTAGAATCGCCGGTCCCACGAAGGGATCGGCCGGCGCCGCGTGCAGAAGATCCTCCAGGCTCTTGCCCGCCTTTTGGACCGCCGCAAGAATCTCGGCGTCCTTGGGAAGGCGGGCCGGATCGTCGGTCTGGAAATCCTCCATGGTCGTGAGATCCATGCCGTCGGCGGCTTTGCCGCGCGTGGTCACCATCACGCGGCTGAACAGGCGTCCATGTTCGATCCGCGCGCCTTCGGTCGTCACCAGCGTCTCGGCGATCCGTTCGGCTTCCACGGTCACGTCGGAGTTGAGCGCTCCCGGATATTTGCGGAACTCGGCCGATAGCTTGCGCAGGCGAGCGGTCCATTCCGCGGCGTTGAATTTCAGCGGCGGCGTCGCCGCGAAAAACGTTTGCGGATCTTCTTGCGAGAAGTCGTCGGAATCGTCGGTGGCCGCCGCGCGAAGTTTTTCATCCGCTTTGATCTGGATCAGCCTTTGCGCCGCGTTGCGGTAGACGCGGTCGGTCGACAGCCACGCCTCTTGCCGGATGGCGGCTTCGTCGTCGTCGAGCGCCAACGGCGTCGTCACCGTGAAACGCGGGATCTGGCCGTTAATCCGTCGGTAATTGTCGAACTTCGGCGCGCCCACGCGAACTGTGATATCCAGCAAGCGCCCGCGCCGCGCGGTCTCGCCCGTAATCGCGCCGCCGCTGGCTACGATCGCGTTAGTTTCCGCGTCGGTCACTTCGTAGCCCATAAAGTAGGGCGCCGGATCGCCCTTCTGCTTCAGCACGGAGTAGTTACGATCGAGCTCGGCCGACAGGATTTTCGTCAAGGGAGACTGCGCGAAAACACACGTCGAAAAAAAGGCCAGCAAACAGAACCTTCGCACGTACTTAAGGATATATCAAGCCGGGCGATAGGGTGACGCGGGCGTGCGACCGCGCTCCGGCCCCGGAGGTTCCATCGCCGGCGCGATCGCAGCCGTCGATCTTTTACGAATGCGCGGGAGCCGCCACGACGCCGCGTTCGCGCAGGCCATTCAGCGCCAGGCCGTAGCGCCCGCGCACGCCGGTCTTTTCGAAAATATGCTTCAGATGGATCTTCACCGTGCCCGGCCGGATGCCAAGCTCTTGCGCGATGTCTTTATTTTTGAAGCCCTGCTCCACTAGCTCCAGCACCTGCTGCTCGCGCGAGGTCAGCTCCGAGCGCGGATAACGATCGCCGCGGCCCGAGTCGCGAAACACGCAATCCTCCATCCAACTCCGTCCGGCCGCGACCGTGTGCAGGCACGCCAGCACCATCGGAACCTCGGCCGTTTTGCGCAGGATGCCGCGCGCGCCGGCTTGCAGGAATCGCAGCGCTTCCGCCTCGGTCACCGATACGCCCCAGATCACGATGCTGGTGGTGAGGCAGGGATCGGGCGCCGGACCCACCCTCAGATCCGCCAGCCAATCCAGAATCACCTGCATCCCGAAGGCTTTATCCAGCAACAGAATCGAGGGAGGCGCCGAGCGCAACAAGTTGGCCGCCTTTTGCAGCGATTCGGTCGCCTGCTGGAACTTCAAATCGTGGCTGTCACTCAACAGCGTTCGAATTCCCTCGGCCGTGACCGGCTGCGTGTCGCACACGACAACCGTCCTGGGCTCTGGCTTGGCCTGAAAAGCCCACGCTTCGCTGAGGCTCACGCCGGAGCCGGCTAGGTCGGGATTCGTTACGCTGCCCAGGTTGGCACTGTTCAGGTTTGTTCGGAGCGAACCAAAGCCTGAACTAGGAACAGTGGTTGGGTTTGGAGCTAAGTTCGTCATTTACACCTCACGCGTTAGTATTCTCGCCCGTGGACTAGAACCGCCGGGGCTATTCCGCTGCGAAATCCTCATCGTCCAGGCGTATCACTTTGTTAGTGGATAAAAGAGGTGGAGTCTCTCATGCTATCATCGGGTCTAGTCGATTTACTGCTTTGGAACGGTTCTTATTCGAGCTCGGACTCCATGACCATTCGTGAGGCCCTCGCTTCCAGGCGGCTGATTATCATGAGCCCGAATATGCCGCGGGCCGATGAACTGGAAGCAATCCTGGTCGCGCAAATCGAGGATATTACCGTCCACCGACTGCAGGCCTATCCCTCGCCCCGGGATCTGCCAACCGCCCTCGCTTCCGGCATCGGACACCTAGTGTTTTTAGACGTTTCCACCGAGCCGGAACGGGCGCTCGACCTGCTCGCCGAGATGGGCCGCATGAGCCCCCACGTGCACGTTATCGCCTTGCTCGACGGCGACGACCCCGACCTGATCCTGCGCTGTCTGCGCGCCGGAGCGGTCGAATTCCTGGTATATCCCTTTACTGCCGATCAGCTTGACGCTGCTTTTTCCAAATTGGCACGGCTCCAAAGCAGCACGGATCAGGTCGCTCGCGAGCCGGCCCGGATGTTTGCCGTCATGCCGGCCAAGGGCGGATGCGGCGCCACCACGCTCGGCGCCAATCTCGCCTTTCATTTCAAAAAAATGGGCGCGAAACGGGTCCTGCTGGCGGATCTGGACATGCTGGCCGGCACCTTGTCGTTCGTGCTGAAGATCAAGTCCACGTTCAGCTTCCTGGACGCCTTGAATCGCGCTGGCGAGCTTGACGCCGACCTGTGGAGCGCCATGGTGACGGAGGTTCACGGCGTGGAAGTGCTGCTGGCTCCCGAGCTGATGCTCGAAAACGCCAACGATCTGGTCGACCCGAGCGCCGTGCTGGAATTCGCTCGCCAGACCTACGATGCGGTCGTGGTTGATACCGGTGGTGCATACGGCGCGTGGAATTTGAACATCGCCCGCACCGTCAGCGACGTGCTGCTGGTGGCCACCAACGAGCTGCCGGCGTTGCAGGCGGCGCAGCGCTCTCTTTCCTATTTAGACAGCAACCGCGTGGGCCGCTGGAAAATCCATTTGGTCATCAACCGTTACCTGCGGGACGTGGGCCTGAGCCGCGAAGTTATCGGCACGGCGCTCCACACTGAGGTTTTCGAGACGCTTCCCAGCGATTACGACTCGGTGCAGCGCGCTTTGCTCGAAGGCAAGCCGATCGCCACCAATACTTCCTTTGGGAAGGCCGTGGGGCTATTGGCCGAACGGCTGATTGGCCCGATCAAGACGCCGCAGAAGAAGACGTCGTCGCTCGGCGGCTTGTTGAGCCTGTTTTCCAAAACATCAAAGTAGGATCGAGTGCTGAACCGCTTGCGGTGTATTCCCGGCCTGCTCGTTTCCGAGAACGTGCCGCTCGCCTCCTGCACGCGCTTTGCGATCGGAGGCCCAGCCTGGGCGCTCGCCGACGCTTCGACGGAAGCTGCGCTCGCCGCGGCTTTGCGGGTGTTGCGCGCATCCGAAACCACGTACACGGTCATCGGCGGAGGCAGCAACCTGATCGCAAGCGACGAAGGCTTTCCCGGCGTGGTGCTGCGCTACACCAACGCCACGATCGAATTCGGGCCATCGAGTGAGGCCGCGAAAACCGTGCGCGTGCGCGCCGCCGCGGGTGCGCTCTTGCAGGATCTGGTGGATCGCGCGATCAAAGCGGGCCTGGCCGGGATCGAAACGCTCACCGGCATTCCGGGCTGGGTCGGAGGCGCGATCTACGGCAACGCCGGAGCTTATGGGCACTCCATGCACGAGCGTGTTATCGGCGTCCGGTATTTGAACGCCGCGCACGCCTCCTCCGGTCCGCGCGCGCTCGACAACGTGGCCTGCGAGTTCCGATATCGTGACAGCGTGTTTAAGCGCGAGAAGGACTGGATCGTGCTCGAAGCCGAGCTGGAGCTCGATCGCGGCTCGGCCGAGGATCTGGCCAGGACCGCCGCGGGAATTCGCCAAATTCGCGACGAAAAATATCCGCCGACGATGCGCTGCGCGGGAAGCATTTTCAAGAATCTGCTTCTGGCTGAGCTTCCCGAGCCAGTGCGCGCCCAGGTTTCGGCTGGCGTCATCCGCGAAGGCAAGGTTCCCGCCGCGTATTTCCTCGATCAGGCCGGCGCCAAAGGCCTGGCGCGCGGCGGAGTGAAAGTGGCTTCCTATCACGCCAATCTGATTTATAACGAGGGCGGCGGCACGGCCAGCGATCTGCGCAAACTCATTGCCGAGCTCCAGCGCCGCGTCGCCGAGCGTTTCGGCATCGTGCTAGAAGAAGAAGTTCAGCACATCTGAACAGACACGGTTCTCTCAAAAATTACAAAGCGTCGTTTTTAAACGACGACATTTTCGCCTGGTATTCGCCGTGCAAAATGCGTCTCGCGTTGGCCCCCAAGCCCCGGAAAATCAGTTGGATTGGGGTTACGCCAAAAACACCGCGCGATTGCAGGCGAAATAAGGCCCCTCGGAACGGGTTTTAGGGGTATGGGCGCGGAAAATGGCGATGCGCGCTGCTAGGGCCGCTAGCGCCTCAGGAAACGGCAATCGGTATTTTTGCCAAATCCTAAAGAATTTTAATGAGGCACGAAAACGGGACGTTTGCCGTCTGCGGCCCCTCAAATCCGCCATTTCGCGGCCGGGAAAGACCGGTGCGGGCCGGAACCTTTACTGCGCCGGATCGGCGTCGGGCTCGTAAACAATGTCGGTGATCATTCCGCCCACCACAAACCCGCCTTCGTACGGCCGGCAGTGGCGCACATCGGCCACCACCCAGTCGCCACCTACCGGAAACGTTACGGATTCACCCGGAGCGATGAAGACATTAGTGAACAAACCCACGCCATCGCGCGAAAGATCCAGGATCTGCGCTTGGATGACCTCGGTCGCCGGCAAAACGCGCAACTGCACCGCGAAACGGTTCGGAACCGGATAGCGCGGAAAGTCGCGGCGGTCTCTGTTCCGATCCTTCACGGCGCGTGACTTCAGGGAGCTCTCATGATCGAAAGCTGTGGTTTGAGTTTGCAGATTGGCCATAGGACCGCACCTTTCTACTAGCCAGACTAACTCCGGGGTTCGTTTGGTCCAATTAGGAAGAGAGCTTATTTCGCGGAGATTTGGCCGTAGTTCAGCAGCGAAAAACGATCTAACCACCGAGCCTCTGCCGGGAAAACGCCTTAGTGGTTGCCGAATGCAAAATGCAAGAAGATGCCTGGGGGCGGAGCCGCTCCATCGTGCGCCGGGCGGTTCGATCGAGATCGTCCGGGCCCGGCGATCGGGAGCATCTAGAATGAGACAGAAGGAGCCGTTCATGAAACCGACCGTCGTCTTACTCCTCGCCGGCTTGATCGCGGCCGGCCAGAATCGTATCTCCCCCAACCGGGAAGTGTCGATGCGCGCCGACATGCTGGGCCACATCGATTCGATGAAGAAGCTCGCGCAGGTGATGAACGATACCGTGTTCAGCTATGGCGAGCTCGGCTTCCAGGAGTTCGAAACATCGAAATACCTCGCGGGGATTTTGGAAAAAGAAGGCTTCAAGATCGAGCGCGGCGTGGCCGGGATTCCAACCGCGTTCGTCGCTACCTGGGGCCAGGGGAAGCCCGTGATCGCGCTCGGCTCCGATATCGACGACATTCCGCAGGCATCGCAGAAGCCCGGCGTTCCTTATCACGCGCCGATCATCGAGGGAGCTCCGGGCCACGGCGAGGGCCACAACTCCGGCATGCCGCTAAACGTCGTCGCCGCGCTGGCGGTGAAGCGCGTGATGGAAAACGAGCATCTGCAAGGCACCATCAAGCTGTGGCCCGGCGTGGCCGAGGAACTGCTCGGGAGCAAAGCGTTTTATGTGCGCGCCGGCGTTTTCAAGGATGTCGACGTGGTTTTGTTCGCGCATGTCGCCGACAATTTCCGCGTGCTCGCCGGCCCCGGAAATCAGACCGGGCTGGTGTCGATCGAATACAACTTCAAGGGCGAGAGCGCGCATGCGGCGGCAGCTCCCTGGCGAGGGCGCAGCGCGCTGGACGCGGTCGAGCTAATGGACGTCGGCTGGAACTTCCGCCGTGAGCACATCCGCCTCGGGAGCCGCGTGCACTACGTGATCACCAACGGAGGCGATCAGCCCAACGTCGTGCCGCCGAACGCAAGCGTCTGGTATTACTACCGCGAAGCGGACTATCCGCACGTCATGGATCTGTGGCGCATCGGCGACGATATGGCCAAGGCCGCCGCGCTGATGACCGGCACGACCGTCACATCGCGGCTGCTGGGATCGGCCTGGCCCCCGCACTTCAGCGTCCCGATCGCCGAGGACATGTACCAGAACATGCTGAAGGTCGGATTGCCCGCCTGGTCGGAGGAGGATCAGAAGCTCGCGCGCGCCTTGCAGCGCAACCTGGGGGAGCCGGAGCGCGGCCTGGCGGCGAAGATTCCGGAGATGCGCAAGCCGCGCACCGTGGAGGATGATGATAACGGTCCCGGTCCCACCGGCGGAGGCTCCGACGACATCGGCGATGTGTCGTGGGTGGTGCCGACGGTGACGCTCAATTATCCCTCGAACATTCCTGGCGGTCCCGGCCACAACTGGGCGAACGGAGTTTCCATGGCCACGCCGATCGCGCACAAAGGCGTGGTCGCGGGCGCGAAGGTCCAGGCCATGACGATGCTCGACATTTTGTTGCATCCCGAGCTGGTGGAAAAAGCCTGGGATTACTTCCGCAACGTGCAGACCAAGGATGTGAAGTATCAGAGCTTCCTGCGTCGGGAAGATCAGCCGGCGATCTGGCTGAATCAGAAAATCATGGAAACGTTCCGGCCGAAGATGAAGGAGCTGTACTACGATCCGGCGAAGTACGAGACTTACATGGATCAGCTCGGGATCAAGTGATCAGAACTTCAGCTTCACCGCGACCTGCACGAGGCGGGGCGGGGCGGCGCTGACCACTTGGCCGAAGGCGCTGCTCGTAATTTCGCCGTTCACCGCGGTGGGTCCGAAAAATTGCGCGTGATTGAAAGCGTTGAAGGCTTCCAGACGCATTTCGAGCGCGGTTGATTCGCCGATGGATGTCGTCTTGGCGAGCACCATATCGAAGTTTTCCACTCCCGGGCCGTAGAACAGGCGCCGCGCCGAGTTGCCGGGCGAGCCGAGCGGCGGCAGGCTGTACAACGACGTGTTGAAATACGGCAATCCGTTGCGCGGGTTGCCGTTGAGGTCGAGTGGGCCCGGCCGCACGTTCGGCAAATCGACGCCCAGCGTGTTGACGCCGTCCGGTTGCGTGCCGAGCAGCGACGTATCGGCCGCGTTGGTGAATGTCACGGGGAATCCGGTGCCGAAACGGCTGATGCCGGAGAGCGTCCAGCCGAGCGTCGCGCGGTTGCGCGCGTGAAACAGCTTCTCCATCGGTAGATCGTAGCGGTAGCTGGCGACGAAGTTGTGCTTCAGATCGAACGCCGAAGGCGCGTAGGTCGCGTTGTAGTTGTACGGATTGAGCTGCTCGGCGATGCTCGAAGAGTTATCGAGAGACTTGCTGTAGGTATAGCCGGCCTGCAAATCCAGATGCGCACTGGTGTGGCGGACGCTGAGCTGCATCGCGTTGTAGTTGGAGTTGCCGATTGTCGTGAGCCAATCCACGCTGCCGAAGTTCGGGCCGAGCGCTTGGCGCGTGCCGTTGACGATTTGGCCGGAGGCGGTGGTATACACGTTCGATTCGCCGAACGGCCCACAGGTCGGCGTGCCGGGCGCAACCTCGTTGGGCTGGCTGAGACTCAGGCACAGCGCGGGATTGCCCGGATTCGCTTCGACCAGCGTCAACAGATGATGCGATTCGCTGCCGATGTAGCTCGCCGTGACCACCGTGCTGGTTCCGAATTGGCGTTGGATCGAGAGCGTGTATTGCTCGGTGTAGGGGCTGACGCCGTCGGGCTTGTAGCCAGGCAAGCCGGAGACGGGCAGGAACCGCGCCCAGTTCACGCTGGAGTTGGGATTCGACGGCGATGCGTTGAGCGGCGGGAACTGGATGGGGAAGCGCTGGCCGTTGTCGTAGCCGGTCGAAGCCGTGATAAAAGGATTGGAGAACAGAGGCGGCGCGGGGCTGATATACGTGGTGCCGTAAGGCGGATCGCCCGCCATCACGCCGGCCGAGATGCCTTCGACCGCGGAGAAGAAACGTCCGAAGCCGGCGCGGATGCTGGTCTTTTCGCCGTCGCCGAGGATTTTCCGCGCCAATCCACTTTCCGCGCGCGGAGCCCAGGCGATGCCGATGCGCGGAGAAAGATCGTTCCAGCGCACGGGCGCGAGCGCGCGCGCGACGCCGGGATCTCCTGGAAACACAAGGCCGGTGGGCGCGCCGGGATACACGATGGATTGTTCGCCGGGAACCAGCGTTTGGATCTGGTTGTATTTTTCGTACCACGGCATGATCACATCCCAGCGCGCGCCGAAGTTCACGGTGACGCGCGGCTTGGCGCGCCAACTGTCCTGAACGAAGAGAGCGCCGTAGTGATTGCGCATGTAAAACGGCTGCGCGTCACCCTGCTTGTAGAAGCTCGGCGCGCCGACCAGAAAGTCCGCGAAATCGATACCTGTTTCGCTGCCGGTGAAAGCGAACGTCCCGTTGGATTGCACGTCAGCGGCGGCGTTGACCTGGCTGAACATGAGCTCGCCCCCGAGCTTCATGGTGTGCGTGCCGATGACGTGCGAAAGGTTGTCGCGATACTCGTAAGTGTTATCGATCTGCTTGAGCCCGGTGACGGTGGATCCAATGACGAAGTTGTTGAACGTCACGTTTTCCACGCCCACGATCGAGGGCCGCTGCGGCAGGATGCTGGGTGCGCCCGAAGCGGTCACGAAACCCTGGGAGACGAGGCTGGTGCCGACGGTTCCCTGGGGCGTGCCGACGTTGTTGGCGTCGCGCACGTAGGAGAAATGCACATCGTTGACGGTGTGCGGACCGAAGGTCTTCGTCACGCCTAGCGTCATCAATTGCGAACGGCCGAGATTGAGCGCGTCGAAGCCCGGCACGTTCGCGCCGCCTTGGAGCACCGGATACGGATTGTTGAGCGAGTAATCGTCAGCCAGATAGTAAGCCGAGATTTGCCCCACATGCGTCAGCGCGTCGATCCGCACCGCGCCCTTATCATCGCGCAGGGATTGATCGACTGCGGAGGTGGAAAAGAAGTTCCCCGGCAGGTTCGGCGAGGGAATGTATTGCAGAAGATTTAGCGCGGGCGTGGACCAAGCCCGCTGCGGAATGATGGCGTTCGGGAAAACGCAGTAGGCCGTGGACCAGCAACCGGAAAAATAATAAGGCTCACCGGCGCTGACACCGTAGCCCAGCTTGTTTCCGAGCAGTTGCGCCAGATACGGCCCGCTCACCGATCCGGTCAACTGGTCGGCCGAATCGGAGAAGTTGCCCTGGCGGTTGGCGAGCGAAGGCACCTGGATCAGTCCGGTATCGACGCCTTGTGTTTGGCGCGTTCCCTGATAATCGGCGTAGAAGAAGACTTTGTTCGGGGCAATCGGCCCGCCGAAAGCGCCGCCGAATTGATTCTGTTGATAGGTGGCGCGGTCAGGAGAGAAGAAATTACGTGAGTCGAGATCGGTGTTTCGCAGGAAGTCGAAAACCGTACCGTGATACTGGTTGGTCCCGGACTTGGTGATCACGTTGATGCGGCCGCCGCTATAGTTTCCATACTCAGCGTCGAAATTTCCGGTGAGCACGCGAAACTCGGCGATGGAGTCGAGATCGGGAATGATCGCCGCACCCATGGTGAAACGCTCCACCACATCGGCGTCGTTGACGGTGAAACCGTTGGCGTACTCGCGCTGGCCGTTGATAGAGATCGTTCCGGGATTCAGATCGCCGGAAGGAGAGAGAATCGCCGCGCCGGCGGCTTGCACGGAGGTGCCTGTAATCGTGGTGGCCGGCGCGACGCCGGGCTGGAGAGCGAGCAGATCGGTGAAGGCGCGTCCGTTGAGCGGAACGGCGACAATCTTGTCTCCGGAGATGACCTCGCCCATCTGGGTGTCCGCGGTTTCGACGTGC
>Ga0187771_10004300_pt1 | contig 10025 bp, 8 predicted proteins | sample 0116_SJ02_MP15_1_FD_133139 | JGI IMG/M metagenome (GOLD analysis project Ga0187771, IMG submission 133139) | Tropical peat soil microbial communities from peatlands in Department of Meta, Colombia - 0116_SJ02_MP15_10_MG | ecosystem: Environmental > Terrestrial > Soil > Wetlands > Peat | place... | reverse complement strand
GCCGGCGAGCATCTGACCGTTCACCGCCTCCTCGGGCATGTCATAACGGTGCGTGGGGCGGTTGTGGCAATCCATGCAATCCATCTGGCGGCGCTCACCTTTCGCGAGCTGAGCAGCCGTGGGAAGCGCCTCGGTCGTGACGAATTCCGTGACCGAATGGTCTTTCGGGTCCTGATAACTCACCCAGGGAATGACCTGGCGCCGCTCGTCCGTCGCCACATAGGTCACCAAGCCCAGGTGCCGGCCGTGAATACCCACCAATTCCTTATTCCCTCCCTGCCCGCCAATGTGCATGAGCAGAACGGTCTTTGTGGAACTGTTCTTCTCGTCGTCCGCGTACTGGGTCTTGATCACCAGCTTGTTCCCGGAGAATTTTTGAGGCCAGTGGCACTGCTCGCAGGTTTCCTGGGCGGGGCGCAGGTTGTGAACTGGCGTGGGAATGGGCCGCGGGTAGAGATTAAATGATACGGCCAGGACCTGGTAGCTGCCGGAGAGTTTCGAGCGCACGAACCAGGGGGCGCCGGGACCAATATGGCATTCGACGCAGGCCACGCGCGCATGAGGTGAGCGCTGGTAGGCGGTGAACTCCGGTGTCATGACTTGGTGGCAGGTCTCCCCACAGAATTGCACTGTTTCCATATAAACGGTGCCGCGGTAGCTGGCGATGGCAAAAATGGGCACGTTCAGAGCCGTCATGATCGCCACAAACATGGCGGTCTGGCGCAGCCTGCGGTCCCGGAAGTCCACCGTGGGATAGGCGACCGGCAGCGTCCCCAGTCGGCGGCGCCGCCGCAGGTCGCGAATGATTCCCAGCGGAATTAGCACCAAACCGACGACGAAAACGGCCGGCAGGACCAGAAAGAGCAGGATCCCTGTGTAGGGATTCGGATACCAGCCCCAAAGCTGATAAGCATAGGTCAGCAGAAGGGTGATGGCCGAGCTGGTGGTGAGCACGACGCCCGTGCGGCTGAGGACGTTGTGGCTGAGAAAAACGATCGGCCGAACGAACGTCGCCAGCGGTTCAAGGAGGCGGCGACCGGCGTCGCGCACGCTCCACTCGGCCGGTGTTTTCTGGTCTTCTCGAGGCATCAGCAATTCCTATCCTTCACTCAGCACTTGGCAGGCCGTTGCCGCTGGCGTGGCGCCAGGGCCCAGCGCCTGGGGAGGGATATGATAGATGACAAAAGGGAACATTAGCAAAGCAGGCGGCCTGTACGAATCGATGCCAAAGTTCTGCAGCGAGAGCTTCTGGCGCGGCCCATCTCCTGTTTGCAGGCGGAGACACCCGGGCGAAGGAGTTGAGTCCCCTCGCCCGGCGGCTGTCGGCCTTCGCTTACTGCTTACTGCTTTTCCTCGCTCGCGGGGGCTTTGTAGCCTTCCAGCGAGTGGTTGTGCTCTTTGTAATACTTGCCCGCGTCGGTGAGTTCCTTGACTTTTCCGCTTGGATGGCAGAACGCGCAAGCCTTGCCTTCTTTTTTCGCGTATTCTGCCTTGCCCAGCCCAAACGAAGCAGCTATGAAAAGAGCGAGTGTTGCGAGCAATAATGACCGAACGACTTTCATCGAGTTGACCTCCTCACGTCCTGTGTCATTGCGAGCCTGACATTCTGTCCGCATTAGCATTTTCCCAAATCGGTTGGAGCACTCTGGATACCATGCTCGACCTCATAGCACCATTCCGAACGGCTAGGACTTAGAGAAGCTTAGGTAGTTTCCTCTAACCGCTAGCCAGTTGCAACCAAAAGAGTTGCGCGAAATGGCTGACACTTTTGCGGGAAATTCCCCATCATCTTGTTGATCTTCTCAACTGACGACTTCTTGTCCAGGTTTCTTCGCCGCCGCCAAGTCTATGAGTCCAAAGACGAGAGGCCGTGGCCATTCATCCCTGCGGTTACACGAACCTGATGGCAAGGCGCTTGCCATCCTAAAAGGGGTACACGATTTGGGGACGCGGGGTTGCTTGGACATCGTCCCGGATAGAGTGTGGAGCAAATTAAGGGATCTCGTATGAACTTGTTTTTGGTTGGACTCAGCCACAAGACTTCTCCCCTCGAAGTGCGCGAGCGGTTTGCAGTTTCGGAGCGGCGGATTCCTGAAGCGCTGCAAAAGCTTCTGGCGGAGCCCGAAATCGAAGAAGCGTTGATCATCTCGACTTGCAATCGTGTGGAGTTCGTGCTCAAGCCTTATGCGGACGAGGAGGGCATGGCCGCCTTCCGGCGCTTTCTGGAATCCTACTACGGGCTTCGCTACGATGAGTTCGCGCACCATTTCTATGTCCAGCAGGACTACGAGGCGGTGCGGCATCTGTTTCGAGTCGCCTCCGGGCTGGACTCCCTGGTTGTGGGGGAGCCGCAAGTGTTGGGGCAGGTAAAGCAGGCGTACGCGCTGGCCAAGGGAGCTGAGGCGTGCGGCGCCACGCTCGATGCGGTGTTCCAGCGCGTATTCAGCGTCGCCAAGCGCGTGCGCACGGAGACGCGCGTGGCCGAGGCGCCGATGTCCGTCAGCTCAGCGGCCGTGGAGGAAGCCGAACGCGCCTTCGGCGACTTAAAGGGCAGGGCGGTGCTGATCATCGGCGCCGGGCAGATGGGTGAACTTGCAGCGCGGAACCTGGTTGAGAAAGGCGCATCGCCTCTTTTGGTCAGCAACCGGACGCACGCCCAGGCGATCGCCCTGGCCCGGGAGCTGCGCGGCCTGGCGGTGCACTTTAATGAAATCTGGGATGCCTTGAAGCGAGTGGACGTGGTCATCAGTTCCACCGGCTGCCCGCACTTCATCATCACACTCAACGATATGAAGCGGCTGATGGCGGAGCGCGCGGGGCGCCCCCTCTTCTTGATCGATATCGCCGTGCCGCGCGACGTTGATCCCGCCGTGCGGGAAGTGCTGGGCTGCACGCTGGTCAACATGGATGCTCTGCACCAGGCTGCGCGCGCCCATCTGCGCGGGCGGCAGGAAGACCTGGAAGAGGCCGATCGGATCATTGCGGAAGAAGCCTCCCAGTTTCGTGAGCACCAGGCTCAACTCAACGTTGTGCCCACCATCGTCTCGCTGCGCCGACACATCGAGCAGATCCGGCAATCCGAACTGAAACGGACTCGCCACCTGTTTGGCGCGTTGACGCCCCAGCAGGAGGACGCGCTCGAGAGATTGACTCAGGGCCTGGTCAACAAGTTCCTGCACACGCCGTTCACGGAATTGAAGCAGGCTGCCTCGCGTCCCGACCGCTCGGAATTCCTCGGCGTGGTGCGCACCATTTTCCATCTGGAAAAAGCTGCCGGCGACGAAGTTCCCGCCGAGCAACGCGTCAACTGACGGTCGGAATCGAAACCGGAGCGCGTTCTTTGTTTGATTGTTTCCTACCGATGTGAAGGTGCTGGTCTCGCTGGATTTCGGACTAGGGGCGCAACGATAGGTCAAGGAGTTTGCGCCCGGTCACACGCCGGAAGGCTTTCCCACCGAATGCTTCTTGCTGGAAGAGGTGGTCGCGGACCACATCGCGGGCATCGCCGAATCGACGGGGGATATTCCAGCAGAAAACCTTAACAACACGAGTGGAAGCGGGGGCTTGAATGAGGGCCAGTCCGGCTTCGCACAGGTAGGTTCACTGTTGCTCTGGCTGTTCCTTCTCGATCTCTTCGGCAAAGATGTGGTATCCGGGGTTAGGGGGGAACATTTCGGACATCAACTGCATGCGGACGCGCAGTTGAGGCAGGGGGAGGTGCTCGGGGCCAACGCGAATCTGCACGTCGTGCCACATGCCGTGCACGTATTCCGCTACCGTGCTGACGAAGGAAATGTCTCGATAGGATTCGAATTGGGAACGATGCCGCCTTCCCAGGCGCGCCGAAAGCAGCCCTTGCTTGGCCGCGCGAGCCTCTTCGTCAATTTCTCCCGGCACGCCGAGGTGAATCTCCTGGCGGAGCTGGCTGGAAAAACGGTCCAGCTCGTCCGCAGTGAGGCGCGGGCGCACCAATTCGCCCAGGCTGGCCAGGAATTCAAAACCGGTATCATGCGCGTCGAGCTCGCGACAAGGAAGGATCAACTGGATGGAGTCGCCGGCTTCCACCCACGCGGCGGTGTGACTTTCGCCCTGGGGCTTGACCCGCGAGACACAGTCCTCCGGCTCTCGGCAGGCGATGTAGGGAACCACCAGCACGCGAAGTTTCCCCAACCGCTGGGCCATGGTAGCAGGGACCGCTTGCGCCGGGTCGCGCACTACCGTGCGTTCTTCGGCGGGCGTTAAGGCGACGGAGGAGTGGAATTCCCACCCATGGGCGAGGTGGGAGATAGGCACAAAAGTGCCCCGCACGTACTCAGACACGCGAATCTCTTGCTCCGCATGAGCCTCAGAAATACCCAAGGGGCACCGTCCAGCGGCCCGGAGCCGCGTTCGGCAATTGGCACGTAGTCGTAACCTACGGGCTGCGGGCCGTCCGAATTGCAACTGCCTATCCCGGTCGTGCCGGGGTTGTAGCATTATTCTGAGGAATTCTTGGCTTTCTGTCCAGCCCGGAGGTTTAGTATTCGTTCATTCGTCGATAACTTCAGCAAAATATTGCACGCGACGGCGTACCGAAGGCAGAAGCCGGTAGACCGAAGGCTGCAGTCCGTGGGGGGGCGCGCCTCGCCGGCAGCTTGTGAAACGCGCACAGCCGTAAACTGGCATCCGACGGCTAACCGCTAGCCACGAACCATTGACCTACAGCCCCAGGTGGAGGACGAGCCCGGCTGAAAGCTCGGGATTGTGGGACGCGCCGCTGATGCCGTACGTGTGACTCGAAAGTCCATAAGTGGGGCTTCCTGTAACGTGGTCGCGAAAATCGATGCGCAGCGCGAGCTTGGGAAAGAAGCCCCATTCGGCTCCCCCACCGTAGTTAAAGCCGAGCTTGTTGCTGGCGCCCAGGGTAACCGTCTGTCCGGCGAACCCCTGCGTGAACGCGGCGCTCTTCGCCTGGGTGGTGGGATTGAAGCGGTCAAACTCCAGGCCTGCCGTGGCGTAGGGCCGGACTTTGAGCACAGCGACAGGACTATGCAACACCAGGTTCCCGCTGAACCGCTGCCCCTTCACCCCGTAACCTTGGGTGGTGCTGGGGATTGTGCTCAAGTCCGTCATGCGAAGGTTATTCGTCCCGTATCCGTAGGCAGCTTCGACACCAAATATCTTCCAGTTTGTGAATTCCGTGCCCAACGTCACTTTTCCCCCCGGGGCGTAGTCGGATCGAAACTGGTCTAGGCGGGCGAGTCCCGTTTGGGGGATGACCACTGTTTCTGAAAAGAACTTCTGGTCGAGGAAGAACGATCCGCTCCCCTCGGCAAAAATCCGCACCCCCTGCGCATGCGTCGGGCTGGAGACGATGCACAATCCGACGACAAGGCAGAGGATTTGAATCAGCCGTGCTCTAGCCATCTGAGATAACCTCCGCGTTGGGGATATCGAGAAGCAGTAAGTGGTCAGTATAAGCAAGAGTCCAAACCCAGAAATAACGGCCGAATTCTAACACTGAAGCCATCAAAGGGAAGTTGAAAGCCCTCCTACTCTCCGTGAATCTCTTGCGCGCCCCTTAAGTATTGCTCGTTCGTCCCTTCCTACGTTGGGATGCTCGTTGATGGAAAGGTGTTGTGCAGGTTCAGCGTTGGAGAGCACGCTTCTAGGCCAGAGGTCTTGCGTTCCCCCTAGTTTCCTTGCGGTCAGGCGTAGAGTTATAATTCGCGCGGCGGGGCTTAGCCCCTGCCCTCAGCGGCGAAGAGCCTTACCCAGGGAAACTGAAACTGTGAGCTGCTGACCGGAACTGCTTGCCGGTTCCTGTAGGCGCGGGCATGGTCCGTAAGGTCGGGTCATGCCTCAGTGCGCTGCATCGGCGGGACAGCCACAGATAGCTCGGGAAGTTATTGCACCGTAAAAGGAGGGGAGTATGAAATTGATCGCCAGAGTCATTCTGATTTGCGGCTTGGCCGGCTTTGCCGCCGCGCTCGCGGCCGGGCAAGGGCAGGACGTGGAGGGGGGCAAAGACCATCCTTTGATTTCTCGGTATCCGGGTTCCTGGATCATTGCGTACGGGACCAAGGCGTATGACGAATATCTGTTTCCGACCGGAAAGTTGCTAGAGGAGGATAAACTGCAGAAGAGCGAGCATTTGGAAGGGAAGATTACACGCATCACCTACCAAGCCCCCCAAGGACGATCAACCCTTGAAATCTATCGCAACTTCGAAAGCGCCCTCAAACAGGCCGGGTTCCAGGTTCTGTTCAGTTGCGCGGAGCAGGCCTGTGCGGACGGTAACTATCCCCTCCACCAGACCGTGAAAGCCGACGTGGGCGACGCGATCGACACGTGGGCTGGTCAACAGGGGTGGGGGTTGCGTCACCTCAGCGCCAAGCTCGCGCGCCCCGAAGGCGATGCGTACGTGAGCCTGCTGGTCCAAAACGGCAACGATGCCGAGGTGGTTCAATTGGATGTCATTGAGATGAAACCGATGGAGGCGGGGCTCGTGGCCGTGAACGCCGAGACGCTTGCCGGGGACATCACGCGCACCGGTCATGCTTCCGTGTACGGCATCTACTTCGACACGGGCAAGGCGGACGTGAAACCGGAGTCGGACGCCACGCTGAAGGAGATTGCGAAACTCCTCCAGGCGCAGAGCGATTTGAAGCTGTACGTGGTCGGGCACACGGACAACCAGGGCACGTTCGACATGAATATGGACTTGTCGCGCCGCAGGGGGGATGCGGTGGTCAAGGTGCTGACCGCCAAGTATGGTGTCGCGGCCGCGCGTCTGCGAGCGGCCGGCGATGGTCCGACCGCACCCGTCGCTTCCAATGACACCGAGGATGGGCGCGCCAAGAACCGCCGCGTGGAGCTGGTCAAGCAGTAGCCCGCTGCCACAGTGTCGCCGCGGCTGCTGCTACGGTCCGAAGACCAGAAGCGTGAACGACCCCGGCACCATGCTGGGCCGCGGGCGAGGCTGCTGGGGCGTGGGGGCGGGTGGCGGTCCGAACTGGGCCGTCACCAGAAACACATTGTGGGTTTTCAGGTCGAGCGCCATGGTACGCGCGCCGCGTTCGGTGGGGACACTCGTCGCCGTGAATTTGTCTGGCGAGTCCTCATGCACGACGGTCAAATTCCCCTCGCCATTCGAGCTGAAGGCGAGCCCGGTCCCCGGATCGAACCCATTTGCATCGACACCCCGTCCAATCTTCGGAGTGGCAATCACCTTTCCCGTGTCCGAATCCATTACCGCCATCATCTCGTTGTGGCAGCCGATGAAGAGGCGGTGATGCTCCCGGTCGATGGCCATGCCGGAGGGCTCTTCGCAGGGGGCGAGCGGCCAATGCGCCAGGACCTTAAGCGCCTGGGGGTCGATCTCGACCACCATGCTATTGTCCTCGAGGTTCGCGAACACGTGTCCGGCGGCGTCGGAAGCGGCGAATTCGGGCTTGCCCTCGAGTGCGATGGTGCCGGCAACTTTCCCTGTCGCCGCGTCGATGGCGGTCGAGTCGCCGCTGCGCCCGTTGAAGGTGAAAACGCGTTTGGAGGCGGGATCGTAGATAATCGCGTCCGGATTGGTGCCCGTCGCGGCCTCTCCGATCTTCTGGTGGGTCTTCAGGTCGAAAATAGTCACCGTATTGGCGCGCCCATTGGAAGTGAAGCCGCGGCCGAACTCGGGAGCGACGGCAATGCCGTGCACGCCCGGGGTGTCGGGGATGTCGCCGACAATTTCATAGCTGTCCGCGTCAACCACCATGACGTGCGTGCCGTGCGAAATGTAGACTTTCCGCCCTTCGCTGTCGCAGTACAGGTAATCCCAGAAGCCCTCGCCGCCCAGCGGAACTTTCTTCAGCAGATGATAGTCGGCCCCCCGCGCGGGAGCCGCAATCAATAGCCCCAAAAACCCCAACAGAAAGGTCTGCCGAAAGTTGTGCATTGTGCACCTCGCCCCAGAATGATCGCTAGGTAATCTGACGGCGTCGCCCCGGCAAATGTTTCACGCCCGTCTTACTAGGAGGCAGCGCAGGGCCCGCTTTGCGGCCCTGATCTCTTCTGCAGGTTACGTCCGCATGGCTCGACGGCGAGCCTTGCGCTACACATTGGCATAGCCATAGAGAAGCCCATCGGCGGCCCGGCCAACCCAGACGTCGAGAAGGCGGTTGGCAGGCGCCAAGGACAAGGGCAAAGCGACTTTAACGTACTGGGAGGCAAGCGCCAGGCGCGCGCCCGCCTCGGCCTCGTCCAGGGTAAGCGCAGAGACGCGCCGCCCCACCAGCTTGGAAAGAAACGCTCGGCGCTTTTCCGCAATGATTTCGCGCAGTTCCCGCGCGCGTTCGCGCGCCACGCGCCCGTTCACCTGGTGCGGCGAAGACGCCGCCGGTGTCCCGGGCCGCGCTGAATAAGGAAAGATGTGAAGATAGGTGAAGGGCAGGGAAGTGATAAAGCGCGCGCTGGCGGCGTGGTCCCGGTCGGTCTCGCTCGGGAAACCTACCATCACGTCGGCCCCGATGCCGCAGTCGGGGATAGCCTCTCGGATGGCCAGGACCCGTTCGGCGTACTGGGTCGCCCAATAGCGGCGGCTCATCAGCCGCAGGATCCGGTCGCACCCACTCTGCAGGGGGACATGGAAATGCCGCGCCATTCGGTGCTCGCCGGCAACCAAACGAATGAGCGCGGGGCTCACATCCATGGGCTCGATCGAGCCTATTCGAACGCGCGCGATGCCCGTCTCCCTCAGGATCCGTTCCAGCAGGCCGAAGAAGGTGACGCGACGCCCAAGATCCTTACCGTAGCTCCCCAAATTGATTCCCGATAACACAATTTCCTGGAACCCGGCTTCCTCCAGCGACCGCACCTGTTCGATGACCTTTTCGGGGACAAGGCTGCGACTGCGGCCTCGAACGTAAGGGATCACGCAAAACGAGCAGCGTGCGCTACAACCATCCTGAATTTTGAGGGTGGGACGAGTGCGGTCCCCTCCCGTCAGGGGGACCGGGGCAAAGTGGAACTCGTCCGAAATCTCACCGACCAGGACTTTCGGGGATTCGAGGTTCGGGCTTTGGGTTTCGGGAACAAAAGTGTGGGGTCGGTTCTCCGCCCCTTGAGAAGGGCCGGCGGCTATCTCGGGAATCTGAATCTGGATCAGTTCATCCTTTTGGCCCTTGCCTGACTCCTGACTTATGACTCCTGGCTTCTGACCCCTGAGTTCCGTTCCGTCAGTCAGCAGTTGTGCAATGGCGTGCTTGTGGGAGTTCCCGACCACCCAGGTCACGCCCGCCCAAGGGGTGATCTCGTCCGGGGCCCGCTGCGCGTAGCATCCGGTGACCAGGATTCGACAGGAAGGATTGAGGCGGTGGATGCGCCGCACCAGTTGGCGGACCTCGGCGTCCGCCGCAGCCGTGACCGTACAGGTATTCAGAACGGCCACATGGCTCTGCTCAAGGCCCGAGGCTTCGCTCAGGCCTGCCTGAAGCAGTTGCTGCTTGAGCGCCGCGCCGTCAGCTTGGTTTGCCCGGCAACCGAAATTGAGGATTTGAAAGGTCGTCATCAGGCTGGAGAGGATGCAGCCCGCCGTTGCTGGAAGCATTCCCGGCAATACACGGGCCGCCCCTGGGTGGGCTTGAAGGGGACGGTCGTCTCTTTCCCGCACTGCGAGCAGACCGTGGTGGTTTCCACTCGCGGGTGGCCCTGGCCCGTCAGCATCTGGCTGCGCTTCGACTTGCAGGGCTTACACCGTTTGGGCTCGTTCTTAAAGCCCTTGTTGGAGAAGAAAACCTGCTCGCCAACCGTAAAGACAAACTCCGCCCCGCAATCGACGCACCTGAGGACCCGATCCCGGAATTCCATGCCGTGCTCCCCCGGCCCGAACAAGTCCTCATCTGCAGGCCGAGCCCGCAGGGCTGGAGCGGTGTGGTCCCGCGCCACTGCCTTCCCGACGCCGCCTCAACAAGGTTCAGTCCTGTTCGTGCCTGGCTTTTTTGCGAGCCCTCTTTCGCGCCAAGGCCGCCTTGACCCGCTTCTTCTCCCCTGGTTTTAGGTAG
>Ga0187771_10004299_pt1 | contig 10027 bp, 4 predicted proteins | sample 0116_SJ02_MP15_1_FD_133139 | JGI IMG/M metagenome (GOLD analysis project Ga0187771, IMG submission 133139) | Tropical peat soil microbial communities from peatlands in Department of Meta, Colombia - 0116_SJ02_MP15_10_MG | ecosystem: Environmental > Terrestrial > Soil > Wetlands > Peat | place... | reverse complement strand
GCAGCGGACGATCGGCCAAGTTGCTGGTTCGGTCAGTCGCGCTAAAGGAGGAAATCGTTCGCGGCTGTTTGTTATCGAGAAGGGTAAAGTCCTGCTGCTGCAAGCCGGGCACGGGGTTCCCGGAGCGGTCGGTCACGACCACGTCGAGCGTAATGCGCTGACCGGCGCGGGGCGCAAGGGCGGCCGGGCGTTCGTCCGGCGGCGTGACTTGCGCCGGGGATGCACCCTGCTGTGCGAATGCCGTCGAGGCTGATCCTGCAATCAACAGGAGGAGCGACAGAAATGCGGTTATCAGTTGCTGCCCTCTGATCTTCATGGTTTCCCCCTTTTTGCTTCGCATGCTACTCAATTCACCGTGAGCGTCAGTGTGAGGTCGTGCGTCAGAACCATTGAGCCGGATACAGAGGTACCGGTAACGGTCAGGGTGTACGTTCCTAACGGGGTGCCAGGGTTCCCGCCACCACCTCCTCCACCCCCGCCTACGCCGCCCCCGCACGCAACCCAGGCCGTTACGACGAGGATTATGAGCCCTAAACCGAGCTTGGCCGAGACCGGGACTCGGCGAAGTTTACTTGGTAAGCTCAAGGCGAGCAGGACACCAACCAGGGCTAAAGCCCAAGCCCACCCCGGTGGAAAAACTCTGAAGGCACGGCCGCTTGTAGGCGTGTTAAAGGGGGTGCGCAGAACAAGCGATGGAGCAGTTGTGGTAACTGTCACAGTCGCGGTGGCAGCATCCTTGCCGTCCAACGTGACTGAGGCCGGTGACACGGAGCAGGTCGCTTCGGAAGGCGCCCCGGTGCACGCGAGGGATACCGTCTGGTTGAAACCTCCTTGAGGGATAACGCTCAAGGCGTAACTTGCCGTTTGTCCCCGTGTAACTGTGGCAGGGGACGATCCGGCGGGAACGAACAGCGAAAAGTCCGGGGCGCCGCTCACTGTACCGGTCACGGCAATCAACTGCGGCTCTCCCGGAGCGTCATCCATGACGGTGACGTTACCAGAGTAGGAGCCAGGCACGTTGGCGACAATGCTCACCGTTATCGAGCAACTGCCTCCAGCCTGGAGCTGGAGGCCGCAAGTGTTGCTTTGAGAGAAGCCGTTTGGGGCGGTAACGCTGTAGATGGTTAGTGGCGCCGTGCCGTTATTGGTGAGTGTAACGGTCTGGGCCCCAGCCTGGTTCCCAAACGAGAGGCTGGTGGTTGATAGCGTCACGGGAGAGGCCACCGCGGGCAATTGGAGGTCCCAAGTGCTGCGGCCTAGCGTGGCGGCGCGCAGGATGCGGGTTGGCCGGTGAAGCTTGATCGCCGTCACCGTCACGTTCGGCAGCCCGGTCCCGAGTGCGGACCAAGCGCCGCCTCCGTCCGAGGTTGAGAAAACGCCCCGCTCGGTGGCGATGTATAACGTGTTAGGGACATCGGGATCGACCGCGATATCATTGACCTTGAGGTTGGGGAGATTGCCACTGATATCTGTCCAGCTCGCTCCACGGTTCGTGGTCCTATAAACGTGGCCGCTGACGTAGGTCCCGAATGTGACGTAGGCCGTTCCGGCGCTCGAGGGGTCGGCCACAAGCTGGCTCAGGTAATTGGTGTACTGAAGGGATGGCAGGCCGGCGCTAACGCTGCTCCAGGTGGCGCCGGAGCCGGCCAGCGCGTTGGTGGTGACGTAGACGCCGTTCGAGTCCCCCAAATACACCGTGTTCGGGTCAGCCGGGGATGCGGCCAGCGCCTGAGTAAGCCCATTCCCAGGGCCAAGGACCGGTGAAATGGCCGTCCAGGTGTTGGCGCCATCGTTTGTTTGCCACACGTGGCCGGCGGCGAGATAGAGCCTCAGCGGGTTCGAGGGGTCCATCGCCAATCCCGGCGCCATCCCCGGTAGAAACTCGCTAGAACCGATGCCGTTTTGGACCTGCGCAAAACTGGCCCCGCTGTCGGTCGACTTTTGCACGCTCGGCGGTGAGGCGCAGGCAGCGTAGATTGTGCTCGGGTTCATGAAGTCGAAGGCGAAACCCGGCCCGCCATCATCACAGGCAACCGTCTGCCACTGCAATTCGCCTGAGTACATGTCCACGCCATTGCTCTGTGACCCCGCGAAGCTGATTCCGGGGTTGGTAGGATGAATCGCGATGCCGAAGAACTCAGTTGTCGCCAGCGTGGCGTTGAGGTCCGTCAGGGTCCATGGGCTGCTCGTCACGTTGGTGGCTGCCCATACTCCGCCTTCTGTCCCAAGATAGAGCACGCTGCCGTCCGCCGAAAATTCCATCCCTCCATGGAGCCCCGCAAACCCGCTGTCGACCAAGTTCCAAGTTGAACCTCCATCCATGGATTCAAACAAGCCATAGCTTCCTGACACGACAACGTTCGGGTTGGCCGGATGCACCCGAACCATCCAAGACCACCACGGGAACGGCAATGGGGTCCAATTCTGGCCACCGTCCACGGTCTTGAACATATTGGCGGCGGAGGATTGATCGGTTCCGGCATAAAGGGTCTCCGGGCTCGAGGGGGCAATGCCCAAGGCATAGGAATTTCCGGCTGGCAATACGTTGCTCCCGGTTCCATTGGCCACGGTCCAAGTGTTGCCACCATCGGTTGACTTGTAGACTCCCCCAAGGGTCGCATAGGCAATGTTTCCGTTAGAAGGATCAAATAGCACTTGGCCGGCAAATGCGGTGTTAGGGGCAATAACCTGATTCCAAGTATTCCCGCCATCGGACGAGCGATAGACGGCGGCGCCCGTAGCTGACGAATCCACAGCGAGCAGGATATTGCCGTCGCTGGGGCTGACGGCCAGCGACCAGATGACCGCCTGGAACCCTGGGCCGGTGGGCAACGGCCCCGGCAACTGCGTCCAAGTGGCCCCGCCGTCGGACGATCTCAGTATTCCTGCCCCCAGGTTGCCGAATAGGTAGTTCGATACAGAGGTGCCGGCATAAACGATGTCGGGATTGGAGGGATCGAGCGCCAGGGCCCCGATCTGCAACGAAGGCTGGTTACCCGTCAAAGGAGTCCAGGTTTGGCCGCCGTCGGTAGTCTTCCACACGCCGCCTCCGTCCGCGCCCAAATACACCACGCTCGGGTTCCGTGGGTCGACGGCGAGCGCATTGACCTGGCCCGAGTGTTGCCTCTGGTCCGTAAAGAGCAGAGGCCGTGGTCCGATCAGCGTCCACTGTCCGCTGGCAGCATCATTCGCGTGAGTATCCGCATGGCGTTTTTCTTTGCTGTTGGCGCTCATTCGCACGGCGCGGGAATTCGCTTGGCGCGCTACCGCGTTGTTGAACCTGCCGCCTTTGTCCCTGGTGAGAATCCCCTGCTGGGGGAATACAATTGTTGGTAGTCCTGTAATCGACAATATTAAGAAGACAAATCCTGTTGTCAGTTTCTGCCATTTGCGCTTCATGATCTCCCCCCTTCCTACTTTGTCGGAACGGTTAAGACTGAATTCGCATTGGAGGCAAGCATCGTCTTGATCTCCGTTCTTCTCGCCAAGCTCTTCTTCGCTTGGAGAGATTGAGTGTCCGTTTCGCAAGATTTGCGCGGCTCACCGCTGTGGTATCACTCGAACGGGAGACTGCGAACGTCCTGCCCGCTTCAGAAAGGTCTGGGCCTTCACGATTCCCCGCCCCTCTTCGATCGTGACCACTTGATTGGCGGGGACGTTGCGGAAAGACTCCTTGAGACCTGAGGGCCAGGCAACTTCCACCAGGTCGGCTGCCTTCGCCTGGCCCAGGCCAAAGTGCAAGCGCAGGTCGCTTTGAGAGAGGAAGCTGGACCCACTGATGACTTCCTCCATCTGCGCGTGCTGGCCGGTAACAACTCGGACCCGAGCTCCAATAGCACTGCGGTTCGAACGAGTGCCCAGGCACTTCACCAGCAGCCAGTTGCGTTTGTTCCCGCCGTCATTGCGCAGGAGGGTGGGCGGTTCGTTATTGTTACTGATCAGGATGTCGATGTCGCCATCGTTGTCGTAATCCGCGAAAGCACAGCCATGGCTGGAAGCAACGATCTTCAGGCCGGGACCCGCCGTCGATGATACGTCAGCAAAACGGCCGTTCCCCAAGTTGCGAAACAACACTTTGGGCTGTCTGAACCCGGCGATGCCTGGGGTTCGGTCCGCCTCAGGGTAGACGTGCCCGTTAGCCACGAAGATGTCCGGCCAGCCGTCGTTGTCGAAATCCAGAAAACCCACGCCCATGCCGACGTACTGGGTAATCGCCCCCAGCCCGGCCTGCTGGCTGGCATCGCTGAAGGTTCCATCACCGTTGTTGTGATAAAGAGTGGTCGGATCGCCGGCGAAATTCACCTTGACGATATCGAGCCAGCCATCACAGTCATAGTCGGCTGTCGCTGCTCCCATCCCGCCCTGCCGGGTACCCTGGCCGCTTAGCGCACAACCGGCAGGGACACCTACCTCGGTGAAGGTGCCGTCATGGTTATTGTGGTAAAGCAGGCTGGGGGCGGTGTCGCACGATACATAGATATCCGGCCAGCCATCGTTGTCGAAGTCTGCGGCGAGGGAGGCGAATCCGTACGAGCCCACGGGCCGCCAAGTCCGATCCGCGGCTAAGGTGAGTTCCTTCGTCCCGCGCGGGTAGACCACACCCGACTTCTCGGAAACGTCCTCAAACGTGCCATCGCCGCGGTTGTGATAAAGAATATTGGTTCCTCCTCCCAGACCTTCCGGGCCACAGGCTACTGGGACATTCATGAAGGAACAGTAATAGTTGGCGCCTGGGAGCGGCGCCACCTTCAAATCGAAGGTAACATAGTTGGAAACAAACAAATCGAGATGACCATCGCGGTCATAGTCGAGGAATGAGCAATTCGTCGACCAGCGGCCCTCGGTTCCTGTCAAGCCCGCCTGCTTGGTCACGTCGGTGAACGTCCCATCGCCATTATTGCGATACAAAACGTTGTTGCCCCAATAGGTGACGAAGATGTCGTCGAAACCATCGTTGTTATAGTCGCCGACGCACACACCCTGCCCCCAGCCGGAGTGCGCCAACCCCGCCTTCCTGGTCACATCAGTAAAGGTCCCGTCGTGATTGTTATGGAACAGGTAGTTTGATGGCTCTTGGCCTTCTGGGAATCCCTCGAGCCTGGTTCCGTTCACAAGAAAAATATCCGGCCATCCGTCGTTGTCGTAGTCGAGGAATGCGACCCCGCCACCCATTTCTTCCAGGATATAACGCTTGCTCTGGACCCCGCCGCCCACAATCACCGCGCCGCCCAGCCCCGCCTCCTTCGTTACATCGACAAAAGACACACCTGCCGGTGTCTGTCTGACTTTCGAGCCAGCGCGGTGCGGGCCAACGGGGAGCGCTTCCTTTCGCGCCTGCCCCGAGCCCCGCAACAGTTCGCCCAAGCACGCCAAGCCCAGAAACAGAGCCATCAAGCCGAGGGAATATCGCAGCCTTCGACGCTGGCTTCCGACCGTGCCACGGCTTGGCAACGCACGAGTCTGATTCGGTTGCATGTTTTGGGCGATAACGCGCGCCGCCTGAGTTCCGTCTTCCGCGATCATAGCGGCCCGAAGGCTTAGTGTTTCACCTCTGCCGGGTTATCCGCCTCTGGATAAGGGCGCTCGGCAGTGTCTTATGGCCGTCGAGACCTAGCCTGCTCAAACATTTTTCGGTAAGCCGCCATTTCGCTCTCGCTCTCCGCAGCCTTTCCCATCTTCCGATAGACCGTGCTCAAGACATAATGGAACTTCGGAATGCGAGGATTGATTTCGATGGCGCTCTGCAAGGCCTTCGCAGCGCCGTCCCAGTTTTCCTGCGCCATGTGTGCCCTGGCGGCTTCGAACAATGCCTGGTCGGACTTGGGATTGAGTGCAATCGCTTTCCGGCAGTACTCCAGCGCCCGCTCAGGTTTGTCCAAGCGGTTGTACATCGCGCAAAGGTTGATGCACGGCCATTCGGATTTCCGCCCCTGCCGCTCCATGAGTTGGATGGCTTTTTCATAGTCCGCAAGAGCAGCTTGGTCATCGCCCATGCCCTCCATCGTCAGTCCCAGGTTGTCATAAGCTTTCATGTATGACGGATCCAGTCGTATGGCCTCCTCAAACTCCTGTTTGGCGAGTGGGAAAGCGTTCCGGGTGTAATGGATCCTGCCCAAGAAGTAGTGAACCTCAGCGGAGTTCGGGTTTAGACGCGCCGCTTGCTCCATCTCGATTTGGGCCTCCTCGTATTTTCCAGACATGGTGAGGTCCAATCCCAGAATCTTGTGTGCTTCGGCATTGTTGATATCGAGCTGCAGGGACTTGGCCAGCGCCTCCACCGAAGCGCGGATCTGATGGGTTCGGAAAAGGGCATATCCCAGGTCGTAACAAGCTCGGGCCGAATCCGGGTGGGCTTTCAGATAGCTTCGCAGTGGTGCCTCAACCTCATGAAACTTGCCATCCCTGACGTAACCTTCAAGATGCTGAAGCTGCTCTATGTCGTCTTTTGCTGGCGTCGGGGTCTTTTCGGTCCCGACGGGCAAACTGCTTGGCAGGGTCGATCCCAAGATCTTGGGAGTCGTTGCCATCAGGCACGCTACCCACACGAAGCCCAAACACCACGAACCGCGCCTGATCAACTGGCAAAAAGACACTCTCGCACCTTTGCGCCCGACGCCTGGCTGTTGACCTGCGATGTTATTTGACTTGCCTGCGCGCCCCATGGTTAGCCGTGCCTGTTTCATTCAGAATCAAGGAGCCCACCGTTCCTGACCGCGGCCCGAACAATCACCCAAGGCAGTTGGAGTGATTCGGTGCGTCCATCCTTTCGCTCTTCTGTCCTGACACAGGGTTATGGAGGCACAGTTGCGTCAGCCACAGCAGTTTGATCTTCCCCAGCTACTTCGGGAGCTTCGCCAGATTCTCGCGTGCCTCCGCGAGAGTCGCATCAAGTTCCAACGCCCTCTTGAAAGCGCCGGCCGCACCCGGCGTGTCTCCCTTTTTGGCCAGAGCTTCACCGAGCTGATTAAAGGCCTCGGCGGAGGACGGACGGAGCACGATCGCCCGGTTGAACATCGCGATAGCTTCGTCCAGCTCTCCTTTCATCATCGTGGCGAGCCCCAGGCCGTAATAGGCGTCGAAGTCATTCGGTCGAAGCTCCAGCGAGCGTTTGAATTCGGCGATCGCCGCCCCCGCATCTCCACTCCGCAGCAGGGCGATGGCCAACCCGAGGTATCCATCCGGCCAATCAGGCTCCGACCTCGTCACTTCGCGGAAATCCCTGGTCGCGTTCTCAAGCTCCCCCCGCTTGAGCTCGACTTGCGCCTCACCCAACTTGTCGCTGGTCAACTGAGAGCGTTCCGCACTGCCGATAAGTTCTCTGGCCAACGTGAGCTCCGCTTCCGCTTCCTCACGTTGGCCCGCACGGACCAGCGCTAAACCCAACTGATGATGCGCTTCTCCGAACTTCGGATCGATTTTGATCGCTTCTCTCAGGGAAGCAACAGCTTCTTGCACCAACCCCTTCTTTAACAGCGCTCTTCCCAATGAGTACAAAGCCTGAGCGTGTTCGGGGTCGAGAGCGATTACCTTCTTCAGCTCTTCAATCTGGCGGTCGAGGTCCGGTTTGTTCTCATAGGCCATCGCAAGGTTATAGCGAGCCCGCATGGATTCAGGTCGGAGCTCCACCGCCTTCTGCAACTCGCGGACCGCTTCCTCAGCATCCACTGTGACCAGAGCCCCGCCCAGATTCTCATGGGCCTCCTCGTAATTGGGGCTCTGCTTGATGGCTTCCCGAAACTCTGCCACGGCTTTGTTCGCGTTCCCTCTTTGTAGGTAGACCAAGCCCAGGTTATTGTGCGCCTCTGCGAAATCGGGCCGCAGCCGGACAGCCTCTTGGAACTCCGCCAGGACTTCCTCCGAGCCCATACCCTCCCTGCCCAGCAACCTGCCTAGCGTATTGTGCGCCTCGCTCGCGTCGGGCTTCTGAGCGATCGCCCGGCGTATTTCGCGAATGGCCTCGTTGAGGTTCGCGTTCCCTTCGGAAGACTGGGGGTTAAGATCGAGCCCTGCTTCGAATTGGCTGAGACCGTCATGCAGCCGGCCCAGCCTGAGCAGAACAATACCCTGATCAACATAAGCGGGAAAAAGATTGGGGTTTAGCGAGAGGGCACAGCTCAAGCTATCCAGCGCGCTCGCGAACTCACCGCTCTCCTTCAACGCCATCCCCAAGAACAGATACGCCTGCAGGAAAGCCGGATCGAGATGAACCGCCTCTTTCAGCTCTGCCAAGGCCTTCGCTCCTTGTCCACCAAACCAAAGAGCCGCTCCCAGGTTGTAGTGTGCTTCGGCGAATTTCGGATCTAACTGAATCGCGCGATGCAGATGGTCGAGTGCCCCAGCCAGGTCGCCCTGCTGACCCAGCACAAAACCCAAGAGGTTTTGTGCTTGGACATAGTCCGCGTCGAGCTGGAGTGCGGCCGTGAGCTTCTCCTGCGCCACCGGAAGGTCTCCCGTTCCGAGCGCTGCGAGGCCTCGTTTGTATAGCTCCTCCGCGGAGCCTAGCGCTTCGCGCGGCGAAGATTCTTGTGAAGCGCGTCGCGTGGCCGCCAGTTGCTTCAGAGTCGACCCCAGACTGTAGTAACCCTCCTGGAGGTCAGGTCGAAGCCGAAGCGCCTTCTCAAAAGCGCGGACTGCGCCTTCTAAATCACCCCTCTGTCTTAGTACATCTGCGAGGTAGTACTGCGCCTGCTCGTTGTCGGGTTCGAGGGTGGTCACAATCTTCAAATATCGCTGCGCGCCCGCTTGGTCACCTTTCATCCGCAAGGCCATGGCCAGGTTCATGTTGAGCGAGGGGTCGCGAGGCCGCAGCTTGAGTGCCTTTTGGTAAACTTCCAGGGCCTTGTCCAGTTCCCCTGTCCTGATCAGTAGCGAAGCTAGGTTGGTGTGGGCCCGTACGTAATCTGGCTTCAGAGCAATGGCCCGTTCAAACTCGTGGATGGCTGGCAGAGGCTTGTTTTCTTGCTCGTACACAACGCCGAGCCAGTTGTGAGCGTCCACGTTTCGGGGGTTGACCTTCAGAATTGCCTGGTATTGATTTGCCGCCTTTTCCAACTCTCCCGCGTGTTGCCAGAGAAGGCCTAGGGCCAAGCGCGCAGGCTCGAAATCCGGCTTGAGCTCCACAGCTTTGGCAAGCTCGGTCATCGCTTGCTGCGGATCTCCCCATTCCCCCAACGCCATGCCCAAGTTGTAGTGCACTTCGGCGTCGGCCGGATCGATTTCTAGCGAGCGGCGGTATTCCGCCAGAGCCTCCTGGGGCTTACCCTGCCTCGCGAGGGCCAGCCCCAGCCCGTCATGGGCCTGTGCCCGCTGCGGGTCAATCTTGATTACCATTCGGAACTCATCGGCAGCGGCTCGCCAATTCCGCTTTTTTAACATTTCCTTCCCTTGCTCGAAGTGCAAGTCTGCCGGCTTGGGTGATGGCTGCTGAGCTGCCGCCTGCCAGGAGAAAAGGAAAGCCGCATAAAAAACCAAGCTGCAGAATAGTGATAAGACATGTTGACGGGGAAGCGGTCGCGCTAGCGCACGCGGACCTCGGTGTGCAGGCTGTTGCGTCGTGCGGGGGGGGCGATCAGCCATCGAGATCTGCTCCCGCTGGCAGCGGCTTCCCATATAAAGGGCTTGCAGCCTCCTTACTTCTGTTTCATGTCCATCCATCGGCGGGTCAGGCGTGTTACTGTGGGTTCGGCAGCTAAAATTGGGTTGCTCGTGTTGCAACTGCTGCGCAATTTTGATTCCTTTGGCCGATTCCTCGCGTTCTCCCAGTTGCGCAAGGAGTACGCTGTAGGGAAAGTCATCGGTGAATGAATTATAGTCCATTCGCCGCACCTGCTCAAGCTGTCCGTACCAAAAACTTCAGTGTCGTTCCTGCGCGTTCGTGGGGCTGGATCGAGAGAATCAGCTTGCAGGATGCCGCAGGATCGCCGATCTCGCATTGACGCATCTCCCTGCACCCTCGGAATCAGAAACCGTAATCAGCGCGCCGGCGCGGGCCTTCCCTTGCGCCGTGGCGGGAAGGGGGAGGGAGTAG
>Ga0187771_10004297_pt1 | contig 10032 bp, 7 predicted proteins | sample 0116_SJ02_MP15_1_FD_133139 | JGI IMG/M metagenome (GOLD analysis project Ga0187771, IMG submission 133139) | Tropical peat soil microbial communities from peatlands in Department of Meta, Colombia - 0116_SJ02_MP15_10_MG | ecosystem: Environmental > Terrestrial > Soil > Wetlands > Peat | place... | reverse complement strand
GGATCAATCCGCCATCCTCAATCAACTCCTGCATAAAAGGCGGGATGGGTTTTGCAAGAAATTTCTTCTGCTGTGTCACGTCGAGGATCTCGCCTGTCGTCAGATCGATTTGAACCAGATCTCCGTCTTGAATCTCCTTCGACGCCTCATAAGATTCGAGGAGGGGGAGACCCTGGTTAAATCCATTCCGGTAGAAGATGCGAGCGAAGCTCCCCGCAATGATACATGTGATTCCGACTGCCTTCAAGGCAAGGGGAGCATGTTCCCGGGAGGAACCGCAGCCAAAATTTTTCTCGGCCACGAGAATGTCTCCCTTCTTGACTTCCCGAACAAACTCAGGCCGCTCATCCTCCATCGCATGCTTGGCCAGCTCCCCCGCATCTGTCTGATTGAGATAACGTGCAGGGACGATCGCATCCGTATCTACATCCGATCCAAATTTCCAGACTCTTCCTTCAAGTTTCATTGTTTTCCTTTTAAGAAGGGCTCAAGGATTCGAGGGTTCAAGGGTTCTTGTTAATTCTTAAGATCTCACTCGACCCCTGGACCCCTTGAATCCTTTTTTAATGACTTCTTCGGGATGGGAGATTCTTCCCTTGATAGCACTCGCTGCGGCCACTGCAGGGCTTGCGAGATAGACCTCACTCTGAGCGTGGCCCATTCTTCCGCGAAAATTGCGGTTTGTCGTGGCCAATGACCTCTCCCCATCCGCTAAAACACCCATGTAGCCCCCAAGACAAGGGCCGCACGTGGGAGGGCTGATCACAGCGCCGGCTGAGAGAAATATCTCAAACAGGCCTTCCTTCAAAGCCCGACGGTAGATCTCCTGAGTAGCGGGAATAATGATTAGTCTCAACGAAGGGGCAATCTTTTTCCCTTTTAAAATCTTGGCTGCCACGCGGAGGTCTTCAGGACGACCATTGGTGCAGGAGCCGATGACAACTTGATCGATTTCGATTTTCCCAACATCCCTCACATCTCTGGCGTTGGAAGGAATATGAGGAAGTGAGACCTGCGGGTAGATCTTCGAGGCATCATATTCATACACCTCTCTGTATTTGGCATCAGTATCACTATGGTAGAGCCTATAATGCCTCGTTGCCCTCTTCTTGACGTAGTGAAGAGTTATTTGATCGGGATCAAAAATACCGCTCTTTCCTCCGGCCTCAATCGCCATATTGGCCATGGTGAAACGGCCTTCCATAGATAGTGTTCTTATCGTCTCTCCGGTGAATTCCATTGCCTGATAGAGGGCTCCGTCGACACCGATCTGTCCGATCGTGAAAAGGATGAGATCCTTCCCGGAAACCCAGGGGTTCAGCTCTCCATAAAAGATGAACTTGACGCTTTCCGGAACTTTAAACCAGAGCCTCCCCGTCGCCATCACCGCTGCAAGGTCTGTGCTGCCCACTCCGGTTGAAAAGGCCCCGAGGGCACCGTAAGTACAGGTGTGACTGTCAGCGCCGATCACGACATCTCCTGGCAGAACCAGTCCTTTTTCAGGGAGAAGCGCATGTTCGATCCCAACCTGTCCGATCTCAAAATAATTCGTAAGGCGGTGGGCTTTTGCAAAATTCCTGAGGACTTTACATTGTTCGGCAGAAAGAATGTCTTTGGCAGGCGTAAAGTGATCGGGAACCAGGACGACGCGATCCCGATGGAACACTTTTTCGGCGCCCATCTCCTCAAAGGCCTGAATGGCAAGGGGTGCGGTGATATCGTTGCCGAGGGCCAAATCGACCCGGGCATCGATCAGATCGCCGGGAAAGACCTCTTTTTTCTTGGCGTGGGAGGCCAGTATCTTTTCTGTAATCGTCATTGGATGAGTTTTGGCCATTACATTCCCACCAATTTCTGCTTTTTGAATTCTATTTTGTTCAGGGCATTGATGTAAGCCTTGGCGCTGGCGACAATCACATCGGTATCCGCGCCCTGGCCGATCACGGTTTGGCCCTTCTCCTCCAGCCTCACGGTCACCTCTCCCTGGGCCTCTGTTCCGCCGGTGATGGCGTTGATGGCGAATTGTAGGAGTTTCGACCTCGTGCGAGTGATCTTTTTGATCGTCTTAAAGGTAGCGTCCACCGGGCCATCCCCAAAACCAGCCTCCTGAATGACCTTTCCATCCACTTCCATTTTGACCGTGGCGGTCGGAACAGTCATGTTTCCAGCGATGACATTGAGATAAAGGAGCTTGAAACGATGGGACATCCGGAGGATCTCTTCCACGACGATCGACTCAAGATCCTCATCATAAATCTCACGCTTCTTGTCTGCCAGCTCCTTGAATCGGGTGAAGGCCAGTTGAAAATCCTTGTCTGAAAGCCGAAAACCTAAATCTTTCAACCTATCTTTGAAGGCGTGGCGCCCGGAGAGTTTTCCGAGGACGAGAGTGGATTTAGGGATTCCCACGGATTCGGGCGTCATGATTTCATACGTCTGTTTCTTCTTCAGGACGCCATCCTGATGAATGCCGGACTCATGGGCGAAGGCATTCGAACCGACGATGGCCTTGTTGGGCTGGACGACCATACCGGTAATCTTCGAAACCAAACGGCTGGTGGCAAAGAGATGCCTGGGAACAATCTGCGTATAGTATGGGAACATATCTTTTCGCGTGCGGATGGCCATTACCACTTCTTCGAGGGAGGTATTTCCTGCCCTCTCGCCAATCCCGTTGATCGTGCACTCCACCTGTCTGACACCATTCTGGATCGCAGCGAGGGAATTGGCTACGGCCAGGCCAAGATCATTGTGGCAATGAACGCTCAGCGTGACCTTTTCTACACCTTTCACTGTGTGCCGAAGAACCCGGATCAGTTCCCCAAACTCAGAGGGAATCGCATAACCCACGGTGTCGGGGATATTGATTGTGTTGGCTCCGACTTGGATGGCTGCTTCGATCACTGTTGCAAGAAACTTCACATCACTTCGGGTCGCATCCATCGCTGAGAATTCGACATTCGGCGTAAACCGCTTTGCCCTTGCTACAGATTGAGCAGCCGCCCGGAGGACTTCTTCCTTGGTCATCTTCAATTGGTGCTTGAGATGGATATCCGACGTGGAGATGAACGTATGAAGGAGGGGAAACTTAGCCCCCTTGACCGCCTCCCAGGCCCGATCAATGTCCTGAGGATTTGCCCTGGCCAGAGCTGCTACCTGCGAACGCGTGACCGCCCTGGAAATCGCCTTGACCGCATCGAAGTCTCCTTGTGATGAAATGGGAAAACCCGCTTCGATGATATCGACTCCCAATTTTTCCAACTGTTGGGCGATCCTCACCTTTTCCGCCACATTCATCGTCGCCCCGGGGGACTGCTCCCCGTCGCGCAACGTCGTATCGAATATCTTGACCTGTGCTTTCAATTTCTCCTCTCCTTCTCAAAAAGCGAGACGATCCTCTTAAAGAACTCTTCCTCCTCCCAGATTTTCATTTCGATGCGAAGAGCCCAGATCGGAAGATGACCAATGTTCAATCTTTTTAATTTTACCATATCTTTCTCTGTCGTGACAATGCCACCGGCTTCTTTCGCTTTTTCCTCTATGTACGACAAATCTTTGGCAGTATAAAGATGGTGATCCGGGAAGATCGCTTCTCCAACAATCTTCATTTCACATTTCCTTAGCATTGAAGAGAAGGAATTGGGATTAGCAACTCCGGAAAGAGCGAGTACCTTCTTTCCTTTCAAAGAATCGAGTCCTTCTTGCTGCTCTTCAGGGCCCACGAGACTCACCAGTACGTAGTCCCTATGAAACACCTGAGCTCCAGGATATATTTCTTGAATTTTTTTCTCCAGAGGCTGATAGGCCGCAGGCTCCGCTGCTTTGTTGATCAAGAGGAGATCGGCCCTACGAAGGTGCGATAAGGGCTCCCTCAAAATTCCTCTCGGCAGAAGATGACAATCTCCAAAACCGATGGTTGAGTCGATGAGCAGGATGTTGATATCTCGATAGAGGGGAAGATACTGGTAACCATCGTCCAATAGCAGCCCTCTCACACCAAATCGTTGAAGCGCGAGTTGGCCGTTGATGAAACGGTCTTTCCCAACCAGGACAGGGATGCCCTGACAAGCCTTTGCCACCAGGAAGGGTTCGTCCCCTGATTCCTCAGGTGAAAGGAAGATAGTCTTGCCATCGCTCACTACCGGCTCGGAAGTCTTCGTTCTTTTATACCCTCTGCTCAGAATGGCCACAGGGATTCCTCTGGCCGCCAGCCCTTTTGCCAATGCTATCACCAAAGGGGTCTTGCCTGTCCCGCCCACAGTGATGTTCCCGACGCTGATGACAGGACAGGGAAGCGTTCTTGTTTTCAATAATTGAAGTGAATAGAGAAAAGATCTTGTTCGAACACCCCATCCGTAAGGTAAAGAGAGGAGATAAAGAGGAAAGAGAAGGACTCGTTCCCAGAGGGACTTCTTTTTTCGATAAAGGAATTGGTCGATACGACGCATATTGGTTAAAAAATAGTTCGGAGTAATTAGTTCGGTGTTCGGAGAAATTGCTTCTAATGCTCCGGACTCTGAACTTCAACGAGAAAGGAAAGGTCGGATCTCCTCAAACATTCTTTCTGTTGCCCCTTGATGTTTCTGAAGAAATTCATAGCCTTTCTCTCCTACCTCTTCGCGGGCCCGTCCGTCGAAAAGGAGGCGTCTCAATTGAGAAAGGAGTTCTTCTTTCCCGGATACCTGAATGGCTCCTCCCGCCGCAATCAGACGGCTGGAGATTTCCATGAAATTAAACATATAAGGACCGAAGAGGACACACTTTTTAAAGAACAAAGGCTCGAGCGGGTTATGACCTCCTATCCGAACAAGACTCCCTCCCACGAAGACCAGTGTCCCGAGGCTGTAAATGCCCATCAATTCGCCCATCGTATCGAGGAGGATCACATCGGGACTCTCTTGATCGGACCGGCCCGGGTCCATTGGAAGGGAAGTTTTTCTCAGCCATGATATCGCTTCTTTTCTCAGGATTGTCTCCACCTCCTCCAGTCGTTCGAGGTGTCGCGGGGCAAGAATGAGAAGGAGATGGGGTTCTATCTTTTTCAACTCTTTGTAAAGGCTGACCAAGATTTCCTCTTCTGCAGAATGAGTGGATCCTGCAATGAGGATTTTCTTCTCCCCATGGAACCCAAGGGCTTCAGCCATTTTACCTAAGGTTTCCTGGGTGAAGGAGGGGAAGGCCTGATCGAATTTCAAATTTCCCACCAACTTAGTCTTTTGAGATTCTACTCCGATCTCAACAACTCGCTCTTGATCTTCTTCCGTCTGCATTAGAAAGAGGGAAATGTATTTCAGACATTCTTTGAAAAAGAATTTGAAGAGGAGATAACGCCGAAATGACTTTTGGGAAATCCTTCCGTTGAAGAGAACGATGGGAATTCCCATTTTTCCAAAAGAACGGAGCAAGTTCGGCCAGAGCTCTGTCTCTGCAATGAGAAGGAGGCCGGGTTGGATTTTTTTGATGCTTCTCCGAATGATAAAGGGATGGTCGATCGGCACAAAAAGGATTTGATCCGCTTCGGGGACGTGGAATTTGGCTGTCTCTTTCCCGGTGGAAGTCATCGTGGTTAAAACAATCCTGGAATGGGGAAACTCCTTTTTGATCTTTTTCAAAAGAGGGATTGCACAAAATACTTCTCCGACCGATGCCGCATGAACCCAAATCGGTTTTTTGAAAGATGGGCTTTGAAAAAACCCCAATCGTTGAGGCAGTGCCTTTCGAAATCGCTTGGAGATAAGACTCCGCAGAAGGAAGTAGGGAGCAGAAAGAAGGAGCAATATTGTAAGGAGGATGTTATAAAGGTAGTAGATCATATAGTTCTACTAATCGCAAATTTTCAAATTCAAAACAAATTCTACACGGCGGGTTCGTCACGCATGCCTGCCGGCAGCCAAGCGAACCATGAAATTTCCCAGGATTATCCTCCCCCTTGATGGGGGAGGATCGAGGTGGGGGTGAACACGGCATGGCCCCCTCACCCCCCCCGCCCTCTCCCACCAGGGGAAAGGTATTTTCAACGTAATCCCAATTTTTGAATGACCAAAACATTGAACTGTTTTGAGTTTGGTGCTTTGGAATTATTTGGAATTTGGGATTTTCTATTTGGAACTTCTTATCACCGCTTGGAGCTTTTGACGGTATGAAAAGAATTCCGTTAACTATCAAAATAGTGGTCTGCCCTCTCGGTCAACTCATTCAGACGATTTTCCAAGAGAATTCTTTTCTCCTCGAGATGGGCCCGATCCCCGTTTTGATCGACCTCAATCGGTTCTCCCCAGATGAATACGCCTCTTGAAAAAGGGTAAGGGAGAAGAAACTGATCCCAGCTGTTGAAGATCTTCCTTTTCGAGGCGCTGAAGGTTAATGGAACAATGGCCCTTCCTGTCAGTCTGGCCAACTCGATCACACCAATCTGGACCTGGTGACGAGGTCCCCTCGGTCCGTCCGGGACAATGGCGATATCGGAGCCATGAGCCTTGACCATCTGTTTGAAACCGGAAAAACCTTTTCGCCTGGTCGAACCAAACATGGCATGGAAACCGAACCGCCTCAGGGCCTTTCCCACCACCTGGCCATCCCGATGGGGAGAGACGAGAAAGCTCAATTTTTTTCCTTTGTAGACAATAGGCATCATGAATAACCTTCCATGCCAGAAGGCCCCGATGGCAGGGACCCCCTTCTCCCAGAACCGTCTCGGAATCTCCGGATGGATCTCCTCAAACTGCATCGTCCAAGCTAAAATCTTGATGGTCCAGTAAGCGCACCATGCTCCCCACCAAGAAACCAACCTCTTCTTCAGAGTCTTAAGAACCATCTTAGGCAAAAAAGTAATTTGAAATGTCAAAGTTTAAAGTTCAAATTAATTTCAAATTTCAAAGCTTAACGTTTTTTCCTTTTGAGTTTTGACATTTGGCATTAACTTTTGGTGTTATTAATAGACCTTCTGTGTTTTGGACACGGTCTGAATTCTCGCTCCGTCATCTTTGAACTGAAGGTTGTAAAGACGGCAATATTCCCCGTTGCAGGCGATCAATTCCTCATGCGTTCCTTGTTCCACGATCCGGCCTTCAGAAAGGACGACGATCCGGTGGGCGTTTCGGATGGTGGAGAGCCGATGGGCGATGACGAAGACCGTTCTCCCTCTCATCAACTCTTCCAATGCCTTTTGGACTTCTGTTTCAGAATCAGAATCCAGAGAGGAGGTGGCTTCGTCCAAAATCAGAATAGGAGCATTCTTTAGGAGGGCTCTCGCGATGGAGATGCGCTGCCGCTCCCCTCCGGATAGTTTGACGCCCTGTTCACCGATGTTCGTATTGTAGCCTTGGGGCAATCGCTCGATGAAGTCGTGAGCGTTGGCTGCCTTGGCAGCCTGAATGATCTCTCGATCGGAACATTGCAAATTTCCATAGGCGATATTATTCCGAGCCGTATCATTAAAGAGGATGGTTTGTTGCGTGACCAAACCGATCTGATCCCGGAGGGATTTCAAGGTGACCTTTCGAATGTCACAGTCATCGATAAGAATCTCTCCCTGTTCCACATCATAGAAACGGGGCAGGAGATTGACCAAAGAGGTCTTCCCCGCCCCACTCATCCCCACCAAAGCGATGACTTCTCCCACCCTTACCTGAAGCGATATGCCTTTCAGCACAACCTCATCTTCATATTTGAAACTGACCTTATGAAAATCTATCCCCCGGCGGATGGGAAGAAGTGGAACAGCTTCCTTTGCATCTTTGATATCGGCAATGGTATCGAGAAGCTCAAAGATACGCGCCGCCCCTGCCAGACCTTCCTGAATTTCAAGGTTGACTTTGCTTAAATCACGGATCGGAGCATAGCACATAAAAACGGCCAGCAGAAATGACCCAAAGGTGCCTGGCGTTAATTCCCCTCGCATAACCATGGAGCCCCCAACCCAGATGATGATCGCTGCCGCGATCCCCCCCAGCAATTCCATCAGTGGGGTATTCAGCGCTCGGACCTTGATCCTCTTAAGGACTGTTTTGAACAGCCGGTCATTCTCCTCGGTGAAACGCCGTTTTTCATACTCTTCCATGTTGAAAGCCTTCACAATCCGATTTCCGGTGATGGTTTCGTGTAGGAAGGTCGTAAGGAGGCCTAATCGTTGTTGCCCCTTCCGGGCAAATTTCCGCATCTTCTTTCCAAATCCTCTAATGGGAATGATGGCCAAAGGAAAGATGACATAAGCAATGATGGCCAATTTCCAGCTCTGAAGAAAGGCGACAGCCACCAGGCCGAAGAAGGTAAAAATATCTTTGAAAACACCGGCCGTGGTGCTGGACACCGCTCCTTGAATCAACGTCACATCATTTGTGATCCGTGAGATGATAATGCCTGTAGGTGTTTTTGTAAAGAAAGAGAGCGAAAGGCTCTGGAGGTGATTGTAGAGTTTCTCCCTGACATCCGCGATAATCCTCAGTCCTACAAAATTCATGAAGTAGGCTTGGCCGTAATTGAAGATGCCTTTTAACAGATACAGGAGGATAAGAATGATAGGGAGTAAGCGAAGCATCTCCATACCCCCTTTGAGCAAGAAGCCTTCGAGGTGAAGATGAAGAATAATATGGTTCACGAATGGGGGAATGGTCATTGAAGACATTCCCTCTTTCCTGAAGAAAACGCCGTCCACAACGGGTTTGAAAAGCCACGCCGTAGCTGCCGTCAGCATAGAGACACCGACCATACAGACGACGGCAAGGATCAATTTGAACCAATAGGGTTTCACAAATTCAAGGAGCCTTCGGTAGAGAGACATATTGATTACCCCAATCCCTATGAATCTTTACTTAATACGGCAAATTCCAATCCCGCCAAGGCGGGATCAAATCCCAAATTCCAAATAATGACCGATAACCAAATTCCAGCATTCAAATAATAACCAATGATTCAAAAAATTTGAATATTGGTGCTTGGAATCTAGTGTAGTACATCCAACGCTTCTTTACGTTGTTTCTCAGGCCGTCATTCCCGCCCCGTATCCCAATGCGGATCTCCGCGGAGGGTCGCTCCGACAAGCACGGGGTAAACTCCACCGGGAATCCAGTTGAAAAGACCAGATTCCGGATCAAATCCGGAATGACACATTAAAGTAAAGGGACTTTTGACGCACTACGCTGGTCGTTGATCGTCTTCATATCAAAACCCCGCCTCTTTCATCAAGGAAAGGGTGATGTGGGCAGCACATTGGGCTGCTCCGGGCTCCCCAAGCTTCTGACGCACCTCCCCCATGGACTCCACCATTTTTCGGCTCAGAATGGGATCCCTCAGGATGCGAAGAGCTTCGTCGGAAATCCTTTGGGGATTGACATCTCTTTGAAGCAATTCCGGGGCGATTTCTTTCTCCGCCACCAAATTGACGAGGCCGATGTGATCCAATCGAACCAACGCCCTGGCGACCCAAGAGGATGGAAGAGAGACTTTGTAGATGATGATCATGGGTTTCCCAAGAATCGCTCCCTCCAACGTGACCGTCCCGGATGCGGCGATGAGAAGTTCGGAGAGATTCATCACATCGTAGGTGAATCCCTCCACGACTTTCACGGGTACAGAAATATTTTTCATCCAGGGAGACAACAACGTTTTGGGAAGGCCAGGGGCAAGAGGGATGACGAACTGGAGATCCGGGATCTCTTCTTGGAGGAGATGAGCCGAGGCCAGAAGGGGAGGCAGGAGTCTTTCTATCTCATGGATTCGGCTTCCGGGGAGTAAGCCAACGGTTCTTCGGTTTGGGTCCAGACCAAATTGTTGGAAGGCCTTTTCCTTGGAGAGTGTCGGCTTCACGATGTCGAGAAGCGGATGGCCCACCCACTCCACATCAACCCCTGCTGCCTCATACAGAGGGACCTCGAAAGGGAAGAGGACGATCATTTTCGTCACCAGCCGGGCGATCAACTTAATCCTTTTGGGTCTCCAGGCCCATACCTGAGGACTGATATAATAGAGAATTGGGATTCCTCTTCGGTGAGCGATCTTAGCCAACCGAAGATTGAAGTCGGGAAAGTCAATGAG
>Ga0187771_10004296_pt1 | contig 10035 bp, 8 predicted proteins | sample 0116_SJ02_MP15_1_FD_133139 | JGI IMG/M metagenome (GOLD analysis project Ga0187771, IMG submission 133139) | Tropical peat soil microbial communities from peatlands in Department of Meta, Colombia - 0116_SJ02_MP15_10_MG | ecosystem: Environmental > Terrestrial > Soil > Wetlands > Peat | place... | reverse complement strand
GGCTAGAGCACTGCGTTCGGGACGCAGGAGTCGCTGGTTCAAATCCAGTCACCCCGACCATCCTTGCCTAAACCAACCGGCTGGCGAAGACTCTGACGATCGCAATCCTGATAATCGCCGGTTACCTGGCCGGATCAATCCCGGTGGGACTGATTGTCGGCCGCTTCTTCGGGTTCGATCCGCGGACGACCGGCTCGGGCAATATCGGGATGACCAATGTGGGGCGAGCGGGCGGGGGGCGGGCCGCCGCAATGACGTTTGCCGGCGACATGGCGAAGGGACTGATCCCGGTAGTGGGTGCGCGAGCAATTGTCGGAGCGGTGCCGCCCGCATTGGCCCTGGTCGGATTCGCGGCGTTCGCCGGCTCGATCGCATCGATTTTCCTTGGGTTTCGCGGAGGGCGCGGGGTCTCGACTTCGCTTGGGGTGTGGCTCGGGCTGGCGCCGGGGGCGATAGCAATAGCGGTACTGTTCTTCGCGATTTTGATCGCAACCACCCGCATCGTGTCGGTCGCATCGATCGGCGCGGCAATTGCCCTGCCGGCGGCGGTTGCAGCGGTCGGATCGCCCAAGCACTACATTTTGCTCGCGATCCTGATGTCGGCGCTCGTTATGGTGCGTCACCGCGACAACATCAAGCGCTTGATGAGCGGCGAGGAACCGAGAATTGGCTCGGGCAGCCGAAAACAGGCGGAGTGAAGAAGAACCTTGGGAATTCACGGGTGCCTACTGAGTGAACTTTCGCCCGTTCTTTAACCACCCGATGGCAACGAGCCGCGAACGGGCATAAAGGTTATACAAGGGCCGTGCGGCGCGAGACTGGCATCGCCGTTGCGTCACGGGCATTGGGCGCCCGGGGGCGAAACCGTCAACTGGCGGGCCTTGCGTTGGGAGCGGGATATCTGGGAGAGGTACTGAATGGCGTTTGGCGAGTCGCGAGCGCCCGTTGTTTTAAGGCCCGGCGACCGGAGGGAACATGAAAAAGGTTGAGGCGATTATCAAGCCGTTCAAACTTGACGAGGTGAAAGAGGCCTTGTCGAGCATCGGTGTGCAAGGCCTCACTGTCAGCGAGGTAAAGGGATTCGGCCGCCAGAAGGGGCACACCGAACTTTATCGAGGGGCGGAGTACGTGGTTGATTTTCTGCCCAAGGTAAAGCTCGAAATAATCGTGGCGGACGAGATGGCGGCGCAGGTGGTGGAAACGATCGAGCGGGCGGCGCGCACGGGCCGGATTGGCGACGGCAAGATCTTCGTGATGCCGATGGAAGAGGTGGTGCGGATTCGCACGGGGGAGCGCGGCGCCAGCGCACTGTGAGCGATTCGCGCGCCTGCTCTGAGCGGGCGCCACACCTCTGAGCGCTTTGATGATTTTCCGAGCGCAGCTTTTAATCGACGCTATCTTTACTTACGTAGCCGTGTAGGCCTTTGTTGGGACCGTCGACGACCTCGATCTGGCACCCCGTGTCGTCGCTCGAGAGGATTTTGACGGGAGTTCCCGCATCGATCTTCTTGGTCATCATCGATTCACCCAAACCGCCGATTAGGCCGGCGGGTCCGCCCTGCTTTTCCATCGCCTTGACCTTGTCGAAGGAATCCTTGTCGGGATAGACGGCGACGGTGGTGTCGCCGCCGTGAGCGACGAGCTTGTGACCGCATCCGGCCAAAGAGAACAGAGCGAGAATGAGGGCCGCGCCGAGAGTCGATTTGAATGCTGTCACGCGAAATCTCCTTGAAATTTTCCGGAGCAATTTTCAGATCCTGCCTGCATCTATAGCGCAGCCGGCATCTCCGCCCGCGATTTCCGGATCGCAAACGGAGCGATCGCGGAAGTTTGACGGCCGCAAAATTGCCGCGCGATTCCGCGCATGATACTTTCTACGAGCGCACGTGGGAAAGCCCCAGCAGCGCGATCCAATGCGAATCGGGCTCATTTCGGACACCCATATACCGGAAGCCTGCGACCATCTGCCGGCGCCGGTGTTCGAGGTTTTCCGCGGCGTCGATCTCGTGATGCACGCGGGCGACGTATACGTCAACGGGGTGCTCGACGAACTGGCGGCGATTGCGCCAGTAATCGCGGCTTTGGGCAACGGCGACGAAGGGCTCGACGGGCGGCGTTTCCGGCTGGAGACGGACGAACGGGTGAAGATGGCGCATCTGCTGGAGATTGAGGGCATCCGGATCGGGCTCGCGCATGCCCTGCCGACACCCGACGAAACCTCGGAACGGGTGTTTCACGAGGCGATGCGGGCGCATTTCGGCGGGCCGGTAGACGTGCTGGTCATGGGCCATAGCCATCTCGAAGGGATCGTCCGCTTCGGTGATACGCTGGTGGTGAATCCGGGCAGCGCGACCCTGCCGCGCAACCTGGTTGACGTGCCGGGCACGGTGGCGATTCTAGAGATCGGGCCGGACGGCCGGGTTTCAGTCGAAATAGTCACGCTAGGTTAGCCGGCGGGCGATCGTAAAGCCGGCTTTGGAGTTGATTTCCAGGGAGGAATGTTTTGTCCGTCGAAGATTCCGCGAGCTCATCCAAGCGGCCGGTTACGATGGAGAAGCTGGTCAACCTGTGCAAGCGCCGCGGGTTGGTGTTTCCCGCCAGCGACATCTACGGGGGCCTGGGTTCGACCTTTGACTACGGGCCGCTGGGAGTTGAGCTGAAGCGCAACGTGAAGGAAGCGTGGTGGCGCGACGTGGTTCAGGGGCGCAGTGATGTGATCGGGCTCGACAGCGCGATTTTGCAGCATCCGCGGACCTGGGAGGCGTCGGGCCATCTGCAGAATTTCACGGACCCGCTGGTCGACTGCAAGGCGTGCAAGCATCGATTCCGCGCCGACCATATCGAGGGTGACCGGTGCCCCGACTGCGGGGGCGAGTTGACCGAGGCGCGCCAGTTCAACCTGATGTTCAAGACCTTCATGGGTCCGGTGGAAGACACCGCGAACACGATTTACCTGCGGCCGGAGACGGCGCAGGGAATTTTCGCGAACTTCTCGAACGTGATCGACACGCAGCGGGTGAAGCTGCCGTTCGGGGTGGCGCAGACGGGGAAGTCTTTCCGCAACGAGATAACGCCCGGCAACTTCATCTTCCGCACGCGCGAGTTCGAGCAGATGGAGATGGAATTCTTCGTCAAGCCCGACCCGGCGGAAGAGCAGCGCTGGTTCGACTACTGGGTGAACGCGCGTTTTCAATGGTACGTGAAGTACGGGATCAAGCCGGAGCATCTGCGGCTGCGGCCGCACGCGCCGGAGGAGCTTTCGCACTATTCGCGCGGGACCACCGACGTCGAATACCTGTATCCGTTCGGATGGGGCGAGCTGGAAGGAATCGCGCGGCGCGGCAGTTTCGATCTCGACCAGCATGAGAAGTACAGCGGCAAGGACCTGACCTATTTCGACGAGGAGGCCAAGAGCCGCTACCGTCCGTGGGTGATCGAGCCCGCGGCGGGCGTGGACCGCACGATGCTGGCCTTTCTGCTCGACGCGTACGACGAGGACGTGGTCGAGAACGAGGAGCGGATCGTGCTGCGGCTGGACCCGCGACTGGCGCCGATCAAGGTGGCGGTATATCCGCTGCTGCGCAAGGGGGGCCATCCGGAGAAAGCGCATGCGGTGCGCGAGATGCTGCAACGCTGGTTCATGGTGGCGTACGATCAGGCGGGTTCGATCGGGCGGCGCTACCGGCGGATGGACGAGGTAGGGACGCCGTTCGGCGTGACGATCGATCATCAGACGATGGAAGACGAAACGGTGACGCTGCGCGATCGCGACACGACGCAGCAGGTGCGCGTACCAATTTCGGGTCTGGTGGGAACGCTGGTCGAACGAATCGGCTGGTATCGCTGAGGCGAAGGCCGGCAAGCACAAACAAACCGTGGCGCTGCGGCACAGCGCATTCGAGTCAACCAGGTCGGGAGATTATTTTAAAAATGGCGCGGGTTCATCCTGAGATTTATTTTTTCGGAGGCGGGACGGCGGAAGGGCGGTCCGGGATGCGCGACCTGCTGGGCGGCAAGGGCGCCAACCTGGCCGAGATGGCGTCGCTCAAGCTGCCGGTGCCGCCGGGCTTCACGATCTCGACGCGGGTCTGCAATTACTTCTACGAGCATAAGGGGAAGTATCCCAAGGGGCTGACCGAGGGGGTGGCGAAGAGCGTCGCGCGGATCGAGAAGGCGCTCGGGCGCAAGTTCGGCGACGCGCAAAACCCGCTGCTGGTTTCGGTCCGATCGGGCGCGCGGGTTTCGATGCCCGGGATGATGGATACGGTTCTCAACCTCGGGCTCACGGACGAGACGGTGAAGGGGCTGGAGGCGGCGAGCGCAAATCCGCGGTTCGCGTGGGATTCGTACCGGCGCTTTTGCCAGATGTACGGCGACGTGGTGCTGAAGCTCAAGCCGGAGAACAAGAACGATCGCGATCCGTTCGAGGAGATTATCGAGCGCAAGAAGGCCGCGCGCGGGGTCAAGGAGGACGTTGAGCTCGGGGTCGACGATCTGAAGGAGCTGGTGGACGAGTTCCGGGCGCTGATCCGCAGCCGGGTGGGGCGCGACCTGCCGCAGGATCCGCGCGAGCAGTTGTGGGAGGCGATCGGGGCGGTGTTCGGATCGTGGAACAACGAGCGGGCGGTGGCGTACCGCAAGTTCAACAATATCCCGGGTGACTGGGGGACGGCGGTCACCGTGCAATCGATGGTGTTCGGCAATCTGGGCGGGGACTGCGCGACCGGGGTGGCCTTTACGCGCGACCCGTCAACCGGAGAACAGGGGATTTACGGCGAGTTCCTGCCCAACGCGCAGGGCGAGGATGTGGTCGCGGGAATCCGCACGCCGCTCCAGATAAGCCTCGCTGCGGGGCGCAAATGGGCGGAGCGCCACGGAGCCAGCGAAGGCGAGCGCGCGGGGCGTTACGCGACGCTCGAGGAGAGTTTCCCGCAGGTCTTCAAGGAACTGCTCAAGGTCGCGGCGGGGCTCGAGAAACATTTCCGCGACATGCAGGACATGGAGTTCACGATCGAGCGCGGGCGGCTCTTCATGCTGCAAACGCGCACGGGCAAGCGCACGGCGGAGGCGGCGGTGCGCGCGGCGGTCGAAATGGCGGAGGAAAAGCTGATCGACCGGCGCGCCGCGCTGATGCGCGTGGAGCCGACGCAGCTCGAACAACTGCTCCATCCGCGGCTCGATCCGGCGGTGGCCAAGGAGGTAATCGCGCGGGGGCTGCCGGCGTCGCCCGGGGCAGTCTATGGCGAAGTAGTGTTTTCCGCCGATGAGGCGATCGTGGTGCAGAGCGCCGGGCGTCCGGTGATCCTGGTGCGGATCGAGACCTCGCCCGAGGATATTCACGGGATGCAGGTGGCGGAGGGAATACTGACCGCCCGCGGCGGCATGACCAGCCATGCGGCGGTGGTCGCGCGCGGGATGGGCAAGTGCTGCGTCGCGGGATGCGCGACGCTCGAGATCGACTACGAGCAGGGCGTGCTCAAGGCGGGCGCGCACATGATTCGGCGCGGCGAATACCTGACGCTGGACGGATCGGCCGGCGAGGTGATAGCCGGGCGCGTGCCGACGGTGCAGCCGGAGATGTCGGAGCATTTCCGCAGGTTCATGAAGTGGGCGGACCAGGAGCGGCGGCTGGGCGTGCGGGCGAACGCGGATACGCCAACCGATGCGAGGATCGCGCGCGAGTTCGGCGCCGAAGGGATCGGGCTGTGCCGCACGGAGCACATGTTCTTCGGGCCCGGGCGGATCGAAGCCGTGCGCGAGATGATCATGGCGGAGGACAAGGCGGCGCGGGCGCGGGCGCTCGAGAAGATCGTGCCGATGCAGAAGGGCGACTTCATCGCGATCCTGCGCGAGATGGCGGGGAAGCCGGTCACGATCCGGCTGCTCGATCCGCCGCTGCATGAGTTTCTGCCGAAGGACGACGAGGAGATCCGCAAGCTGGCGGAAAGCACCGGGGCGGACCCCGAGCGCCTGAAGCAGATTCGCGACAATTTGCAGGAGTTCAACCCGATGCTGGGGCATCGCGGATCGCGCCTGGGAGTGAGCTATCCGGAAATCTATCAGGCGCAGGCGCGGGCGATCCTGGAAGCGGCGATGGAATTGCGGGCGGAGGGAGTGGCGGCGATTCCGGAGATAATGCTGCCGCTGATCGGGGAGCGCAAGGAATTCGAACTGCTGGCGTCCGACATCCGTGAAGTCGCGCGCGAAATCGCGAGCCGCAACGGGAAGCTGCCGTACCTGATCGGCACGATGATCGAGGTGCCGCGCGCATGTATCGAGGCGGGCCAGATCGCGGAAGTCGCACAGTTTTTTTCGTTCGGCACGAACGACCTGACGCAGATGACCTACGGGCTCTCGCGCGATGATTCGGCCAGGTTCCTGAACGACTACATCTCACGCGGGATTTACCGCAAGGATCCGTTCCAGGAACTGGATGCGGAAGGGGTCGGCGGCCTGATGCGGATTGCGATCGAGCTCGGGCATAAGGCCAACAAGAAGCTCAAGATCGGCATCTGCGGCGAGCATGGCGGCGACCCGGCGAGCGTCAAGCTGTGCCACAAGCTGGGGCTGGATTACGTATCGTGCTCGCCGTACCGGCTGCCGGTGGCGCGGCTGGCGGCGGCGCAGGCGGCGATCGAGGATCGCAAGTCCAAGCGCGAGTTCAAGGACGTGTAGCGAGCTTGCGGGCGAGCGGGTATCCGCGCCGGGGGGGTTGGCCTAACCGAGATAGTCGTCGACGACGATGGCGGATACGGCGAGGTCGTGAACCTGGTTGTTGCGCAGGATGCGGAGCTGGATGCGCTCGCCCGGGCGGTGGCCGTTGATCACCTCGTAAAGGGCCTTGCGTTCGTGAATTTCGCGGCCGTCGGCGCTGAGCACGAGGTCGCCCTGCTTTAACCCCGCCTTTTCGCCCGGGCTGCCGGGCATCACGCCCGCAATCACGACGTGTTCGCGCAGCGTATAGGAGTAGAGGCCGATCCAGAGCCTGGGGGGAGTGCTGGTGCGATGGCCGTGGCGGACGAGTTCGTCGCGTCCGGAGAGGAAGCATTCGCCGGGGATGCCGAGGATGGGGCGCACGAGGTCGGGGAAATTCAGGTAGGAGATTGCGAGCACCTCTCCCGCGGAATTGCAAATCGGTCCGCCGCTCAGGCCGACGTTGAGGGCCGAGGCGGAGATGCATACGCAGCGTTCGAGGACGAATTCCCAAGCGGCTTCGTAGGGTCCGAGATAGGTGATGAAGCCGGTGTCGGCGCAGCGTTTCTCGCCGCCGAGGCTGGAGACGATGAAGACGTCCTGGCCGAGGGCGGCGCCGGTGGATGAGACGACTTCGACATGCGGATGGTTGCGCCCTTCGATCTGAAGGAGGCCGATGCTGGTGGTGAAATCGCGGGCGACGATGCGCGCGGGGAGCTGCTCGCCGCTGGCGAGGGTGACGACCACGTTCTGCGCGCCGATGATGACGTAGTTGACGGTGAGGATGAGGCCGTCGGGGCTGACGATGGTGCCGGTGCCGCGGCGGTCGTTGCCGAGGCCCATCGCGACCGAGGGATGCTCTTGCGGGACCTGGGCGTGGATACTGACGGTTGCGCGCGCAACTTTCTCGAGGAAGTACAAAGGGCCGTTCACGATTTTTGCTCCGCGTTACCGGCCCGCCCCGAAGAGCGGCGGGCACGTCAAACTTAACCATTTCGGCGGGCGCGTCAAACCGCGCACGCCGCCGTCGCGCCTTGACTTTGCGCGGCTCGGGGCCTACGGACAAGGCTGAAGCCCGCGCGAGGAGGTGGGAAGCGATGCCGCACGATTTGCTGATCAGAAACGGAATGATCGTCGACGGCAGCGGGATGCGCGCGTACCGCGGGGATATCGCGGTGGCGGGAGGGCGCATCGCGGAGATCGGCAAGCCGGGGAACGGCGCGGCGCGGGTGATCGACGCGTCGGACCTGATCGTTGCGCCCGGCTTCATCGACCCGCACACTCATTACGACGCGCAGATCTGCTGGGATCCGTTGGTGACGTGCTCGTCGTGGCATGGCGTCACCAGCGTGATCATGGGCAACTGCGGGGTCGGGCTGGCGCCGTGCAAACCGGCCGAGCGCGACATCGCGGCGTGGAACCTGGTGCACGTGGAAGCGATTCCGCACGATGTTCTCAGCCGGGGGATTACGTGGGATTGGGAGACCTTCCCGCAATACATGGACGCGGCGGACCATCGCGGCGTCGGCATCAACGTGGGCTTTCTCGCGGCGCTCTCACCGTTTCGCCATTACGTGATGGGGGAAGAGGCGATGGGGCGCGCGGCGACGGAGGAGGAGACCGCGCGGATTCGCGGATTGCTGCGCGAGGCGGTGGGGGCGGGTGCGTTCGGATTTTCGCTGACGGTGATGCCGCAACATCTGGGGTACAAGGGGCAGCCGCTGGCGTGCCGGCTGGCGAACGATGAAGAGTTGCGGTCGTACGCGGGGGTGCTGCGCGAGCTCGGCCGCGGCACGATAGAAATCGCGCTGACCAAACAGCCGAGCACGGTTTCGGACCGGGAGTATGCGTTGCTCGAGCTGCTCTCGACGGCCAGCGGGCGGCCGGTGACGTGGCTCAACCTGCGCGATCGCGACGATGCACCGCAGGCGTGGGTCGAGACGCTGGAGAAGGTCGCGCCGCTGATCGAACGGGGATGCCGTCCACAGGTGGCGGCGCGCCCGCTGATCATCGAATTCAACCTGCGCAACCCGTTCCTTTTCGCAACCATGAACTCGATGAAGCCGGCGTTCGGCGATACGCCGCCCGAGGCGCAGAAGAAGCTTTACGCGGACCCGGAGTTCCGCCGCACATTCTCGCAGGAGCTCGAGCGCAGAGCCGTGCTGCACGACCTGTGGGAGCGGGCCAAGATCAAAGAGGCGGCGAGTCCGGCGCTCAAGCCGATGGAATGGAAGAGCGTCGCCGAGGCCGCGCGCGAACGCGGCGCGGCTCCGCTCGACGTATTCTTCGACCTTGCGATCGAAGACGACCTCAATCTCGTCTACATGATGCCGCTGCTCGATATCGACGAGGAACGCGTGGCGCGCAAGTTCAGCGACCCGCGTACGATGATCGGAATTTCCGACGGGGGTGCGCACGTGGACATGTTGTGCAACGCCGGTTATCCGACCTACCTGATCGGCACCTTCGTGCGCGAGCGGCAGGTGCTGGCGCTCGAGCGGGCGGTTCAAAGGATGACCTCCGAACCGGCGCGCTTCTTCGGGATCGCGGACCGCGGCCTGCTGCGGCCCGGGATGGCAGCGGATATCACGATCTTCGATTTCGACACGGTGGGATCGCCCGAGCGTCCAGAGATCCGCCGCGACCTTCCGGGCGGAGGCCGGCGGCTGGTGACGCAGGCGGAGGGCGTGAAATACACGATCGTCAACGGCCAGATATTGTACGAAGGACAGCGTCACACCGGGGTATTGCCCGGACGCGTATTGCGCTCGGGCTATCCGGGCTAGCGAACTGATAGCGGCTTTGGTCGAGAAGGAGCAGTAAAAATGGCAGCGCAACGAGTTATTTCGGCCGACTCGCACATGACGGAGCCGGGCGACCTTTGGGTCGAACGGCTGGATCGCAAATACCGCGACGATGCTCCGCGAGTGGTCAAGAACGAGAAAGGCAGGGGGGCGGCGTATTTGTTCGTTGCCCCGGGAATCCATCCGCTGACCGTCGCCGGGGTGTTTGCCGCGGGTAAGAGCGGAAACGAACTGCGCGAGCACATGAGCCACGGCTACGAGGCGGCGCGTCCGAGTGGCTGGGACCCGGTCGAACGAATCAAGGATCAGGACCTCGACGGGGTCGCGGCGGAGGTCCTGTACTCGAGCCTCGGGATCGTCCTGTTCAACGTGAAGGACGCCGAACTTCAGCAGGCGTGCCTGCGCGTATACAACGATTGGCTGGCGGAATTCTGCGCGCACAACTCCAGACGTTTCGCCGGTATCGGGCTTTACTCGCTGGACGCGCTGCCCGACGTTTCGGAGATCGAGCGCTGCGCCAAGATGGGCCTCAAGGGCG
>Ga0187771_10004295_pt1 | contig 10036 bp, 12 predicted proteins | sample 0116_SJ02_MP15_1_FD_133139 | JGI IMG/M metagenome (GOLD analysis project Ga0187771, IMG submission 133139) | Tropical peat soil microbial communities from peatlands in Department of Meta, Colombia - 0116_SJ02_MP15_10_MG | ecosystem: Environmental > Terrestrial > Soil > Wetlands > Peat | place... | reverse complement strand
GCATCGACCAGTGGCGGGCTGACAACGACAATAAATTGGCCGGTCCGCGGGACGTCCTGTCTATGGGGCGGGAGCTTCCGGGGCTGGATGCCATAAAAAGGAGCGGCGCCCCCACTGCCGGCGACATAATGCAAAACGGCCCGGGGACTGCCATTCCAGGGGAGTCGCCCGGAGCCGGAAATTTTGATCTACCCGCGGCGCAGGAGGGAAAGACATCCACAACGGAAGCGGCCTGACCCCGCTCGTCGCTGAATTCGAGGGACCAAAGCTCCATGAAGCATGGAATGTATGGGACGTAGCCACACTCGAAGAGAGAAGAGTCCTTTCCCCGCTTCTCAGAAAGAAGGGGAAAAATCTGCGGAGCATTCCGCCTGATGAGCAGCCGACCATCAGAGCGCAATTCCAAGTGGCGCTGAGCTAGGCGGCATAGTTAAACCGCTTCGTGCTTTATGAATGATAATGTCCTTTATCATACATAAACAGAACGGTTTATGCAAATGTGGCTATGAGGCAGAAGCTAAATATCAATTTAGAGACGACCCGGCTGATGCTTACCAGAAGTTATCACAACGATGTTAACGACAGTCCGGGTTGCCTCCGAACACAGGGCTGCATCTTTGTACTGTGCCGTCCGTTTGTGTTGAAGCTCATTTGCCAGGACTAGAGAGGCTTTGGCATGTCGCCGAAGTGCTTCATTCTGGGGTCCGGCGAATTCTACGGAAAAATATGCTTCAAGCATACGGTATGCATCGGTTTTGCTTATAGGGTTACCGTCGCTCGCTTTGTGCTTTTGCGGATCGAAAACAGCTTGAGCTAATGAAATAAGGCACTCCCGGCAAAGCAGCCCGATGGTCTGGTACTCCTCCTGATAGTTTGCCTTTCCAAGATCAGTAATGATCTTATCAAGTGCTCGATCAACTTTTTCCCAACCCGTTGGCCCTCGGCTGGGCTCAGCAGGATTGCGCGGAGGAGCACCCGCCAGGTCTTCGAGAAGGGGGCGGTAAAGATTTCTTACGTACTCTCTGCGCGATTGATAAGTCGGAAGGTCCCCGCTGCTCCAACGAGCATACCACGCCCAAAGGTCGTTAAACGGATTCGGATCCAATGTCTCCAATTTTTGCAACTTGTGGCGAATTTGCGCCTTACGTTCTCGATATTCGTCGTTCTTCTGTTGGATTCTCGGTCCCCCTGTAGACACCGCTATCATGAGATCAATTTGTGCCTCAACTAACCGTTCGAGTTCAGTCTTGTCATGCTCCGCCCGATCGACAAGCAGTGATCGAGCCTCCAGGTCATGCACTGTAAGTTCTGCGGGGAGAACGGCTTCAATGGCTTCCTTAATGGAGGTATAGGCACCCGTCGGGAGATCTCCCCACACTGAACTCGCATCCTTAAAAAGAGATAAATCGGCGGCCCTGCACCTGAGGGTGATATTTAGACCTATCTTGGTAGTGCCCGTGTACCTTTGGCCTGTGTCGCCGACCTCAAGTTTACATCTTTCTAGAAGGTCTGCGGCTTCGTCATTGTTAAGCTGCCGCAGATGTGAGACAGCACTCATTTTCATCGTGTCTGCACTCGGGATCTTCATGTTCCCCTCGAAAAAACGGCAATCGCGCGGGCTTTCGCAATCGGTTTTATGATTCGATCCATTTTATAAAAGCAGCTTCGTCGAAGCCGGACGGGGATTCAAGGACCCCGCGATCCGCAAGAAATGCAGCCAGCATCTCTCCATCCATTCCGATAATACCCGACCTTTGTAATAGGCGCCATGCGCTGCCGCTAAGGGTGCCTGTAGTTACAAACAGCGCAAAAACAGGATCGGCAGCGCGAATGTTCAAATTGATCACTGGCGACTCGACGCTCCCGAAGGCACCAGCTCTGCCTAACATAATGGCGCCTGCCAAATCGCGTATTTCAGGAGTGCCCGATTGGATGGCCTGGTAGTGTTTTGCTTGACCAATGAGCCAAATGGAAAGCTGATTTTGGATTGTGGGCGAAAGATCGTGCGGGAAAAAAATGCTCCCAAGCGCCAGCTTGCCATAAAAATCTATACCCTCGTCCGCCGAGGTCCTTGTCACAATCGGCCTCTCAACCCCGAGCAAACCGATTAGTTTGCCGCCCAGCAATTCAAACCGATGAGGCGTCAAGCCGGAGATGACTCGGTAATAGTCGGAAAATTGCAATCTGCGTTTTTTCTGCTCTTTTAATCCCTCAGGGTCTTTAGGTTCTACAAAACAAGCACCCTGAACCATGTATTCAGAAGAGGTGTTGAATGCAAATCGAGCCGGCTTGCCGATCTCCAATAATGCATTTAGCTGATTTCTTAGACGTTCAAGAACTGCCTTTTCCCAAACTTCAGCCTTCTCTCTTGCTTCTGAGGCGTTTCTAAACCAGCACTCGGTTACAATGATCTCTGTGATTATCTCTACCGCTGCCCGTGGGCTTGCGTCCAGGGCTATTGCATTCGATATTTTTGTGCAAATGAGAGAAGGCCCAGGCTTCATCAATTTTCCTCAAGGGCACTTAAGAAGCTTCACTCTTCAATGATCTATGATCTTGCAGGCGTTCATTAACAACCTGTGCGAGTTTCACTAGTAGCTGAATGTCGTCTTCGCTCAGAGTTTTCAACTCTTTTACCCCCATTATTTCCAATGCCCTGATAGCCGATGATACTTCGCCCGCCCAAACCCGTGACAGTCGTTCTTGCTGTGCGGCGTTGATTGCATCCTGCAAAGGTCGGAAGGGGTCAACCAGAAGATGCTTTGCTTCGGGTTTGGGTAAAATCGAGCGCAGCTCCCGGATCTGAAAATAATTAGTAATTTTCGGCTCAGTTTTCTCTCCTTCGTCTTTTTCGGTCGGCGTGAGCAGGTTATAGAATTGCTGTAGGTTTTCGGCGTCGGTGAACAAACTTCTCTCGTCATCCCACCCAAGCCATTCTCGAACAATCGGCAGGGAGACTGCTTCGTGAAATAATCCATACATCGAAGGTCTTACGTATTCCCCATAATCATCATCCTCCTGCATTTGCTGCAGGGCCTTAAAAGCCCTGTACCTTCTGTTCACTTCGTGGGTGGACATGCCAACTCTCTCGGCCACTTCTGCTGCTTCGAGACCAAGATCGTCTCGCATCATTGTGACGAGCTTGGCGCGCTGATATCCTCCCCACTGTTTTATGCCGGAAACATGGCGTATCCCCATTAGTGAGGCCCTGAAAACCTCGTCAGGCGTATCCTGTTCGGCTATCACAACAGGAAGCTGTTTTAATGTATCCAGAATTGTCTCTTTGATGGCTACGCCAGCTTCGTAGTCCTCCAAGATCCACCTTACTGCGGCTAATCGTCTGTTTCCTTCTATGACAACCCACTTCCCCTCGGAATGCTTGTATGGTCTTACAACGATGCGCTCAACTGGAATGTATCCGTTCCGCACGATGGAGTTTTTTAGCTCCTGCAACCCTTCTTCCTGTCGGATGCGTTGGGTTGCTCTCTTTTGAACCGAATCCTCGTGAAAACGCTCCTCTACAGCGTACACAAACCCTTCCAGGTCTTGAAAACGGTAATTATTTGGGTCTAACAAAAGATTCTCCGGAGCAAGTTGCTTTTCAACAAGCTCTATCATTATCGCCTCCATTCTTTTCGCCGATACTCCGTCTCCGCAACATCGGAGATGATCTCAAACGGGAAAGATTCATCTTCAATGGCTCGTTTCCCCGACCGGTCTGGAATCACCACTGAACGCTCTTCCTGTTTGGCAAATGGCAACACCGTCTGTTCAAATCTCCGCGCGCGACGTGATGACAGTTTTGAAGCTGGCCTCATACCGCGCTTTTCCCTACTCTTTCATTCCCCTAAATTTGCCGTTTTAAAGCAGAAGAATGGACAATCTTAATCTAAATTAAAACACGTTCATAGCGTGGATTTTGCCTTCACGCCATTCTCTGTCTTATCCAAAAATTCCACCCCCCCTGGACCCAGAATACGTATACCAGCAACTTATCGGGATCAACCCGCACTGGGAATTGTAAAGGCCCGAAAAAGGAAGGCCGGTTGACTGATCGGCCCGGCCATATAGCCCCATCTTCTCCACTCTTTGGGCCAGCCGAACAGCCAGATCGCGGCGCAGCCGAAAATTACCATCCATGCCTGTGATACGAAATCAATAGTTTCCATGTTCATAATCGGGGTTAGCCTGGCTGAAACCGAGGCTACAGTATCGCAGATTTAACTCCCGCGACCAAAACGGCCGTCCCCAAGTGGTCCTTTTGGCCGTCGAGGCGCGAAGCAATCCTGGGCTCTGCAGCGATCCGTTAAAAGTAGGCAAAACGCCTTCCGTTTTTCCTCCTCAAAAAAAACTGGACAATCCCCTGCATTTTGTCCAGTTATGGCAAAATGCCGCAAATCCTGTCCCAGGAAATACGCGCAAAACTGGACACTTTGTTGTATTCTGTCCATATTTCAAAAAATGACTTTAGGTTTGTGCCAGAATTCAATCTTACAGAAAAGGTGAAAATTATGGCAACAGAACACGAGATTCACAAATTTAATGAGGATGACAGGGCGGAAGTAGTTTTTTTTCTCGAAAAGAGGCTTAAAACGACTTTATCTCCCATGCAACACAGCAAAACCTTTTACAAAGATTCGAACAACTGTTTTCATCTAATTATAGGCGGTAGTGATTTTTGGCATGGAATAGATAAAGAAAAATTTAAATTAATAGAAATAAATGGATTTATCACGATTACTGTGAAGCATAAACGTGGCTATAGAATATATCATGGAGAAATAGACAAATTAATTACAAATAAATCATCTTTACGCGATAGAAGTAAATCATATCAGTTTAATATAAGAGAGAGGAGTAACCATCTAATTATTAGCGAAATACCAGACTATAGACTTGAGAAGATTGCAGACATAAGGTCATGGAAGGCACTTAGTGAAGATATTACAGACACGCAAATAGACAATCTTAAGGATCTTCTGAAATAAACCTGTACGGTGATGTTCTTGCCTTAGAAAGGGGCAAAATTAATGAAAAAACTGGCAGGCTTGGTTCTAGTGGTTATGTGCTTATGTTCTTGTGCTACAGGCAATCAACATCCTCAAGTTCGACACCCTGAATTTACACGGCAGAAAGTGGTGCAAATATACTTAGGAATGACTCCTTCGATGATAGAAGCACTCTTCGGCCTGCCGGACGTGACATCTACCACCACAATGGGCGCTCAAACATCGCAGCCGTGGAGTGCGCTTGTTTATGGGTATAACGTAACCCCGCCTATGCCTTCTACCTTGGGGATGTCTCCTAATGAGGTAAGCAACATTATTAATGCTGGAACAGGGGGTCGGGGGCTGTCTCCTGTTTTCAATACTTTCTACTTCACGCTCAGCACTAACCCTCCAACACTAGCCCTTTGGGACGTTCGTGTTGCTTATTGAACAGCCAGTTCAAAAACAATGGACAAAAGGGATCAAAGTGTCTCGCATCCCGAATGTGATCCTAGCAATGGTGCGGCTTCCAGGGGCATCATCCGCCCTGTAACATGAGACAAAATGGCGGGTCATAAAGGCTACCGGCGAACGTTGACAGTCGCATAATCCCATGCAAGCAATGGGGTTATGATTTTGGATACTCTGGAAGAAGCGCAGGCCGTTTACGCCAAGCACTTTGCCGAGCAAAGACAAGCGGGCGGAAAGTCGCTGGACGCATGGCTCACAGTCAGAAAAGATGCGCTCCGGATCGTTGTGCGCGACGCTCGCGGCGAGCAGTTGATGACCACAGCTTACGAATACGACCTTTGCTTTCAATGCGCCGGCATGCATGAGATAACCAGGGGCTTGCGGCGGCGGTTAAAACATCCTCCGCCCAGGTTTCCGTCTCCATCTCCGCTTCCCCTCCGGCAACTCCATATGTTTGACGCCGGCCGCAACGGATAAAATCTTTTCCCCGCCCGTGTGACGGCCGTCTGCCCGCGGGCAGCTCATCCTTGATCCACTTGTCTGCTTCGATCCGTTTTAACTGGACAATTGCCCGTCAACTGTCCATAAACGGGAAGCGGTTTCAAGGATTGACGACGCTTTGCGCCCTATGAAGAATCACGGAAACTGGACAAAATGGTAAGCAACGCAGCATTTATCCGGGGGTTGAAAGGCCGCCGGAGGCCAAGGAACGAATGTGGTGTCGAGTATGTCGGGCAGATGGTTGCAAAGCCTTTCTGGCATATATGACTGCGGATTGAACGCCCGCGTCCGTGAGGCCGGATGCGTCTATTTTGCGTCTGGAATTGGTGTGTGGGTCCGGTGTGTGGTTTCTGTTCATTTTGATGTAAAAAGGCCATGCTCGGCGCGGTAGATGATCCGCAGTATAAGCGATTTGAGGCATCTTCTAGAGCAGCCGTATTGCTTGGGGTGCAAGAGGTCGGCCGTTCAAAATGCGAAGAGAGCTTGCAACACGTTCAATCCGGGAAGTCTCCGAACGGGGGCTAATTCTCCCCCCCAACCCCGCAGCACGCGTCGAAGAGAAAAAAAGTGTTTTGTACTTCATTTTTTTGTTGACATCACTTCCTATTGTGAAGTATGATGTTGCTCGGAATTGTGGCGAAAAGCTTTGAAAACTCGGGAACTCCATAATCAGGCAACCGGGCGAGGAAACCGCAGATGAATAAAAAACTCATATCCTCTTGTTTTTATGGCAGATTTCCAATAACTCCCGCTGTTATCCGCTGTTATTTCGGCAAAGGAAGCCAGAAAAAACTAATTAAATCAACTCGTTGCAGGATTGGAGAGCTGAATTTCCCTGTATTAACAGCGAATACAGCGAAAGCTTATCCGCCTCCATCCACCCGCTGCGCTCCCCGATCCTTGTCCGGGACCAGGGAAGTTGCCGCCCCACCGATCACTCCCGCGCCTCGCACCGTTCGCTGTTCACACCCGCGTGCCCTGCCCCGCGTCTCGCGGGGTTCACGGTTCGCTCCCTTCACCCTTCACTCTTCACCTTACAACGCCGGTGGAATCTTTCGGTCATATGTCCAAAATGATGAAAGTCTCCCATCCGCGCGGGGTCTGCTCGACTTTAAATCTGTGCAGGGTCACGGCTTTTACGTCAACGACCAGCCGGTGCCGTTCCGGGTCGATCTGTTCGCCCCACCCTGTTGCTTTTACCAGGTAGACGCCATTTTTTAGTTCGATGTCTGCCTTCTCGATTCGAAGAAGGAGCTGCTCGGCATCTTTAAAAAAAATGATCTCCTGGAGCAGATTAAAAAGGAGCATATCCAGAGCGTCGGAGCTGATTTGGATTTGGCGCTTTTGCGACCGCTCGATTTTTTCAAGATCTGCGACCATCACGTTCATCGTGGCTTCGGCAGCAGATATGAACATCTCTTCGACCGTGTCGCCCCAGGCTTCGAAGGCAACATCGGCTGTAGCGATTTCGTCAAGAAATTCAAACGGCATTTGTCAGACCCTGCACTCATTGAGCCTGTTCTCTATTTCCGGGCGCAGCCTGTCCAGATTGCGGCCGATGAAAACCAACTCGGTGCCGGCAACGTCAAATTCTTCGAAATCGGCCCGCCCTACGACGTAATTGAAGAGACGGCCCCCTTCCTCAAAACGCACGAAACCTTTAGCGCGAATCAACTCCTGCGGAAGTTCGCCGACCAGTTCATCGAATTTTGTTTTATCCAGGCTCTTTTCACTGGTCCAGGCAAATGAATCGAATTTATCTTCGGATGCAGGGAACAAAGATCCCCCTCTATGCCGGGAAGTCTGCCCGAAGAGCAGATTGGCATCTACGCCGCACTTAACGGTCCTCAGGAAAGCAGCGCGATCGTTGTATTGCGCGACCCCGGCCTCGACGGTTTGGGCCTCGGCCGGCGTCACCAGATCGACTTTGTTAATCAGGATGATGTCGGCTGAAGCTATCTGGCTTCTCGATGTATATCCGACATAAGGATGCCTGGTCCCCAGATATGCATCCACTATGCAGACAACGCTGTCAAGGCGGACTTCGGGAAGGTTGTCTTCGACCTCGAAGACCAGGGCGTCCGATTCGGCCACACCCGTAGCTTCCACTACAATATAATCGGGCCCGACCGTTTCGATTATTTCCCTGACGGCGGATTCGAACTCGCCGGTCATGGAGCAGCAGACGCAACCGCCGGCAAGCTCGATAATATCGATATTTTTGCCGCTTATTACCCTGCTGTCGATCGCCAGTTCGCCGAACTCATTCATGAGCACGGCGATGCGGGCGGCAGGGCCTGCTGCCGGGTTGCCCGCCTGCAAAGCCGGGGGCTGACCGCGATTGGGCGCCGCAGAGTCGAGGATACGCCTGAGCAGGGTCGTCTTGCCGCTGCCAAGACTCCCGGTGATAAGCATCATTGGGGTTTTGGGGATATCAGCCATTGCCTCACTGCCTTCGGAAGCAAGAAGTAAAAAGTGAAAGGATAATCCCTCCCTGCTCTCTTTGGCGTTTTGCCTTTTTACTTCTGACTTTATCTTATCCCTTGATATTTCCCACCGGCAGGAACCGCGCCACTCTTTTGCTGATGCCGGCGGCTTCGGTGGCTTCGACCACCTCGTCGATATTTTTGTAGGCCGGTCCGGCTTCCTCCGCCAGACCGGACCAGGAGGCGGTCCGGACGTAGATTCCCCGGCGCTCCATATCCTGCTGGAGCGCTTTACCGTGAAACATTTTCCTCGCCTTGTTGCGGCTCATTGTCCTGCCGGAGCCGTGAGCCGTGCTGAAGAAGGTCTGGTCTCCCGAATCGACGCCGGCAAGCAGGTAAGAACCGGTCTCCATGCTTCCGCCGATAATGACAGGCTGGCCGGTTTTGCGATATAGTGCGGGAAGACCTTCGGCACCAGGTCCAAAGGCCCTTGTGGCCCCCTTGCGATGAACAAGGAGGCGCTGCGGGCGGCCGTCAACGATGTGGGTTTCGAGTTTGGCCGTATTATGAGCGACATCATATACTTGGTGCAGTCCCAAATCGGCAGGGTCCCTGCGAAGCACGTCCGAGAATACTTCACGAATCCTGTGCAGAATTACCTGCCGGTTTGCAAACGACATGTTGACTGCGCACTTCATGGCAGCGAAATAGTCCTGCCCTTCAGGGGAAGCAAAAGGGGCGCAGGCGAGTTCACGGTCAAGTATCCTTATGCCGTACTTAGTCTCCATCACTTTGAGGAAAACCTGGAGATAGTCGGTTGCGACCTGGTGGCCGAATCCGCGGCTGCCGCAGTGGAACATTATCACTACCTGGTCCGGAATGCGCAATCCGAAAGCTTCCGCCAGTTCGGGGTCGAAGATATTTTCACGCCGAGTCACCTGGATTTCCAGATAATGGTTCCCGGAGCCCAGAGTACCGATCTGCCTGTATCCCCGCTCGACGGCCTTCTGGGTAATTTTGGAAGCGTCCGCGCCGCTTATTTGGCCAAATTCTTCGGTACGCTCCAGGTCTTCCTCCCATCCATACCCGTTTTGGACGCACCACCGAGCGCCCTTTTCCACGAGCGTCCGGAACTCGTCATGGGAAAGTTTTACGAACCCGCTGCTGCCCACTCCGGCGGGGACTCTTTGAAAAAGCCGGTCCACCAGTTCTTTCATGTGCTCTTTAATTTCATCGTAGGTAAGAGTGGTCAGCACAAGCCGCATGCCGCAGTTTACATCGAATCCGATTCCGCCCGGCGAGATGACCCCGACGCGTTCGTCCATTGCAGCCACTCCGCCAATCGGAAAGCCATACCCCCAGTGGCCGTCCGGCATACAGAAGGCATATTTTTGTATGCCCGGCAATGTGGCGACATTTGTGACCTGGTCCAAAACCCCCTCATCCATTTCGGCCACCAGCTTTTCCGTGGCATAGATGCGGGCCGGAACGCGCATTCCTTCCTTGAAGTCCGGAGGAATTTCCCAAACTGTGTCCGATTTTTTTATTAGCTTGCTGATAATGGCCATGGTCGGTTATCAGTTATCAGTTTTGTGTTTTTAGTGGGCAAGACCGAACGTGGTTAATATACTGATTGAAAAGCCCGTTGTC
>Ga0187771_10004294_pt1 | contig 10036 bp, 10 predicted proteins | sample 0116_SJ02_MP15_1_FD_133139 | JGI IMG/M metagenome (GOLD analysis project Ga0187771, IMG submission 133139) | Tropical peat soil microbial communities from peatlands in Department of Meta, Colombia - 0116_SJ02_MP15_10_MG | ecosystem: Environmental > Terrestrial > Soil > Wetlands > Peat | place... | reverse complement strand
TTCCATCATAATTTAATTGATTTTCTGTCCTAAGGTGGGGGTGCACTTGATGGCTGTCAGTCCCATTCTTTTCGTTATCTCAAGTTCTATCATGCTTTCATCCATTTTTCTTCTTGTTGCTGCTATAATATTTTCAATTGGGCATTTGTTTAATTCAATATGAGTTAGCGGTCGCCCGGATAGGGGTGATGTAAGGGTGATTACACTCCCTGCTTAAATGGATCCGTTACAATAGACTTTTAACCCATTCTCTTTTTTCAATAAGGGCGCAGCCTGAAACTTCGCTTAATTTTTCATGGCTCTCCCTGATCCTTCTCAGGAATACTGATCTCAAAGCATCTTTCAGCGAACTTTTTTTCAAGTTTGAATCAGAAAAAGGAGAAAAGGGGCAGGGTTCAAGCGAGCCGTCTGCGCTAATGTGAATAAAACCCCTCCCGGCTGAAAGACAGCCTCCATACTGCTCTTCTTCACCGGGAAATTCGATGAAAATGCCCGGTAATGATTTTCGAAGGCTTTCAACTCTCTCAAGAAAAGCCGTTTTATCATTTTGATTTAAGGGGGTGAAGGATTTGCTATCATCGAAGGGCTGGTATTCTACAAATATAAAAACACGAGCGCCATTATTGTAAAGATTTCTTATGAAGGATAATTCCGTCAGTAATTCAAAATTTTCAACTGTTGCAGTCATGGAATGACCGAATAATATTCCTGATTTATTGAGTATTTGCGCCGCTTTTTTTACTTTTTCATAAACACCATTGCCTCGCCTGTAATCGGTTTCGATATTCCCACCTTCAAGGCTGAGAATAGGAATGATGTTTTTCTGCTTTTTCCAGGCTGAGGCATGCTTTTCATTAATCAATATTCCATTTGTAAACAGGGGGAAAAGAATCTCAGGAAAATCGATTGTAGTCCCGAGAATATCCTGCCTTGTCATCGGTTCCCCACCGCTGATAAATACAATTCTGGAACCGATCTCTGTTGCCTCATAAAGAATTTTTAAGAAGATCTCTCTTTCCATGTCATTACCGGAGGCGTTTTCCCTCTGGCTGTTATAGCATCCAGAACATTTCAGATTACAGCGGTTAGTAATACTGGCTATCAAAACAGGTGGTACTTCAAGCCCTCTTTTTTTCCAGTATCTTCTCTGCCTGATTCCTTTAACCTGGCTGAGCAGAGTTTTGAGTGTAAAAGGGAGATAATTCGGTAAGGTAAAGGAAATACTGATCAAATTCCTGAAAAATTTGATAATATTGTTATCGAGGGTCCTCTTATAGTCCATATGATTCTCTATTAAAGGGCATATTAAAAATCTCCTGACTATATTATGCCATTTTTTTATTACATTTTCAAAAAAATTGATTGTCTCAGCGAACAAATCTGGCATGCAGTCCCGCCGGAAATTCAAGAGTAATCCGGGTACCATTTGCACGCTCGATTCGAACTGTCCCGTTTAATTGTCTGGTCAGCATTTCCACCAATTTTAAACCCATACCATTTGAATATTCAAAATTTATTGATTCGGGTATACCTTGTCCGTTATCTTCTATGATCAAGTAAATGCGATGATCTTTTATAAAAGCTGAAACCTTAATTAAACAGTCTTTTTTATCAGTAAAAGCGTATTTCATAATATTTGTTAGAAGCTCATTGATAATGATTCCCATAGATTGGGTCCTTTTTGCATCCAGAATTAATTCATTGATTTTAGTTTCAAGTTTTATGTATGAACTGTTCGGGAAATTACCGATTATCTTATCAATAAGAGACAAAATGTATTCTTTTACCGGAATATCATTATAATTAGGAGATTTATACAATCTATCATATAAAACTTCCATATTCTGTACCCGATTTTTGACATCTATTATAGCCTCGATGACTTCCGGTTCTTTCACAATTGCCTGCTTAAGACTTAGTAGACCGTTTATAGTGTTCAAATTATTCTTTATACGGTGATGCACTTCTTTGAGTATAAGTTCTTTTTCATTAAGGTTTAGTTTCAGTCTCGTTGATAAAAAAATAATGAAATTATACATTAACAGTTTTGTCACTATATTGATGATAAAGATGATAAAATCCTTGTCAGCTAAATAAAAGTGATACTTTATTGCCGGCCATTCAGCAACGCAGAGAATTGACAGCAAGATTGCGTAATACAAACCTGAATACCAGCAAACTGCCACTATGGGAAGCAGATAGACAAGTGTGAAAGTGATATCCGATCCAAATATTTTGTAGTCGACAAAAAAGATCACTAAAGATGTGATTATTCCTGAAAGAAAGATCATCAGCCGGTATATAATATTATTGTTTTTAAAAATCTGCATAATTAAACCCCTTATTATTCATATTATTCATATCCTATACCAATAATATTTTTATTACGGGAAAAATGTAAATTCGAACTTATAAATTTTAGAAGAAATTTATATTTTTTGATCAGGAAAATTTACTGAATTTGATATTATGACCTAGGGAATTTCAACTGATTTTTTCAAAAATCATAAGGTTTTATTACTTATTTGGATTATTGAAAAGAATATAATGCTTCATAAATCATGTTTATAAATAATCACCTCTTTTGTTTAATTTTTTTTTAATTGTCCGATATAAATTAATGCATGCCGGAAAATAATTTTTCTCGCCTGCGTTTAACAGGGATGTTAAAATAATAACCAAGGAGGGTTAATATGGGACCGGCAATGGATTACCTCAAATCTTTCAAGGAGTTATTGAAACTCGAGTCAAATTATCTATCAAATCTGGTTTCCCAGGAAGAGGATAAGTATGAAGCTTTAAAGCAGGTCGATGTCGAGAACCTTATGAGGATTAACAACGAGGAGGAAGATATTCTTCACAGGCTGGCATCCGTCGAAAGAAAAAGAAAGGAATTAATTCATACCCTTTCAAAGATTTTCAAATTCGATCAGAACTTAACGCTGACCGAACTTTTCAACTATATCTGCGGCGATGGAGATGAAGCTATAAAAAAGGATCTTATGAAGCTCAGGACATCAATAAAACAGGAAATCGAGAAACTCCAGATTTCCCTGCAGGAAAATTCTCATATTATACAGGCCAATCTGGAAATTATCGGATTAACATTAAATTTCGCCAACAGAAATGCTCAAAAGGAAACTTATGATTACAGGAACAAAAAGGAAAGCAAAGAAAGCATTTATTTGATCAACCAGTTGGCATAGGAGTAAATTATGCTGTCAACATTCTCCGGTATCGAGATCGGGAAAAAGGGTCTTATCGCAAATAACGCTGGTCTGGAAGTCACCGGTCATAACCTTTCAAACATTGAAACTGAGGGCTATTCACGCCAGAAGGTCAATCTTACTACTTTCATCCCCATCTACGAACCGAGTGCTAATCGTGTAGAAACTCCGGGGCAATACGGTACAGGTGTGGTAGTTGAAGACATTCAGAGGGTAAGGGACCAGGCCATTGACGACAGAATTAATTTTGAAAAAGGCGGTCTTGGGTTCTGGGACATGAAACAGCAGTTTCTGCATCTTATAGAAATGGTCCACAATGAACCTAACAGGCCTAATATCAGAACAGTTATGGATGAATACTGGGAAAGCTGGCAGAAAGTTGCTTCCGATCCAACGGAAAGGGCTTCAAGAGAAGAATTGGTTCAGAGAACAAAATTACTTTCAGAAACTTTCAAACACACATACGAATCACTTTCCGATCTGAGAAAAAATGCGAACAACCTTATCGATCAGAGGATAAATGATATAAATCATATGGCCAGGGAAATTGCTTCGCTGAATACCCAGATAGTTAAGTCCGAGACAATGGGGGATAAACCGAATGATCTGTATGATAAAAGAGACCTTTTAGTTGAAAAATTGTCAAAAATCGTCGATATCAGGGTTGAAAGAAACAACAAACATGAATTAATCGTTTATATTGACAGTGAAAACCTCGTTCAGGGTGATATCTCGCATGAAATTTCCGGTGTTGGAAATCCCGCTAATGAGGGATATTTGGATGCAGTCTGGGATGACGGAAGGAAAGTGAAACTCGGTACTGGTGAACTTGCAGGTCTTTTCTCTGCTCGTGACGATGATCTGAAAAGTGCAATACAAAACATTGATTCACTTGCCATAAACCTGACCGACGCTACAAATGAAATACACAGGGACGGCTTCGGTCTTAATCTATCTACTAACAATGATTTTTTCAAAACCCTTCCAATCTCTCCCTATGCGAACGGAAATTATGATTTCAACAATACCGGACAGGTTAATGGAACTGCATTATTTAAAGTCAGCGGAACTGAAAAGATTAACGAATCAACTGTTATCGGAAGTTCAGGAACTATTAATTTCGGACCTTCCGATGTTAACGGACCTGATATCACGATAGACTATAAACCCGGCGATAAGGTCAAAGATGTGATGGATAGGATAAATCAATCTGATGCAGGGGTTGTCGCATATCTTAATCACAGGAATGAGCTGACCTTTAAGGCGAGATACCCTCATTCAGATAATTATCCAGCTTTTACGCTCAGGCATATTGAGGACAGTGGAAATTTTCTTGTTGGAATAACAGGGATGCTGTCGGCTTCTGGAAATACTGGAGCCTTTGATTTTCACACTATAGGTGATATTGTTAAATTTAATGTTCCTGCTTTCAATATTTCACTGACACCTGAAAAACATCCATCGGCCTGGATCAATATCGATGATAAAATAACAGCTAATCCCGACAATATAGCTGCTTCGTCCGGCCTTGATACTACAGGTAGCGGCAAGCCGGATAAGATGAACGGCATAAGCGATAACAGAACCGCCCTAGCAATAGCTGGACTCAGACAGAAGCCTGTTATGTTTGAGACCCATTCTACCATGGGTGATTTTTTAAAATGGATGATCGGAGATATTGGCACGCGTTCGGAATCGGCTAAGATAAATATGGATAAAAACGGGGCTGTTGTGAACAGCCTGGTAAATCTCAGGCAGGAAATCAGCGGGGTTAATATTGATGAGGAATTGACAAAGATGCTCATGTTCCAGCATGGATATAATGCATCTGCAAGGCTCGTCAGCACAGTTGACAGGATGCTCGATACTCTAATCCATATGGGAGCTTAGGAGGCGTTTATGATAGGAAGAGTTACACAGGGATACATGGTCAATGATTTCAATAATAATCTACATGCAAGAGAAGAAGAACTTCAGAAAGCACAGAATAAGTTATCAAGCGGATACAGGGTAAACCTGCCTAGTGAAGATCCAGTCGCTACAATAAACTATATGGACTATGACAGCCGTCTTAAAGAGATCAGCACCTATCAATCAATAATTAACAATGCAAAGGCAAAAATCAACATGATTGATTCGTCTCTTGAGAGCGTAACTTCCGTTATCCACAGACTGAGGGAACTCGCTGTTCAGGGTGCAAACGGCATATATTCAAAAGAAGAAAGACAGAATATGGCTGTCGAGGTTGATCAGCTCCTGAGGGAAATTCTCCAGCAGTCAAATTCGTATTATAAAGACAATGCACTCTTCGGCGGCACAATGACCGACGAGGCACCATTCAAGGCGGTTACGGGAACAGATCCTGAAACTGGAGAAGAGTTTCTCCAGGAAGTTCGGTATATCGGCAACAATCAATCCCAGATAGTCGAAGCGGACAGGGGAGAAAAGATCGAAATTGATCAGCCTGGAAACCAGATATTCTGGTCTGATAATATGCAGATCTATTCAACTGTATCATCATCCGGTTATACTGCAGCGAGAGACTCGAAAATTCTGATTGATGGAAATACAGTAGAAATTAAAACAGGCGACAATCTGGACATAATAGCCGATAAGATAAATAATTCAGGTGCAGCGGTCAGGGCTTCAATTCAGACAAAGGGTGACCAAAGTTATTTTGCAATTGAAAGCAATTCCCCTCATCAGATATCCCTTATTGACTATGAAGGCGGTACAGTCCTTCAGGATCTGGGTTTAATTGATCATGGAATGATTCCTCCTTATAACTATTCACCATCAGCCAGGGTTTTTACCGGCAGCATTTTTGATGCTGTGATACAGTTCCGTAAATCCCTCCAGGCTGATAATATTTTTCAGATCGGCGGTACGGCCTTAGCACAGATTGACAGTTCACTGGATAATATTCTTAAATTCCGTGCTCACATGGGAGCAGTATCTCAAAGGCTAGATTCAATTAACGATAGATTCGGCAGCGATGAAATATATCTTACAGACGCGAAAGATAAATCGACAGGGACAGATATTTCCCTTACCATGACTGAGATGAAAATGCTTGAATTCTCACATGATGTAGCTCTAAATATAGGGGCAAGGATATTGCCTAGAACACTGCTGGACTTTTTGAGATAATTTGATTTAATTAAAATATAAATTATTGATGAAAAAAGCTGTATGATTTTTTAGTCATTAATCCTTTAATTATTTGTATATTTCAATCAAAAGTTTTAAAGTATAATGGTTATAAACGGAGGAAACCGTGGAAACGATTAAAACTAAAGCTTACGGTGAAATCAAGGTAGCTGAAGATTCTGCGATCAACTTTAAACGAGAGATCCTTGGTTTTGAAAACTACCAGTATTATTATCTTATAGAAATGGGCGACCTTCCAAACTTTTACTGGCTGCAGTCAAAGGATGAATCCGAACTGGCCTTTATTGTCGTCAATCCAAGGTTATTCAAGGCGGATTATAAGCTGGAAATCGACGATATTGATAAAAGTCTTCTGGAGATAGAGGAAGGAAACGATTTAATAGATTTTGTAATTGTCAATATACCTGAGGACATCAATAAAATGACAATGAACCTTCTCGGCCCTATCGTGATTAATGTTAATAAGAGGATTGCCATCCAGGGCATTTCCCTGAATAATGACTATGGAACAAAAGTCAGGATATTTAACACGGAAGATACTGCATTATCTCAGGATGGTCAGGAACAAGCAAAAGCTGCCAAAATATAAGAAGGGGATAAAGGGTGCTGGTTTTATCTAGACGTGAAGATGAATCTATTATCATAAATGATGATATTGAAATTAAAGTCATAGGCGTCAAACAGGATCAGGTTAAAATCGGAATAGTAGCCCCTAAAAATGTAAAAATATTCAGAAAAGAGATCTATGACGAGATACAGAGTGCTAATATAGCTGCGGCAAGAGCAGCCGAAAAGGTTGTAAATTTAAAAGAAGCACTGTCCCAGAAAGAAAAAAAGGGGGAAATATGATCAGCAAGGAAAAGCTGGCAATGCTTCAATTTTATAATAGAGGATTGGAATTATACCGGCAGAGGAAGTTTGTAGAATCCAAGGAACTTTTTAAAAAATGTCTTGAAATATTGCCGGGTGACGGACCATCGAGAATTTATATTGAAAGGTGTGAAACTTTTATTAAAGACCCTCCTCCGCCGGACTGGGATGGGGTATTTGTAATGACAACAAAATAAGGAGGAATTAATAATAAGGAGGGATCAATATGCCTCAAAATATAGATCCATATAGGGATTATCCAACTACAACCACTCTCAGCAATACTTCTCTTTTTGATGGAATAATCCATTTCAAGAACTCACTGCGGATCGATGGGGATTATAGCGGCAAGGTCGATGCAGAAGGACTTCTCGTTCTCGGCCCTAAGTCAAGGATGAAAGGAGATATAATCTGCGACGAAGTAATCATTGGCGGAGAAGTCAGAGGCAATGTTATTGCAAGGAAACGCCTGGAACTCCTGGAATCGGCAAAACTTTATGGAGATATAAAAACAGCTAAATTAAAAATAGCGGACGGAGTTATTTTTGAGGGTCAGTGTGAAATGGTCCAAAAATGATCAATCAGCTCATGATAAGTTTCAGAGGCTATTTGACGGCATCCCATATTTTTATGTTATTAACGGTGGAGAATCCTCCAAAGTCAGCTTCGAACCCAACATAGCCCTTTTCAAGCCTTTCATCTTCCATTCCTGCAAGAAACTGGTCGTTCATATAGAAATCAAACTTTGATCCGTATGCAACTATCTTGAAATGATTAAGACCAGTGCCGGTGTTTATAGCGGGAGTTCCCTGCAGCGGCAACAGATTGAAAAGCTGTCCCAGATAATAGAGATAAATGCCGTACTGGCCCTGGCTATGCCAGTAAAGAGAGTAGCTGAGGGATTGAATATACTCACCGTTACTGCGGAAGAGAACCTCGAAACGGTTATATGTCGAATTGATCTTTTTGAATTCTATATCGCCTTCCATAATGAAGTTCTGCAGGTTATTATAGGGTAAAGGATAAAAGGTATATACGTGTCCGGAATTTATATTTGTTGCACACAGGCTGAGCTTGCCGTCTACATAACTTTCCCCGCAGTTGTATGTAACTGACAGGTATTTTTTCTTCTTCATATCGTCATCAAGAATCAAATTTCCCTTTTTTACATCCTGCAGAAGCGGAGTTTTCGAAATCTGTGTTTCTCTTGCCGGGATAGGTTCCGGTGATACAATATCTCCCTTCTGAATAACTATGTCAGGGTTTTCGAGGGATTCTACACTTGTTTTAGACCTTCCACCCATTGAACCGGTTACCCTGAGAATACCCAGACGTTTTTCCTCCTGATAGAGTATCTCTTTATTATCCCCATATGTTATATCGTTTCTTGCGAGAAAAATTCTCTCCCCAATTTTTATACCATCATTTTCACCTAGATTAATTATGATATTATCGCCTGCCTTGCCCAGTACTTCACCGAGGAGTGGATACTTGGCTATTATCTCCGCTGCACAGTAACGTCCATCCGATTCGGCACTGTAGTTTAGAAATGAAATTTCTCTGGAAATTTCAACCTGAGAGGTCTTTACATCGATAATCTGGAAAAAAATGGCAACCTGATTTGATGCTTTCAAATATATCTTGGAAGTTATGAGTTTATCTGCACTGAGGAGCTCTCCGATTTTCATAATATTGTTCTTATTTTCCACAAGACCGGAAAGTTCCAGTTTATTTTCCGATAGAATCGTGTTCAGTCTTTCGCGGTCCACTATATTGAATTTTTTTGAATTGACAAGATTACCGTAAAAGCTGTTAAAGCCGGAATCTGTTTCAAATTTGCTGACACCCTCTTCAGACATCGGAAGCATAACAAAGGTTATTTTCGCAAAGGATATTCCGGAAATAACAATAAATAACAATGACAATAAAAACATTTTAAACATCTGATTTCCTCCTCATTTATAAGCGTAAAAAATGGTCATATAACAGGAGATTATATATAATAGAAAAAATTTCCGCAAAAAAATACATACACTGTCCCTATTGCGTTTTTCAGGCGGCAAATTATAATTACTCATATGGTATTACTGAATGGCTTACTTGGGTAAATATTTTAAAAAATATGGTTTTAGTTTTTTCTGCACTCTTTTTATTTTAGCTTGTGAAGCAGCCTGCGACCTTTCCCTCCCGACATTGATGGCCAATGTAATTGATAAAGGCATTGCAAAACGTGACTTATCGGTTGTTCTCGGACTTTGTAGCCTGATGCTTTTCCTTACCGCACTTGGTGCTGTAGCCGCTTCAATGAGAAATATATTTTCAAACCATATTTCACAGCGATTCGGCCGGGATTTAAGGTCGGATCTTTTCCGTAAAATTATGAGTTTTTCTTTTGAGAATGCCGACCGGTTCGAAACAGGCACCCTAATTACTCGCACAACCAATGATGTGACCCAGCTGCAGAACTTTTTCAACGGTATTATGAGGCTTTTTGTTAAAGCGCCGCTGCTCATTATTGGAAGCCTTGTTATGGCATTGTCAGTGAATCCTGGAATGGCCATTGTCCCGGCAGTTATCATTCCTGCAGTCATCGTTATAATCATCTTTAATTTACGTAGAGCATACCCGAGATTCCGGCAGGTCCAGTCGGCTCTTGATCGGCTGAACGGAACAATGCGTGAATTCCTTTCGGGTGTACGTGTTGTCAAAGCATTCAACCGCTCGGAATATGAAGAAAACCGCTTTTCCTATGTTAACCAGGATTTATC
>Ga0187771_10004292_pt1 | contig 10036 bp, 8 predicted proteins | sample 0116_SJ02_MP15_1_FD_133139 | JGI IMG/M metagenome (GOLD analysis project Ga0187771, IMG submission 133139) | Tropical peat soil microbial communities from peatlands in Department of Meta, Colombia - 0116_SJ02_MP15_10_MG | ecosystem: Environmental > Terrestrial > Soil > Wetlands > Peat | place... | reverse complement strand
GTATGGCGCAATTGTGTGCCTGAACTCTCTGTTGACGATCCGCTGCAACTCCCTTCTCAGTTTCTCATCCAACTTCGTATGAGAAGAGGAGAGGGCCTCTATCGGTCTAGCGGAATGAAGTACCGGCCCGTGCAAAACCCCCGGGCTCTCTAACGCTTCAGTGAAACTTACTGGTTTTTCAGCAAGAAGCTTGGCCGCTAGGTCGCCTACAGCCCTCGGGTCATCTATCACAGCTGCAAGTTCCTTCATTTGATCGACCCCCACAGGCCTAAAACCGAATGGGTTATCGTTGGAAATCAAGGGCCCGGGAGTTGAGCTGGGTAGCCTGGAGCCTAGCCCCACGAACTTGTAAGGGTTAACCTGGTACTCCTTTACCTGCCAAGCCTGCGTCCCATGCGAGATTAGTACGTCGTAGAACCCAGTTTTGTCCTTACCGACCAAGACTCTCCAACCTTGAGGGTCTTTATCGTACAATCTCGATATTTCGCGTCGTATCTTGGTCGAGTCGAGCAAGGGTTTGATACCGCTAGGCGCTTACCGGAGTTGGCCTGAATTAAATCTTACATCAAAATTCTCGACCTGCAAGCCCATATATCTATGCAGATAGCCGGTAAGAGTTGGAAGACGTTGATCGACAACAAAGAAATTACTGAGAGCATCTTCAAACTTGACAAGCGCATAAGGTACGTCGCTATCCTAAACCACCAGTATGACCTTCTCGAATCGAGAATGCGGGGAGGAGTTCCCTCGCTAACGCCTGCGCAAACTGACCTCGACTTTATGAAAATTGCTACACCCTTGATTGTGGATGCTGCGGAGAAACTACGGCCATTCTGCGGCTCAATTAGACGTATCACTGTGCGTTACGATAAAGTGGCCCTAGTCTTCTACCGAACAGCAGCTCATCTCGTCGTTTTGAGCCTCGAATCAGGAGTGGAACAGCCTCTGTTGGACGAGATTGGTGCTTCGGTTAGAAAACTTGAGCTTGCTACTGCCAATGGCTCAGAGGAAGAATAGCAGTAAGCGTTACGTTCAGTTCGCTTAGGCTTTGATGGGTGCGACTGTTAGCAGCGGCCGCTCACCATGCTCATATTGCATGGTAACGTGCGTAGGCCTTAAGATTCGTTTGAAGGTCTCGAGCGCTGCCCATGGATTACTACCGCAGCCGCAAGTTGCGCAATCGAACTCCACCGTCGCGTGCATTTTAGACGTGTGAACAGTGAGATGGCTTGTTGTAATGAGAGCATTCACGCTCACACCGCCGCCCATGATGTCATCGGTAACTCGGTAGACGAGAGGGTTCGTGGTTTTCGTTTTCGCGAGTTCCATGTTCGCATTGTGGATCGCTTTCAAAGTTGTATTCAGGAGAAGCTTATCGTCCATAAGGTCTGAGCGGCATCCATGAAGCGTTGCTACAATTTGCCTGTAAGCATAAGGTCTAGCGGACAATTTTTGTACTCAAGATCCTCCGGAAGAATTCCCGACTTTGACATACAGTTAAATAATTTGGATATAAGCATTGCCCCATCATGATCGAAGGCCGCGCGAAAAAATTCTTCACCAAAATTCTCCGCGGCATCACGAAATTTGGTTTTCATTCCCGCGCAAACCCAAAATGTTACAACAAATCCCAATTCATTTTCTTGCGAGTGTAATCGTGTAATTCAGAAATGTGAACTTTCCATGCAAAATTTCTCCAGCTAAAAATATGATGAAGACTTTCCAGCGCGGACTAAGGCGCGCGTGGCGAGTGTCAAGAAATTTCTACAGCTTCGTGACCAGTACGCCTGCGTAGCCGAAAAATCTGAAGACGGAGACTCGGGGTTTGCCCTTACGTTTGCTTGGTGCGGCGGACGGTGTCCAGAAGTTTGCCCGCAACAACGCTGGGAAGATTCCCAATCTTGAATTGGGTAACCCAGAGGTCCGTTTTCTGGTAATGGACCTGTTTTACCTCAGTTAATGCGCGCTTTTCCCCGCATAAAGAGCAAGCGCCGAAAAGTTCCTTGCGTTCGAGCAGGATTTTGTGTTCAGTCGTTCTTTGGCATTGGAAGCAGTAATCGTTGAATACGAAACCTTCCATCTGGATTCCCATGTTACAACGCCCATGACAGGGCTGGGTTCTTTAGAATTAAAGTCATGGCAAAACCTCAAGCACCCTAGGAACTCGCCGAGCCGATGGCTCTCGAGAGGAAACTGGGAGAATAAGGAGCGTAGTTCGCTGTGAGTATCATAAACGGTCTCGTTACAACTTCCTGAAGGTTATACTAGAGTTTAGATCCGAGGGCAGTTCTTCTTGTGTAAGGCGAAGATTTCCTGGCTGTTCGTTTCAAAACCGCATTTGTCACAGACTAGGCGTTGACCTTCCTTCTCAAATCTTGACATCAAATGGTAAGCATCTCGTCCAGCAAGGCTACAATCTCATGCTTATACTTTATCGCCTTCAACTAGCCAATGAAAACTCTCCGCTCACACAAAGGGGTTTAGTTTACGTGGAGCCGTTGGTCTACCGCATATCAGACAACTTCCACAAGCGCTTGTTCGTGGACGAGCTTGGGGTGCAGCCGCTTCTCATCGCCGACCGTGAACCAGGCAATTCCCCCCAGCGAATCTTTCTGGTTCGCTATGTGATTGTTGAAGGGGCCGGCGCGGAGGGTAGCCGTGCGGTTTTCAAAGATGAACTGTCGGGGTACGATTATGACATGAAAATACTCTACCCCATTCAGAAGGTTCAGTTGGAGGCGTTGCAGTCTACTCTTGAGCCTTCGATGTATGGTTCGCCTGGGGTGCAATTGTCAAGGGTTATGGCGGAGAACATGTCCACGAAAGAGCAAAGACCTATCAAGGTGGTTGTTTCTGAAACTTTGGTTGCGAAATTAGTTGGGTTGTACGCTTACGCTTGGTAAGCGGAGGAATAATCCAACGGGTGAGTGGCTTGACTAAACTCGGAATCTTACTAGGCATCGCTGTAGTGGCCGCGGCCCTGGTTGCGGCACCTATGCCACTCATGGTAAACCTGCCGAACACGAGCCGAGGAGTTGTGATCTTTCCGAACCTATTGTTCGCAGTTCCCATGATCCTCTTAGGTGCACTCCTATTGCTCTACGGAGCCACGACTGGAAACTCGAAGGAACCTCGACCTGCTGCCTAAAGATCGTGTAGTTCGCGTAGGACCTCGGCTAACGCCTCAAGACTGCAAACCGTAATCCGAAGAAGTGTACCACAATGGTTTTCTTCCGGAATCGGCCCTTGCGGCAAAACTTCGTTCGGTGTGTCTCAAGTTGAAAAATGCTCATGCGTTGCTAGTCTTCTTGTTCGTAACTTTTCTCGTTCTTGCTTTTCCCAACGTTTACGCGCAGAGCACAAGAATCTATGAAGTCGTGCAGCCAAGCCACGCGGTTGCCGGCGCCCAAAGCCCCTTAGAAGTCACGGCAATCGTCTACTACAACAATACAGCTCCGGGAAATTACCTGGTCACCGGGATAATCGACCAAGACACGACTCCTCATGACATTACGCCCGGAATTGTAACCTCTTCGCCTGACTCATGCCAGAACCCCCCTGTGCTCGCCGCGGTTTGCGTTATTCGTATCAGTAATTCTAGCAGAGGGTCGGGTGCAGAACACCTGGACTTCAAGATTGGTGGAATCCTCGGGGGGAAACGCGGACTTGGAACATGGGATTTGAACATGACAACGGCGCTCTTCGACCCCAGCCACAATCTGATCCCGAAAACGACGAGTACTGTTCTCTTCGGTATCCAGTTGACACCTGTAGCGTTGAGGGTGACCGTTCCAGCCTCTGTGACGGTTTCCGTTGACGGAGTGCAACAACCCCCAGGGCCGGCCTTGGTCGGAGTTGCATTGGGCGAACACAACGTTTCGGTACCCGCTCTCGTTCAAGTCGACCCTACAACTAGGTTGATGTTTGACCATTGGCCTGACGGGTCGACTGAAACGAATAGAAGCATTGTCGTAAGTGGCGACGCAAACATCACCGTTACCTACGTGACGCAGAACCTACTCACAATAGCGGGCCCCCAGACAACTTCCACAGGGGCAGGATGGTACAACGAAGGAAAAACAGCAACATTCTCAGTCGCACCGACCGAACCCATGGCCGGCCTGCTCGGGGACCTAGGAGGCAAGATGAACTTTCAAGGCTGGTACGAGAACGGACAACTACTCACAGGCTCCACCACGGGAACCATACCCATGAACCAGCCCCATACGGTCACTGCAGTTTGGCAGGAAGATTATTCTGAACCAGCGTTTATCTTGACTGGCATCTTAATCATCATTGCCTTAGCTTACCTCATGGTACGCAGAAGGAGCAACAAACCGGCAAGGCGCCGGCCCCGTCGTGGCCGTAAGCGAGCTAAGCGGCGAAGCTGAATTCTTTTGAAGCCTAACGCACAAGACAGCTTGAGCTGAGCGTGTTGGGCGGCAAAGACGTAGGATTGATCGGCCTTGGCGTCATGGGACAAAACCTAGCGCTGAACTTTCATAACCACGGCTATTCGGTCGCGGTTTACAACCGCACCGAGGAGAAGACCAGAAAATTCGCAGCCAAACACCCCGAAATTGACCCAGCCTACACCCTCCCAGATTTCATCGGTTCGCTCTCGCAACCGCGGCGCGTTTTCCTAATGTTAACAGCTGGTTCGGCGGTCGACGCAACCATCAACAGCCTAACGAGCTTACTCAACCGAGGGGATGTGTTGATGGATGGTGGAAATTCACATTTTCAAGACACGGAACGAAGATGTAGCGAATTAGGAAAGCATGGAATCCACTTCTTGGGGGTAGGCGTGAGTGGAGGTGAAGAAGGCGCGCTCAAAGGCCCATGCGTTATGGTCGGGGGGCCAAAGGAAGGTTACGAACATGTTGGCGAGATGCTAAGCCGAATAGCAGCGCACGCGGACGGCCCATGCTGCCAATACCTTGGCCCAAGGGGGGCAGGCCATTACGTCAAGATGATTCACAACGGCATCGAATACGCCATAATCCAAACAATCGCTGAAGCATACGACCTGCTAACCAGAGCCGGCCGCCTGAGCATCAAACAAGCACGGAACGTTTTCAAGGAATGGAACGAAGGCGAACTCAACTCCTTCCTAATGGAAATTACAACCCAAGTCCTCAAGAAAAATGACGCCGAAACCAGGCGCCCACTAGTCCCACTAATCCTCGACCGAGCACAACAAAAGGGAACTGGAAAATGGACTTCGCAAAACGCCTTGGACCTAGGGATCCCAACCCCCACAATTGACGCCGCAGTCACAGCAAGAAACCTTTCAGGATTAAAGGATGAACGCGTAAAGGCCGCGCAAATATCAAAGACAAGAAGACCTGCCGCTAATTCCCTCCCCGGGAACTTTTCGGAGAGGCTGGAGGGCGCCGTTCGGGCCTCGATAATCGTAGCCTACGCGCAAGGATTTCATTTGATGCGTGCTGCTTCGGAAGCCTATGGGTATGGGGTTCCGTTCGGAGAGGTCGCACGTATATGGAAGGGGGGATGCATAATTCGCGCTAAACTCCTCGACCCGATTAAAAGCGCCTTTCAGGCTAATTCAGATCTACAGAACCTGCTGTTAAACGCTGATCTGGCTGAAACCCTAATCAAGCTTGACAAGAAATGGCGCGAAACGATTAAGATCGCGAAGGTTTCTGGAATACCAACCCCCGCCCTGGATGCCTCGCTGGACTACTATGACGGGTACAGAAGCGAGAGATTACCCGCCAACCTCATTCAGGCACTACGGGACCTTTTCGGAGCACACGGCTACGAACGAGTCGATAAGCCAGGACAGTTCCACAGTGACTGGCTATCCTAGGCTCCCAGTCTAGCACAGCCTGGTACGCCCTACGCGACCTGCTCAACTGGCTCGGGGCTTATCACGGGTTGGTTCTGAAGCTGCATCTTCACTTTACGCTTCTTTCGCGACTTCATTCACCACACTTTCCGAGTCAAAGCATATGATTTTCTACGTATTAAGTTGGATTGGAGAGAAAATAAGAAAAGGAGATTGCTCCACTTTTCCACTAAGTAGAGCAGGTCTCGGCATACAGACTTATCGTTTTAGGCTCAGAAGGTAGTTGTAGGCGCTGAGTGCGGCGTTCGCCCCTTCCCCGATCGCTATGACAACTTGTTGCGCGTTTACGTCAGTTACGTCTCCCGCGGCGAAAAGGCCTGGGACGCTGGTTTGGTTGTTTTCGCTGATCATGATCCTTCCTTCCGCAGTTGTCTTCACGAGTTTAGCGAACAGTTCCTTGTTGGGAACGTATCCCAACTCGACGAAAACGCCGTTAACAGCGATTGTTTTCTCCGTCTTGTCAACCTTTGAGCGTAGCAGCAGACTCTCTACGGATGAGCTGCCACGAATTTCTTTCACCTCGTAGTCGGTGAAGAATTGCACTTTTCCTGAATTCTTTAGCCTCTTTCCGAGCTCCGTGTCCACATACTTTGTTTGGATGCCGACCACGTTGACCTTCTTGGCTATTTGTGCTAGTTCAGCTGTGGCTTGGAGAGCTGGCGGTCCGTCGCCAACGACGGCAACTTCCATGTCGATGAATAGTGGTGCGTGGCTGACGGCAGAGTAGCTAACCCCGCGACCAAGAAAGTCTTTTTCGCCGGGAACGTTGAGCCGCTTTGGCATTACACCTACCGCGATTATGGCAGATTTCCCTTTGAATGCTTTCCCGCCTTTCGTGGTTGCAACGAACTTGTCTTCTCTTCGTTCCAGTTTCGTGACTTCGTCGAGGTAGCGTGCAAAGTCTAGGTACTCAATCTGGCTCTTGAACTTGCCAACCAGCTCTTCGCCATCTATGACGAACTGCGTGTCAACGTCCGGCAAAGAGAATTTGTAGTTCGTCTTCCCGCCAAGGTCTTCGCTGATCAGCATTATCTCAATTCGTTTTCTAATCGCGTATGCCGCTGCCGTTAGGCCGGCTGGACCGCCGCCGATAATTAACAGGTCGTATTCTTTTTCCGATGTATCTTTCTTCAAATTAATTCTCCTCCGCTAATCCGGCGCCTTCCGGATGTAGCCTAGTTTCATAGAGGTCTGTGTCATGTCCCTTGACCTTTTGATGATGCTCGTTGCCTGTTCAAGCAATTGTGTTCTTGTCAGCTTCAGGCCGGCCACTCCGACTTCTTGGGCTTTGAGAGCGACTGCGACGGCTTCCCTTGGATAGACCTCCCATTCATCCATTGTTGGGGCGATGTAGTCTTCGCTTAGGCCTTTCTCACGTGCGCATTTCGCAAGTTCGTTTGCTGCGGCGATGCACATCTCATCCGTGATTGTCCTAGCCCGAACGTCAAGTGCCCCGCGGAAGATTCCTGGAAAGCCAAGGGAGTTGTTGACCTGGTTAGGAAAGTCGGACCTACCGGTTGCGATTACGCGAGCCCCAGCCTCCTTCGCCTCCCACGGCCAAATTTCAGGGATCGGATTAGCGCACGCAAAGAGAATGGCGTCCTTGGCCATCGATGCAACCCACTCCTTCTTGATTGTATCGGGCCCAGGCTTTGAGAGAGCGATGCAAACGTCTGAGCCCTTCATGGCTTCAGGTATCCCACCTGATCGTTGCTCCTTGTTCGTGGTTTGGCAAAGCCGCCACTTGTCGACGAACTCGGCCTTACGCATCGAGAGGTCCTGCCTACTCTGATTGAGAATGCCCTTCGTGTCAACGACCATCGTATTCTCTGGTTTTATGCCGTAAGCAAACATCAACCGGCTACATGCAACGTTCGACGCGCCGGCCCCGACCATCGTAACCGTCACATCGCTAGCCTTCTTCCCAACCAATTCGAGAGCATTGATCAAGCCGGCCAGAACGATAGTCGCAGTTCCCTGCTGGTCATCATGCCAAACCGGAATTTCGGCTGTGGCTCTGAGCGTGTCGAGGATGCGGAAGCATTTGGGTTGGGAGATGTCTTCGAGGTTGACACCGCCGAAGGAAGGCTGAAGCCATTTCACTGCGGTTATGATCTCGTCGGGGTCCTTCGTTCCTAGGCAGATTGGGACAGCGTCGACGCCTCCGAGGTATTTGAAGAGAATCGACTTCCCTTCCATGACTGGGAGCCCAGCCTTGGGACCAATGTCGCCTAGGCCTAGAACACGCGTCCCATCAGTAACGATCGCAATCATATTCCACTTGTTTGTATATTCATAAACGAGCTTCTCGTCCTTCTGGATGGCCCTGCAAGGGTCAGCGACGCCAGGTGTATACCAAATAGCAAAATCGTTGAAATCACGAATGCAACATTTTGGCACGATCTCCATCTTTCCGCGGTAGAATGGATGAAGCTTCATCGCGTCTTGTGCGGGCTTCTTCGCTTTCTCGAGAAGTTGTTCTTTCGTAAGAGTTTGCAGACTTCTTCAACTCCTAAGTAAGGTTCGCAAATAGAAAGGTCGTCTTTTAATTATCATGCACATGTAGCATATACTTCTACATATAGCGCCTTCCTTCACGGGAAACTCAGACGCGAATTGAATGCAGTAATTAGTTATCATCATAGACTGAACAAATGGACAACGTGGTTTGACTTAGGAGCGAGCAGTAAGTGTTCAACCATGAAACCAAGAAAAATCCGCACCGGATACTCGACAATAACCTTACCAGTACAGAACAGGTTTTCCGTAACTCGCCGAGAGATACGGCTTACGCTTTTTCGCCTACTCGGAACTCAGGCGGATTTCATGGGACCAACGGGTAGTACTGTACGGTTGTAGGATTCGTTCAGGACCTCAGCGAGTGATAGGTAGAATGCGCTGAAGCCGCAGAAGACTCCTTCGATCCCAGCGATTAGGCCAAGCTGTGGAATCGCCTGCGCCGCAGTGAGTAGAAAGAAGAGTATTGCGAGCGAAAGGAATACTGTCTGAAGAGCGCGGTTAGTTTTGAGGGTTCCAAAGAACATTCCCAGTGTGAAGAGGCCCCAGAGAAATAAGTACGCGGCCCAGGCGGCGCTGTCTGGTGAAAAGAGCGGCCGTTCAGCGCCGGACATTATTATGAAGACGAGCGTCAACCAGAAAAGCCCGTAGGAAGTGAAGGCTAGGGTTCCGAATGTGTTTCCCTTTCGGAACTCCATGGCACCCGCCACTATCTGCGCGAGACCGCCGTAGAAGATCCCCATCGCCACCACGATGCTGTTAACTCCGAAGAAGCCCATGTTGTGGAGGTTGAGCAGGATCGTTGTCATTCCAAAGCCCATCAAACCAAGCGGCGCGGGATTCGCAAGCGCCGATACTTTTGAACTCATCTCAGTTCACCACGCCTACTTACCCGTTCTCGCCATTTCGGCTTGAAGCTCGCTGTACGCACTCTTCATCTCTTCGACACTTGTTTCGTCTTCAAGCGTTGTGACGTCGCCGATGGGTCTGCCCTCGACGACTGCACGCACAACCCGTCTCATGATTTTGGCACTGCGTGTCTTCGGGAGTTTGAGGACGAAGTAGATTGCTTCCGGGACCGCGATTGGGCCGATGGTTGTTCTCACATGGTTCGCGAGTTCCTTCTTGAGTTCTGGTGTGGGGTCGAAGCCGGGTTTGAGAACTACGAAAGCGACTGGTACTTCCATTTTGATCGGATCAGCCTTCCCTATTACGGCTGATTCCGCGACAGCAGGGTGTGAGATGAGGCTGTCTTCTAGTTCGATGGTTCCAAGCCTGTGGCCTGCAACCTTCAACACCTCGTCCGCCCGTCCCAGTAGCCAGAAGTAACCGTCGTCGTCCCTTAGGGCGTAGTCGCCGGCGTTGTAGATTCCAGGGAACCGGGTGAAGTATACCTGCTTGAATTTATCGGGGTCGTTCCATAAGGTCATGAACTGGCCCGGCCAAGGCCGTTTAATGACCATGTAACCTTTCTCGCCAACCTTCACGGGTTGACCATTCTCTCCGTAAACATCAGCGTCAACTCCCGCGATGGGGAGCGAAGCGGAGCCGGCTTTTAGTGGAATTGGGGCGAGGCCCGGTTGTCCACTAATTAGTATTCCGCCCGTTTCCGTTTGCCACCAAGTATCTACGATCTGGCATTTCTCG
>Ga0187771_10004291_pt1 | contig 10037 bp, 9 predicted proteins | sample 0116_SJ02_MP15_1_FD_133139 | JGI IMG/M metagenome (GOLD analysis project Ga0187771, IMG submission 133139) | Tropical peat soil microbial communities from peatlands in Department of Meta, Colombia - 0116_SJ02_MP15_10_MG | ecosystem: Environmental > Terrestrial > Soil > Wetlands > Peat | place... | reverse complement strand
GCGCTCCTCTCTGGCGGCCTCGATAGTACACTGGCAGCCAAGGTGCTCATGGAGCAGAAAATTGAATTGGAGGCCCTCAACTTTCTGACGGTCTTCTGCACCTGCACAAACCGGGGAAAGACCTGTTTGGCCTCGCACAAGGCTGTTGATGCTCTGGGTATCCCTCTAAGGGTATTCAATGTCTCGGAGGAATACCTGAATGTGGTGAAGCATCCGAAACACGGATACGGAAGCAATATGAACCCATGCATCGATTGCCGGATCTTCATGCTGAAGAAGGCAAAGGCCTACATGGAAATGGCATCTGCTTCTTTTATTGTTACCGGTGAGGTTTTGGGACAGAGGCCCATGTCTCAGAGAAAAGATGCCATGCGCCTGATCGAGAAAGAGGCAGGGCTTGAAGGTTTCGTCCTAAGGCCGCTGTGTGCTAAGTTTCTTCCGGTCACGATTCCTGAGAAGGAGGCCTGGGTGGACCGGGAAAAACTTCTCAGCATCCAGGGGCGTTCAAGGAAGCCCCAGATCAGATTAGCAGACCATTTTGGCATTCGCGACTATCCCTGTCCTGCGGGGGGGTGTCTTCTTACGGATCCTGGGTTTGCGAGGCGGATAAGGGATCTGATCCAGCATGATCCCAATTTTTCTCTCAATGATGTTCACCTCTTGAAGATCGGCAGACATTTTCGGTTTTCTCCGAGATTTAAACTGGTGGTTGGCAGAAATGAGGAGGAGAATCAGAAGATTCAGACCTTTTCACGAAAAGGGGATATCTTGCTAAGAGTTTCTCGCTATCCAGGACCCTTATCCCTCCTCAGGGGAGATGTCGAAGAAAAGGAGTTGGAGAGGGCCGCTGCGATCGCCGTTCACTATAGCAAGGGGAAGGGATTGGACAAAGCGGAAGTGATTTATAAGAGGGCAGGAGAGGACCAACATCGGTCTCTTTTCATTTCACCTATTTCACATGGAGACATCGAAAGATTGATGATCAATGAATAGAATTTTAAAGGTCAAAGTTGAAAGGTCAAAGCTGAAGGCTCAAAGCTCAAAGGTGAAAGCTCAAAGATCAAAGGCGAAAGCTGAAGGCTCAAAGCTGAAAGCTGAAAGCTAAAAGGTCAAAGGCGGAGCTTTTGACTATCGTGAACACGATTGGAGGATATATGGCTGAGAAAAAGAGAATTTTCACGCCCGTGAGCGAAAAGGAGGTTACAAGGGCAATTGTTGATGGATTTGCCCGGCAGTTCATCGAATATGTCGAGAGTGACTGCCTGATCATTGGCGGAGGCCCCAGTGGGTTGATGGCTGGGAGGGATATCGCACTGAAAGGGGTGAAGACCCTGATTGTGGAACGGAACAATTACATCGGTGGAGGATTTTGGATCGGCGGCTACCTGATGAATAAGGTAACGGTCAGGGAGCCGGGGCAAAAGATCTTAGAGGAGTTGGGAATCCCTTATGAAAAGGCGGTGAAAGGCCTCTATGTGGCGGATGGGCCTCACGCCTGTTCAAAATTGATCGCAGCGGCCTGTGATGCCGGAGTGAAGTTTGCTAACATGACGATCTTTGACGACGTGGTGCTGAGAGAGGGAAACCGCGTCTGTGGGGCAGTGGTCAACTGGACCCCTGTCCAGGCCCTCCCTCGTGAGATCACCTGTGTCGACCCCGTTGCCTTAGAAGCCAAATTCGTTGTGGATTCCACCGGTCATGATGCGTGTGTAGTAAGAAAGCTTGAAGAGAGAGGAGTTCTAAAAACCGTTGGTTTCGGGGCGATGTGGGTGGAACAATCTGAGGATCTGGTAGTGGAACATACGGGCGAGGCCCACCCCGGTTTGATTGTGACAGGAATGGCCGTGGCAACCACCTACGGGCTGCCGAGAATGGGACCCACGTTTGGAGCGATGTTGCTCTCGGGTCGCAGAGGGGCTCAGGTCGTTCTCGAGAAGATGAAGAAGTGAACGGTTTCGTTCATCGTATTCCTGCATCCATTCGCCTGTATGAAGAAGGCGATTTGAATGGCCTGAACCTTTACAATCTGGGCGACTATCTTACGGAAAAGACCCACATCCCTTTTCGTCTCCTGGGGAATATCAACCAAGGGCTCTCCGAAGAAAGAATAGCTGCATTGGCTGAGCGATTGGCTAAGATCAAAGTGAGAGATCCCGGGAGAAGGTTCACCTTGGGAGTTCCCCTTGCCGCTGAAACGGATTATGAGAAGAGAAGGATCAGGAGCCCTTGCTGGAAGATGTTCGGGATTTTTTATGAGGGGGTTTTGTACCAAGAGATTATTTCCGACATGATTTTTGGAGGTGAACCGGATTTAAAGCATTGCTCCATCCTTTTCACCAATCAACTCTTTGGGACATGGGATCGGGATGATCAGAGATATCATGCCAGGGCAAGCCTTTACGGTTTTCCAAATGTCATATCGATTGCAGGGGTTGTCGAAGCGCCTGCAAAACCCAAAGAGTTCTACTTGAAGAAACAGATGGGTTTGCCATTGGAGCTGTTAAAGGAAGAGTATCAGGGCCGCTTTCTTGACCACGGCGATCCGAGGATGACCGAAGTCGTCAAAGGGTATGCCATGCAGGCCATCTTTTTTCATCTTATGGGAGATCCTTTCTGTGAAGATCCGGACTGTCGCCTCTTCAATAGCCACTGGCAGGAAGAGGTACTCCATTCCCAGACGGATGGCCGATATGAATTTTGCTCAAGGCATGAAAGAATCCTGGAGGAACTCAGGGAGTGATCGGAGAGGATCCCATCGATCTTTGGATAGATCGAGGGTTCCGGGCCAGGACTGAATATTCCTCATCGAATCTGCAACTCTACCGTCTGTCCTTTTGATAAATACAATATAACCCGTAATAAGATAGAAGGGGCTTTGAAATTTGAGATGGCGTGGCTTATCATTATAATTCTTCGATGTCCCCGGCTGTGAAGCCAGATCCCAAATTCGAGATCAAAAGGCATTCGCTCCAGATGAACTGTTACGTACAGGAGAAAGATGGGGCGTGAAAATGTGGGGGATCAGGTTGACAGCCCCGGGTTCCATGCTCCACTTCCGCTATCGATTGACGGTGGAATAGATGGGAGGAAGGTTTGAGAGCCGGGATAGTCCAAAGACGGGTTTGTCCTCTTTCCCTATTTTGTCTCATCTTTTTTGCATGGGGCTCGAATGCCAGTGCAGGCAACTTGTCACCGGATCTAAAACAAGCCCTTCGATCTCTCGGCCCGGATGAAGAAGTAGCTGTCGTTGTGGCTTTTCGTGACAAGGCAGACATCCACCTCTTCAAGGATCCTGACAAGAAGCTTCGGCGATGGCAGATCATTCATTCTCTGAAGGCGAAGGCTGAGCTGACTCAGAGGCCACTGGAGACCTTTTTGAAAGAAAGGGGGGCGAAAAGGATCATCCCTCTGTGGATTAAAAATGGAATGGCGGTTACTGCTCGTTCGCGGGTGGTTCTTGAACTGGCGGATCATCGTGCGGTTGAAAGTATAAGCCTGGATGAGACCGTCCGTGTCCCGTCGGTAAGCTATGGAGTTTCTGCAAAAGCCGAGTGGAATGTGAAGGCCATCCATGCCACAAGGCTTTGGGCCTTAGGCTATACCGGGCAAGGAATCGTGGTGGCCAGCATGGACAGCGGTGTTGATTTGGACCATCCAGACTTGAAGACCCGGTGGCGCGGCGGAACGAACAGCTGGTACGACCCCAATGGAGAACATGACACACCTTTCGATGCCAATGGCCATGGGACGAATGTTATGGGTATCATTGTCGGAGGAAATGCCAGCGGGACGGCCATCGGTCTGGCCCCCGATGCGAAATGGATCGCAGTGAAGATATTTAATGATGGGGGAGTGGCTTCTCTGAGTGTCATACATCAAGGGTTCCAGTGGCTTCTCGATCCGGATGGAAACCCGGGTACGGATGATGCACCCGATGTCGTCAATGTCTCCTGGGCGTTAGAAGGCGTGAACAGATGCTCTTTAGAGTTCCAATCAGATATTGAGGCCTTGGAGTCTGCTGGGATCGCCATCGTCTTTAGCGCGGGGAATGATGGGCCCTTGTCATCAACCAGTGCAAGCCCTGCCAACAGTCCGGGAGCCTTTGGCGTCGGGGCTGTCTCGCGTTCGAAGCACATCGCCTCTTTCAGCAGCCGCGGTCCCTCGGCCTGCGACGGAGGAATCTATCCTGCAGTCGTTGCCCCTGGAGTCAATGTGAAGACTTCGGACCTTACCGAAGGAGGTGTTTTTACCGATTCTTATGTTCTTGTCATGGGCACATCCTTTGCCGCACCGCATGTCGCAGGGGCCATGGCCCTGCTGTTAAATGCCTTCCCCAGTCTAACCGTGCCGGCATTGGAATTTGTCTTAAAAGAATCCGCCTTGGATCTGGGAGCACGCGGAGCCGACAATACCTATGGATATGGATTCGTTAACGTTATGAATGCCTACAATGATCTTCTCCATCCAGAACCGAAGATCGCTGCTTCAGCTTCTGCTTATCAATTTGGACCCACCGAAATAGGAGCCACGTCCTCGCAAACCCTGACGATCTTCAACTTGGGGATGGCAGATCTTAGCATAGAGAGTATCGTGCTGAGTGGTTCAACTCCCTCTGAATTTAATTTAGAATCTGACAGCTGTTCCCAGCGAAACTTAACGCCTCTGTCAAGCTGCACCCTTGACATCGGATTCTCACCGATCCGGCCGGGGGCGAGGAGTAAGAAACTTAAGGTTTCGTCCAATGACCCTTCTAAGCCTACATTGAATCTATCTTTGAAGGGGATCGGCATAAAACCCGATCCCTTTAGTTTCTTCCGCAGTTCCAGTGAGAAATTTTTTTGAATCCCACTCCCGATTTTCCAAAATCTCAAATCGGCATTCTGGAAAGCATCAGATGAAGTTCCCCGGCCGGATGGGCAGAGTGTCATTTGCATTCAGAGCTACCTTGTGCTATCTTTAGCATCACCTACGGACCTCATTTTGAAGCCATTTTAGATCATGACCTGAGTTTGGCAGCAAAGCGGTGGACCATCGCTTTGTCGACGTCTCAAGGGATGGATAAAAAGGTTGAACCGATGGCGACCGTCCACGAAGACAGAAAGGTCGAACAACTTATCCTGCTGATCAGTATGTCAGCCCTTATCAATTCAACTTTCGATATCCAGGAAATTATTAAGTATGCCATAGAAGGGTCCACGAGGCTTCTCGATGCCGAGGCAGGCAGCCTCCTCTTTTTAGAAAAGGATTCCGGAGAACTATTCTTCGCGGAGGCAGTGGGCGAAAAAGGTGAAAAAGTGAAGGGGGTCAAGTTGAAAACGGGGCAGGGCGTGGCCGGTTGGGTGGCTGAAAAAGGGACTCCTGTGATCGTTCATAATGCTTCCTCAGACCCAAGATTTTTTGATGGGGTTGATAAAATAAGTAATTTCGTCACAAGAAACATCGTCTGTGTCCCTGTGCGGACAAAAGACAGGATACTAGGCTCCTTAGAGGTCATCAACAAAAATAATGGCAACTTCGATTTAGATGACATGTTGATCCTCACCGCCCTTGGGAATCAGGTGGCCGTCGCCATAGAGACTGCTCGCCTGTATGAAGAATCGATTGCAGATGGCCTAACGGGATTGTATCAACGAAAATTCTTTGAATTAAGGTTGGAGGAAGAATTAAAGAGATCCAAAAGGTATAAGCATCCCTTAAACTTAGTGATGATCGACATCGATTACTTCAAGAAAGTGAATGATGAACATGGGCATCTGATCGGAGACGAAGTATTGAAGCAAGTTGCAGTGGTCTTGAAGAAAAACACCCGATTGGAAGATATCGTCGCCCGATACGGGGGGGAGGAATTTGTCATCATCATGCCTCATACCCTTGTGGAGAATATGGAAAAGACCGGAGAGAGGTTGAGGGCCGAAATAGAAGGCATGGAGATCTCCGGAGTTCGAATTACGATCAGTGTTGGGATAGGGCATTTTGATGGCAAAGATATGGACTTCGATCACAGGGATCTCATCCGCCGTGCAGATGGTGCACTATATCTTGCAAAAAAGAGAGGGAGAAATCGGGTCGAGATGATCGTGTGATCCGAGGCGTGCTTGCTAAGGGGGTGATTCAAGATTTGGCTATAATGAAGGATGTTCTATCGGGCATCGACAGAGAACTTTGCTGTTGTTGTCTTCCCATCACGGGTCATGATCACCGATATGATCCATGGGCCTGACATGATGAAATTCATTGTCGCCCTGTATTTATCCCCTGTTAGCTTGGCCTCTCTCCTGTAATTCATTGGCACCATTCTTGGCATGGGAGGCATGTAGTAGTTGATCAGCACCCGTGCATCGATGACATAATTACCCTTACCGTCTTTAATCTGTATGTCTTGTTAGTTAAAATCTAAAAACCGGCGAAATAAAATACGGCATTAGATCAATCTCCAGGAAGATGGAACGGAAAGGAGGCATTATGAAAAGAGCATCTATCTTTATAATGAGTCTGGCTTTCTGTCTCGCTCTTACAGGGATGGTGTTGGCACAGGAAGACGTTCAAAAACACCCGTCGTGCAAATACTGCGGCATGAGCAGAGAACACTTTGTTCACAGCCGGGTCTATATTGAATACGACGATGGGTCAACCGTAGCAACTTGCAGCATCCATTGTGCTGCTTTGGATCTTGCGTTAAATTTCGACAGAACCCCTAAGAGCATTCAAGTTGGGGACTACAACTCAAGGGGACTCATCGATGCTGAAAAGGCTTCCTGGGTCATTGGTGGAGGGAAGATGGGAGTGATGACGAAAAGGGCGAAATGGGCCTTCGAAAAAAGAGAAGATGCAGATGCGTTCATTAAAGAAAACGGCGGCACGGTCATCACTTTCGATGAAGCGATGAAAGCGGCATATGAAGATATGTATGCAGATACCAAGATGATACGGGAAAAGAGAAAGATGATGAAACAAAAGACAATGGAACATAAACATCAGTGATCAAAGCGCCAGTGTTAGTGGTTCGCGAAAGCAAAAAGTCGTCGCTCTGCGTGAGGCCCATGACGCGTCAAAGGGTCTTGTTTCCAATTTTGTACGGACGCCCCACCTACAATAATTGACGTGCCGGTTATGGGGAGCAAATATGAGAAGCAGAAGAAGTTGCGAGGGATTACCTAGACTATTATTCCCGCTGACACTGACACTTATCACTGTCCTCATCCTGACAGTGGCGCTGATCACCGACACGGAGAGCGGTGAAAGAAAACCAGTCAAGCCATCTCCAAAGGATAAGTGCCCAGTGTGCGGGATGTTTGTGGCAAAGTATCGTGATTTTCTCGCTGAGATCGTTTTTAAGGATGGTTCTTATGCGGTTTTTGATGGGACGAAAGATATGTTAAAATATTATTTCAATATAGGAAGGTACAACCCATCGAAGAAGCGGTCGGAGATCGATTCCATCTATGTGACCGATTATTATAACTTGACCTTCATGGACGCGTATCATGCGTATTACGTGCTTGGTAGCGACATTTACGGACCCATGGGGAAAGAGCTCATCCCCCTTCAAAAAGAGGGAGATGCAAAGGAATTCATGAAAGACCACAAGGGGAAATCCCTTTTGAGGTTTGGGGATATCACCCAACAGATGGTCAAAGGCCTGGATTAACCCCCTTGAGAAAATCGACCCTGTTTCTGTTCTATCTTGCTATCAATATCATCTTCCTCTTTCTCATGTTTGCCCACGCCTCGTTCAGAAAAGAGGCTGAAATGGGATTCCTACGGGAGAGGGGCGAGATGGTCCAAAGGCTGGGCCTAACCGATCTCTGCCTTTTTACAGAGGCAAGCTATACGAGACACTTGACCCAGGCGGACCTGCACACCCCGTTTCAAGATTATCCGATGTCATTAGAGCATTTCCCATCCGGTTCACTGGTGATGCCTCCTGCAACCTTAAGGGAGATGAATGGAAAGCTGGATTGAGCGGCAGAAAAACATTATCGAATTTACGCTCTCTTCTCTTCTAAGAAGAAAGGGAAAAAACGCGGCACTGGTATTTGTCTATACCCTCGTCGTCTTCATGCTCGCCTCCGTGGTCTTCTTCGTCTATTCGATCAAGCAGGAGGCGTCGATCATTCTGAAGGGGGCGCCTGAAGTGGTCGTCCAGAAGATGGTAGCGGGGAGACATGAACTGATTCCTCTTGGCTATATGGACAGGATTAAAGAGATCAAGGGAGTGAGCTCGGTAAAAAGCCGGCTTTGGGGATACTATTACGACCCGGCGACCGGTGCAAATTATACGCTGATCGTCCCTGAAAATTCTCAACTGGGTGAAGGAAAGATTGCCATCGGAGAAGGCATCTCAAGAAGCCGCCTTGCCTTTGAAGGAGACACGATTGAATTTAGGGCCTACGATGGGAAGATTCTATACCTTGAAGTGAAGGATCGGATCTCGCCCGAATCGGAATTGATCTCATCGGACCTGGTGCTCATTTCAGAAGGTGACTTCAGAAGGCTTTTCGGAACGCCCAACGATTATGCCACCGACCTGACCCTTAAAGTCAGAAACCAAAGAGAACTTTCTACCATCGCCCTGAAAATTGCAGAACTTCTTCCGGATACGAGGCTCATCCTGAGAGATGAGATTTTGAGAACCTATGATGCCGTTTTCAATTGGCGCGGAGGCGTGCTGATCGTGATCCTTTCGGGCGGGCTGCTTGCCTTTATCATCTTTGCGTGGGAGAAGGCGTCAGGTTTGAGCCTTGATGAAAGGAAGGAGATCGGCATTCTCAAGGCGATCGGGTGGGAGACTTCGGATGTGATCCTGATGAAGTTTTGGGAGGGAATGGTCATCTCCCTTTCGTCTTTTCTTTCAGGGATCCTATTGGCTTACATTCATGTCTTCTTTGCCTCGTCCGCCCTTTTTGAGCCGGTGCTGAAGGGGTGGGCGATCCTTTACCCTAAGTTTAGGATCGTTCCTTTCATCGATGGTTTCCAGGTGGCGGCCCTGTTTTTCCTCACCGTTGTTCCCTACACGGTGGCAACGATTATCCCCTCCTGGAGGGCTGCTACGGTGGATCCGGATTCGGTGATGAGATCATAGATGTACTGATCACGGGACTGAAGATGATTGAGCTGATGGACATCAGAAAAGTCTTCAATGTGGGGAAACCGAATGAGTTTGTTGCGGTGGACGGAGTCAGTCTGACGATCGAATCCAACAAAGTCACTGTTTTCAGAGGACCGAGCGGTTCAGGGAAGACGACACTTTTGAGCCTGATCGGTTGCATGGCAAGACCTACCTCGGGAAGGATCAGACTTTCAGATAGAGAGATCACGAGTCTTCCGGAACGATTTCTTACAGAGATCAGACGGAAAACGTTTGGATTTATCTTTCAACAATTCAATCTCATCAAGGGTGTCACTGCCTTGGAGAATGCGATGCTCCCTGCCTATCCTTTAGGGGAGAAATACGCCTCTCTGCGGAAGAGGGCGATGGCGCTCTTCGATCTTTTCAACATTTCCTCAAAGGCACAGTCGAAAGTGGAGTGGCTTTCCGGAGGCGAGGCCCAGAGGGTGACGATTGCGAGGGCATTGATCAACAACCCTTCGGTCGTCATCGCGGATGAACCGACGGCCCATCTTGACACCAAGCTCTCCCAGGAGTTCATGGAGATCGTGAGCAAACTGAAAGATGAAAAGAGGACCCTTCTGATCGCAAGCCACGACCCGATCGTTTACGAATCCCCTGTCGTGAACCGGGTCATCAACTTTCGGGATGGGAAGACCGAGGGACCGATCTGATGATATTTCATCCCGCGATCATTGCACTCTATCTGGCTTCGGTCCTGATCAGTTTTATGATTTTATATTCCGCTTTTTACGGAGTCCAGATTCTACGGAGGTGGGATCTTAGAAGCGGAAGCGAGCTACAACTGGTTCTCGAAAGGAAGACCTACCTCATCTCCACCCTCCTCACTTATCTCTTTGCCTTTGAACTCCTCTCGCTTTTTCTTTATATCTTCGCCGCCGACCGTTTACACACGTTTTTCGTGGGC
>Ga0187771_10004290_pt1 | contig 10037 bp, 6 predicted proteins | sample 0116_SJ02_MP15_1_FD_133139 | JGI IMG/M metagenome (GOLD analysis project Ga0187771, IMG submission 133139) | Tropical peat soil microbial communities from peatlands in Department of Meta, Colombia - 0116_SJ02_MP15_10_MG | ecosystem: Environmental > Terrestrial > Soil > Wetlands > Peat | place... | reverse complement strand
TTTTCGAAATCGCCTTGGAACTCTGCGTGTCCTGATCCAACGCACATTAGCCTAAAAAGCGCAAGGGAGTGGAAAGGAATTTTGGAGGATTGTGGTTTCTCTTGCGTTTCAGTTAATGTTGTTCACTTTATTCCAGTAGTTTGGAGAGTAACGGGTAAATTAAGCCTAATTAGAGCCACAGAAGCAACAGGCACTTTTATACTTATGAAAGCTAGTAAACCCTAAACTCCTGAGGAACTTCGATGTTAGAAAGTCTAAAAGTGTTGCCAAAAAAGCACTGGGTAATTGTTGGCGTCTTATTGGCCGTCGCGTTTTCTTTTGCCATAAGCCTTGGTTACTTGTCTGAGAACGGCTTAAAATTCTTTGTTGCTGGCAAAGTGAATACAGATTTGTTCGGAGGGCTTGCATTTATTAACGAACAGAGTGCTTCTTTGTCTTATTGGTCAAGATTTTCCTCTTCACCGTTCTTTGTTGGCGATAGCGATTTTTTTGTGTCAGTGCAGGCTTTGATTTACTTAGTTACTAACAATATCATTCTATCTTACAAACTCTTCGAAGTTCTTCTATTTGCGGTCAGCTTCTTTTCCATGTATGCGCTTGCCTATTCATTAAGCGACAAATACAAAGAACTATGCGGTGTAGCAGCTGGTGTGTTCTACGCGCTAACTCCTTATTTTCTTCTTGAGGTTGTGAGTCACATTTTCCTGATGTGGGCGTATGCATTACTCCCCTTGGCTTGCCTTTCCATTTACAAAGCCTTAAACAGTGAGAACCAAAAAGTCTGGACATGGATATGTTTGGCTGGTATTACAGTTGCATTATCCGCGTCTTATCCGATGATCGAATACATATACACAAATGGTATATTCTTGCTTCTGTTCTCTCTCCTTTTCTGTTTTAAAGGCGTCAGCAGAACTCAACTTAAACTACTTGCGCGCAAGATACTTCGTGTCGTAATTATGTTTTCAATAGCCTTCCTGCTTTCCGTTTACTTTGTATTTCCAATGTTTCTCCTTACAAGTCCAATCTCGCAAACCTTTGCATTCTCTAGAACAAGCGCGTATCCTATTTACTCGAATACATATATTGAATCATCTTTTCTGCTGGACAAGGGTTTTTCTGCAGACATTGGGCTTAACTATTTCAATGTTTTTGGAGCGTTAATAGTGCCATTTGTGTTGCCTATTATTTTGAGTTCGCTTTTAATACTTGCTAATAGAAAATACGTTTACATGGTTTTCTATCTATTAGGGCTTTTGGGTGTCTTTTTTTCGATGGGGTCTAATGCTCCGTCTTTTCTGAGATTCTTTGAATACGCTAGGGCTTTACCTTTGTTCAGTTCCGATAGAACCCCCTGTCGTTTTACTGTACAAGTTGCTTCGTCATTTTCACTCTTGGGCGGGATCGCTATCGGTGTGGTCTTGGATAATTTACGTAAACTTGGTCCTCGTTTAGGCAAAATACCTAAACATAATTATGGACCCAAAGTTCTTGGTCTACTACTTTTCTCAGCGGTGATTATTCCATATCTATTTTCTGGAATAATTATTGCGTACTCGGTTGCTGGACCGTTTCAAACACAGCCAATGTCGGATACTACCCTTAAAGTAGTTGCATGGCTTAATCAATATGACCCGAATCAAGATTATAGAATAATAGACCTAACACAAACCGGTTTGATTGCGGGATATCACAGATCTCTTGAAATTGGGACAGATTTGGTGGCGAGATATTATCGTTCTCCTTCCTTCGCTACCTTGATAGGGATGTTAAATGTGAAATATATTATCACGGATCCAGACTTGGGGCAGCCATCCTTTTACTGGTTTAACGACATAAATAAAGTGCTTTCAAGTTCGCCAAATTTTGATAGAGTTCAGATAGGTAATGAAACAATATACATAAACAAACTTGCTGAACCAGAGATATATGCAAGCCACGGTGCTCTCGCCGTAGGCGGTGTTAGCGCCTTATCAACGTTTTATGCGGCGATTGATGGCGCACAATTAGCTAGCACTAATCCCGTTGTGGACGATAACCTGACATTTAACAGTGGTTGGACTGCCGCCAAAGTTGTCAATACGACATCATACGGTTTTGAAACTCACAATGGTACTGCTGATTTGTGGATAAACACTACACAAGTGTGGCCAGCCTATGTTGAATACATCTACGATAATTTGAACATAAATCCGAACAGCACACGTTACCTCGTTATACGCCTAAAGAATGATGACAATCCAGCGTCAGGGGCATCGGTAGATCTTCTTGATGATTTAAACAATAGATTAGTCGTCGTAAACAATGTGCATTTCTGTAATTGGACCATATTAACTATCGATCTCTCAGCCTACACACAAAGACCAATAAAAAGTATACTTATTTATACCGTGGAAACCTCCAACGTAACCGATGTCCAACTGCATACCTACATTGATTCCGTCGCATTTCTTAACGAATCCTCTCAGTCCAGCATATTCAACGAGGATTGGGCTCTGTTCAATACCGATATTCTAACAGAAGAAAATACGTCAAGTCAGATTAGTAATTTTAATGCTATAGTATTCCAAGATTCAGATCTGATGGACCTAGTTTTTCAACAATTAGATCCAACCTATAAACTGGAGGCTTGGAAGTACATGAACGGAAATTGGAGCATCGTTGAGGACCAGCATGGCGATTGGATACCTTCCGCGGAATCTTATCAAAGCTCGATTGCTGGTCAACTAGTTCTTTCTGAAAGAGCCATATACACAGACAAAAACACAACCTTGGTTGTCCCATTTAGCGTAAATAATACAGGTTCTTATGATGTTTGGGTTCGAGCAGCAAACACTGTTCCAATCGACTGGAACAAATGGGAGAGTCCTCTGCCGCCAACCACCAACGTTATCTCAACAAGTATAGATGGATCAACTGTTGGCGAAGCGGATTTTGGAAAAGTGGGCGGCTTCAAATGGATACAAATAAATGATGCGCCTCTTTCACTATCACAAGGTTCTCATTTGCTAACTCTGCTCACAAGTGGGAACCCAATATATCTTGACATGATTGCAGTTACTCCTGCTGGACTAGTTGATTCAGCAGTGAAAAAAGAAATGGCAGACATAGACAATTTGCAACAAATGTACCTGCTTGAATTTTCAGATTACTTCACGGGAGAAAGTGCTGTTCGACAAGCCAACGTAACGTCATACACATCTGATGCTTGGTCAGGCTACCTGACACTCGAACCAAATGCAACAATCACGCAAAGTTTGTTCATAGCGAAAGATGACAATTACGTCCTAGACTTGCGGCTTTTGCAAAGACTTGACGGCGGCATCTTGACTCTTAAAATAGATGGTCAGTCCGTCGTAAACGCCTTTGAGCTTGGCAACAACACATGGACTTGGATAAGCTCAGGCTCAATATCTCTGAGTGCTGGAGAACACGAAATAGAAGTCACTAGTGAAAAAGGATACAACTCAATCGACCTTATGTCATTAATTGAACAGCCATTAATGTCTAATCTCGCAGTTGAACCTGGGCAGGTACAATACAATCAGGTTCAACTCGACTCATGGCGTGGGAATTTGAATTTTAGCAAACCCGCATTTGTTGTCTTCGAAGAGTCCTACTATCCTGAGTGGGTATTTCAGCAACAAACTGGAACCGGTCTCACTTCGATAGGATCGCTCGAAGCGTTTTACTTCCTCAACGCTTATCACATAGACTCCACCGGAGTTGTCCAGTTTACACTATATCATATGCTTTCTCAAGTTCGTAGTATTTCTTTTGCTCTTTCAATCGCGACGTTTGTAATTTGCATTATCGTCATCGTTGTTGAAAACGTACTATGGAAACGTATATCCCGTAAGCTAAGGGCCACATTGGGTTTAACGTCAAATCAGCTTAAAATACGTGAGTAAATTTTGACTACATACACTATTAGAAAATTACGCATTACCGACATTTATGCGCTTAATAAGATGTACGATTCATTATTTGAAGAAAGCAAACGCCTTTTTCATCCGGGTTTTCTTGGATTCGAATCCATTAATTTGAACTGGCTTCTCGCCCAACTTGCCTTGGCAGCTTCTAGTTTTGCTATTTCAAGAAAACCGCTAATACGTATTCATCCCCTCACTACTTTTCTGGCGATAGTATCTACTGACAAATCTGGTAAAATTATTGGGTTTGCGTTTGTAAAACGCAAAAACCGTAGCGTAGCAGAGAGTCTTCTTGGAGAGTTAGGTATATGCGTAAGGGATGACTATCAGGGAAAAGGTGTTGGATGTGAGTTAATGGCGCGCTTATTGGAGTTGGTAAAAAACGAATATTTTCAAAGCATTTACTTAAGAGTTCTAACTAGAAACCTTAGAGCTGTGCACATTTATGAAAAATATGGGTTTAGAAAGACTCGAATAATGCCGTATGGGGATGTTTGGCGTGGAAAGCGATTCGATTCTGTTGAAATGTGGCTAGACCTTTATTAGCTTTTAAACAGAGCCTAAACAGCAAAGCTTTTTTAAATTTAAAAACAGAAAGAGTTGCGATTAATAATGAAGAAAGCTCTGATCACTGGCATTACCGGTCAAGATGGCGCTTACTTATCTAAACTATTATTGGAGAAGAATTATGAAGTATATGGAACCTTCAGGAGGCTTTCAACCCCAAACTTCTGGAGACTACAATACCTCGGCATATTCGAAAAGTTGAATCTAATATCATTAGACCTCTCAGATATGGGCTCTATAATAGAGGCCATCAAAATCTCCGAACCAAACGAAATCTACAATTTGGCTGCTCAAAGCTTCGTGGGAGCGTCCTTCGAGCAACCCATAATCACAGGAGATGTCAATGCCCTCGCAGTAACTAGGTTTCTAGAGGCAGTCAGGCAACTAGAATCAGGTGTCAAGTTTTATCAGGCTTCAACTAGCGAAATGTTTGGATCAATAGGCAACCACGGAAGACCTTTGACTGAAAACGACTCCTTTAATCCCTTGAGTCCCTACTCTGCAGCCAAACTGTATGGTCATTGGTCAACAAAAATCTACCGGGAAGCATATCAACTCTTCGCATGCAACGGCATCCTCTTCAACCACGAATCACCCATCCGGGGCATAGAATTTGTGACGAGAAAAATCTCCAACACTGTCGCTAAAATCGCTTTGGGGCTTGAAAAAGAGCTTAAGCTCGGAAACCTCGACGCCAAGAGAGATTGGGGTTACGCCCCTGAATATGTCGAGGCCATTTGGCGTATAATGCAACAAGAAGAACCTGATGACTTCGTAATAGCTACGGGCGAAGCTCACTCGGTAAAGGATTTTGCTCAAATAGCGTTCGAAACAGCGGGTTTCGATTGGCAAGAGTATGTGAAAATAGATAAGAGGTTTTTAAGACCCTTAGACGTGGAGTGTTTAGCAGGAGACTTTTCCAAAGCCAAATCAAAGATAAACTGGATTCCGAAAATAGGATTCCGCGAGCTCGCAAGAATAATGGTTAAAGAGGATCTTGACCGATGGCAGAAGTGGCTCAACGGCGAAAGATTTCCATGGGATGCGCCGAACTATCCAAGTGAGGCAAAGATTCTTACAAGAGCGCTAAGGATGTAACTCTATGGTGTGCAGAATTCCCATAGCTGAACCAGAAATAGGCGAAGAAGAGCTAAAAAACGTGACGGAAGCGGTAAAAAGTGGCTGGGTAAGCTCAAAAGGACCATTCATAGGTGAATTTGAAAAAAGTTTTTCCAGGTACATAGGGGCCAAACATGGCGTAGCCACATCAAACGGAACAACCGCACTTCATCTAGCACTTGAGGCGTTGGGAATAAAAACGGGTGATGAAGTGATAATTCCGACTCTCACATTCATAGCCAGCGCCAACGTAGTGAAGTATACCGACGCTCGTCCAGTTTTTGTAGATTCGCATTCTGACTACTGGTGCATTGATCCTGAAAAGATGAAGGAAAAAATAACTAATAGAACCAAAGCCATAATGCCTGTTCACTTATATGGACACCCGTGTGATATGGATCCAATATTAAGAATTGCCAAAAAACACAATATATTCATCGTGGAAGACTGCGCCGAAGCTCACGGTGCTATATATAAGGGCAAGAAGGTTGGTTCATTCGGGATTATTAGTTGTTTTTCTTTCTACGGCAACAAAATAATTACTACCGGCGAGGGTGGAATGTGCCTAACTAACAATGAAGAATTAGCTGAAAAAATAAGAGTATTGAGGGATCATGGTATGTCTCCTCAAAAAAGATACTGGTATGACGTCGTTGGATTTAATTACAGGATGACTAATCTCCAAGCGGCAATTGGCGTTGCGCAACTTGCAAAATTGGATAAATTCGTAGAAAAAAAGAGACGAATCGCCAGAATTTACGGCGAATCGTTGAAAGACGTTGAAGGGTTAGAATTACACCCTGAAATGGCTTGGGCTAGAAACGTTTACTGGATGTATTCCATCTTAGTCAAGCGCGCTAGTGGTATAACTCGTGAATATCTTGCTAAGAAGCTAAATGAATCTGGTATTGATAGTAGACCTTTCTTTTATCCAGTTCATACATTGCCTCCGTACAAAGAAAACGCAGCTTATCCAATAGCGGAAAAGCTTTCCCAGGAGGGACTGAACTTACCTAGTAGTGTAAAACTGTCAGACGAGAATTTAGCTACGATTGCTAATGTGTTAGCTTCTTGCCTTCAGAAACAATAGATTCTCAATCTGAAGGACTGACTGTATATGAAAGCCGCAAGTGTTTTCAATCGGTTTTATGTTTTTCTCGCTGCTGCAATTGCATACATAACTCTTTCAGTCTCTTTTCTATTTGGGGTAATTTCTAGCAAGGGCAATGTGGCACAGCAAGACTGGGTCGTTCCTCTAACAGCCAGTGCTGCGGTAAATGATTTTCATTCAGCTCAATTTGTTTGGCAATACAATGGCTTCGGGGGGCTCTTACTGGTCGTTGGGGCTTCCCGTACTTTGAACTTCTAAACGCCGCTTTAGCTCCACTGGGTCTTGTCGGAGGAGTTGAAGTAAAGATTTTATCAGTTTCTCTTGTGGCTCTAGCGGGAATAACCGCCTTCATTCTCGCCAAATCATTCGGTCTAGGTTTCCTTTCTTCGTTCTTATCAGGGCTATTTTTTTTATGATTACGGCAGTCGTATTACGGCAGTCGTATTACGGCAGTCGTATTCAATTGGCTTATGTTTGGTTGGACATACTTTCTAATTGGTTATGTCTTTTTTCCTCTAATGATTCTATCTATAAAGAAGTACTTAGAAACTAATGATCTACGCTATATACTAATTAACGGCATTATAGTCTCAGTCGCTTTGGAGCAACCAATCTTTATTCTAATTTACCTTTACTGGAATTCTTATTTGTGATATTTGAATCCAACGGTAATCTGAAAATAATTCTGAAGGGGCTAATCATTACAGTCGTTTCTTTATTAATTTGGTTCCTGACAGCTCTACGATTTTTTGTATCCTATGGCGGTATGGCAATATCCTCAATCTATAATGGTGATATATGGGGTGCAATTAAAGCGGCATCAGCAAATTTATCCACTCTATTGAATCCGATTAGGTTATGGGGAAGCACATGGAATTGTCAATTTGAGACGTACTTTCCTAAAGAGCTAACTCTACTTTCATTCTTGCCAATTCTTGTGGCTGTAATAGCAATAGTATTGAGACCACGTGACAAGCGAGTTCTTTTCTCTTTATCAGCTTATCTCTTCGTTTCAGTCCCTTATTTGGTATACCAGAATTTGGATTTTCTTGTACACAATATACCGTTCGGATCAATATTTCAGATTCCATGTGTCTTCTTGGTTCCAGCGTGTCTTGGCTTAGCCTTGCTAATACGTTATACAAATCAAACAATTTCTGGCATGTCCACAAAATTTGCTAAAGCTACGCCTCATAGTTTAGTCCGCGTTGCATCCTTTGTCGTAATTTTGATTTTAATAATTGCAGCTAGTATTCCGTGGTGGACGGGGCAAGCTTCAGGTAATCCCATTCTTGGCCCTCCTACAAAACTAAACCTCTACCAAACTCCTTCTGGCTACGTGGAATGGAGCAGTGCAGTCAAACCAGATAACGAATATCTCGTGTTGTATATACCTCTAGCTGAGAATGTTGAAATAATGAACACAAGCTATTTCTCATTGCCCTATGAAGGAGTCAGCGGTGCGATATTTACAGAGGTCAACAATTTACCTTATGTTTCCGCTGCCAACACTACCTCAATTATTAATGAGTTATTTAATGGGACTTCTGATGTAGGAAAAAGTTGGGGATCCTACAGTATAAAGTATATTGTAGTCTACAGGGATGTTATAAGCGACTACAATATGACTGATCTAATGAGTCGTCTCTCCAAACAAAGTGGCATAGTAGAAGCTGCAAACCTTCCAGGCGTAATTGTTTATCAAAATGAGTACGCAAAGCCTATCATTTATGCAAATAGTTCAAATGCTACAACGCAAATCACTTATCAAGACCCAACCTCGTACAAAGTTAAAGCGAGTTCGACTTCGCCGTATATTCTTGTATTGAACCAAGTTTACTCTGGCGGTTGGGTCGCCTCAGTTAACGGCACTAGATTGCCGACCACCACACACACTAAAGATGGTAACGGTTTCAACAGTTGGTACATAAATTATACTGGAACCATGACCGTTGACATATATTATGAGCCACAAACAGCCTACCTCATAAGTACAATAGTTTCTATCAGCGTGTTAATTATGATTGTGCTCTACATTGTTCTCGTAACAATAAGGAATATGTTTAGGCAAGCGCACAAATAGTAGCGCACGCGAAAGCATGCTCAGAATTTCACAATAACCAGTACAGCTTCAAAACTTCTTACAATAATTAAGGAATTCATGGATTGATGTATGTCGCGTTGAGAGATCCATTCCAAATCATACTGCGGTTTCGGGAGCGAAAGTGGGATTTTCTAGCTGTTTTCTTCCTGTTCGTTTGCTTCCTGATGATTTACAGGGATGTAGTATCTGCACCTTACGTGATCACTGGGGTGGATTTTCAGGTTCCAGCACGAACTCCGTATGTTCCATGGAACAGTTTCTTCACTTCGTGGTCCGAATTTGGCAATGGGTTTCCATGGGGAACCAACTGGAATTCTTACGGGGAGTTGCTTAACGGTCTTCTCCTAGTTGTTTCCGACGGAAATCAGGTCTTGGCTCAAAAGTTCATGTTGTCAGGCGTATTCTTTGCAAGCGTCTTCATGTACGCTTTCATCGCGAAACACGTCACGAGAAACCGAATCGTGGCGCTCACGGTTGCTATTATCTATGCGTATGGTCCTTCCACTGTAAATTACGGCACTGGAGTTGTGTGGGAATATGCTTTCTTTCCATTAGTGGTCTACTTTCTGTTTAACCTGTTAGGGTCCAACCCAAGGTTTCGAGACGTTGCACTCTTCGTGATCTCACTTGATTTGATGACAGGATATGGCATACATCTCATGGTCTTTCTTCCCTTGGTGACAATCGTCTTTTTCTTACTCAACCTAGATGGAAGTCACGACAAAACCAGTTATTGCATAAGATCAATGAAATTCTTGTCAGGAAGTCTCGTCCTGTTCCTTCTATCTGCGCCTTCTTTCACTTTGACGCTATTATCCCTAATTCCGTTACCGATAACCATACCTGGGAAGGCTTTAGCTGGGAGTGCGATATCAGTTGTGACCATAAACCAGTTCTACACCAACTTCAGTCCAGTTCCGTTGGTAAATTGGTTTCTCCCTTTGGGGCTATATTCTGGGCTCATTCGACCGCTCGTTGCTGCGACCGGATTTATGTTTCCGATTCTGGCCGTCTTGGCGCTTGTTCAACGGGGACATTCCAAGAAACTGGCCCTTGGCTTTTCAACGGTACTCGTTTTGGTGCTAACTCTAGTCGTTCTGATTCAATGGAAAACGAGTTTATTCACGTGGCTGTACTACAGTTTCCCTCCCATACGAGTGTTACGCGAGGGAGAGGGTGTGGAATACATCATCAGCTTTTTAGT
>Ga0187771_10004289_pt1 | contig 10037 bp, 9 predicted proteins | sample 0116_SJ02_MP15_1_FD_133139 | JGI IMG/M metagenome (GOLD analysis project Ga0187771, IMG submission 133139) | Tropical peat soil microbial communities from peatlands in Department of Meta, Colombia - 0116_SJ02_MP15_10_MG | ecosystem: Environmental > Terrestrial > Soil > Wetlands > Peat | place... | reverse complement strand
TTGCCGAAGCTCCACGTAATGTGCGCGTGCGCGTCAATCCAACCTGGCAACACCGTCAGGCCGCTCAGGTCGTAGTCACCCGGACCATTCCCCGGGCCTATTGAGACAATCTTTGCACCCTCTACCGCAATGCGAACGTCGTGCAGGACGCGGCCCTTGCCATCGAGGACCGTGCTCGTGGCAATCACGATGGGTTTGCTCGGTTCAGCTGTCTGCGAGAAAATCCGAGGTCCTGCACAGACGGCAAGAATACTGAGGATGCATGAGATCGCCTTGGCACGTCGCATAATCGTTCCTCCGCTTCACTCGCCGCTGTGAATCATATGCGGCCCGTACTTTTGCGAATCAAGACTGATCGCCGGGTTGCGAATCGTTGATAGTCTACCCCCGGAAGTCCCCACTGTTGTGAACAGCCGCAGTCGCCGACGACTTGGGAGTTATCATGTGTCGGAGCCCCGAGTCCGACCGGACTTTAGCAATGATCTCGTCATAAATCTGCTGGAAAAGGGCACCGAAGAGTCAGGAGGGAGAACACGATGGCCAAGTACGCAATTCAAACCAAGCGCGGCGCACCGCCGCGAGGAGCCTATTCTCAGGGATGGCGGGCCGGGGACTTCCTCTTTGTGACGGGAACGGGACCTATCGACCCGGTCAGCGGAGAGTTGGTCGGCGACAACATTGAACGCCAGACGGAACAGACCATCGATAATATCTCCGCCATTCTGGAAGCCGACGGAGCTTCGCTCCGCGATGTAGTCAAGGTCGACGTACACCTCAGCGACACCAGTCTCTTCGCGCGCTACAACGCCGTTTATGCCCGGAAATTTTCGCAACCGTATCCCGTGCGCACAACCGTGGGCAGTAATCTCGGGCACACTCCCGGCATGCTCATCGAGATCGATTGCATTGCCTACATCGCAACCAAAACGAGGACCGGACCGGTGCGAGCATCAAAAGGGAAGGCCAGTCGCGCCAAAGGGCGTCGAAAGTAAAGATCAGGCAACGCGTGCCGAAGTCCGGACGAGTGCAGCGGGTCGGTAAGGGATAGGTTCTCAGGTTTTTTCGGCTACCTCGTGTTCGGCGCGGGCAATCATCTGACCCGCCGTTCGCAGCGGAGCCTCTCGCCCACGGGCTGAAACCTTCTCCACCGACTCGATCTTGCCATTCCGCACCAACAGCTCATCATCGAAATTGTTCACTGTGGGGCACACGTGACGGGGAAGCAGATAGAGCGCTTCGCCCACTTGTGGACTCGGGGCTCCCTTGGCGACTGCCAGCGGCAGATGCTCTTCACTCGGTGAACGCGGTATCAGTTCCGGATGGCCAACGACTATGCACGTGGGCACACCGGCATCGGCTGACACTGCCTTGTGCCCGGCGTCGCAGGTCACCATGCCCTCGCATGGTCGGCTGACCACGCGGGTCAATATCAGCACCGCGGGCATGTAGCCGTATTCGCCGGGAAGTTGGGCCAGGCTGGTGGCATCGCAATAAACAACCGTACCGGGCGAAAGGCGGTGAGTGAATTCTGCTCCGCGAAAGCCTTTGTACGCGAGCGAGCAGGGAAATGTCGGAGTCCCTGCGGTAATTACCTCTGGCACGCTCACTCCGCTGCGCCGGATCTCGCTCACTAGTTCCAGCAGGCAGTCATAACCGGCGTGCGCCGCCGCAGTTCGTTCGCGCTCTTCCAACTCACCGTATTGGCCGTCATAGTAGTGCAGGCCCCGAAATTCCAGGCCCGCGTCGCTAATCGCTCGCACCAGCCTGACAACCTCATGCCCGCGGTTCTGTTCGACTCCGGTGCGATTCATCCCGGGATTGATATCCAGAAAGACGCCGAGCGGGCTGTCTTGCCACTGCCGCACCTGTTCTTCGTTCTCGGCGAGGACTGAAATGCGGACGTCAGGAAATTCATCCGCGATCTCGTGCACGCGCCGCGCGTTTGCGCCTACCGCGGGATAGGCAAGAAGCACGTCTGCTGCGCCGCTGCGGCATGCGACCAGCAGTTCGAGGGTCGTTGCACATTTGAAATTCCTGACACCACGCTCCACCAGCAGGCGCAGAGTGTAGGCCAGCTTTGCCGTCTTGATGTGTACACGCCAGCGATCGGCATCGCCGCCAAGCAAGCGCAAGGTCCGCGCGATGTTTGAAGCGACGATCTCTGGGTATACCACCAGCGCTGGGGTCAGCACGTCCTCAATGCCGACTACACGGTAGCGTTCGTCCCATGAAAACTCACTCAACATGGCTCTGTGACTCGCCATCGCGGTTTCGATGATAGCGCGAAAATGCGAAGCAGGACCACTGCTGAAAGAAGATTGCGGTTCGTCACCGGTTCACGCCCGATGCAAACATAGGTGATTGACCACCGCAGTCTCGGATAGTAGGCTCACTGAGTCCTGTGTGCGATGGGCGCTCAACCAGTTGATCATTCCGGGCGATCCGACTTGGTTCGTGGTCTAGGTCTGGGGTCGGCGACCGCCATCGTCGTGGGCGATACCATTGGCACAGGCGTTTTCCTCGTCGCCAGCGACATGGCGCGTGCCGTAGGCTCCGCCACGCTTGTTCTAGCCGCATGGATCCTGGGTGGCCTCATCGTCCTGATGGGGGCCTTTTGCTATGCCGAATTGGGCGCGGCATTTCCGAAAGCCGGTGGCCCCTATGTCTACCTGAGCCGGGGTCTCGGTCCCCTCTGGGGATTTCTTTTCGGTTGGATGAGTTCGTTGCTGGAGCGGCCGGTCGCTATGGCCACCCTGGCCGCCGGATTTGTGCGCTTTCTTGCATTCCTGTTTCCTTCCCTTGCCACGCCCTTGTTCACAACTCGCCTGGGACACTATGACTTCACCCTCACTACGGCCCAGCCATTCGCGGCGCTAGTTGCGGTGGTCGTGACCGCAATGAACTATTTCAGTGTGCGGATGAGTGGGGCAATTCAGGTTCTGCTGACCTGCCTGAAAGTGGGCGCCATTCTAATCATTGTGGTGGGCGGGCTATTATTCGGACCGACAAAGGTCAGCGGGTCTGCGCCAGTCACCGCTTTGGGCCTCAGAACGATTGGCGCCTTGCTGACCGCTCTTGTTCCCGCCATGTGGGCATACAACGGATTCAATGACCTTGGCGACCTGGGCGAAGAAATTCTGCATCCGCAGAAGAACATCCCTCGCGCCATCATCCTGGGATTGCTCACCGTCGGTGGTCTTTACCTGATGGCCAATATCGCTTACTTTCATGTTCTGCCATTCGCGTCGGTCGCAGCCTCACAGCATGTTGCCTCGGATGTCGTTCAGTCTTTTGCTGGCTCGCGCGGCGCGGCTTGCCTCACCGTGGCCATGGCTCTGTCCGCGTTTGGGGCTCTGCATGTCGTGATCCTCACCGGCGCTCGAATCCCGTATGCCATGGCGCGCGACGGCGTTTTCTTTCATTTCGCCGGGCGGCTTCATCCTTCATTTCGTACGCCGAGCGGGGCTTTGATCTTCCTGGGCTCGGTCGCCGCGCTGCTGGCGCTCAGCGGCACATTTGAAGAACTTTACTCGCTGTTTGTCTTTGCCGTGTGGATATTCTTCGCCTTGACGGCGATTGCCCTGCTGCGTTTACGACGCACCGAACCGGAACTGGCTCGGCCTTACCGCGCCTGGGGCTATCCCTGGACGCCGCTCATCTTCCTGGCTGCGGCAATCGCTTTGACCGTGAACTTGTGGACGATCAGACCGGTGCGTTCCTCGCTGGGCCTCGCCGTAATCCTGCTCGGCATTCCGTTCTTCTATCGCTGGCACAAGCCTCGTCCCGCCGCGCAGACTCCAAACAGGAACACTTGATCTCTACGTTTAGGCACACCTCTAAGATAGTCGCCCGTTCTAAGCGGTGACGCGCGACAACAGCCTAGAGACCTGCGCCTTCAGTGTGCCGCTTTCAGAACCGTGCACACGGATGCACAGATCGGGCCTCCGATGTTAAACGTGGCCGCAACCCGCGGATTCTTGACTTGCAGCGGGGCGGGCGCTTTGCCCTGCAACTGCCAGGCACACCAGCCCAGCATGGCCACGCCGGTCGCACCGATGGGATGTCCCTTGGCAATCAGGCCGCCCGAGGAGTTGATCGCGCAATCGCCGTCCACGCCCGCCTTGCCATCAACCCAGTAGTGTGCTCCTTTCCCAGTCGGCGCTTTGCCCAACACCTCCGTTCCGATTGCGCCCATCACGGTGAAGCAGTCGTGGACCTCAGCGACGTTGACGTCATCGGGCTTCACCCCTGCCATGCTGTAAGCCTTCTTCATGGCAGTGTAAGCGCCTTGGGGACGGAGGATATCGCGTCCAGCCTTCTTGAGCGGATCAGTCGCTTGCGCATAACCGGCGATTTCCACGCAATCGCTCTTGTTGACCGCAAGCCTCGCCAGGCCTTCCTCGGTCGCGAGGATCAGAGCAGCATAGCCGTCGCTGATCTGTGAGCAGTCATAGGTCTTCAGCGGGAGACCTTCCACAACGTAGCGATTGATGCCTTCGATTTTCATGGCCTGGGCCAGGGTGATTTGCACTTTCTGCATCTGTGCGTAGGGGTTGTGTTGCGCATTGGCATACTCTGCCACGGCAATCTGCGCCAGATGCTCTTCCGGAACGCGATGCACTTTCAGATAGCACTCCATCACTTCGGCAAACAAATGCGGAAAAACATAAACCTTGCCTTCGCGGTCTTCAGGATGCGAGAAGTAACCGAGCGCTTTGCCGACAAGCTTGCCGTCCATCTTGCCTTCGGCATCGCGCATCTTCTCGTAGCCCACCGCGACGCCTACATCGCCCCAGCCGACGAGAAGCTTCTGAATAACGGAGAGCACCGCCTGCCCGCCCGACGCGCAGGCATTCTCGACCGACTCCAAGGGTTTTCCCTGCAGCCCGGGCACCTGGGCCATCAACCCGGCCAGCAGGCCCTGCTCGTTCAGCGAGATGTGGCATGTGGCACCGATTGAGCCCACATCCAGAATTGCAGGCTCCACATGGATCTCGCTACAGGTTTCAACGATCGCTTTCTGGATAATTTCGGGGACCGTAAGCCCCATCAGCTTTCCGAATTTCGATTGATGGTATGCAGCGATGTAAATGCGCTTCATAAAACACCTCAAGGATGATTTCTGCTCCCGCGTGATGATCATACCGCTTCGGCTCCAGCGGAACCATATGTCTGCGTCCAGCGCTCGCGCGGTGGCGGCGCGATTGTTCCAATACTAGGAAACATGGGGCTGAAGCCTCGTTTGTCATGTCCGAGACGCTTGTCCGCACCGCTTCGGTACAATGGCGACGTGGCGGAAATCAAGGTTGACCACGCCCTGACACTGGCGAAGGTTCAGATCTTCTCCGGGCTGACGGAATCTGAAATCGCTTTCCTGGCCCAGCGTGCAGTGCCTCGCCATTTTTCTGCGGGCGACACCGTTTTCAGCGAGGGAGAAGCCTGTACCGGACTGTACGTGGTCGAATCCGGACACGTTCGCATCTTTAAGAGTTCGGCCAGCGGACGCGAACAGGTGCTGAGCATCGAAGGCCCAGGCAGTTCTGTCGCGGAGCTCCCGGTCTTCGACGGAGGTAACTACCCAGCCTCGGTCAGCGTGCTCGACGCCGCCACACTTCTGTTTGTCAGTAAGCATGACTTTCAGGCCCTCTGCGTGACTCATCCTCAAGTTGCGTTGAAAGTGCTGCGCGTAGTCGGCGCGCGGCTGCGACGACTGGTAGGAATCATCGAGGAGCTTTCGTTCACAACCGTGCGTCACCGACTGGCTTCGTTCCTCTTACGTCTTGCGCGAGCCGAAGGCAGGCGCACGCCTGACGGGGTGGAAGTTACTTTGCCGGTCAGCAACCAGGAATTGGCGTCGCAGATCGGCACGGTCCGCGAGTTGGTCTCCCGCAACCTTTCCCGCTTCCAATCCGAAGGGTTGGTAAAGATCGAGGGCCGCATCGTAATCATTCACGATCTGGAGGCTCTGGAAGCGGAACTCCGATCTGCCGAATAGCTCTTTTCGAGACCTTCCAGCCCCAAGTCTGATGCTTTTCGCCTCGCCGTGACAAAAGTCATCGGCACGCGGCCATTCTTACACTAATTTCAGAACATGAAGTGCACCCGAGGAAATGGACATGCGGTGCCGAGGAGGATGTGATGAGCGTGATCACCGAGAAAACTGTGCGGGAGTTGGCCCTGGGAAATCCTGCAGCCACCCGGATTTTTGAGAAGCTAGGCATCGACTATTGTTGCGGCGGCAATCGGTCCCTGGACGAGGCCTGCCGCGCAGCCAATCTGTCGGTGGAGCAGGTGCTCGATTCCCTCGAAATGGCCGAACAGGCAAGCCGGACGGCGCAGCCGGTTCATGACTGGCAAAGGGAGCCGCTGAGTGATCTGATCGCTCACATCAACGGTACTCATCACAAGTACACCCGGGAGGAGATCGCCCGTCTTAGTCCGCTGCTCGAAAAGGTCTGCTCGGTTCACGGGAAGAACCATCCCGAACTGCCGCATATTCGTGCGATTTTCGCCGGGCTGGCGCAGGAACTGACCATGCACATGATGAAGGAGGAAATGGTGTTGTTCCCTTACATCGTCAGGATGGAGGAGTCTGTCATTCAGAGTGAGCCCATCCTGCCGCCACCTTTCGGCAGCGTGCAAAACCCGGTTTCGATGATGGAGCACGAGCACGACTCAGCGGGCGCTGCCTTGCGTGCGATGCGGCAGGCCAGCAGCGGTTACGCTGCTCCGCCCGACGCCTGCATCAGCTACCAGACGCTTTATAAAGCTCTGGCGGAATTCGAAGCAGACCTGCACCAACACATTCATCTGGAAAACAACATCCTGTTTCCCCGAGCAATCGCGATGGAACATGCAAACTGATTGAGGACTGCAAAGGCCCGGTTACTGTCGCCACGCACAACGGCACCGCCACTAGCAGAGCAACGTTCACCGTCAGCTAGCAGGCATCGGCTATTTCACAAATCGGTTCTGTACGGGCGCGGCTTCCGGCCGCGCCGTTTGGGGTCTGAAACTGCGGAGTTACCGGCGTTACCCGACGGCGGACATGGTTTGGACTATGATTCTACTGAACCGTAGCGCCGTGTATGCCCAAGCCGCGACTCCTGCTCTCGGTAACAAACGACACCAACGATTTCCAGATCGAACAGGCGAAGGCTGCCCGCCAGGCAGCCGCCCGGGCGGGAGCGGATCTGGACATCGTCTGTGCGCAGGATGATGGCATCCTTCAGAGTCAGCAACTGCTCCAGCGCATCCAGTCCGCCACCGAAGCTCGTCCCAACGTGATCATCTTTGAGCCGGCTGGATCCACTAGTCTTCCTCATGTGGCTCGCGCTGCCGCTGCAGAGAATATCGGTTGGGTCGTTCTCAGCCGCGATGCGGAGTACATCGAAGAATTACGCTCAGCGTTTCACATTCCAGCTTTCATCGTTACCCCAGACCACGCGGAAATCGGACGCATCCAGGGGCATCAACTTGCTGCCCTGGTGCCGCGCGGAGGAATCGTTCTGAACATTCAAGGCCCCGGCCACAGCCGGGCAGCCGGCCTCCGCCATGCCGGCTTGCTGGAAACGAAGCCCGAGAATATTCAACTGCGTGCGGTGAAAGGCCACTGGACCGAGACCAGTGCGCAAAAGGCCGTCAGCTCCTGGCTCAATCTCTCGACATCGCGCGGAATCGACATTGCGGCGGTTTGCGCCCAGGACGACTCCATGGCGATGGGTGCGCGCAAGGCATTCGAGCAGTCCGCACACGAACTCCGCCAGTCCTGGCTACAGATTCCCTTTCTTGGCTGCGACGGTATGCCCAAAACTGGCCAGGAATGGGTTCGCCGTGGCTTGTTGGCAGCCACCGTGTTCAGCCCGCCCACAGCACCAGTGGCCATCGACCTGATCGCACGTTTCCTGCAGCACGGAAGCATGCCCCCGCCATGCACTCTGACGGAAGCCCGATCGATCCCCGATATTGAAACGCTCAGCAACAAGGCAAGGGCGGCCGCAGTCGACTAACCCTGGCGTCAAGACCTCGAAACACTAGGATGGGTACAGGAAGTACAATTGTGGCAACGGCGAGAATCTGGGCTCCGGACACTAAAATTCCATCTGCTCGTCGAAGGAGAGTTTCATGCCCGTCAAACAACACAGTCACAAGCATCCCGAAGTCGAACACCGGGTGAAGACGCTCGAGCGGCAAATCAAGAAGCTAGAGAAAGAAATCCGCGACCTCCAGCACAAGTTGAAGACGCACGATCATCCCCACACGCACTGAGGAGCTCGAGCATAACTCAAAAACTGTGCGAGCCTAAGCTCAGTGGGTTCCGGTTAGACAGGCCGGACGCGCTCGGTGATGTTGAAGCCTCGGCGGCGCGCTTCATGGACGAAGGCATCTCCCGGCACGGCCAGTTCCAGCGGCACAGCACCGATCGGAGTCTGACCGTGTGCCATCAACGAGGCCACAATCGAAAGATGCCATCCCGTTGTTCGTTGCATGGAAGTGAAGCCGGTTGCCGGATCGTAGTAGTCAATGACTTCGACCACCGCGTTGGCTTTACGCCCGCCTTTGAGTCCCACGGCCTGAGCACGGATGATGCAAACGTCATTGATCACCGCGGCGGAAACCTTCGGTTCGTAAAGGGCATGGAAAACGTGACGAGGGACGACCGGCTTGCCGTCCACCTCGACCGGATTGAGTTCGTACAGGCCCAGATCGCTGAAGGCTTTGAGCTGGGCAAAAGTTCCGGGGTAGCGGAGGATCTTCAGCTGGTAGGTTTTGAGCTTGCCTTGAAAAGTCCATGGGGCGGTCGAGACTCCTCCCGCAACGATGAAAGCTTCCAGTCTTCCGATCGGGGGAACGTCAACCATTTCCATTTCAGTAAAGCAAGGCACGTGAACTAACCGGCCATCACGCAGAACAGTCATGCCACCGTAATACTCGTTCGTAAGCCCTTCCACGCTGAATGAGAGCAAGTAGTTCCAGGGCGGAAGCGGCGCGCGTGGGAGGCCGCCGTCGAACAGATATACGTGTTCCGGCTGATCGAGCAGGCTCATGGCATAGACGCCCAGCGTGTTGCCCATGCCCGGTCCCATGCCGCAATCCGGAACAATGCGCACACCGGCGCGTTTGGCGTCGACGTCGAGGGCGTGCTGCTGGCGAACGATGTCCGTGTTGCCCCCGAGGTCACAAAACGAAACGCCGGCGGAGATGGCGATTTTGGTCAGCGCCAGATTGAAGAAATAGGGAACACCGCTAAGTGCGACATCGTGGCCGGCAAGTGCCGTGCGGACAGCGGGCTCGTCGCGCACATCCAGGGCGAGCGCCTGGGCCAGCGGGCAACCAAGCAGATGATTGACGCACTCTGCTGCTGACTGGGCGCGGGCCAGATCGGCGTCGGCAAGTGTGATTTTGCCGGCATCGCCAAACTTGCCAAGGTCGTAGGCCGAAGCAGTAGTTTGCCTTCCAGAACCGAGAACAATGTAAGAGTAAGACATGGATTTGCCTCCGAGGAATGAGAACTGCGCAGCTTAGCAGAAATCAGCTCATTTCTGCCCGGCCTGCGGAGAAGAAAGAGGGGCAAATGTACCTGAGACCTGTCGAGCGCGAGAGCGGTGTGATTTTGTAAGTTTCCAAGGATTTCCTTCGATGGACGCTCACCGTTGCCCGTTACTGCCGGCTACCTCGGGAGGCTGCTTCAAGCCAGCAATTCCTATTCCGCATCTTGAACGCAACGGAACCCGAGCGCCCCCGAGCGATCCATGCTGGGCGCCATCATCAACAGCTTTCCGTGCTCACCGAGCTTGTATGCCTGAGGGAAGTACCATATGGATCCCTGCGGCTGATAATAGCTGCCTCCTCGCAGAATTCCACCGCGAGTATGGTCGTCCTGAAATTCTTCTGTCCACTGCCACACGTTTCCCACTAGGTCCATTACCCCAAACGGGCTTGCACCCTGGGGGTGCGCATCCACAGCATCTGGTCCGCGCATGGTTCGGCCCTTGTCGACAACCGGAACTGCGTCGGCATTCCACGTGTTTCCCCAT
>Ga0187771_10004287_pt1 | contig 10040 bp, 5 predicted proteins | sample 0116_SJ02_MP15_1_FD_133139 | JGI IMG/M metagenome (GOLD analysis project Ga0187771, IMG submission 133139) | Tropical peat soil microbial communities from peatlands in Department of Meta, Colombia - 0116_SJ02_MP15_10_MG | ecosystem: Environmental > Terrestrial > Soil > Wetlands > Peat | place... | reverse complement strand
GGCCTTCTCTACAATCGCACTCAGCTGAAGTGCACACGAATCGGTTACACTGGAGGATTCACAAGCGAGTACTTCCAAGGCCACAACAACGGAGTCCGCGAATACTTGATCGACCCCTCGACCTGGGGATTAGGAAATGGTAGCGTATTGGTTTACGAAGGATGCCAAGGTGCTGATTACGTTGCTGGACCCCGCTGTGCAAGCCTCACGTGGCTGGAATTCGAAGTTATGGCACTAGGAAACAGCACGCTTGACATAACGACTGCAAATTATTACTCCTCCCCCTACAATTGGGTCTGGTCTCCAAACTTATCTTCCATTCCTTTTGCCGGTTACAACGGTTCCGTGGTTACGGTTTTGGACACGGTTCCGCCAAGTATAGAGAACGTTTCTTACGCACCTGCTAAGCCAAATCAACACGATGATGTTACTGTTTCAGCGGTTATCACTGACGACGTAGCGGTTGACAGTGCCCTGCTTTCATATACTATCAAGGCGAACTCGTTCAATGTTTCCATGACTCGAAGTGATGATTTGTTCAGCGCCAAGATTCCCTCGCAGCCATCAGGCACGATCGTGTACTACGAAATATACGCGAATGACACGAGTGATAACTGGGCAGAATCCGACGTGTACAATTACACTGTGTCCGCCGCTCCTGAGATCCAGGTTAGCTGGTATCCCACGTGCCCCTGGCCTTTCGTTCCGTCGAACGTTCCAAGGCAACAAGAACCGGTTTTTGTATCGGCAAACATCAGCGCGTTGACCACTTCAGGGTCCAGTTCCGTGGTGCTGTGCTACAGGGTCAATGGAGCTGCTTGGTGGAACACGACCATGGTCTACAACGCGACGACCGGCCTTTGGAGTCAGATAATACCTGGCCAGTGCGGGAACACTACGATCGAGTTCTTCGTCGAGGTCTACGACGGTGCCTTATCTTCCGTGAGCCCACTGAACTCTTACGTTGTCAAAACCCTGCCGGTTGGGGATGTCAACGGGGATGGCAAAGTGGACGGCAGAGACGTAGTCATAGTGGTAAAGCACTTCGGGCAAACAAGTCCATAACTCCCTTTTTCTTTGCAAGTGGAACTTACTGCGCGTGCATGTCGAGTAGTGTTGGCCGTCGAGAGGCTATTCGGGTACGTCTATACGAACAGGCTCATAGCGGCAGGTTTGAATGCTTTCTTCCCGGTCGTTGCTCCCGTTTTGTTGCTAGGCTCTCAAGCGCACTTATCAGTTTCGGCCTTGTCTGAGCAGGCTCAATCACTTCGTCGATGTAGCCCTTTTGAGCGGCCACGTAGGGACTTGCAAATTTCTGGCGGTATTCAGCCATGAGTTCAGCGTGTTTCTGCTGCGGATCCTTCGCCCCCTGAATTTCTTTTCGGAATATGATGTTTATGGCTCCATGAGGCCCCATAACTGCGATCTCAGCCGTCGGCCAAGCGTAGTTGATGTCGGCTCCGCTGTGTTTGCTGCCCATCACGTCGTAGGCTCCACCGTAGTCTTTTCTCAAAATGACAGTGATCTTCGGGACGGTTGCCTCACAATATGCGTATAGCAATTTGGAGCCGTGCTTGATTATGCCGCCGTGTTCCTGTTCTTCGCCAGGTAGGAAGCCAGGTACGTCGACGAACGTGATTATCGGAATGTTGAAAGCATCACAAAAGCGCACGAATCTTCCAGCCTTCATCGAGCTGCTAATGTCGAGTGCTCCTGCGTAGTGTACGGGTTGGTTGGCTACTACGCCGATGCTTTTTCCGTTCAGTCGCGCAAAGCCGACCACGATGTTCTCTGCCCATAAAGGTTGGACCTCAAAGAACTCTCCTTCATCAACGACGCGAAGAATGACCTCTTTCACATCATAAGGCTTGTCCGGATCATCAGGGATGACCTTTCCTAGTGTTTCGTCAACCCGGTTCGGATCATCTTTAGGCTCTACAAACGGCGGGTCTTCAAGATAGTTGTTAGGCAAGTAGCTGAGGAGCTTCCTGACAATTTGAACGCAATCACGCTCATCCTTCGCGATAAAATGAGCGACGCCGCTAGTCTGACTGTGGACCATTGCTCCTCCAAGCTCTTCAAAGCTTACCTCTTGCCCCAGCACAGTCTTGACTACGTCTGGACCCGTTATGAACATGTGGCTTGTCTTGTCGACCATTATGATGAAATCGGTCAGAGCCGGAGAGTAAACTGCCCCACCAGCGCATGGACCAAGTACCGCAGATATCTGCGGCACGACGCCTGAGCTTATAACGTTCCTGAAGAAGATGTCTCCATAGCCCGCGAGACTCGCAACGCCCTCCTGAATTCGGGCCCCCCCACTGTCGTTCAGGCCTATCACCGGAGCACCTGTTTTCAGCGCCAAGTCCATCAGTTTGCACACTTTCTTTGCGAACATCTCGCCTAATGAACCGCCGAAAACGGTGAAGTCCTGAGAGAACACGTAAACGAGCCTTCCGCCTATAGTTCCATACCCTGTAACTACGCCGTCTCCGAGAGTTTTCCGTTCTCCCATGCCGAATTCCGTACACTGATGAACCACGAACGAGTCTAACTCGTTGAAACTTCCAGGGTCAAGCAGCAAGTCTATGCGCTCTCTCGCCGTGAGCTTGCCCTTGGAGTGTTGCTCATCGATTCGCTTCGCCCCGCCGCCTTGTTTCGCTTGTTCGCTGAGCTGTCTGAAACGTTTGATTTTTTCATCCACTGTCGGTTCGTCAGTCCTCGCCAAAGCCTATCCCCTTCGTTCTTTGCTACTATTGCTTAGGGGGTATTTAGAACATATGGGAATCTTGGAAATGCTCACTCAAACCTTGATCGAAGCTTGCGTAACCTTCGAGTGGGATTGTTACGCTTTGACGACTTCAGCTTCTTCGCTGTTGATTCCATGCCAGATGACTCGGTATCCCAAGATTTCCAAAGCACCAGTTGCGTTTTCCACCCCTTCCGCCTCAATTGTTCGAACTGCGTCCGCGAGATGAAACTTTCCCTTCTGATTCATCTGCTCCTCCATTTTCTTGTGAATCTGTTCGAGCACATCCTTCCTCACCATGCCATTCACCATCAGGAGGTAGTCTTGTGGTGGCTTCTCTCCCAAAGCGGCCTTAACAGCTTCAGACGAGACTCCGATTCTGGCAGCGAACTCCTCATAACTGACAACTGGCTCAGTGAAGACCACGGGAAGGTCTTTGACCAGCGTCACCTGCTTTATCTTCACTTCTCGAAAAGCCTGTTCCAAATGATGGAGGATAGGAACCAACGGGATTTTACCCTGGTAGTATATGACGTTCAGTCTAGCATGCTTCCCTAGGTCTGCAAGTTTTTCACACGCGAGGTTCTTGTCGACGAGGACGAGCATGTCTGCGTCGACTTTTTTCAGCTTCTCGATTTTTCTCAAGAGATACTCTACGGTCCAGAACCCTACGATCTCCACGTAGACTGTTACGCCATCTCTCTCAAGGCTGAAGTCAGGAATGATAACCCGTGTTCCAGCAAGAACTGGCTGGGGCTCCCTTCTCAGAACCCACTCTGACTTCAAAGCCTGGAAGCGTGCCGCAAAATCCTCTTCAACGGCGCTGTCGAAAGATTGCGTTGTTGGTTCAGACTTCTTCAGCAAAGCTTGATGCTTCCAGCTCTCGATCTTGAAGTCGCACACCTCGTTGGTGTATTTCCAAAGGATTTTTGCTTCTACAGTCCATGTTTGGTTTGAGACTATGACTGGCAGGAGCTTAGCCATGGACGTCCCATACCTTCGCATCAGCTTAAAGAGGCTTGCTGGACCGTCCACTTTGACCCAAAAACCTCTATCCTCACTAGCCTCGTAGATGAGTCCTAGCCTCTTGAGTGAATAGAAAAGCCTCTGCCAATTTCCAGATGAAGTAAACCTGACTTCTGTTGACTCGAAGAGGAGGGTTTGCGTCAGGCTAAGATTGTATTCCTGAATCAGCTCAACGGGCGATAGTGGATTGAATTCCTCCAGAACCAACTCAGTATCAAGGTCGGCATAAAAGAATTCATCAACCGTCTCAGCATTGACTTTCACTTCTGAAGCTACGGCCTCGATTATCTGCTGTCGCTGCTCTGGCGTGGTCGGCAGGCCTGCCTCTGCTGCTTTCTGATAGATTTTCCGTCTAAGGTCTACGGCGGCAAGAGCGTCGCTGCATCTGAACCGGCACCTTCTGTCCAAGAGGTAAGAGAGGCCGCGAATGAAACGATAATCATATCCTACGTCTTCAATCTCACCTGTCAGCTTGTTCAAAACGCTCTTCTTTTCACCCACGTGGTCCCTGTAGATCTCGATAAGGTCCTGGACAACCCTTAGGTTGTCTTCGGAAAGCTGAGCATAGCGAGGCCAGATCACACCCTTTCTTTTCCAGACCGCCAAAAGCTCACTTGGAAGCACCGCTTAAGCCTCCCTGCCTGTCTTTCGAATTCTCCTCCTACTCATTCTCACTTCCATGGTTTCCTTAGATACGATTTCCACGAGCTTAGCCTGTTTTCCTTGAACTTTTCTGAGCAGCCTGCCGAGCCTCTGAACGTACTCTCTGGTGCTGCCGGTGCCGCTGAGCATGAAGCCCACCGAGGCATCTGGAACGTCCACTCCTTCGTCAAGGACCTGTGACGTGACGATCGCACGGTAATCGCCTGTTCTGAAGTTTTCAAGTATTTCACGCCTCTCGGCTTTCGGCGTCTGGTACGTCACTGCAGGCATAAGGAAACGACGACTGATCTTGTAGACGAGGTCGTTGTGTAACGTGAACACGAGGGTCTTCTCATTCCTGTGAAGGGCAAGCTGTCGGGCTAAAAGGTTCAGCTTTGCTTCAGAGTTCAACGCAACCTTCAGTGCTCGATTCCTAGCCAGAAGAGCTTCTCGAGCCCTCTTGTCCCTGCCTGTGAGCATTATGAACCTGTGGAAATCCACCACACTCTTCAGAACGATTCCCTTCTCCTTCAGGTAACCGCTAAAGACACGCATTTCATCGTCGTACAAAAGTTGCTCCTCAGGAGTCAACTCAACGTAAATCTTCTCGTGAGTGTAAGGTGAAAGATGTTCCCCAGCCAACTCTTCAACGTTTGCAGCGTAGACAAGGTCGCCGACTATGTTCGGAAGTACCGCGTGTCTCTGGTCATCCCTTTCGTAGGTCGCCGTCAAGCCCATGCGATAGGGTGCAACGTACATCTCGCCAATCAACATGTAGCTCTGAGAAGCCAGATGGTGAACCTCGTCGAAAACGAGGAACATGAACCTGTTCCCCAGAACTTCTGCTTGTAGATAAGCTGAATCATAAGTTGAGACCGTGATCATGCGCAGTTCGAAATCACCGCCACCCACGACTCCGGCCTCAACGCCTAAGCAGTCAGTCACGCGCTTTCTCCACTGGTCCAGGAGATCCAGCGTCGGCACGACGATCAGAGTCTGCGTCTTCAAGAGGTTGATGGCTTTTAATGCTATGTAAGTTTTCCCGGCAGCTGTAGGTAGAACGAGCGTTCCCCTGTTGCCCGCATGCTGCCATCTTGTCAGCGCTTCATTTTGATAAGTGCGCAGCTTAACGTTATCCTTAAGAGTCTCAGATGGAGGCGGGTTTGGAACTTCATCTCGATAAGGAAGCCCGCTCTCTTCGAAGTATGACAAAACGTCGCGATAATGCAGACCTTTGATTCTATAGCAGCCGACTCTTGGATCCCACTTCCCATAAGGGGTTCCAACTTCCCCCCTCAGCAAGAGGGTCCCCTTGTCGAACGACAAATGAATCATGAGACAACGAATAGCTATTCTGAAACGAACTTTAAACACTTTGCTTTGACAAAAAAGCCGCACGCAGCAACTTGAGCGATAGTTGAAAAAACATGTGAGCTGAGAAGAGAAGTTGAATTCTTAACGATAGCTTCAAGTTGAGACAGGACATTGAACACTCAGACGCAGATTTGATACCTGACGCTTAAACAGAACTGAGGACTCTGAACGTGAAACGAAAAATCGAGTTCGCTCAAGAGTTTATGTTGACTTCATGCCTTCTTGGAACAGCTTTTTCACAGCTGTAATCCTTGCTTTCTGTGCCAACACGTCGCTAGTGACCAAGTCTAGGGCTTCTTCGGGACACCACTTGATGCACTGAGGTTCACCTTTTTCTTTGCACAGGTCACACACGTAGACAACTTTGTTGTCAGGATGCAGCATTATCGCTCCGTAATCGCATGCCTCGATACACCAGCCGCAGCCATTGCACTTGTCTTTGTCGACGCTCACTAACCCTGTCTCTTCAGACTGCGTGAGCGCTTCTCTCGGACACGCGGCCACGCATGGTGGGTCCTCGCAGAGCCTGCACGTGACAGGCAGGTTGACGAGTTGGTTAATCCTAACGACTCTTATGCGAGACTTCAACGGATTGAACGCTTTTTCCTTCGTGTACGAGCATACATACTCACAGACTTGGCAACCTACGCACTTGTCTGGGTCGGCTGAAACGAATTTCCTCTCGTGAATCTTCACCAACTCTTAGGCCCCCTTCGCGTTCTCCGCGATTCCAGCGAGATCCTCCATGCCCAATTCCTTTAGTTTATCCATGGTGGGCACCCCTTGCCGTGTCCAGCCTCTCGCCTCGTAATAATCGTCCAAGAGCAGATCAAGCTCCGGCTGCGTGACCATGGCCCCTTTAGAGGGACCCTCATCCGGAACGGGCTCATGCATAACCTTCCAGGGCAAATTGTCATCCTTCCTGCTCAAGCCTTCTCTCACGTTGAACAGCCTTGCAGCGTTCTGTATTCTCTCACCACAACGCTTCAACTCTTCAGGCGTTATGTCGATACCAGTTACAAGAGTGTAGAGCTTCGCCATGTCCGGCAACTCCTTGTAGTAGGTTCCTCGAGAAAACTTGCACACGACGAAGGAGTCTATGAGGTTGTACGTGTCCTCCATGTCCTTGACCAGTTTTCCTCTGCCCTTTTCAGCTACGAGGCGGTTAACCTTCCCTTTCACGTCAAAAGCATAGGCTCCATGCCTGTTGTGGTCCGCGCCGCGGAACGAGACCGCAAAGCCCAGTGCAGCCGTCTTCAGAGATCTGAGGTCGTACCCGGTCACCTCGACGCCTTTGATGTGACAAGCCAGCTTTTCCGCTCCGTTGCCTATCTTTTCGCCAGCCGTTTTTACGCCGTCGGCGAGGAGCTCACCGATGCCCTCGCGCTTGCCAATCTTCTCGACAAGCTGAACCATGGCCTCAGCGTTACCGAATTTCGCGTCGATTCCGTCAACCTGATCCTGCTTAAGCAGGCCCCTCTCAAAACAGTCCATGGCAAAGCCGACCGCGACACCGGCACTTATAGCGTCCATTCCATAGTAATTCGACAGTTCCATTCCTTTGATGATCGCATCAAGCCTGTCGACACCGCAGTAAGGTCCCAGAGCCCACAGCGTCTCATACTCCATACGAGTCATTGTGTTCTTGTAAGGCCCCTCAGACACGACGCACATGTGCTCACAGCGCATCGCACATGAGCTGCACCCGATGATTTTGGCCACATACTTGTCGTTGAGAACCTCGCCACTCACTTTTTCTGCTCCTTCGAAATTGGAATTGTTGTAGTTTCTAGTGGGCATACACGACAACGAGTTGTGAACTAGAACGTTCTCGGGCGTTCCAAGGGTTCTGTACTTCTGCGTAGCTGGTCCCTTCATCCGCTCATGGAACTCTTTCACGTACTCCATGAACTCGTCGGGCCTTGCAACCGTAATGTCATGGGTTCCACGCACCGCTATCGCCTTGAGGTTCTTTGATCCCATGACGGCCCCCAAGCCTGTTCTGCCGCAGGCCCTGGTCTTATCGTTGATGATACATGCCATCCTCGAAAGCTTCTCTCCTGCAACGCCGATTGAAACAACGCGAATGTAGAAGTCGCCCAACTCCTCTCTAATTGCGTCTTCAGTCTCACCGGGCGACTTACCCATCAAGCGCGAAGCGTCCAGAAGCTGAACCGCGTCGTCATCAACCCAGAGATAGGACGGTTTCTCAGCTTTGCCCTTAAGAATGATCGCGTCGTACCCGGCCCTCTTAAGCTCCGTCCCGAAGGACCCATGTGCTTTCGCTTCGCCCACACCGAAACTCTGGGGGGACTTTGAAACAAAAGCATGGCCGTTTCCTCCTGTCGGCCACATCGTTCCAGCAATAGGTCCGGTAGCAAGAATTAACGGATTGTCAGGACTGAACGGGTCCACACCGGCCTTAGAATAGTCCAACCACATTCTAATGCCTAAGCCTATTCCGCCGATGTACTTTTTCGCATAATCCTCGTTCAGAGGTTCCACGTGTGTTTTCCCAGATGATAGGTCAACGTGGAGTACACGACCAGCATAACCTAGCAATATGTTACTCTCCGTGTTTGATGAATCGAGTTTTGCAGTTTATATTTTTATCTGCTTAAACCTTGAAAAATTCACATAGGCAAGAGAGGGACAGAGTTTTGAGGCAAAACGGCTCTTGAATCAAGCTCTCTAGCCAAATTGCAAAAGGAAGAGCTAGAGTGACTCTTTGAGCAATTCTAGGACGTCCTTCACGGCGATTCTGTTCTCTACGTCGAGCACCTTCACAGCATCTTCTAACGTTGTTATGCAGTATGGGCAAGCTACGGCTATCGTGTCAACGTCGAGGTCCAAAGCTTCCTTCAATCTGCTCACGCATGGTCTTTTCTCGGGTTGAGCGTCTTCAGTCCACACTCTTCCCGCACCGCCGCCGCAGCAGAAACTGCTCTGTCGTGTCCTCTTCATTTCTATGAGCTGCAGACCAGGGATTGCCTTGAGTATCTGTCTCGGGGGATCGTACACCTCGTTCCTCTTGCCGAGGAAGCATGGATCATGATAGGCGACTGTCCGCGTTACAGGTCTCGCAGGACCAATCTTGCCCTGCTTGATTGCGTCTGCCAAGAACTGCGTGTAGTGTTGGACGTTGAGTTTCTCGTTGACGTAAGGCTTGTCGTTTCTGAACGTGTTGTAGCAGTGTGGGGACAGAGTCACGATCCTGTTTGAGTTGAACTTCTTGAACATTTCAATGTTATGTGTAGCGAGCTCTTCGAAGAGACCTTTTTCGCCCAATCTTAACATGTGGTCTCCGCAACACCATTCCTCCGTTCCAAGTGTGGCAAAGCTTGTGCCCATCTTGTTGAACACTTCCACCATGGTTCTCGCCACTTCTCGATTTCGCAGGTCATAGACGTCTGAGCAGCAGACGAAGAACAACACGTCAGCCTCCATCGTCTCAGGATAACTCTTTACTCCCAAGTCTTTGGCCCAGTCCATCCGCTTGCTCTGGTGAGTGCCCATCGGGTTATGGTACTTGTAGACTCTTTCAAGCACTTCTACGACTGTTTTCGGCAGGTTTCCAGCTTCTACAAGCAGGCTGTGGTCGTCAACGATGGCGTCTGCACACTTGATAAGCTTCGGGCAGAACATAGTACACGAGTTACACTGAGTGCACAGCCAAATATTGTCAGCCATCGGCTTCAGTCGGCCAGGGCATCCCTGATCCCTCGAGTCTGCCACAAAACGATAATTCGCTGTGAGGCTTTCAGGCCCTAGAAACTTCTCGTCGATTGCAGCAGGGCAGGCCGAATAACAAATTGAACATTTTATGCAGAGCGTCAAGTCCCAAAACTTCTTAAGCTCTGCTGGTGATTGATGGAACTCGCTTGTCTTCTTGAACTCCTCCTCAGGCTTGATGAGAACGTTACATGTCTTCCTATATTGATCAAAGAACGGTTCGATGTCCACGACCAAGTCTTTTATGACGGGTAGGTTGGCGACAGGTTCTATCAAAAGTGGATCAGCGTTCAGCTGCAACACCTGCGTGTAGCAGGCCAACATAGGCTGACCGTTTATATTGACTGCACAGCTTCCGCATATGCCCATTCGACACGAGTGTCTGAAGGTAAGCGTTTCGTCGAGGTTATCCTTAATGTACAAGAGAGCGTCGAGCACAGTTGTCCCTTTACCTACAGGAACCTTGTAAGTGGACACGTAGTTGCTTCCAGTTTCAGGGTTGTATCTGGCCACTTTG
>Ga0187771_10004286_pt1 | contig 10040 bp, 7 predicted proteins | sample 0116_SJ02_MP15_1_FD_133139 | JGI IMG/M metagenome (GOLD analysis project Ga0187771, IMG submission 133139) | Tropical peat soil microbial communities from peatlands in Department of Meta, Colombia - 0116_SJ02_MP15_10_MG | ecosystem: Environmental > Terrestrial > Soil > Wetlands > Peat | place... | reverse complement strand
TCGTTGAGCAGATCGTGGAAGCGGCCCTCGTACAACTTCAGTGTTTTGTCCGGTGAGCCTGCCGTTTCATAGAAGAGCTGGCTGCCACTTGGTTTTGTCACCTTGTCATCGGCGCCGTGCAGGATCAGGATGGGAGATTTTATCAGCGGAAACTCTTTCTTGAGTCGCTCGTCTGCGCGCACCATGGCAGCAACGGTGTTGGTCGGCTGAACCTCGTTCGCTATCTGTGGATCGCTATCCATCCTTGCGACAGCCTCCAGATCCCGAGAGAAGTCTTTATTGGGAAGTTTGAGCACATGAACGTGCGGCAGGACGTGGCTCAACCCCTTCAGCACTGCGAGCGCAAAATCTGGCGCGTACACCTGGAAGGCGAAGCTTTCGCAGATGAGGCCGGCTACTTCAGGCTGGTGCTCAAGCGTGTAGACGCAAGAGGCAACTCCGCCAGCGCTGTGCCCTAGGACGAAGACAGGTAAACCCGGTTCCCGCGATTTAGCCAAGTTCACGATGAGGTCTATATCGCTTGCATACTCCTCAATGCTTTCGATGTAGTACCGTTCACCGTCAGAGTTGCCGCGCCCGCGCAGATCCAGGGCGTACACGGCAAGCCCGCGGTCCACCAGTTGCTTGCCCACCCAGCCATAATAACCGCTGTGTGCGTTAAAGCCGTGGACGATGACGACTGCAGCACGAGCTCGGCCTTCCGGACGCCAGGCTCGCAGGAAAATACCGGGGCCATTTCGTCGCGTAATCTTCTCTGCAGAAGAGGAGTTTGAAAGTGATTTTCCTATATCGTGGTTTCCCATGTCTTTCGTCGTGATTGTTGCCATTGAATGCTCTCCTTTTGTTGAGTTTGAGAATTCCGAACTTCGTAATCTTCCGCTCGCTGCAAATCCTGCCGTGGGCAGTGCGCTAACCCCCAAAACTGCTGTGCCCCCAATACGTACGTCACGCTAGGTCAGGTCGGGGCATAAATCGCTTCTTCCCTTTGTGGTTGAGGTTGTAGGTCTCCCTTTGCGAAGCTCACCATTCAAAAACTAAGCTCGGCAGCTCAGAGTCCACGGACTATTTCGGCTAGGAACCACACGCGGCGCTCCGTCTGGTCAACCCAGACTTCAATCAGACTCGAGGTGGCAGCATCATTGTGGCGGTCACAGAGTTCGTGCGATTGGCGGAGGGACACGAGCAGTTGTGCATTGTCCGTCGCCAGGGCCGAGAGCATGCTTTCGGGTGAAACAAAATCCGTCTGGTCCGAAAGACGTTTATGCCGGGCAATATCGGCGATCGAATGCAACGTTGTCCCGCCAATCTTCCGCGCTCTCTCCGCAATTTCGTCAGTCATTCCGAATACTTGTTCTGCTTGCTCGTCCAACAGCAAGTGATAGTCGCGGAAGTGCCTGCCGGTTATGTGCCAGTGAAAGCCCTTGGTTTTCACGTAAAGCGCGAACACATCAGCGAGAAGTTGCCGAAGGTTCTTTGAAATCTCTGTTACTGCCGCAGGCGCGAGTACTCCAGGTTGTTCGTGCACACGTGCGCTTGATGCTTCGGTTGTAGCTGTCCTCATGCAATTCTCCTTTCAGTGCTGATTTCGAATCTCTCGCTCCACGAATGTGCTATTGAATCTCCACTTCTCTCCTTCACTGCTTAGATTTGATTTGCGGCCACGGCCCTCACGCAACGGCAAGAGGCTGCCGGTCTTCGACTGCTACAGAAACGTACGGGAAGGTCGTTGACGGCTTCGAGGTGACCGACTCTTTGCCGATCGCGAGGCGAACCGGGGTATTCGCCGCTATCGAGAACATGACGTCCGGCGCGTTATCGGTAAGGGAGCGGCCGTTCCATTCGGCAAAGCTGAACGCTGCGGGCGTCCCGACCTGGTAAGGAAGAATGTTGGGGAAGAACCGATGCGCAACTTTCTCCGCATAGGCTTTGGGGTCTTCTGCTGTCCCATTTGCCGCGACGACACCAGCGACCGCCTTGATGACGGCGATTCCATACGTCGCAAAGTCATCAGAAGGACGCCCCGCATTAAGGCGGTTTCCGAGATCTTCGTTGTACTGGGTGAATAGGGGGTGGATCATGGGGAGACCTACCCGATTGATCGAGTGCCAGCCGCCCGCGTCCGTGGCGAGCGTTGATACGGCCCACACGCCGATGCCGCGCTTACCGCCCGCGCCGGCGAGCAACTCGCCATCAGGAACCTCCAACACAATCGAATAGACCGTGTGGCCGGCAAACAGGTTCTTCGCGCGGCTCGCATCCCACCCGGACAGGTTCACGGTCGTGCCATCCTGAAACGCATGGCCAACCGCGTGAAGCACGTCGGGCTCGATCCAAAACGGGTCGCCAGCCTTACCTGTCCAGATATGCAGACCGGATGCGGTGGTCACAGGCTCCCCAGTTGTGCCCTGGGCGACGATGCTGCCGGGCGCATGTGGATCGACGGCGTCTGCTCCCCTGATGCAGCGTACGACGTAGCGCTGTTTCCCCTGCTTGTCGCGTTCGTCGAAGGTAAATCGGTAGGTGATATCCTCGACCGCATCCCCGTCGACATCGACTTTGAACTCATACATGCCTTCCGGATGGTAGCCCGGCGCCGAGATGGGGCCGAAGATGGAGTGGCAGACATTGATGACGAAAACCGTGCCCGTTTGCCCCCGGAACACGTACAGATCGGTGATATCGAGCCGGATATCTTGCCGAGCGATAGGTGAATCGAGATGATGAGACATAAAACTCCCTCCTTGTGACACATTGTGTTTCTTTCGGTTCTTCCCAGTAGCTGTAAGTCTGGGCAGCAACATCGACTACTGTTGCCGCACCGGTCCGGGTTACGGCTTCAATGCCACGCGAACGCCGTCGCTGGCTTGGCTCAGAGCAGCCTTCACCTCAGGCAATTCACGGATGGCATTGAGGAGCACGAAGTCATGGATCATTCCGTCGTAGCGTGTCGCCGTGACGGCTACACCGGCGTCCATGAGTTTGTGGGCATACGCCTCACCTTCGTCGCGAAGAGGGTCATTCTCCGCAGTGATGACGAGAGCCGGCGGCAAGCCCTGGAGCTCCCCGTTGCTGGCGCGGAGGGGAGAGACATATGGGTTATTGCGCGTTTTGTCGTCAGGCGCGTAAAGATCCCAGCCATATTTCATGAACGCGCGCGACAAGAAGCGGCCTGTCCCAAATTCATGGTAGGACTCTGTATCGACGCTTGCGTCGGTGGCCGGAATCAGGAGCACTTGGTAGGCGACCTTCGGACCTTTCCGATCTTTGGCCATGAGCGTCAATGCCGCAGTCATGTTGCCACCGACTGAATTGCCGGCGATGGCTATACGATTTCCATCGGCGCCAAACTCACCGGCATGTTCCGCAACCCACCTCAGTGCGGCGTGGCTTTCCTCTAACTGCGTGGGAAACTTTGCTGCGGGGAGCGGGGTATATTCGACGAAGACGCCGATCTGGCCCGAGCCAACTACTAGGTCACGCAGGAGCCGCTGGTGGTTCTGGAAGTTGCCGACGATCCAGACGCCGCCATGGATGAAGAGCAGAACGCCTGGCGTTCCCTGTACATCCTGCGGCTTCATGATGTACAGCTTTACCGTGCGCCCGTCCTGCGTGATCGTCCTTTCGGCGGTGGTGACCCCCGACATATCGACAGGCGTCTTGTTCTGCAACCCGGTGAGAATCTCCTGCGGTTTGGGTTGCGGCAGCTCCCAAAAGGGGCTGCTGTCTTTGTTAAGATCCGCGAGGAACGACCGCACCTGCGGGTCGATTCGAGGATCTGTCGTTGCATTCGGCGCCAGCGCTGCCAGTGCCTGAGTAACAACGATCCCTCCCAAAAAGAATGTGGCTAACTTACCGAAACGTTTCATCTGTTGCCTCCTCTCTGAGTGTTTTTCTTTCTGCGCGGTACTTCATGTCCGTCCTGCTTCATGCTCTTGTAGATGGGGGGAGCAGCAGGATCGAGCGTTACTTGCTGCCCCCGTGCGTGGGTTACCCGCACGCCTATTTTGCGAAGGCCAATGCACCCATTGCGGCTTGTTCTTTCCCTGCTACCAAGGCACCCCTAGCGGCCTTTTCGATGAAAAGGGCGACGGCCTGCGGCTGCGAGACATACACGGCGTGGCTGCCTTTCACTTCGACAACCGTCGAGCCGGCGCGTTTGGACATAGCCCGCTGGGCGTCAGGCGGGATCATCCGGTCCTCAGTGGAAACCAGGTACCAGCTTGGTTTTGTTCGCCAAGCCGGCTCGTCGACTGCGCCACCGAGGGCCTCGACGCCCCACGGCACTTGGGAGTTGGCCATGAACGAGGCCAGGTCTGGACTCACGTCCGCGGCGAATGCGGCCGGGAACTTCGCCTTATCCAGAAATAGGAATCCATCCTGCGGCGGCAAGATGGGCGGAACGGGCGCGCCTGGGGGCGGATTCTGGATCAGTGATTGCACCGATTCGCCTTTGTCCGGCGCAAACGCTGTGATATAGACCAAGCCCGAGACCTTGGGGTCGTTGCCCGCTTGCGTAATCACTACTCCGCCATACGAGTGACCGACGAGGATCACGGGGCCGTTCTGTGCGGCGATCGCCCGCTTTGTGAACGCCACGTCATCTGCCAGTGTGATGGTCGGGTTCTGGACGATTGCGACCGTGTAGCCGTCCTTCGTCAGGGCTTTGTAGACGCCCTCCCAACCAGATCCGTCCACGAAGCCGCCGTGGACCAGAACGATATTCTTCACGAGTGTTGATGCGTTTGTTTGTGCCATAAGCTCCTTTCCCATGCTGAACATCATTGCTATGACCGGCAGGGCTGTGAAAATGATTTGTCGTGCTCTGAGTTCTCTTGCCATTGCGTTGTGGTTCATGAGATGTCCTTTTTTCAATTTGCTTTTGCAACGCCCATTCGATTGACGTCACGTAGGAGCTTGCCAGATTTGAGAAGGGAGCACATCACGCGATGGAAGGTTTTTTCTCTACCACTCGACGGGGGATACGCCGTACCACTTTTGGTGGAGTCGCCGAAGGCAGATGCGTCGCAATGGGCGGGATTCATCAGGAATCCCGTCTCTCGGCCCCGCCGCAGATGACATGTTGAGTTTGCACTTAGCTGATTGTTGTGTTGACCGGTTGGGCGGAACGGGGCGAGCTGGAAGTCATCACGAGTCGGGGGAGGACCTTGGAGGAATCACGATTTCGCGACGTCCGAATAAGCGCCCATCTATCGAGAAAGCGCCTGGCCCCAGCAAACCGATCCCCGCTGCGATAACAACGACAAGCAGGACCAGCAGCCGGGCAGCCAAGATAGCGAGCGGCGGCGTTGGAAACCAGGAAAATGCCATCCCCAATACGCAAAGCCCAATGCCCAGGCTGGCAAATGGAGTTAGAAATCCAATCACCAAAGCCACGCCGCCGATGATCAATACCGAGGCAATGACCCACACAGCCGTAGCGTGCTCTATTGTGCTTGAAAGGGATAGAGCTCCGAAAGTGACTGCCAGTCCCCCAAGTGCTGCCCGCACGAGAAGCAGCCCGATACCTGGCCTGCCACCGGGAAAAGTGGAAAACAGTCTTTGCAGGGGAAAACCTCCACCGTGCGTTCAAAAAACGCACGACGAGCAAAACTACATAACTACGTCGCAGGAGGAAACCCCTCTTAGCGGGATCTTTCCTTACCTCTTTCGAGGTATTGGATTGTGAGGAGATCCTTTGTTAAAGGTGGATGATTCCCCGGCGCAGGCCGATGGCAACCGCCTGGGTCCGGTCTCTGGCCCCCAATTTATCCATGATGTGTTTGATGTGGACCTTGACCGTTTCCTCGGTGATGAAGAGCTTCTCCGCGATGTCCCGATTGCGGTTTCCCCCGGCAATTTGGCTGAGAACTTCCACCTCCCGATCCGTTAATGCGTCATCGCTAAGGTGTTCGGCAAGTTGTGCCGCAATCTGAGTGGGGATGCGTTTCTTTCCCGAGTGCACCTGGAGAATCACGTCAATGAGCTCCTTCGGTGGCATGCTCTTGAGAATGTAGCCTCGGGCTCCAGCCTCCAGGGCTCGCTGGATTTCCACATCACCCTCGAAAGTCGACAGCATAATGATCTTTGCCTCGGGAAATTCAGCGCGGATAGCGATCATGGCTTCGATTCCGCTTTTGTCCGGAAGCCGCAGATCCATTAGCGTCACATCCGGCTTGTGCTTTCGGAATTGTGCGATGCCTTCCTGCGCATTTGAGGCTTGCGCGACGAGGGCCATGCCTGGCTGATTATTGATCAGCGCGGCGAGCCCCTCGCGAAGGAGGGGGTGATCGTCGACAGACAGAACACGAATGGGCGATTGTCCGGTCATCGATCGTGCTCGCTTGGGGACCTCTCAGTCGTCGGCTTTCCCCCCGGGAATAGTCTACTAATCCATTTTGATGCGCCGCCAGAGGCGTCGGATACGTAGGAAAGGTGGCCTGGAACAGTGAGCTCCACTTCTGTGCCAGCTGCCAGACGGGTCAGTACCCGGAGTCTCGCATCAATTCTTTTTGCGCGTTCACGCATTCCGGATAAGCCCCAATGGCCGTCGCGCCCAAACTGCAGCACTTTGGGATCAAATCCGATACCGCTGTCTCGCACCAGGACCCGCAGTTCATCCGTGGCGTATTCCAGCTCGACTTCGATGGTCTTCGCGCGGGAATGCCGGAAAGCGTTTGTCAGGGCCTCCCGTCCGATCCTGTAAATCTCATCCCGAATGAAAGGATGAAGGGGGCGCGGTGTACCTTCCACGATGACATGGAACTCGGCTTCGTCGTGACCAACGAATTCTTTCTGAATCTGGGAAAAAGCCTCCCCCAAATCCAATAATCCGCGCTGAGGCAACCGCAGGCCTCCGACCGCATTGCGGCCTTCCTCGATCACCCGCCTCATCAATTCGAGAAGGCGGCTGAGCTTGGGTTTTGCCGCCGAATCTGCTGGCATTTGATCCGCAACCACATGAAGCTGCATCGACGCGCTGATTAGACCCTGCAAAAGTGTGTCGTGTAGGTCCTGGGCGATCCGGGTGCGCTCGTCGAGACGTTCTTCGAAACGCATGTTCAATTCTCGGGTTAGCCGATGTAGGTGGAGTCGGTATAGGACCAGCACTATGCATGCCATAAGCAACGGTAGAGTGGTGCGGAACCACCAGGTCTGCCAGAATGCAGGCTCAACCTCGAACGCGACAACGCTCTCGCTGCCATTCCATTCGCCATAGCTGTTGCTGGCCAGAAGGCGAAAACGGTACATACCCGGGCCCAAATTGGTGTAAACAGCCTCGCGAACGGCGTTGGGCTCACTCCATTGGTGGTCGAAGCCCTCCAGAAAATAGCGAAAGCGAATCCGCTCCGGTACGGCCAGACTTAACGCGGTATACGCGAACGTGATTCTTTTGCGGGCAGCAGGAATACGCGTCGAATCGATCGGATTGATGGCAACCCCATCTGCCGTCACCGCCTCAACGTGAGGAATGGCCGGGGGCCAACTGGTCGCCAGGTGAGACGGATCGACCACCGAAAGTCCACCTTTAAGGGAAATCCAGATCCTTCCCTCAGAGTCTCTAAGTACCGACCTGCTTCGGTTAACTCCTTCGTTATTGGGCAGACCATCCGCGGCGCTATATTCGCGAATGTCCCCCGGTTCAACGTTACCCTGGAGCAGTTTGTCTCGAGCCACTTGCAAGACATGATTGGAAGTCGCTATCCAAAGCCATCCATTCTTATCTTCCGTCATGCCGAATATTGGTTCGCGCAAAACGTCGGGCAGCGACGGAACTTGAATGTTCCCAGACACGAGAAACGCCAAACCTGCAGACGTTCCGCCCCAGAGTGTTCCTGATGAATCCTCGAAAAGGCAATTAATGCTTGCTGAAGGGAAACCGTCTCGCTTCCTATAAGTTTTCCATTGACCATTGGACAGCGAACTCAATCCGTTGGATGTGGCAAACCACATTGTTCCATCGCGAGCTTCGAGGATCGAAGACACTGTGTTCGCGGCAAGACCGCTGGCCGCGGTATAGGTGGTAAATCGCCCGTTCTGGAATCTGCTGACACCCCCGCTTAAAGTGCCGGCCCATACCGATCCATCACGACTCTTCAGCACAACAAAGACGCTGTTTTGAGCCAACCCATCCGCGTTGGTATAAGTTTGGCTCGTTACGCTTCCGTTCCGCACTTGCAGACGCGTGAGCCCCCCGCGCTGACGTCCAATCCACATTTCATCCCCGCGACCTGTGATGGAATAGACCACATCATTTGCGGGAAGCGTAGTGGAGACAGGTTGAATGTGACCGTCCTTGAGCGTGTACAACCCGCCTTGGCCAGGTGCAAACCAGGTGCGACCCGCTGCGTCAACATAAATGGGCCCGGCGCGCTCGAAGCGAGAGTCCGTCGCAGATGAATAGGTCATGAAAACCGTGTCTCGGATGCGGCCAAAGCCACGCCCTCCGCCGACCCAAACATTTCCTTCACGATCCTCAAACAGCGCGTTGATGGCACCACTGCCGCCAAGGTCTTTCTCCTCAGAGAACGATATGCCGTTTGCATTGATGCGCAAAAGCCCGCGGGCAGTACCGACCCACACATTCGAATCACGGTCGCGCAACAAGCTCAAAACTTGCACGTTGCCGAGCCTGTAAGGCAAAGCCATTCGACAAAAGTCTTTGCCGTTCCAGCGATATAAACCATTGTCCGTGCCGACCCACAAATCTTCTTTGCTAATCGGGAGAAGGCAATTAACCTTTCGCTCGGGCAGTCCGGTATTAACAGCGGCAGCAGGATCATTCCCTAGAAGGAATAGACCGGCGCCCAGAGTGCCTAGCCAGAGGCTGCCCTCTGAGGCCTCCGCGACCGAGATCACAGGCGATGAGCCGGGCACCATATTAGGCGTCGCAAGTCTCTGAGGATTTTCTCCTCGGAAGCGGAAGGTGCCCTGGATGACGTCCGAGATCAATACCGCACCGTTCCTGTCCGTTGAAACGGCAGTCACATGGGAACCCGGGCGTCCGGCACCGTAGTCAACGCTTTCAAACTTGCCGTTCTTTAGGCGCAGCACATCGGAGCCTTGCACGCGCACCCAAAGGTTCCCACTCGCGTCCGTGAGCAAACCCAAGATAGGAACCTTCGAGGCGTCAACGATCGATGAAAATAAGACCTGCATGAAGTTGAAGCCATCGAAACGAAACAGGCCTCTATCCGTGCCAATCCAGAGGTACCCGTCAGTGGTTTGCGCGATCGCGTTGACAGCACCACCAGGGAATCTGCTTTCTGTATTCCAATGCTCGCGGACGTACTGGGACAGGGAACGATTCGGGTCGAGCCCGTATGCATTGCTGACGAGATACATCAATGCAAACGCATTGAGTGCCCAGCGACGTCGTTTCACTGAAAAAGTCACGGAAGATACTCGAATTTTTCGATCATGACTTCGTTATCGTTTTTCAGCGGCACCTGACCCTTGTCAAACACATACAGGGATATACGCACTGACTCGTTGCCAGCGCTAGGAACTCCCGAGGTGAACACATGCTGCTTGAGCAAAGGAGCTTCGGTGTCGCCTGATCCTGCCGCGGTTGAGAAGGTCGCCTGTCCGGGTCCCCAGGAGAAAGAATGCGTTAAGGCTCCGGCCGGAATTCGAAATCGCACAACGTTGGCGGGAACGTAGTAAGGCTGGACCACATAGTGCGCGTTATCGTTATTGATGTATCCCCAGTGGCTAAGCTCAACGTCCAGTTCACGGCGGTTCTGCTCCGTGCCTACACCGTCCCAGCTGACAAGAGTCAAGACGGCGGAAGGTTCGAGTTGAGAGATATCGCGCACCTTAAAACGGTAGGTTCCGTACCCGAGGCTGCGGGTGAGCTTCACTTCCGCTGCAGTCCATTTACCCTGGCTGCCTGAGATACGAAGATGGAGAGCCCCGCTTGCATCTGTCCAAACATTCGCTGGGTCAAAGTTGTTTCTTGATCCCGCGCGGTAGTTGAAGCCGCTGCTTATGGCCCAATCGTAGCCGCTGAAGCTCAGAGTTTTGGGCGGAGGAAATTCGAC
>Ga0187771_10004285_pt1 | contig 10040 bp, 4 predicted proteins | sample 0116_SJ02_MP15_1_FD_133139 | JGI IMG/M metagenome (GOLD analysis project Ga0187771, IMG submission 133139) | Tropical peat soil microbial communities from peatlands in Department of Meta, Colombia - 0116_SJ02_MP15_10_MG | ecosystem: Environmental > Terrestrial > Soil > Wetlands > Peat | place... | reverse complement strand
TTGGTATCGACCCATACCCGGTGCTTTTCCCCGTCCGCGCCGCACTGCTCCTCAACCCGCCCTTCGTAGCGGATCTTGTGCAGATGTTCCCGGCGGCCGAACTCCCACGGGTAGTCGTACCGGAGCCAGTTGTCCGGAATTTCGTACTGGGCGCCGTCGAGAATCTTCTGGTAGAACATGCCGTATTCATAGCGGATGCCGTAACCGTAGGCCGGCAGACTCATTGTGGCCATTGAGTCGAGAAAACAGGCTGCCAGCCGTCCGAGACCGCCGTTGCCCAAACCCGCGTCCCACTCTGTCCCGGCGATTTCCTCCAGGTCGATCCCCATCATCTTGAGGGCGTTCTCACACTCCTCCATGATCCCGAGGTTGATCAGGCTGTTGCCCAGGGTCCGGCCCATCAGAAATTCCATGGAAAGGTAATAGACCCGCTTGGCGTCGTTTATGTAGTAGGATTGCTGGGTATCGAGCCAGCGTTCCACCAGCATGTCCCGCACGGCAAAGGAGAGCGCCAGGTAGAGATCGGCCTTGGTTGCAGAGTATTTGTCCTTGACCTGGGTGTACTGGAGGTGCCTCATGAAGGAACGCTGCAATTCGCCGGTGGTCGGCTTTTTGGGAGTATCAGGGGTGTTTTCCGGTGCGGTCATGGGCGGTCCTCGATGTCGGGCATGGGAAAAATGAGAAATCATTATAGCATTCCACGCGTCTAATGCAACATTTGCTGCGGGTCATGTGCCGCAAAATTCCATTTCTGAAAACGGTTTTTTATCAGGCTCCCGCCGTGAATTTCCCGACGGAAACCTGTAAAGTCCTTGCCATTCCTGGTTGACACTGGTGTTCATATATACTATCGTTTATATCCTTTATCCGAATTAATAGACAGTTTGACGCCATGAAAATTCAAATGATCGAGGTTGGTGCCATCATGCGCAGCGATACCATCAAGCAGGGACTTGAACGAACACCGCACCGGGCGCTTCTGAAGGGGACCGGAGTTCCGGACAGCGCCTTTGAAAAGCCCTTCATCGGCGTGGCCACCAGTTTCACCGACCTGATTCCGGGCCATTCCGGCATGCGCGACCTGGAGCGTTTCATCGAAAAAGGCATCCATTCCGGCGGCGGCTATGCCTTCTTCTTTGGCATTCCCGGCGTCTGTGACGGCATTGCCATGGGGCACAAGGGGATGCACTATTCCCTGCCGACCCGCGAACTGATCGCCGACATGGTGGAGTCGGTGGCCGAGGCGCACCGGTTGGACGGCCTGGTTCTTTTGACCAACTGCGACAAGATCACCCCCGGCATGCTGATGGCTGCCGCGCGCCTGAACATCCCCAGCATTATCGTCACCGCCGGGCCGATGATGAGCGGCCGCGCCCAATCCGGCCGCAAATACTCGTTCGTCACCGACACCTTTGAAGCCATGGCCCGCTACAAGGCCGGCGTGATCGACGACAAGGAACTCAAGGTCTGCGAGGATAATGCATGCCCCGGCATGGGCTCCTGCCAAGGGTTGTTCACCGCCAATACCATGGCCATCCTGACCGAAACCCTGGGGATGAGCCTGCCGCGTTGCGGCACCGCCCTTGCGGTTTCGGCCCTCAAGCGGCGCATCGCCTTTGCCTCGGGTGAGAAGATTGTGGAACTGGTGCGGGACGACGTCAAACCCCGCGACATTCTGACCCGCGCGGCCTTCGAGAACGCCATCCGGGTGGACCTGGCCCTGGGAGGGTCGTCCAACACCGTGTTGCATCTTCTGGCCATTGCCCGGGAGGCAGGGGTGGACCTGCCGCTGGAGACCTTCGACATACTGGCCAAGGATACCCCGCAACTTGCTTCCATGAATCCTGCCGGCGAACATTTCATGGAAGACCTGGATGTGGCCGGCGGCGTCGGCGGCGTCCTCAAACAGTTGGGGGACAAGGTCAAGGATGCGCCGTCCCTGTTCGGCCTGACCACCCGTCAGTTGGCGGCCAGCGTCGCCAACATCGATGAAGAAGTCATCCGCCCGCTCTCCAATCCGATCAAGAAGGAAGGGGGCATCGCCATCCTTTCGGGCAACCTGGCCCCCAAGGGGGCGGTGGTCAAGCAGTCGGGCGTGTCGGCCGCCATGATGATGTTCGAGGGGATTGCTCGCTGCTTCGATGCCGAAGAGAAGGCAATGGCCGCCATCATGGAGGGAAGGATCACCTCGGGCGACGTGGTGGTGATCCGCTACGAAGGCCCCAAAGGCGGCCCCGGCATGCGGGAGATGCTGGCCCCGACGGCGGCCATCATGGGGATGGGGCTCGGCGACTCGGTGGCTCTGGTGACCGACGGCCGCTTCTCCGGCGGCACCCGCGGTCCCTGCATCGGCCATATCTCGCCGGAAGCAGCCGAAGGCGGGCCGATTGCCCTGGTGGAGGACGGGGACCGCATCCTGCTCGATATCCCCAACCGCCGCCTGGAGCTTTTGGTCGATGAAGCCACGTTGGCAGCGCGCCGGGCTCTCTGGAAGGCGCCCGAGGCCAAGATCAGGACCGGCTGGCTGGCGCGATACGCAAAAGTCGTTACGTCGGCACATACCGGCGCCGTAACCACAGCTGATTAGCGAACAGGTTGTTGAAAAACAGCCATCTCGCCGCCGTCCTCGCAATCCCTCTTGTGCGGCGTAGCGCTGCTACGCCTCCGCGGGGCTTACTGCGGGTGCGACGATCTGACTATTTTTGAACAACCTGAATTTTTCAACAACCTGTTAAAAGGGGGAACCATGGAAACGCTTGCGTTTATGGCGGTTGTTTCCGCACAGCATGTCCGTGCTTCAGCGACGGCGGGAAAACGATAGTACGGCGCTTGGCGGCCTGAGTCGCCTGTTTCAATCATCCAATCAATTCAGAGGTATCACCCATGAAAATGAACGGTGCAAGAATATTGCTGGAATGTCTCAAAAAAGAGGGCGTGGACACGGTTTTCGGCTATCCGGGCGGGACCGTCATCAATATTTACAACGAACTCTTCAGTTTTAAGGAAATCCACCATATCCTGCCGCGCCACGAACAGGCCGGCACCCATGCGGCAGACGGCTACGCCCGCGCCACCGGCCGGGTCGGCGTCGCCATTGCCACTTCCGGCCCCGGCGCCACCAACACCGTGACCGGCATCGCCACGGCCTACATGGATTCGATCCCCATGGTCATCATCACCGGCCAGGTCCCGACGGCTCTGATCGGCAATGACGCCTTCCAGGAAGTGGATATCATCGGCATTACCCGTTCCTGCACCAAGCACAATTTTCTCGTGCGGGACGTGAAGGACCTGGCCACGATCATGAAAAAGGCTTTCTACATCGCCCGCAGCGGACGTCCCGGCCCGGTGCTGGTGGACCTCCCCAAGGACGTGCAGATCGCCCAGACCGAATTCGTCTACCCGGACACGGTGGAGATCCGCAGCTACAAGCCGAATCTCGAAGGGCATCCCCGCCAGGTGGAAAAAGCGGTGGCAATGCTGCTTGAGTCCCGCCGGCCGGTGATCTACGTGGGCGGGGGGGTTGTCCTGGGCAACGCCGCCGACGAGTTGACCCGCCTGGCCCGCAACCTGGCGGTGCCGGTGACTACAACCCTGATGGGGCTCGGTTCGTTCCCGGAAAACGACCCGCTAGCGTTGGGCATGCTGGGGATGCACGGCGCGTACTGTGCCAATATGGCCATGACCCACAGCGATCTGATCGTTGCCGTGGGGGCGCGCTTCGACGACCGGGTTACCGGCAAGATCGCCACCTTTGCGCCCAGCGCCAAGATTATCCACATCGACGTGGACCCGACCTCCATCAAGAAAAACGTGCGGGTAGACCTGCCGATCGTCGGGGACGTGAAGGATGTGCTGGACAAGATGATCAAGCAGTTGGACAAACAGAAGGAAAATGCCGCCGGACTCGTAGCGGCCCTGGCTCCCTGGCATGGGGAGATCGACGGCTGGAAGAGCAAGCATCCCATTGGGTACAAACAGAGCTCTACCGTCATCAAGCCGCAGTTCGTCATCCAGAAACTGCGTGAGCTGTCTGACGAAGACGCCATCCTGGCCACCGACGTGGGGCAGCACCAGATGTGGGCCGCCCAGTTCTTCCAGTTCAACAAGCCGCGCACGTTGCTCTCGTCGGGCGGGCTCGGGACCATGGGATTCGGCCTGCCGGCCGCCATGGGCGCCCAGGCCGCGTTTCCGGAACGCCAGGTGATAGCCATCTGCGGCGATGGCGGCGTGCAGATGAACATCCAGGAGATCGCCACGCTGGTGCAGAATCGACTGCCGGTAAAGATCGTGATCCTGAACAATAATTTCCTCGGCATGGTGCGGCAATGGCAGGAGCTGTTCTTCGACAAGCGTTACTCCCAAACCTGCATGGAACTGCCCATCGATTTCGTCAAACTGGCCGAAGCCTATGGCGCAAAGGGGTTCAGCACCTCCAAACCGGCCGAGGTGGAAACGGTCATCAAGCAGGCCTTCAAGGAAAAGGGACCGGTGATCATGGAGTTCAAGATCGCCCGCGAGGAGAAGGTGCTGCCGATGGTTCCGGCTGGAGCGTCGCTGAACGAGATGGTGTTGAACGCATAAGTAGATTCAGACTATTCGGAGGATTTCCATGCAACATACAATTTCGGTGCTGGTTGAAAACGAATTCGGTGTGCTTTCCCGCGTGGCGAGTCTTTTTTCTGGCCGCGGCTTCAACATCGACTCCCTGACCGTTGCTCCGACCAACGAGGATGGGCTGTCGCGTATGACTATCGTTACCCGCGGCGACGAACAGATTCTTGAGCAGATTACCAAGCAGCTCAACAAGCTGGTCGATGTGCTCAAGGTGATCGACTTTTCCGACGGCAGCGCCATTGAACGCGAGATGGTCCTGGTCAAGGTTACGGCCGAGGATGAGAATCGCGCCGAGGTGCTGCGGATCGTGGATATCTTCCGCGCCAAGATCATTGACGTCACGCCCAAGTCGTACACCATCGAGGCCACCGGAAATCCGGCCAAGATGGATGCCCTGCTGGAACTGCTCCGGCCCCTGGGGCTGAAGGAACTGGTCCGTACCGGAGCCGTCGCCATCGGCCGCGGCGTCAAAGGATGGAAGGGGTAGGGACGGCAGTCGCGGGAACAGTCGCAAGAGGCCGCGCAGTCACCGTCTGTGCGGCCTTTTTCGTCAGGTCATGTGCGCAGAGACTCGCAAGATACTGAGAGAAAGTCCGAATCTGCCACAGAGACACAGAGACACGGATAAAGGCAAGCAACAATCAACGATTTTGATTATGGCTCATCCACCAAATGTGACTTTTGGTTTTCTCTGCGTGCCTCCGTGTCTCTGTGTCTCTGTGTCTCTGTGGCGGAAATGCCGATTTTGAGCTTATTATGATGATACTTTGTGATATCATTTACTGAAATGACCCTCCTTTTCTGATCCGAATCTGCCGCGAGGTGGCCATGTCGAAACGAACCAGGATATCCCTTATCATTGCCGGTGTCGCGTCTGCGTTTGTTCTTTTCTGCGGAACCGTGCTGCCGCTCATCGTCCGCAGCCAGGCCGTCTCGGCCATTGAGGATGCCACCGGCAGGACGGTCCGCATCGAGAAGGTCGCCATCAATCCCTTCACCCTCACCGTCACGGTCAGCGGACTTGCCATCGAGGAGAAGGGGGGCGGCCCGTTTGTTTCCATCGGCCGCCTGCGCGCCTCGCTTAGCCTGGCTTCGATCTACCGGCGTGCATTGATCATCTCCCAGGTCTCCGTTGATGCGCCTTCCATCTCATTTGCCCGCCTTGCCGCCAACAGCTACAGCTTCAACGATATCATCGAGCGCCAGAAGGCCAAGCCCCACAAAGAATCCACGGGAGAATTCCATTTCTCAGTCAACAATATCACCCTGGATAACGGTTCCGTGGATTTCAACGACCGGGCCGTGGCAGGGGGGAGAAAGCATACCGTCCGCAATCTCAGGGTTTCGGTTCCCTTTATCAGCAACATCCCCTATTGGGTGGAGAAATACACCGACCCCCAGATATCGGCACTGGTAAACGGCGCGCCATTCAGTTTTTCCGGCAAGGTGAAGCCGCTCAGCAAATCCCTGGAAACATCGGTGCACATCGACCTTCGGCAGCTCGACCTGCCCGGCTATATCGCCTATGCGCCGGTCAGGCCGCCGGCCGATCTGGCGTCCGGCAAACTGACCATCGCAACGGATGTCAGCTATCGCGTATCCGCCGACAAAAAGCCTGAACTGGCCGTCAAGGGGCTGGTGCAACTGGACGGCATTGCCGTCAACCTGCGGGACGGACAGCCGCTGCTGAGGCTTCCGCTGCTCCAGGTGAGCGCCTCGGACCTGGAAGTCTTTGCCCGGCGTTTTCTGCTGGACTCCATCACCATGGAAGGGTTTGAGCTGTTCGCCAGCCGCAACGCTGCAGGAGAGTGGATGTACCAACGCCTGATGCCGCAACCGGCCGGAGGAGGGCGGAAACCGGCTGCAGAGCCGGCCAGGGCTCCGGGTCCGGAAGTGAAGAACAACACCGGGCCGCTGCTGCGAATCAACTCGTTCGACTTCAAAGACGGCGTGCTCCATGTCAGCGACGCAGTTCCAAAAGGGGGATTCAAGGGGGACATCACCGGGATCGACGCAACGGTGAAAGGGTTTACCACCGAACCGGGCAGAGCGGCTGATTACGAAGTGTCGCTGCTCCTGGACCACGAGACGGACTTCAGCGCAGACGGCGCTTTTACCCTGGCGCCTCTCAAGGCCACGGTTTCGGCCGAGTTGAACGGCCTGAAACTCCAGAAAGGTTGGCCGTACCTGGCCAGCTTTCTGACGGCGCCGCTCAAGGGTAGCCTGGACCTGTCCGTTGAAGCGGCCTATTCTCAGGAGCGCGGGCTTGACGTCGGGCGGGCAGACCTGGCCCTGAACGGGCTTTCGGTGCGCTACGGCGACAAGGAGGGGCTCGACCTGAAGCGCCTGGAGGTAAGCGCCGCCGCCTTCCGGCAAAAGGAGAACCGTCTTGAACTTGACGGCATCACGCTTGCCCAGGGGGCAGTTTCCCTTTCCCGCGAGGCGGATGGCGGAATCTCGCTCCTGTCCCTGTTGAGGAAACCGCAGGGGGCGCCTGCGGTGCAGAAACGGTCCAGTGCCGGGAAAAAATCGGCGGCATCGGGACCGTCCCATGCCCGGGAGTTTTCCTTTGCCATCAAAAAGATACGCATGGACCGTCTGGCCGGCTCCTTCACCGACAAGACGCGCAAGGAACGGCCGCGTTTCTCGCTGAACAACATCAGCCTTACCCTGGCCAACCTGAACGGTCCGAAGTTCACGCCGGGAACGCTGCGCTTTTCTTCCATTTTCAATAAGGCGACTCCGATCAAGGCCGGCGGCATGATCACCCCCAATCCATTCCGCTACCGCGGGAGCATCAGCGTGGGGCGGTTGCCGCTGCGCGATTTCGAGGCCTATTTCCCTTCCAATATCAATGTCTTCATCCTGGGGGGCTTCGCCGATACCACCATGAATGTGGATGTGGCGCTCAAGGACGGGAAGCCGACCGGTACGTTTGCGGGGAGTGCCGGCATCCGGGGTTTCCATGCCATCGATACCGTGTCGGAGGAAGACCTGCTCAAGTGGGAGAGCCTGCAGCTGGATGACATCCGGGGCAACCTGGAGCCTTTCAGCCTGGCCCTGCGCCAGATTGCCCTCAACGGGGTCTATTCGCGCATCATCGTGCTCAAGGACGGCACACTGAACCTGCAAAACCTGGTGCAGAAGCCGGCGCAGGAACCGGCCGCGGCGGCTGTGGCGCCCGCTCCCGCCCAACTGCCGGCGCCACAGGCTGCAAGCGCCGCCCCACAGCAGGGGGCAGCGGCAAAAAAACAGATCCAGATCGGCAGCGTGACGATCCAGGGGGGCACCCTGTCCTTCACCGACAACCACCTTCCGCAGCATTTTGCCACCACCTTCTACAACCTGGGCGGCCGGGTCAGCGGTCTCAGTTCCGAGGAGTCGAAGTTTGCCGATGTGGACCTGCGCGGAAACCTGGAAAACCACTCGCCGCTCCAGATCACCGGCCGGATCAACCCGCTGCGTGACGATCTGTTCGTGGACCTGAAGGTATCCTTCCGGGACATAGAACTCTCGCCGATTACCCCCTATTCCGGCACCTACCTGGGGTACAAGGTGGAGAAGGGCAAACTGTACCTGGACCTGTCCTACCATATCGACAAGAAACAGCTCGATGCCTCGAACAGCATCTTCATAGACCAATTCACCTTCGGCGAAAAGGTGGAAAGCGACAAGGCCACCAAGCTGCCGGTCAAGCTGGGACTGGCCCTGCTCAAGGACCGCAAGGGGGAGATACACCTGGACGTGCCGGTTTCCGGCCGCACTGACAATCCCCAGTTCAGCATCTGGAAGCTGGTCTTCCAGGTCGTCAGGAATCTGATGGTCAAGGCCGTCACCTCGCCCTTTTCCCTGCTCTCGTCCATGTTCGGCGGCGGTCATGATCTCAGTGCCATCCAGTTCAACAACGGAACCAGCACGATTGCAGCCCAGGAGGGGCAAAAGCTGGACGCCCTTGCCAAGGCGCTCCTGGAACGGCCGGCCCTCAAGGTTGAAGTGAAGGGATATGTGGACCGGGATAAGGACGCCGAGGCGTACCGCCGCGAACTGCTGGACCGGAAGGTGCGGGGCGAAAAGTTCCTGGCCCTGGGGAAACAGGGGACGCTGAAGAACGGCGAGAAAACCGACGACATCACGGTCGGGCCGGACGAATACCCGGCGTATCTGGCAGCGGTCTACAAAAAGGAAAAATTCCCCAAGCCGCGCAATATCATGGGTATGGTTAAAGCCCTGCCTCCCGAGGAAATGAAGAAGCTGATCATCGCCAATACCGTGGTCGGGGCGCCGGAGCTGAGTACCCTGGCCCATGAGCGTGTGGTGGCGGTCATGGATTATCTGGTGTCGAAAGGGCATCTTCCGGCCGAGAGGGTTTTCCAGAAGAGCGACGACCCGTTCAGGGCGCCGGAAAAGGACACCGCAGCCCGCAGCCGGGTGGAACTGAATGCCATCGCCCAGTAAATAGTTGCCAGGTCCATCTTATGTTAACGTATAAAACTGTTATCCAAGTTATTGTCAAGGAAAGGAAAAACCGTGCGCTGCCCCCCCCTCCTGGTTCAGGAGGGGCTGGGGGTGGTAGTCTGCTCTGCAACTGAATCAACCACCCCCTGACCCCCTCCTTATCAAGGATGGGGAGCAAAATATTAATGTGTTACAAGGTGCCAACCGTAAAAAGGATAATCTACCCGCATGAAATGTGTCGCCATAGCAACCCTTGGCTGCAAGACCAACCAATTCGAATCCGCCGCCATGACCGAACAGTTCCGCAAGGCCGGTTATTTCGTGGTTCCTTTCAGCGAGCCAGCCGACATCTACGTGGTCAACTCCTGTACGGTCACGGCCCGCACCGACGCCGAGACCCGCCGCCTGATACGTCGCGCCCGGCGTCTGAACCCTCAGGCCCGCGTAGTGGCCACCGGTTGTTATGCCCAGGTGGCGCCGGGGGACCTGGAACGCATGCCCGAGGTGGACAGCGTGCTGGGCAATCGGGAAAAACGGGATATTGCCGGTCTCGTGGAGGCGGGCGAAAGCCGCGTCTCCGACATCGGCGCCGAGCAAACGGCCGAACCCCTGGAGCTTACCAGCTTTGCCGAGCATACCCGCGCCTTTCTCCAAGCCCAGAACGGCTGCGATTCTTTTTGCGCCTACTGCATCGTCCCGTTTGCCCGCGGAAGGAGCCGCAGCGTGCCCCTTGACGATGTGCTGAAAGGGGTGCGGGATTTGGCGGCCAACGGCTACCGGGAGGTGGTGCTGACCGGCATTCACCTGGGGGCCTACGGGCTCGACCTCTCTCCCCGGCAGTCGTTGACCGGCCTGACGCGGTGCATCGAGGAAGAGCGGCTGGTGCAGCGCTTGCGCATCGGTTCGGTCGAGCCCAACGAACTGAGCGACGAACTTCTCGAACTCATGGCCGCCTCCGACATCATCTG
>Ga0187771_10004284_pt1 | contig 10041 bp, 9 predicted proteins | sample 0116_SJ02_MP15_1_FD_133139 | JGI IMG/M metagenome (GOLD analysis project Ga0187771, IMG submission 133139) | Tropical peat soil microbial communities from peatlands in Department of Meta, Colombia - 0116_SJ02_MP15_10_MG | ecosystem: Environmental > Terrestrial > Soil > Wetlands > Peat | place... | reverse complement strand
TCCTCATCACTTACCTTTTCTCATGGTTCGGGCTCATATTCAAATCCTAAAATTCTTTTCAATCCGACTTCATCCCCAAATTTCTCCGGAAAGGAATCCTTTTGAAACCGGCGCCTTGATTCTTAGTCCGCTCGGATTCAACCCCTGCGAGGTCTGTCCGCTCCTTTCCTTAACTGCTTATTTGAAGCGCGTCCCCCGCTTCTTTACTGAATTTTTTGTCTACGAAAATGAGGGATTCGCCTTTTCCCAGGATTTGTTTCTTTACCTCATACCGGGCCCATTCTTCCTGACAATATCTGGCCATCAGCTCGCCGATCATTTTTTCCGTTTGAGCGTCCAGATTCCCCGTAACCAGGCAGGTAGGGCCTCGAAAATTAGAAGGCTGAAAGATAACCGACCCCTGTCTGGCCAGGCCCTGGATCTGTTCATTTTCCGATTTGTTCCTTCCCAAAATTATTTTTAACCCCGGGGTCAGACGGAAATGCCTTCCTATCTTTAAAAGGTGAAGATCCGTCAGGTCATAATCGGGGACATGGGCAAAGAGATCGCGCAAGCGCGCGGCGATCACCGAATCCGTCAGCAGGCATCCTCCTGCCGGGCAGGGGTAATCCTTTACCCCTAACTTCTCAGCCAAATCGATCTGCGGCTTCCTCGACCGGCCGGAAAAAGCCAGAAGTTTTTCCCGGTCTATGATCCCCTCATGCTCTGGGATTGTCGGCGGGAAATGATGAGCGGATAAAGGCCTGAGGATGAGCCCTTCCAGTCCGCTCTCCTTCTCGATCTTTCGGATGGCCGCTCGATGCTGGGACATCGGTCTTTGTCCGAGGACCTCTCCGGTGATGACGAAAAAGGCCCCGCTTCCGGCCATCATTTCTTTGACCTTTTTCAGCATATAAATCCGGCAATCAATACAGGGATTCATGCCCCGTCCATGGCCGTGGGGAGGATTCTGCACCATTTTCATATAGTCCATCCCTTTGTGAATCACCCGAATTGCCACCCCGAATTCATGGGCGACCTTAACCGCCTGATTCTTACAGCCGGCATTTTTCGACGTGCAGTTACAGAAAGGGCTGGTAAAATGCACCGCCGTGACGGGGATCCCCTGTTCGATCATCATCTTTACGGCCAACGAGCTGTCGAGCCCTCCCGAAAGGAGAGCGATCCCTTGATAGCGTTCGCCAGGTCCCCTCGGAAGGGCTCCGGTGGCTTGGCCGGAATGATCCCCCCGGCTCTCCTTCCGCATTTCTGTTTCCCTGGGTTCTTCCCGGAAATCTGGCGTCGTCATGACGGCTCCTCATCAGGAAATCCCTTCGAATTCAAATCATGATACCATCCCCGCTTCTGCAAAGCTAGGGGGGAAGAGCATCGGAGAAACGCATTTTGCCGGGATCAAGTGCGGGGAAGACCCGTTTCGTCGAAAAGCCCTTCGAAAAGCGGGCCACTGAGATACCGCTCCCCCGCGTCAGGCAGAATGGCAACGATGGTCTTGTCCTCGAATTCCTTGAGCCTGGCGATCCGCAACGCGGCAGCGATCGCCGCGCCAGAACTGACTCCAGAAAGAATCCCTTCCTCCCGGGCCAGTCTCCTGGCGTGCTCGATCGCCTCGCCACTCGTCACCTGCTCCACCCGATCCACCATTGAAAGGTCCAGCGTGTCCGGAATGAACCCGGCCCCGATCCCCTGAATCTTGTGCGGCGCCGGCTTGAGCTCCTGGCCCGCAAGGCGTTGAGTAATGACGGGGCTCTCCGCGGGCTCTACGGCGATGCTGGTGATCTTCTTCCGTTTTTCCAGCTTGATGTAGCGGGAAACACCGGTGATCGTTCCCCCGGTACCCACGCCGGAGATGAGGACGTCAATCTTCCCGCCCGTCTGTTCCCAGACCTCCGGACCCGTGGTCTTAAAATGGATCTCCGGGTTGGCGGGGTTCTTGAACTGCTGCGGCATGAAATACTTGGGGTCGGAGGCGGCAATCCGTTCCGCCTCTTCAATCGCCCCTTTCATTCCCTTGGCCCCCGGAGTCAGGATGAGGTTGGCGCCGAAAATCGCCAGCACCTTTCTCCTTTCGATGGAAAAGGTCTCCGGCATCGTGATGTTGAGTTTATAGCCCCGGGCAGCGGCCACATACGCCAGGGCGATCCCCGTATTCCCACTCGTGGGTTCAATGATTTCCTTGCCCGGTTTGAGCAAACCGTCCCTTTCGGCCGCCCAGACCATCGCCGCCCCAATCCGGCATTTTACTGAATAGGACGGATTCCGGCCCTCTACCTTGCCCAATATAGTGGCCTTAAGCCCTTGGGCCATCCGGTTGATTTTGACCAACGGGGTATTTCCGATCGAAAGGGTGTTGTCCGCAAAAAATTTTTCCATTTTTGTTTCCTCCTGTACGATCTCCGGATGTTCCTGGTCTCCAGAAGTGTCGGAGCGGCCAACAAATGCCAGGCCGCCATTCATCCTTTCACTCCCATTTGATCACCAGCCTTTTGCCCATGCTATCATCAATTGGATGCCAACTCCAGCCCAGAGGATTTCCTGGAGGGAGATCCCATCCCCGGAAAAGATCCCTGCCTTTGCCGGGCCAAGGTATCTCGGTTATTTCGTAACCACGAAGATCGCGTTCAGGGCGAAAAGGTTCGGCCACAGGGGGATGTTTCTCTGTCTTCCCAGGTAACAGGCTTCCAGTACCTTAAGATTCTTTTCCCGGCAAAAGTCCCGGAAATCGCTGATGCTCAGGAAACGAACGTTGGGTGTATCGTGCCAGCGATAGGGAAGGGAGGAGGTGATGGGCGCCTTTCCCCTGAAAAAAAGCATGATCCGCGCCTGGATGAAGGCAAAATTGGGGAATCCCACGATGATTTTGCCCCCGATGCGCAACGCCTCGTCGATGAGCCAGTCGATCTTCTTCACTTCCTGCATACTCTGGTTCAGGATAACGTAATCGAAAGAGCGGTCTGGATATTCAGCCAAACCGCTCTCAATATCTCCGTGGAAAACGCTGAGCCCTTTTTTCACGCACTCATAGATGGCCGAATCGTTTACCTCAATTCCCTGGACTTTGGCCCCTTTTTCCCGGGCCAGGAGGTAGAGAAGGTCTCCGCTTCCGCATCCCAGGTCCAGAACTCTGGCTCCCCGTTCCACAATCCGGTAAATGATCTGATGATCGAATCGAATCCCGTTAGGTATCATAGCCGTCTGCCACGCGGTAGCCATTGAAGGTCTTATCCAGGAAATGCCGGATCAAAGTCGTCTGCTCTTCCACCTCCAGCAGAAACGCGTCATGCCCGTAGGTCGAAGGTAACTCGCAATACGTAGCATCAGCCCGCTTCATTTTCAGCTCCCGGACGATCTCCTGGGATTGGTAGGAAGGGTAAAGCCAATCCGATTTGAAAGAGATCACCAGAAAGCGGGTCGGGATGGCTTTTCCGTCCGGGATCAAACGCCCGCCGGAGAGATCGAAGTAGTCCATCGCTTTAGTGATGTAAAGATAGGAATTCGCGTCAAAACGCCGCACGAAATGGTCCCCCCGGTTGTGTAGATACCCTTCCACCTCGAAATCCGCCGCAAACTCGAAACTGTACTGGCCATTCTTGAGCCTCCGAGAAAACTTCTCCTCCATGGATTGGTCGCTCATGAAGGTGATATGCCCAATCATGCGGGCGATGGCCAGCCCCTTCTCCGGTTGTCCGTGCTCATAGTAATCGCCCTGCCGCCATGCGGGATCGGCCATAATCGACTGCCGGACCACTTCATCAAAGGCAATCTGCTGGGGAGAATGCTTGAGTGCCGTGGCAATCGGGACTGCCGAACGAACCCTTTCGCCGTAGGAAGTCACCCATTGCAGGGCCTGCATGCCCCCCATGGACCCCCCGGTTACGCAGAGGAGCTTCTCAATCCCGAGATAGTCCACCAGATGGCGTTGAGCCTCCACCATGTCGGCAATCGTGATGACTGGAAAATCAATGCCGTAGGGTTTCCCGGTCCGGGGATTGAGGGAGGAAGGCCCGGTGCTGCCCTTGCATCCCCCGATCACGTTCGAGCAGATGACGAAATAGCGCTCCGTGTCAAAGGCCTTGCCCGGACCAATCATGACGTCCCACCAGCCTGCGGCCGATTCCCCCTCATAAACGCCCGCGGCGTGCGCATCGCCGGAAAGGGCATGAGCCACCAGGATGGCATTCGTCTTCTCCCGGTTCAAAGTGCCATAGGTTTCATAAGCGATCGTAACCGGGCCCAGCTTGCGCTCGGATTCTAAAATCAACTCATCCGGCGGTTGGGCAAAGGTAAAATATTGCGTTTTAACCAATCCGACGCTTCCATTTTTGGTATTCATTTGATATGTTGTAAACTCCTCTCCTGGCTGGTCACCCTCTAGCGCCGCCCCTGTCCCCCCGAATGGAGGAACAGAGGGTTAAAAATCAATGAGCGGCTGTTACCTCCCTGTTTTCTCCAGAGCCTGTTCGATATCGCTGAGGATGTCAGCGATATGCTCCAGGCCGATGGAGAGCCTGATGAAATCAGGGGTCACGCCCGTGGCCAGTTGCTCCTGTGAAGAGAGTTGCTGGTGGGTCGTGGTGGCCGGATGGATCGCCAGCGTCTTGGCGTCCCCCACATTGGCCAGGTGAGAGACCAGCTCAAGGGAATTGATAAATTTCCTTCCGGCTTCTACTCCCCCTTTGATCCCGAAGCCGAGGATGGCCCCGGTTCCCTTGGGGAGGTATTTACGAGCCCGTTCCTTTTCCGGGCTCGAATCAAGGCCGGGGTAATTCACCCAGGCTACTTTCGGATGCTTCTGCAAATACTGCGCGACCGCCAGGGCATTCTCGGAATGGCGGGGCATCCTTAAGTGAATCGTCTCCAGCCCCTGGAGAAAGAGGAAGGCGTTGAAGGGCGACATCGCTGGCCCCAGGTCCCGCAGAAGGGTTACCCGCGCCTTGATGATATAAGCTAAATTCCCCAAGGCATCGGCGAACTTAAGCCCGTGGTAACTGGGGTCGGGGTCGGTAATCAAGGGAAAGTCCCCCTTGGTCCAGTCAAACCTGCCCGAGTCTACGATCAAACCTCCAATCGAGGTCCCGTGTCCCCCGATGAATTTGGTGGCGGAATAAACGACGATATCCACCCCGAAATCAATGGGCCTTAATAAATACGGCGATACGGTGTTATCGAGAACGAGCGGGATGTCGTGCTGGTGGGCCATCCGGGAAAGCCCCTCCAAATCGGCTACATCCAGCTTCGGATTGCCGATCGATTCCGCGTAGACCGCTTTCGTTTGAGGGGTAATGGCTTTGCGGATCGCCTGCAGGTCGTTGGACGGCACAAACTTCACCTGAATCCCCATCCGGGGAAAAGTATAGTGGAAGAGGTTATACGTCCCCCCGTAGAGATTATCCGCGGAAATGATTTCATCCCCTGCCCGGGTGATATTGAAAAGGGCCAGCGAAATTGCCGCCTGCCCGCTGGCCGTGGCTAAAGCCCCTACCCCGCCGTCCAGAAGCGCAACTCTCTTCTCCAGGACGTCATTGGTCGGGTTCATGATACGGGTATAGATATTGCCGAATTCCTTGAGGGCAAAAAGATTGGCGGCGTGCTCGGTGTTCCTGAATTGGTAGGATGTGGTCTGATAGATCGGCACGGCGCGAGAACCGGTGGCGGGGTCCGCTTCCTGGCCTCCGTGAAGCGCTAGGGTTTCAACTCTTAAATTTGGGTCTTTCTTACTCATCGCTCCTCCCTGGATTTTGATCAAGATTTTCCATGATGGCTCATCATGGTCTTTAGCATTTTCTTCTTTTGCCTGCCCCTGTCCGCATCGTCCATGTCACTCTCCGTATCCATCGTCCCCACCCCCTCTCGGTAATAAAAAAAGCCCCTTCCTGGTCGATAAGAAGGGGCTTCCGTTCTTCCTCTCCTCATCTTATCTTCCAGGGTATCTCGACCCTGCTGGAATTAGCACCAGCATCCCGCGTTTCGCTGGACCGGTTGCTGTGGCTTCTTCGGGCCAGTCCCTCTGCCACTCTGGATAAGAAGGTGATAATAAAATATCAATCTTTATTATTTATGTCAAGATATATTTTAAAGAATATGAGGCCAGTAGTAATCTATTCTTCTTCCTCCGCCCGGGGAGAGAGTCCATCTAGCCTCTGGCTTTCTTCTTTTCAAAACGGCCGAGTGCCCGGCCCGGGCTCTACCAGGGGATGCCAGTCTTTGAAGATAGCCTTGTAGCCCATCGACTCGACGGCCTGTTTCACCGCGGGCACGTCCCGCCGGTCCGATATCTCGAATTGTCCGGTCCCGGCCTCGCAATGAGATCGGCCTCCCACCTGGGTGCATGATCCGGCTGACATCTTGGTCACGCCCAGAGGAATCAGATGATCACGAAACTCAGACCCTTCGCGGGTGGAGATGGTGATTCCCACCCGGGGCAGAAAAATTCGCATGGCCAGCAGGGTCTGTACGAACTCCCGGTCCGTTAACTCATGTTGCGGCTGAAACGTGCCCTCGTGGGGACGCAGGCGCGGCAGGGAAACACTCACCTCGACGGCGGGATAAAGACGTTGAAGGTGGTCGGCATGAAGGCCCGTCAGGAAGGCGTCCAGGCGCCAGTCGGCCAAACCTAATAAGGCACCGATGTTCACCGAGCGAATTCCGGCGTCGCAAGCCCTCTCCGGCGCCTCGATCCGGTAACGGTAATCCCGCTTCGGACCCCGAGGATGTACGGCGGCATAAAGGTCGAGATCATAGGTCTCTTGGTAGAGGGTGAGGCCGTCCACCCCTATTTCCACCAGCCGATGGTACTCTTCCCTCTCCAGCGGATACACCTCGGCGGAAATAGAGAGGAAGTAGGGTCGTAGCACTTCTACGCATTGGCCAATATACTCGACCGAGCTCATTTTGCGGGATTCCCCGGTGAGGATGAGGATGTGGCGCAAGCCGGAAGCATGGATGAGGCGGGCCTCCGCCGCGACCTCTTCCACAGTCAGACGGTCGCGCCGGATGCGGTTGGATGCGGCGAACCCGCAGTAGAGGCAGAAGTTGGTGCAGTAGTTGGCCAGATAGAGGGGCGTGTAGAGAAGGATCACCTTGCCAAAATGCTGCACAGTTAGGGCATGAGCCCGCCGGGCCATACGCTCCAGGTAGCCCGCGGCAACCGGAGAGAGAAGGGTAAGAAAGTCGTTGGAACTCAGGTTGGGGCTGGCCAGGACACGCTCAACATCTGCTGGGGTGACTCCGGCAAGGCCTTGAGTGAGCGAGTATCTTTCGAAAGTAAGTTGTCGGTGGTAGAAAGTCATGATCTTCTATCCTCCTACGAATCATGAAGGAAGCCGGTTAGGGGAGAGGACGCCGTCGCGTAAGCCCGGACAGGCCCGAGGCCGGCATGATAACCTTCGCGCCCGGCATGCACAGCCAGGGCAAAAGCCCGCGCCATGGCGACCGGGTCGCGGGCTGTCGCAATAGCCGTATTCACCAGGACGGCGGAACATCCCATTTCCATCGCTTCCGCGGCCTCCGAGGGGGCGCCGATTCCGGCATCCACAATTACCGGCACCTCGATCTCCTCAATCAGTATGCGTACCAATTCCTTCGTCCTCAGACCCCGGTTGCTGCCAATAGGAGATCCCAGCGGCATAACCGCAGCCGCACCCGCCTCAACCAGCTTCTTGGCCGCGATCAGGTCGGGGGACATGTAGGGCAGCACTACGAATCCCTCGGCAGCCAGGGCTTCCGTTGCCTTAATCGTCTCATAGTTGTCGGGCAACAGGTACTTGTGATCCGTGACCACTTCGATCTTGACCCAATCACCACACCCGGCGGCCCGAGCCAGGCGGGCGATGCGGACCGCCTCCGCGGCATTCCGGGCACCTGAGGTGTTGGTCATGAGGATGACCCCTGGCGGGAGATATTTCGCCATGTTCTCCCGGGGAGTATCGAAATCCAGGCGTCGCAATGCGACCGTGACCACTTGCGTTCCGCTGGCGCGAATCACTTCGGGGATCAGGTCATAGGAAGCGAATTTCCCTGTGCCGAGGAAGAGACGACAGGATAGGTCACGTCCGCCAATCCGCAATAGATCGTCCATGGTCTTCGCCCCCTTTCAGCCGCCGGCGATCATTTGAATGACTTCCACCCGGTCATTCTCTTTGAGGATGATGTTGGGCCACTCCTCGCGGCGGGTCCAATTGAGATTGTGTTCCACCGCCACCATAGCCTCCACGATTCCTCGGGAATGCAGAAAGGCACCGATGGACATCTCCTGGTCGAGATATGTCTCCTTACCGTTGACCGTCAGCCTCATATTGCCTCCTTCAGTATCCCGCCCTAAAGAGTTACCCGGGCCGATTGCCAGGGGAAATCGCGCGGGATCAATGCCTGCCCGGCAAACACTTCAGGCCCATGGATCTTCGGCCAATGGTGCAAGGGGAGAAAAGGAAGGAGATAAGGAGATTAACTTAAAAAGAAGCGGCGTTGCTTGGAATCGGACCTGCGAACTATCAGAGTGACTCTCCCTACGCTGGCATTACCCAGAATCAGGTTCAAAGGGTCTACGAGCCACGCCCGCACTCTCAGCCCCTACCTGGAGCTCCCCTGCAAATCCACTTTAATAATAGAAATCAAAAAGGAATTTGTCAAGTAGCAAGACACCCTCGCCTTCCCCCATTTTTTCATCGGCGTATGCCAAGTCCCGGGGGCCTTGACAAAAGTGCTGGAGAGGAGCCTAGCGAGGAGAGGGGCATTCAACCCACTCAGAATGGGGGGGAGTCCGTCGGAGGGAGGCCCGTAATCCGGGGGAAGCCGGTATCCCGGTGTCAATGAAGGGCACTCCCGTGACCAGGGGGAAACCAGCTATAATCAAGTGACGAAGGGGACTAGCCTCGATAATTCCGAAACTGAAGACCTCCGATCAGGGGAAGTTTCAGAAGTTAAAATTCTTAATTTTATTTATGAAATTGGAATGTTCCAGGGCGAAAAATTCCCTTGACTGCCCATTCCCAAAAGAGTATTTTTTGGTCATCAGATTCCATCCGATTAACCCCGCATGCAAACTTCTAACCTTCTGGAGGAAGTCATGAGAACGATTTTCCGGGAGGTGCCTATATGAAGGCTCCAGAGGGATTCAGATTTTCCTCTGGAGCCTCTCTTTTTTGCCTTTCTTGAATTGTTCTAAATCTTCAAAACTAAAAAGGAGGAAACGATTATGGCTACCAAAAAGTCATTATGGGTTCTCGTCCTAATGCTGCTTCTGGTTTTTCCCTTGACCGCCAATGCGCAGCTCATGATCATCGGAAACGACGAGAAAGTGACCTGGGACGACGCCGGAAAGCAGTCACTCTGGGGCCCCGGCAAGGACACGGTCTCCATCGTGGACATCTCCACGCCGGAATCGCCACGCATCGTCACCAATCTTCCGCTGACCAACTCGATTTTTGGCCCCCCGGTCAACCTGGCCATCACACCGGATGAGCGGCTGGCCATCGTGGCGAAATCCGTCGACCACGTGCCGGATGGGACGGGATGGAAGTTCGTGCCCGACAACAAGCTCTACGTCATCGATCTCACGACAAGTCCCCCCCGCCACATCGCCACCGTCGAGGTGGGCAAACAGCCCTCTGGTCTCCATATCAACCGGGCTGGCAACCTCGCCCTGGTGACGAATCGGGCGGACAACTCCATCAGCGTGCTGTCCATCCAGGGAAAGGACGTGAAGCTGGTGGACACGGTGCCCATGGGCGAACAGGTGGCTGCAGTGGCCTTCACCCCGGACGGGAAGCGCGCTCTGGCGGTGAAGTTCCCGGGACACAAGGTGGCTCTGCTGGAGGTGGACGGACAAAAGGTGACTTACACGAAGTATGATATGAATGTCGCCCTCTGGCCCTACAACATCGGCGTGACCCCGAACGGCAAGCTGGCCATGACCGCCAACAATGGCAACGCGGGGAACGCGGACGGACAGGTGGACACGGTCAGTGTCATCGACCTGGAGGCAAATCCCCCGCGGGTCATCGACCATGTTGTGGTTGGGGATGGGCCGGAGGGATTCGTCATCAG
>Ga0187771_10004283_pt1 | contig 10042 bp, 9 predicted proteins | sample 0116_SJ02_MP15_1_FD_133139 | JGI IMG/M metagenome (GOLD analysis project Ga0187771, IMG submission 133139) | Tropical peat soil microbial communities from peatlands in Department of Meta, Colombia - 0116_SJ02_MP15_10_MG | ecosystem: Environmental > Terrestrial > Soil > Wetlands > Peat | place... | reverse complement strand
GGGCTGACTTGATTATCCCGGGCATTCTGCTTACAATTAGATTTATGGAAATTTTCGGTTTCAGCATAGTCACGGCAAGCGATCACGGTTTGCTTGAGGGATTGCTGAAGGAGATGCATAATGAAAGTGGTTTTCGAGAGACCTGAAAGTCTGAAACCCGCACCTTTCAGATATTGCCCCGGGTGCGGCCACAGTCTGATTCACAGACTTCTTGCAGAGAGCGTCGATGCCCTCGGCATAAGGGAAAAGACCATCGGCATTGCACCAGTTGGATGCGCCGTGTTTGCCTATGATTATTTCAATTTCGATATGCTCGAGGTAGCGCACGGAAGGCCTCCGGCTGCGGCCACCGCGATGAAGAAGGTCCTCCCTGACAGGATAATCTTCGCATACCAGGGCGACGGAGACCTTGCTGCCATAGGGACTGCCGAAGTAGTCCATGCAGCTGCGAGAGGGGAGAACATCACTATCCTTTTCGTGAACAATGCAACTTACGGGATGACCGGGGGCCAGATGGCTCCAACAACGCTCCTCGGACAGAAGACGTCCACGACGCCAAAGGGGAGGGATGCGATTGCAGCGGGATATCCACTGAAGGTATCCGAGATGCTCGCTACTATCGAAGGCGTGTCTCTCATCGCCCGGACGTCTGTCGATACCCCTAGAAACCTCCTTACGACAAGGACCTTCATCGAGAAGGCCCTCAGATACCAGATGGAGAACAGGGGATTCAGTCTCATAGAGATACTCTCGCCCTGTCCCACAGACTGGGGAATGTCCCCTGAGGATTCGTTGAAGTGGATACAGTCGGACATGATGTCCATTTACAGGCTCGGCGTGCTCAAGGATAAATTCGCGGGGGCGGTTTGACTGATACCAGAATTCTCGTTGCCGGGTCCGGGGGCCAAGGAGTTCTCCTCCTCGGGAGGTTAATCGCTTACTGTGGGATGCTGGAGGGGAAAGAAGTCACCTGTTTCCCTTCTTACGGCGCTGAGGTACGCGGCGGAACAGCCAACTCCACAGTGATCTTATCCGACGAGATGATAGGTTCCCCTATTGCCAGCAACCCTGACATCCTTATCGCCATGAATGAGGCATCTTTAAGAAAATTCCAGCCCAGGATACGGCCACAAGGCTTGCTGATCTACGATTCTTCCCTCATCGGATCACCGGAGATACGGTCGGACATCACAGCTCTGGACGTCCCTGCCAGCATTATCGCGGGCTCAGAAAACGGGAAGGGCTCTGTAGGCAAGAGCTTGTCCCTTACGGAGACTCAGGTGAGATCCGCAAACATGGTCATGCTGGGAGCTCTGGTAGGGCGTACGGGTATCCTTAAGGCTGAAAATGCCATGATTGCTCTCGAAAGACTGACCTCGGCAAGGCGGAGGAGAACCCTGGACGAAAACAAAGAAGCGATCAGGAGAGGCATAGAGTACATTGCGCATAAGAAAAGCAACAATCTGTGACATAAAGGCTATTCACAGGCTTGTCAACGAGTTCGCAAAGAGAGGCGAGATGATTCCCAGGTCCCTCAACGATCTCTATGAGAACATAAGAGATATCTTCGTTTGTGAAGTCAATGGCGAGATCAAGGGCGCCTGCTCACTTCACGTTCTGTGGGAGGACCTTGCCGAAATAAGGTCTCTTTCCGTAAAATCAGACTCTCAGGGTGCCGGTATAGGCAGGCGGCTGGTGAACACATGCATCAGGGAAGCGAAAAAACTCGGTATCGGGAAGGTCTTTGCTCTTACCTATCATGCCGACTTTTTCAGGAAGATGGGTTTTTCCGAAATCGACAAGACAGAGCTTCCCCAGAAGATATGGGGAGAATGCCTGAGGTGTCCGAAATTCCCGGAGTGTGATGAGACAGCCGTTATCCTAAGGCTTGGCCACGTCAAGTGATGAACTCTGGGGCACCCTCTCTCACTTCTCCTCTTGGGTGCACAGGCATGTTCCAAGTAACGCGTACTTCTAGTTTAAGATCATCCGTCTGACACCGGCACAATGACTCGGGGATTATTGTGTCCCGATTCGTTTTATAGCCATTGCCCCAAGTCGTGCAATAGTTTTTAGGACAACTCTTCTCTCGGTCGTCATCACTTCTTCGCTCCCCCTGAAATCGAACCCCACAACTCCTACGACCTCTTCCCCTGACATCATCGGCAGAAAAAACGCTCTGGCCTGAGGCAAGGTAGTAGTACCGCGACCAGCCGACAGTTTGTTGAGGAAGACCCAGGAAGCCACTCCCAAAACCTTGGGGCTCACTTCAAAATCGGTCGTTTTTGCCTTCACCATCAGTTTGTCGTCTTCTTGCAGAAAGACCGCCATCTCGCATGGGAATATCTGCTGAGTGTGTTGTACCATCAAGGCAAGCACCTGCTCAATATTACGGACGGTTACGAGATCCCTGCTCAGTCCGTAGAGACCGATGTTCTTAACTTCGCTCTGTTTGAGCATCTCGACCTTGCTGCGCAATTTGGACGCAAGGTTGCTTATCACCACCACCACAATCATATATACGATGAAGGAAACGAAATACTGTATATCGGCTACGGCAAGAGTAAAGTGGGGCGAGACAAACAGGTAGTCAAAGATCAATATACTTGTGACAGCGGCTAAAATGGAGGGTCCCGTTCCCAAGTAAAGGGCTGTCAACGTCACCGGCAGCAGGAGCAGGAAAAGCAGGTTGATCTCGTTCAGGCTGTTACGCAAAAGGAAAGCTATTAGCGACATCGCCCCGACAGAAAAGATACCGAGTAAATAGTTCAGCGGTCTCCCAAAAGTCATGCGCTTTTTCGGCATAAACCTGGGATCCACCCGGGCGTCCATTAGATAGATATCGATGTTCTGTGTCCTCGTGAGAAGTTTCTTCGGAATAGACTGGAAAAGGCCGAAACCACGGGGTTTCCCTATGACAATCTTGGTCACATTGTTGTTCAGTGCATAGTCCGCCATCTCGTCCGTCACATCGCTTCCCTTCATCCAGACAAGGCGCGCTCCCAATTGTTTTGCAAGGTCCAGCGCCTTATTCAGCCACTCTTTCTCCTTTTCGGAAAGTGCCTTGTGCCTGTCCGTCTCCACATAAAAGGCAACGAGTTCTGCGTCAATATCATTTGCAAGCCTGAAAGCTGTGCGGACCAGTTTTTCTGCATAAGGGCTGGCAAATACCCCTGCCAGCACTCTCTCCTTGGCCGGCCACGGGCCCGCAATGGCATGGGCCTTCATATAACTGCGCATCTTCTCGTCTACACTACCGGCCACCATACGAAGTGCCAGCTGCCGCAACGCGAGAAGGTTGCCCGGACGGAAAAACTTCTGAACAGCACTGTTCGCCATGTCTTTCACATAGACTTTCCCCTCGTTGAGTCTCTTGAGCAGTTCTTCAGGAGGCAGGTCTACCAGCCTGATTTCATCCGCCCCATCGATAACAGTGTCAGGCACCGTCTCACGAACCCGGATGTCGGTAATCTGATGGACGATATCGTTAAGACTCTCGACGTGCTGCACGTTCATTGTGGAATAGACATCGATGCCGGCGTTCAGTATTTCTTCTATATCCTGATACCTTTTTGCATTGCGCAATCCAGGGGCATCGGTATGGGCCAGCTCATCTACAAGTACGAGCTTAGGCTTGCGCCCCAGGACCCGCCCAAGATCCACCTCCTTAAGCGGCATTCCCATGTATTTGACAACAAGAGGAGGCAGGATTTCGAGGCCTGCCAGCAAAGCATCCGTCTCTGGCCTTCCGTGGGTTTCGACGTAGCCGACAACAACGTCCAACCCTTCCTGCTTGCGCAGCCTTGCATCCGTGAGCATCGCATACGTTTTACCAACACCGGGGGCGGAACCGAAATAAATGGTCAGCTTGCCGCGCTTCGCCTTTATCTCTTCCTTTTGTGCAAGGTCAAGCAACGCCTCCGGTGATGGTCTTTTGTATTCTGCGTCTTCAGCCATGAAGGTATTAACTTACTGTCATTCCGGGCTCTACCCAAAATCCAGTTCTTTTCCTCTTTGTCCTGGAGCCGCGCCTTTGCGGCAATAATTTAAAACTTTCGCTTTTCTCATAATCTATCAAGTGCCAGATTCAGTTTAAGCACATTAACCCTCGGTGCTCCCAGGAAACCAAACTGGCGGCCCTCCAAGTTAGCCTGCACCAATGCCAGCACCCTTTTTTCATTAACGCCCCGTTCCTTCGCAACACGCGAAACCTGTATAAGCGCAGCCTCAGGACTTATATGAGGGTCGAGCCCGCTCCCAGACGCCAGCACTAGGTCGGCAGGGACAGGCCCTTGGATGCTAGATCCACGAAGAGATTTTACCCGATCTGCAACCTGGTTAATAAAATCTTTGTTAGTGGGACCCAAATTGGAACCTCCAGATGCCATGGCATTGTAAGGAAAATCAGTCGTTGCAGACGGCCTTGGCCAGAAGTATTTAGGGTCAGAGAAAGGCTGCCCAATCAGGGCCGACGCTACGGCAGAGCCCTCAGCATTATAGATGAAACTTCCGCCTGCCTGTGCGGGAAATATGAACTGGGCAGTGACTGTAACTGCCGCCGGGTAGACAACTCCTGTCAACACTGACAGGGCTAATAGAAACAAGACTGAATTCTTTATCTCTTTCATGGTCATCTCCTGATCAAATCACAACATTTATTAATACGTCTATCAATTTGATGCCCGCAAATGGGGCCAGAAGCCCTCCGAGCCCGTAAATGAGCAGGTTGTAGATAAGCAACCTTTCCGCAGGCATCGGCCGGTAACGGGTCCCTTTCAGAGCGAGGGGGATCAGCAGCGGGATAATGATCGCATTAAAAATTACGGCGGAGAGGATTGCACTGAAAGGATTAGCAAGACGCATCACGTTGAGAATTCCCAGCTGCGGATAAATCGCGGCAAAAGCGGCGGGTATGATAGCAAAATATTTTGCCACATCGTTTGCAATGCTGAATGTGGTGAGCGTACCGCGCGTCATAAGTATCTGCTTGCCGATCTCGACAATATCCAGCAGCTTTGTCGGATTACTATCCAAGTCTATAATGTTGGCGGCTTCCCGCGCAGGCTGTGTTCCAGTATTCATCGCTACAGCTACATCTGCTTGGGCAAGGGCAGGAGCATCGTTGGTGCCGTCACCGGTCATGGCCACCATATACCCCTGTTGCTGGTTCTCGCGGATAAGCCTAAGCTTGTCTTCAGGCTTTGCCTGGGCAAGAAAGTCGTCCACCTGTGCCTCCGTTGCGATGGCAGCTGCGGTAAGAGGGTTGTCACCAGTGATCATGACCGTCTTGATTCCCATGCTCCGCAACTGAAGAAAGCGCTCCTGAATGCCTCCCTTTAGAATATCCTTTAGGTTGATGACCCCTAGTACTTCAGCATCGCGGCTTACGACAAGCGGAGTGCCTCCCGACTTGGCGATGTCAGTTACGTGAGTGTCCAGTTCACGCGGAACAGTTCCTCCCATATTCTCGACAGCACGTGAGATAGAGTCTCCAGCCCCTTTTCGATATGCATGCTCATCGATGTTCACTCCACTTATCCTTGTTTCGGCACTGAAGGGGATTGATTCGGCATTTTGAGGAAGTTCCCGCATCCGAAGATCGTATTTCTGCTTCGCAAGTACCACTATACTGCGTCCTTCGGGCGTCTCATCGGTAAGAGAAGCCATCAATGCCGCCTCAGCCACTTCCTTCTCAGAATGACCAGCTACGGGAATGAAAGCAACAGCTTGACGGTTGCCCAGCGTTATGGTCCCGGTCTTGTCAAGGAGGAGCACATTGACATCGCCAGCGGCCTCAATGGCCCTTCCAGACAGGGCAATGACGTTCTTTTGGAACAGGCGGTCCATCCCCGCAATGCCGATGGCGGGCAGGAGGGCCGCAATTGTTGTCGGTATGAGGCAAACGAACAATGCGACCATTACCACAAGCGTTATCGGCTGCCCCTGCCCCATCGCCTTAACGCTGTAAATTGAAAGAGGGCTCAAGTTAATCACCACGAGCAAAAAGACGACGGTCAGTGCGACCAGGAGGACCTCAAGTGCTATCTCGTTGGGAGTCTTTCTGCGTTTTGCCCCTTCGACCAGTGAGATCATCCTGTCCAGAAATGTCTCGCCGGGGTTCGCAGTGATACGCACTACGATGTTATTCGCAATCACCTGGGTCCCGCCGGTCACTGCACTGCGGTCCCCTCCCGACTCCCTGACTACCGGAGCAGATTCACCAGTTACCGCCGCTTCGTTCACAAGCGCTGCACCAGCAATTACTTCACCATCGCCAGCAATGAGATCATTCGCTTCCACAAGTATAATGTCGCCCTTTCTGAGCTGGGTGGATGGGACGAGATCGTACGCGCTCCCAGGATCGGGCTTCTTCAGCCTCTTCGCCATGATCTCCTTGCGGGTCTTCCTCATCGACTCGGCCCGTGCCTTTCCCCTGCCCTCCGCTAGCGATTCAGCGAACGTCGCAAAGAGAACGGTCAACCAGAGCCAGGCAGAGACAGTTCCCGTGAACCAGGCAGGCTCCCCTTTTCCAGTGGCAAGGTTGACGACAAAATTGACCGTCGTAATCACACTGCCGATTTCAACTGCCAGCATGACCGGGTTCTTCCAGAGGGCCCGCGGGTCCAGCTTTTTGAGCGAATCTGTCAGAGCTGCTTTCAGCAGCCTCGGATCAAAGATGCCTTTGCTTTGAATACGTGTTGCCATGACTAAACGCCTCCCAGCATGATCATATGCTCAACAATCGGTCCAAGGGCGAGAGCCGGGAAAAAGGTCAGTGCCCCTACGATCAGCACAACCGCAACGAGCCAGAATATAAAAGGAAGCTGGTCTGTAGGAAGTGTGCCTACACTGGGAGGGACATACTTCTTCCTGGCAAGAGAACCCGCCATGGCAAGAACCGCAAAGGCAGGAGCGAATCTCCCAACGAACATGGCAAGAGACCCTGTCACGTTGTAGAACACGGTATTGCCATTCAGACCCGCAAAGGCGCTGCCGTTGTTGTTGGCCATTGAAGCAAAAGCGTAAAATACTTCACTCAGGCCGTGAGGACCTGGGTTTGCAATCGAACTTACCCCCGAAGGGGTGATCAGTGCTATGGCGACCATCACGAGGATCACTATGCCTGCGGTAAGGACAGTAATAACGGACATCCACATCTCTGTGACCTCTATTTTCTTCCCTAGATATTCTGGCGTTCGGCCTATCATAAGACCAGCGGCAAACACGGCAATCACAACAAAGGCGATCATAGTGTATAGGCCTGATCCCACTCCCCCGAAAACCACTTCGCTCAAGAGTATGAGCACCATAGGTACCATGCCGCCCAAAGGAGTCATTGAATCATGCATAGCATTAACTGCCCCGCAAGATGTTCCTGTAGTTACAGCGCTGAAGAGGGCCGATCCACCCAGCCCGAAACGAACCTCCCTGCCTTCCATAAAGTATCCGCCGACCCCCAGTTTCTGCACCACTGGATTGCCGCTGTATTCAGCCCAATAGAGAGCTCCGACAGCAACGACGAGTAGGAACATCATTGCTGTATAGATAGCCCATCCCTGCCGCGCCTTGCCTACCATACGGCCGAAAGTATTGGTCAGGGCAGCCGGAATTACAAGAATCAGGAAGATCTCGAGAAAATTGGAGAAAGGGGTCGGGTTCTCGTACGGATGTGCAGAGTTGGCATTGAAGAAACCGCCTCCGTTCGTTCCCAGTTCCTTGATCGCCTCCAGTGAAGCGACCGGGCCCATGGGTAAGGTCTGCTCTTTCACGACCACCGTTTCGGTAATAGGCTTGCCGCTCGCGTCTTTGAGCGTACTGCCGCTGGCATCGAGCCTCGATCTCTCGTAGCTGGTAGATTGCACGAGCGGAACACTTTTGTAAGGGCGAAAGTTCTGTATCACACCTTGCGAAACCAGCACCAGCGCAGCTATAAAGGATATCGGCAACAGGATATAAAGCACGCTCCGTGTCATGTCCACCCAGAAATTGCCTATGGTTTCCGAAGTCCTGCGGGCCAGGCCACGGATAAAGGCGATGAGGACAGCCATACCTGTAGCTGCAGAGAGGAACTGATGAACCATAAGCGCCATCACCTGCGTAAAATAGCTTGCCGCGGATTCCCCGCTATAGTTCTGCCAGTTGGTATTCGTCACAAAGCTTACTGCTGTGTTGAGCGCAAGATCCCAGGAAAAAGCAGGGAAATTCTGGGGATTGAGAGGCAAATATCCTTGCAACATAAGGATGCCGAACATCACAACCATCGTCACAAGGTTGAAGAAAAGCATCGCAACAGCATAATGCTTCCAATCCATTTCCAGATCCTGCCTGATGCTGGACACTCTGTAGAGCACCCTTTCCAACGAGCCGAATACAGTCGTCAGCAAAGTCCTTTCTCCATCGTATACCTTTTTCATATATCCGCCAAAGGGCCTCACCAGGAGTGTGACCACTGCAAGCAACGCAAGAATCTGCGCTATGTCAAAGGATATCCCTGTGTATCTCATAATGCCCTCCCAAAAGAAAAGCCTTCATTGTTTTGGAAACGCACATCCAATCCCGAACTCTGATACATTCCCTTCTTTTAACTTTTCATCTACGGACGCTGTTATCCTTGCAAGCACCTCAGATTTAGAGATCGAGGTTTCAAAGACAAGGGTCGAAGAAGTCTGCCTTTCCGTCGTTCCTTTTTCGGGATCCGGCATATAAACCACATGTGCAGCGCACACAATACTTGGCTGGCTTGGCATAGTCTCTTCTGGCATCGTTGAAGTGGCGTGAGAAGTAGCGGCAAACCCGGACAAGACCACTGTACACGCCATGACCGTTATCTCTTTCATAAGTTTCATACTCTTCATTTTTCCCCTTTCCCTACTAATTGTTCGACTAACGCTCATGCCTGAGCTGAGACAGCACCATCCTTCTTCATCAATAGTAGCGCATAATTCAAACGTTTCATAGGTGATTGCTTGAGCGCAGCATATATCCTCGTATGGGAGGGGCAGGAAAGGGAGAAAATAAAAAACCGCCAGCAAGAGCGGTTCTAAATTCGACCTTTTGCCCTTCCAAACGCCTACGAGGTTAGCTGTCGGGCTCGGGCCTGGAAGTGCCCTGTCCCCGGGTATCCCGGGAAATACGCCCCATTTCCTTGGGTCCCCCGCATCCATCCTCTGGATGGATCTCGGCTGCCTGAATTATCGATTATGTATAACACGGACAAGAAAGATTGTCAAGAGTCTTTTGTTGTCTTGTGTTGTCTGTAGTTGTGTCTATTGTCGTAGTGTTTTGTCGTCTTTTCAGCGCTGGAAGCATCATCACCGCTTTCATGGGGCAACTGGAAAGGCCAGACTCGCAAAGAGTCGTCTCATATCACTGAGCGCCATCCAGCAGGATTTTCACGAACGCCTTGGCGCGCAGTTCAGCAATCTGTATCTTGAGGAGTCTGTTGATCTCCTTCTCCATCAGATACTCCTCTATCTTGTCCCTCACTGACTCATAAGGAGCCTCCTTGAATTCCTGCTCATTTTTCCCGTAGTAGTCCTCAATATCACCTTCGCTGACTCTCACGAACGCCCTTACTTTCAGCTCCATATATTCGTTCAAGACTTCCTCATCCGTTTTTGCCTCGATCTTCAGTCTTCTCGCATCGTCCAGTAGCAAAAGCCGATTAATCATGGTGTTCAGGACTTCTTCCATAAAGATGTCAGGCTGCACTTTTTTGGTTCGCTCATACGTGTCACGTAGATCGCTCAGCGTGACGGCACGATCGTTCACAAAGGCAACGACGCGGTCAATCAGCTCAGCGTAACAGACGGAACAGAAGAACGTACAAATCAGCAGTGCAACCGTGCAGCTGCAAAGGAGACTCCTATGTACTGCTTCTATTCTGCTCTTCTTCTCTGTACTCATTTCAAAAGGCCTGCCCGATGCTAAAAAAGATCTCGCTTCTGCTCAGGCCCACTTCCTGATTTAGCTTATACCCGTAATCGACCCGTAAAGGTCCTACAGGAGTGTTATAACGAACTCCGACGCCTGCAGCGTGTTT
>Ga0187771_10004282_pt1 | contig 10045 bp, 9 predicted proteins | sample 0116_SJ02_MP15_1_FD_133139 | JGI IMG/M metagenome (GOLD analysis project Ga0187771, IMG submission 133139) | Tropical peat soil microbial communities from peatlands in Department of Meta, Colombia - 0116_SJ02_MP15_10_MG | ecosystem: Environmental > Terrestrial > Soil > Wetlands > Peat | place... | reverse complement strand
CGCACTTCCGTACTTACCATCGAGGTACCTCTTCGGGATGTAGAAGACTTCTGCCTGCTGCTGGACGCCCGTGAAGTACTTCAGTAGCTTGCCGACCACAGGAGCGTTGATGTCCGTCAGCGCATACCTGTTGGGCTCGTCGAAGTAGGTGAGAACCTTTCCGTCTCGGTAGAAGACTGCAATTTCGTCTTCTCTCACCACTATGTTGTCGTTCAGTCTGATGTTCCTGGGGACCTTCCACAGAACGTTTCCCTGCTTGTACTGGTCCTCCCACACTATCGTGGTAGAACCGAACACGCTGCCGCCAGTCGCAGGCACCCCGCTTTGTTGCTTCTTTCCAAACATGTTCTATCTCACCACTCTAATGGATGGCGATGCCCTCAATGGCTTCCATCCGCACGGACCACTTCTGTTTGATGTCACCGACTGTCTTGGTGAACTGGGAGAGGGGGGCCTGTATGGAGTTCGGGTTCGCCGGGTCGTAGACCAGGGCGCCGGTGTCAGAGTCTAGCTGAAGGACTGCACTCACAAATGCGTAGTCGTAGTCGTAGAGTTTGTTCAACTTGTCCTCTTGGATCGCAATCGGTGCCACCCACCCGGAATACCCCTGCTGAGCGTGCCTCACGAGGCCACTGACCGTCTGCACCTGCCAAATGAGCGACCCGACGGCAGTAAGGTTCGTGAAGTCGTTGCTCGCAGCGAGTTGCTTTCTCAGAGCTTCCAGATTATTCTTTGAGTGGTCCAACCGGTCCGCCATCTGGTTCCTCAGAAGCTCATCGGAAACCCGCACGTCTTCACGCTGCCTGTACCCTCTTAGGCCGGGTATGATGAGCTGCAGCTTCTTCAGAGTACCTCTGTTATCTTCGACGGTTTGCCGTATGTCAGAATCACCCATGGACATGACAATCAGCACTTCTTGGGCCATCGGCCGCTCCCGTCGATATAAACATTGAGATGGACATGTCCGTTTCGGGAGGCCGTGGCGGCAGAACAATCCTTAAGATTACGGCAGAGCGAGACGGCCATGTTTTCCTCCCCTTTGAAACTCGAGGACCTGAGAATCGGGTGCAGCGGCTGGTCGTACAAGGATTGGCTCGGTCCCTTCTACCCCGAGAAACTCCAGCCGAAGGATTATCTCAAGTTCTATTCCAAGGTTTTCAACTGCGTAGAAATCGATTCAAGCTTCTACAGGGTTCCAAACACTTTCATGGTTGGTCAGTGGAAGAACAGCACACCAAAGGATTTCCTCTTCTGCCCCAAGCTCCCAAAGAAGATAACCCACGAGAAAAAACTCAAGGATTCAGAATCCCAGCTCGTCTACTTCTACAGCATGCTCAACAGGCTGGAACACAAGCTGGGTCCGATCGTCGTTCAGCTACCGCCGTCGATCAAGCTCGCCAGCCACATGGAGACGCTGAAGGAATTCTTATCGCTGCTGAACCCGAGTTTCAGACACGCCATCGAGTTCAGACACAAGTCGTGGTTCGTCCCCGAGGTATACAAACTCCTGGCGAAGGACAAGGTCGCCATGGTCTGGTCGCTCAACCAGTACGTTGAGACGCCTCCGGAAGTCACTTCGGACTTCATCTACCTGAGGCTCGTCGGCGACAGAGAAATCACGGAATTCTCCGGCATTCAGAAAGACCGCAGCGTGCAGATGGGACGCTGGGCGGACATAATACGTGACAAGACAGACGCGTTCGAGGCTGGGTACATCTTCTTCAACAACCACTTCGCGGGGTTCAGTCCAGAGTCGGCCAACGAGTTCCGCAGGCTGTTGGGCTTGATGCAGCGCGAATGGACCGAGTCCCAGGGCTCACAGCAGACTCTGTTTGGGTCATAGCTAGCCCATGTCACAAGCCAATCGAATCATCCTACACGTGGACCTAGACGCCTTCTACGTGTCTGTAGAAACCAGAGAGAATCCACGGCTCCGAGGGCAACCCGTTGTGGTGGGCGCTGACCCCGAGGGAGGAAAGGGTCGTGGAGTCGTCGTGGCGTGTTCCTACGAGGCGAGGAAGTTCGGGCTTCGTTCGGGGATGCCGATATCCCATGCCTTCAGGCTCTGCCCTCAGGCCGTCTACATGCGCCCGAGCTGGGGCCTGTATGAAAGAGCATCAGAGGAAGTCATGGGCACGTTGAAGGAGTTCGCCGATGAGTTCGAGCAGGCCAGCATAGACGAGGCCTTTCTGGACGTCTCCCGGAGGGCGAATTCCATGGAGAAAGCGAAGGTCCTCGCCACTGAGATCAAGAGGGTCGTAAAAGAGAATCACCAGCTCACTTGCTCCATTGGAGTGGCGCCCAACAAGTCTGCGGCAAAGATTGCCACGGACCGGAACAAGCCCGATGGATTGACCGTTGTGCCGTCCGGGTCCGTGGAGGCATTCCTTGCGCCCCTGCCGGTCTCTGTGGTGCCCGGTGTGGGAGCCAAGACAGAGGAATTCCTCAGGGAGAAAGGGGTCGAGACCATAGCGCAGCTTCAAGCCATCGAGGGAGAGCAGCTAATTTCCTGGTTCGGCAAGAATGGAATATGGCTCTGGGGAGTAATCCACGGTCAGGAGAACATAGAAGTCAGGCAGAGGGAACTCCCAAAATCACTGAGCGTGGAGCGGACGTTCGGGCAAGACCTCGCTGACTTCGGAGACGTCCGACGTGAAGCCCTCGATGCGGCATCGGAACTCGTGCGGCGAGTGAAGGCGTCGGGACTGGTGTACAGAGTCGGAGGGATCAAGATCAGGTTCAGGGGGTTCGAGACCCACTCGAGAGAGAAGTCGCTGACAACCTACACGGACAGCGCCGAGACATTACACGCGATTGTCGAGACACTCCTGAAGGAGTTTGAAAGAGAAGAGAGGCCAGTGCGGCTGGTGGGCGTAAGGGTTTCGGACCTTCACAGAGCAGACGCCGTTGCCGCAAGACTGGACGAGTGGACGGCGAGCTAGACCAGAGATTCCTCAGGCAGTTTCGCGTTACGGAAGAACGTCCAGAACATGGACACGGAGGCCACGTAGAGTATCGTGGCTACGTAGAAGGGGAGTGCCAGCAGGCCGGCACCCATCATGCTCGCTCCAATGTACGTGCTGATCGAATTCGGAAGTTTCCACAGTGCCGCGTTCAGTCCCGCGGCTGCTCCCCTCTCGTCTTCGTGGACCAGCCCCATTATGAGCGACGATACGAGCGGGCTGGCCGAGTTCATCGTGAAACTCCTCACGATGTATATGACTCCCGCCGTGGCGAAGTTGGGTGAGAATGGGACTGCCAACATGAAGACCGTGGAAAGACCCTGGGTCATCGCCGCCGCCCTGACGAGCCCCAGTCGCCGCCCTAGGTAGGGCGCCGTGAGGACCGCGCCCGCTATCAGGAGACCAGAAACTCCGAGAAGTGGTCCGCTGACCACATCAGGCACCTTGTAGGCCAGTCTGAACCAGAGAGTCATCAGAGGCACGAAGAACCCAGCGCCGAACGCGATCAAGCCGCTGCTGAGAGCGTACCTCGCCAGAACTCCCTTGGACTTTCGTGGGAGGATGCTCGTCTTCGCTTCGCCTGACGGCCTGGGTGATTCTTTAATCCGAAGGAAGAAAGGCGTCACCAGCAGACTCGCAGCTGCGACAGCGATGTAGAGCACGGCGTGGGAGCTGGCGGCCCCCAGTCCTGCAGACTGGAGAACCAAGACCAGAGGCACTGCGAATCCGCCCAGCCCCCAAGCTATGTTGCTGAGAAACGACGAGAAGGTGAAGGCCGAGGTTCTGCTCATGTTACCCGCCTTCTCGGCCAACAGAGCGCTCGAAGACGAATAAAACGCAGCCTCAGTCGCACCTTCAGCAACAGCCGCAGCTACGAGCACCATCCTATCCGTTGAAATCACGAACAGGATCAACGTCAGGCTAGCCAAGACGTTGCCGAGAATGAGGAATCTCATTCTACCGTATCTGTCCGCCAGGGCTCCCATCGGCAGACTCGACAGAACAGTGGTGGTCCCCATAATCGTGAACACGAGGCCACTGAAAGATGCCGGAATCCCTTGGATTCCTGTCAGGAAGTAGGAGAGGTCCGTGTAGATCAGGCCAAACGCTAGGGATGGAACGAAGCTCAGGTAAACGAGGAGCTTGGCCTGTGAATCGATGACTCGGTATTCTCCGAACAAGCGTCCTCCCGCTCGCGTGCGGGTCGGCAGAAATCAGGTAAAAAAGGCCGAGTCGGGCCGGTTCTGGTCACGACCAGTGCAAACCTCCTCTGACCGGAATCTTCGCAGAGGACGCATCCTACGGGGCCTGGTCCTTGTGTCTCCAGAGATAGAGACATGCCACCGTACTGAAGGGGTGCCAGGGCCTCGCGATGGACTCGATGGTGCGCTTCCCGGGAAGCTCCGGTAATCGGTAGACATCGCGCACTGCCTTTCTGATGCCATAGTCGTCCACTGGGAGCACGTCGGGCCTTCCGAGCGAGAACATCAGCACCATGTGCGCGGTCCAGGGACCCACGCCCCTCACCTCATCCAGTTCTCTCATGATGACCTTATCGCTTTTCTCCGCCAGATGGCTCAGGTCGAGCTGGCCATGCACTATTCGGGCCGAGAGATCCTTGAGATAGCTAAGTTTCTGGGGCGAGAGCCCGGAGCTTCTTAGCTTGGCGGGAGACATCCGATACAACCTTTCGGCACTCGGTCGTCCCGAACGGAAGAGCGAGTTCACCCGGGAGATGATGAGATCCGCGACCTTGCCGTTCAACTGCTGTGAGATTATCGATTCCACCAAAGACTGGAACACCCTTCCCTGAGGCTTGAATGCGAATACTTCTTGAGAATCGACAATTTGGCGCAGAGCGGGGTCGCAGTTTCGGACGTGTTCAACCCCCTCAAGAAAGAATTCCCGTTCTCCGAGCGTTGGGTAGATTTCTCCCATTCCTAGAGAACTGCAATCTTGAGGAAGCCGACTAAAACCCTTTCTGCGGCGACTCCAATACGTCTCGACTTCTGAAAGCAGATCACGGTCTCGCTAGGACACTATTCCTGATAGTGGCGGGTACGGGGAAGATTCGTTTCATGACCGACACTCCGTCGAAGCCGATGGAATGAACGGATGGGCACCAGTGCACTCGCACTCAATTCAGTTTTATATCGTTTGAATGCGAGTGGGAAGCATGTCCTCGATTGCCCTTGATGCCTTGCAGAAGGACTCGGAGCTCAGGACTCAAACCGACAAGAAACTTTCCTCCGCTTGGATACTCTTACCCATTGCGACAATAGTTATTGAAATCGCCATCGCGACCTTCACTTTCTTCTCGGTACTTTCACAGTTGAATTGCATCTCAAGCTCGGCTTGCACGGTACCGGCCTCCACTGCATACAACGCCTTCGGAGGGTTCACGTCCGTGGTAGGGGTCGGACTTGTGGCGCAAATAATCAATATCTATTTCTTCTACATGCTAATCAGGAGGAGAAATCAGCATTTCCCAAGACAGCAAAGATTCGCTTCTGACCTGATAACAGTCCTGCGGGGGGCCGCCAACAAGAAGAGCACGAACATAGACTTGCTTCTTGGGTCCATGGAAAACTCGCTCAGACGGTCTCAGGTTGAAGAGGACGAAAAGAGCGCCGTGTTGTGGGTGATCTTGATGCTGGTGCCCGTTGTCAACCTCTTCGCTTTACTCTACATCTTTTACTTCCTCACCGGCGACTTCTACAAGCACGAACGCTGGGAGGACGGCATGCTTTCAGACATTGAGAGGGCCATGTCGGCACTGGGCGTTCAGTTCGTATTCCACAGAGACGACCCGATTCCCCACAGGAGCTATGTGCTCTACCTTCTCGTGACCATCATCACGGTGGGCATCTTCGGACTATATTGGGAGTACACGCTCATAGCGGACCCGAACAAACACTTCGCTCACCACGCCGTGTTCGAGCCGGCCATAATACAGGCCATCACTCCGTTGGCGAGCTAAAACGGGATGGCGACGGAACTACTTCCAGCCGGCCATCCTCATGATGACCGGGGTGACGTTGCCCTCTATCGCACCCGCGATGAAGAATAGCAGCGCGAGTCCGATCACGACGTAGACCGTCTGACGTGCGACAGTGTGCAACTCTTGGTCGGTCTGCGGCCCGGGGCTCCGCATCGACTTGTAGAAGGCGACGCCCAACCTTATTCCCGCGGAGCCGGCGAGAACGAACGATGGTAGTTCTATTACGCCGTGTGGAGCGAGTGCGGCAACCAGCATGGTTGTGTTGGGCACGAGATCAGAAACCACGCCGACGAGGGCTCCATTGAGCAGCAACGTGACGAATGGAATTAGAGGGAACCACACCCCTGAGAGTGCTGTCGCCAGAGCCGTTTCCCAGTTGTGAAAGAAGACGTAGAAACCCACCACGAGCGGAGCGCTTCCAGTAACCAGTGGGTTGATCCTTCCTGGCGCGTACCCCATCAGATAGAGCGCCGGTACGAGGCCGCTGTTCCCAATCCATACCCCCAGCCACCACCCGAGGACCAACCCGACCGCCGAGAGCGCGTGGTAGATAGCGTTGCGCGAGTTGAGGGCGAAATCCTTCAGTTCACGCAGTCCTCTCACAAATTTCGACCAGAGCATCCGGGGCAGAGCTCCAATCAAGTCGGAGAGGAAGGTGCTGTAGACCACGAAGGACACGGGTTCGGTCTTCTGAGCTTCAGAGTAGATTTCGGTTTTCAGAAGATGAAGGACGGGTGTAATCAGAATCAGTATCCCCACGGATGCCAGCGAAGACAGTGGGAGGTTGACAATTGGTACAAGAGCCGTGATGTAGGAGACCGCGCCCGTCAGCACGACCAGGACCACGCCGTAGGCGAAGGAAGTTCCGAAGTTCCTTCTTACCTGTGTCGCGCTTCTGCGTATGGCCGCCAGCCCCGAGAGGTTGTCTGCGACGACGACCACCGGTGTGTAGATGAACAGCAGAGCCTGCGCCACGGTCAGGATGGTCCCAACGAACAGCACGAGTGCAAAGAGCAGTAATGCCACCAGAGTGGCTCCCGCCAAGGAGAAGTACACCGTACCGACAACGAGAACTATTGCAACCGGCAGGATTGTCAGCACGTAGGAAAGGAACGAAGTCCACGCCATTGGCTTCCACCTCTTCACGAAGTTGACCATCACCTCGGAAACGCCTACGTGGGACCCCGCCGCAGCCTGCAGGTAGGAGCCATACTCGGCGGAGTACACGAACCCCCCGGCCAAGACCAAAACCACCGCCGAGAGTAGCAAAGCGGGGACCATGTACTCCAAGATCGTCAGAAGGAATGAGGGTGATCGAACCAGGTTCAGGAGGTCACCGGAGTTTGAGTTGGCGATGTCTCTGGCGATTTGGTCCAGCCAGGTCGTCCCCTCTAGCCTTACCAGGAGAGCAAGGCCGAATATTCCGATGATCGATTCGGCCAGGGCCGTCAGACCCGTGGAGAACATCGTGGCGACGGAAAGTGCTGGGTTGGCTCTCCACGTCCAGTAGGACCTTGAAAGAAGCATGTCAAACGGGATTCTCTTCTTCCACGTGACCGAAGCCAACGACCGCAATCTCCCCATCTTGGTTTAAAGACTTGAGGTTGGGCTCTGGACTCGCGTCATCCATTTGAAGCGCTACTTCTTCCACCTATGCAGGCGGCCGCTCACCCGTTTCTATTTAACACTCGTTATACTTTAACTACCGGTGAAATCACGCCCGGCCAGTCGTCTTTGGTTTCCCGAAGCAGAAGACTTGCGCTCGCCAGTCTCTTCGGCGCTCTGATATTCTTGGTAATGGGTTTCCTACAGGCTCCGACTTCGGATTTCCTTATCGTTGTCGAAGCGCTTCTCCTCACGCTGAGCTTTCTTCTGGTGCCGAAGGGCGGGGCCACCTACGTGGGTGCAGTGAGCGGGCTTCTCATAAGCTTGGTCAAGCCAGCTTTCTTTCCCTACGACTTGGTGTTCGGAGTTCTGTACGGGCTGATGTTGGACGCACTGGGAAACATTCTACGGGCAAAAGACGGGCCCAAAGTGAGGACCGCGAGACTAGTGCTAGCCACAACCGTGAGCACAGGAATTGTGGGTATTCTTGCGTACTATATCACCGCAGTCGCCACGAACTTGGTTCCCAACGAATTCTTCCTGGACCTGACGGTCCTGCTCTTCGGCGTGGGGAGCGGAGCTGTCGGGGGTTACGTCGCGGTCAGAATCTGGAACAGGAATCTGAAGGGCCGCTTCGAAGTGGCGACAAAGTGAGCTTCGTCGAGCTTCAGGGTGGCGAATCGGGAATATCTTTGGTCAGGGCGATCTCCGTTCGGCGGCCCTTTCTTCCACTTCACTGAGCTCCCTCTGGACCCGGGCTGAGAACCGGTACAGAAGCCAGTAGAGCACGAGGCCCAACACGATGATCAGGATGCCCACAATCAAGGGCGGTACGAACACAAGAGTGAATATGCCCAGGAGGATTATCAGAATGGCGGCAAGTCTAGAAACGGGGCTCACGACGACTGCCGTTCGACTTCCTCCTCCTGATTGTAGTGACGCGTGGTCTCCAAGCGCTCCTCTTTGGCATCCTCGGAACTACATATGTTTGTTCGTGCGTCTAGACTGCATCAGCAGGCCATTGACGAACATCAGTATTCCAACGACCAACATCACGTCGGCCACCGTACTGTTCATCGAAGGGATGTAGGTACTCGCCAGTCCCATCACGATTCCATACACTTCCATCAGAAGGCCGACGGCAGACATCCTACCAGCTGCATGGGGCGTCACCACAATAGCGCCGGTAACGATGACGACGATTCCTAGGGCAAAGAGACCGACTCCGCTGAGGAACCGCGTCCCACCATTCATCAACATCGCGGAGGAGTTGACCACAATGGAGTACCCTGAGATGAAATCCAGAGATGCGCCCACGATTGCCAGAGCCAGGCCCGTGGCAGCCAGCGCTTTCAACAGTTCCCACACCCGACTCCTGTCTCTCACGATATAAAGTCAAGATTGAGATGGAACGACTCGGGGGTCCTATTCAGACTTCCTTTCTTCTTCTCGTAGCAACTGGAACAGTCTGTACCTGTCGGTCTCGCCCGGAGACAGCTCGTAGCCACAGGTCCTGCATCCGACCCCCTTTTCGGTGACGCGAAGCGAGAACATCCCGCATTTCGGGCACTTCATTTCACTGTCGCTCGTTGGTCTTTTCATCTGGGAGCACCGATTCCGCTAGCCATCCATGCGAGCCTGCTCGGTTTTAAGCGTGCTGAACGCGTGTGACTACGGATGCCATGACCACCACGGATGCTGGACGGGACGGAGAGGACCATTCTCCTAGTACCGAGGAAACCGCCAGAGAGATTTAATCTCACGAGGTTAGGCCCAGGAGTATGGCAACCACGCAGGTGCCCCCGGATTTCGAAGAAATTCTGGCAGCTAGGGACCGAATAAGAGATGTTGCGGTGCGCACGCCCCTGGTGTTGTCACCGGCCCTCTCCAGGAAGTTCGGGCGAGACGTTTACCTCAAGCTGGAGTGTTTCCAACCCACGCGGGTATTCAAGATCAGGGGCGCCTACAACAAGCTTTCTCAGATTGGTCCTGACAAGGTGGTAGCTGCCTCCTCTGGGAATCACGGGCTGGCCGTGGCCTATTCGGCCAAGCTCCTCCACAAGAAGTGCACGGTCGTAGTGCCAGAAGACGCGGTTCAGGAGAAGATTAGCGCGATAGCCGAGTTCGGTGCAGAGGTTGTCAAATTCGGCAATTTCAGCGCAGAGAGGGGACGGGTAGCACACGAAATAGCGACGAAGATTGGAGCCGTGTACGTTCCGCCTTTTGACGATTCAGACGTGATAGCAGGTCAGGGGACGTGTGGACTGGAGATAGTCGAGCAGCTCGACGAGCTCTCATCGGTTATCGTTCCGGTGGGCGGCGGAGGCCTGATTTCGGGGATTTCTATCGCGGCGAAATCTCTCAAACCCGAGGTCCGAATCTACTCGGTCGAGGCCGAAGGGGCTGCAAAGATGGGCGCTTCTCTGAGAGCCGGAAAGCTGATAAAAATCGATTCTCCCCACTCCATTGCCGACGG
>Ga0187771_10004281_pt1 | contig 10046 bp, 5 predicted proteins | sample 0116_SJ02_MP15_1_FD_133139 | JGI IMG/M metagenome (GOLD analysis project Ga0187771, IMG submission 133139) | Tropical peat soil microbial communities from peatlands in Department of Meta, Colombia - 0116_SJ02_MP15_10_MG | ecosystem: Environmental > Terrestrial > Soil > Wetlands > Peat | place... | reverse complement strand
TGCAGCTCCGCGTCCTTGGTCATGCGCTGCACTTCGTCTTTGCTGAGGCCGCTGGAGGAGGTGATGGTGATCTTCTGCTCCTTGGACGTGGCGAGGTCCTTGGCGGATACGTTGAGAATGCCGTTGGCGTCAATGTCGAACGTCACCTCGATTTGCGGCACCCCGCGGGGAGCCGGCGGAATTCCTACCAGGTGGAATTTGCCGAGCGTGCGGTTGTCCCTCGCCATGGGACGTTCGCCCTGCAAGACGTGGATTTCAACCGAGGTCTGATTGTCCGCGGCGGTGGAGAAAACATCGGTCTTGCGAGTAGGAATCGTCGTGTTGCGCTGAATCAGCGGCGTCATGACCCCGCCGAGAGTCTCTACACCCAGCGTCAGGGGCGTCACATCAAGCAGCAGCAAATCCTTGACCTCGCCCACCAGGACTCCCGCCTGGATCGCTGCACCCACGGCGACCACCTCGTCGGGGTTGACGCCCTTGTGGGGTTCCTTGCCGTAAAACAGGTCCTTCACGATCTGCTGAATGCGCGGGATGCGCGTGGAGCCGCCCACCAGGACCACTTCGTTGATCTTGTCGGGGGTCAGGCCCGCGTCCTGCAGCGCTTGCTTTACCGGGCCTACAGAGCGCTGGAAGATGTCTTCGTTCATCTGCTCGAACCGCCCGCGCGTCAGCTTCAGGGTCAGGTGCTTGGGGCCGGAGGCGTCCGCCGTAATGAAAGGCAGGTTGATCTCCGTCTCGAGAAGCGTGGAGAGTTCCATTTTGGCTTTTTCGGCCGCCTCCCGCAGGCGCTGCATAGCCATGCGGTCCTTGGAGACATCAATGCCCTGGTCCTTGCGGAACTCCGCCACAATCCAGTCCATGATGCGCTTGTCGATGTCGTCGCCGCCCAGGTGCGTGTCGCCGTTGGTGGACTTCACTTCCACCACGCCCTCGCCGACTTCCAGAATCGAGATATCGAACGTGCCTCCACCGAAGTCGTAAACGGCGATCGTTTCGTCCTTCTTCTTGTCCAGTCCGTAAGCCAGCGCCGCCGCCGTGGGCTCGTTCACGATGCGCAGGACTTCCAGGCCGGCGATTCTCCCCGCGTCCTTCGTCGCCTGGCGCTGGCTGTCATTGAAATAAGCCGGCACGGTGATCACTGCCTGCGTCACCTTGCTTCCCAGGTATTGTTCTGCTGCCTCCCGCATTTTTTGCAGGATCATGGCGGAGATTTCCGGCGGGGGGTATTCCTTTCCCATCACCACTACCCGCACGTCGCCGTTGGGTCCTTCGGCTACTTTGTAGGGCACGGTCTTAATCTCGCCTTGCACCTCTCCAAAGCGCCTGCCCATGAACCGCTTGATCGAAAAAATAGTGTTCTCGGGGTTGGTGATGGCTTGGCGCTTCGCCACCTGCCCTACCAGGCGCTCCCCGGATTTCGTAAAGGCCACGACGGAAGGGGTTAGGCGCGAGCCCTCCGGGTTCGTAATCACAACCGGATCCCCACCTTCCATAACGGCCACCACGGAGTTTGTGGTCCCCAAATCAATGCCAATTACCTTGCCCATCTGACTGCTCCCTTCTGTTCCCTAAACGCGCTCGATAGCCATTCCTGTCATTTAGATGCTTAGGCCACACGCTTAGTTGCAGCATATAATAAAAGTTGAGTCTTGGTCTGTCAAGAGAAATATCTTTGCATTGAAAATAAACGAGTTACCAGTCCTTGAATCAATACACCCCGTGAAACGCGCCTCTTCGAGTGAGGAAGCTTATAAGTCTTCTTTCTTATCAAAGGAGCCCGATAGGGGAAGAGTTGGCGGTCACGGCAGGCAGGCCAGCGCGGGGTAGAGACGATACCAAGCCAGCGCAGTCCGAGCGTGCTCACTCCCTCGAGGCGCGGGGGGCAAGAAAGTTCATCAGGCAGAAGGCCCTGATGGGTTATGCTGGAGGAGCGGAGGTCATCTGTGGCTAGAAAGTCGCCGCGGCCTGAATACACGCCCCAACACGCACGGAGCGGTGTCCGCGCTGCCCTTCCGGAAATTGAGACTTGGCCAAATCAATACCGCGGGTATGAGATTACGATCACCATTCCCGAGTACACTTCCATTTGTCCGCGCACGGGGCTGCCGGATTTCGGGACCATTACCATTCATTACCTTCCCAACAAGTCTTGCCTGGAGTTGAAGTCGTTAAAGTACTACATCCTCGCCTATCGCAACCTCGGCATCTTTTATGAGAACGCCGTGAACCGCATCCTCGATGATGTAGCCCGTGCTTGCCGGCCTATATGGGCGGTGGTGCGCGGGGAGTTCTCAACGCGGGGCGGCATGCGCACGACGGTCGAGGCCCGCTACCCGCGGCGCAACCGCTCCAACTAGCGCAACACTTCAAGCGAGACCACCTTGCTCCTTGGCCCGGATGGCGCTGACAAAGCGAGCGGGATCCTCGTCGCCCGGAAAACAAAATGCGCGCAGGCGAGCGAGCAGAGCGCCGGCTCCGCCAGCCAAATTTTCGGCAAGCGCCATACAATGACTCTAATTGCGGTCCCCGTCGCCGTGCGTTCCTCCGCAGACTTTGCAGGGCGTGGGCGGCTCGGTATTGTCCACGCGATGCTTCATGGGCGGGAGGGTGCGCACGTAGGCGAAGATCGCTTTCAAGTCGTCGTCGGTGAGGATCCGGAAATCATACCAGGGCATGACCGGGTTGAGCTTTCGCGCTTTCACGTAGCCGGTGCGCATGACCTGGAGGAAGAGTTGTTCGTCGTAGTAGGGAATGCCCGAGGGGTCCTGCGTGATGTTGGGGCCGGTCACATCCCCCCACGGACCTTTGAGCCGGAACCCACCCCCGAACGCCAGGGCAAGATTAGTCTGGCCTTTCACCATCGGTGAGTGGCAGGTGACGCAATCCGCCATTTGCACCAGATATTCGCCGCGCTTGACCGGGTCCGTCAGGTTGGGCGGCGGGACCGGCTGGGTCACCGGCTGCGGTACGCTGCGGATGAGGTATTTGACAGGGAAGATAATCTCCGTTTTGGGCAGGGGATTCCGCACAGGCTTGAGGGAACGAATGAAGACAATAACGGCGGTCAAATCTTCGTCGGACATGAAACGGAAATGATCGTAGGGCATCAGGGGAAACAGCGCGCGACCATCGTGTCCGATGCCCTCGCGGATAGCACGCGCGAGCTGATCGTCCGTCCAGGTGCCTGCGCCGGTTTCGGGGTCGGGCGTGATATTGGACGCCACAAGTCTCCCGGGCAGACCCTCGAGCGGGAAAACACCGCCCGCCCCCAGCTTGGCTTCGATGGCGGGTGCGCCCGGCGCATTCCAATCGTGGTCGGAATGGCAATGCAGGCAACCAAAAACCCCCAACACCATATACCGCCCGCGCTCCAATCGCTCGGGAGTTGGGGCAAATTTCCGGTCGGTCAAGGGCCGCGCCCGCGGGCCAATGAACGGCCGCCAACCTATCGTGAAGGTGATGGCTACAATAAGGAAGATTAGAATTCCCAGAAATACTTTGCCGGCGATGTTCAGCACTTTTCGCATCTCCTACCTCTTTTCTCTCTTGTCGTTGAGCGCGGTAGGTCTTCTCCGCAAGGCGGGGTAAATATACACCGGCGGGGGCTTCGCGGGCATGCGGAAATAAGTCCAGGGTTCTGCTCAGGTTTGGCGCTTGGCCAGTCCCGACTCAGCGCCCCATTTGCCGCGCCTTTTCCAGGAGGGCGGGGCGGGCGGACTCCATCACCTCGCGCAGATCTTCATACCTCAGCGTGCGCTGCTCGAAGGTGCGCTTGTCGATGGCCTTCAAGAAGCGCGACGCGAACTCCTCAAAGTACGAACCGTAGATGTGGTAGCTGTCGGCCAAGTGGCAGTAACGGCCCAGCCGAACCTCCCGGCCGGAGATTTCCGACACACGCCGCGCGATGCGTTTCTGCATCTCGACCAGAGCAAAGATATTCATGAAGGCGGCCTTGTAGGCATCATTCGAGCGGAAGCGCACGTTCATGCTGAGGGTGGGCCCAGCCTCTTCTTCCAAGGTGCGGCACCAGATGCTTTGCAGGCAGGGTGGGTCGTAACAATCGTTGTCCTCCCAGACCTTCCAGGTCACGCTCTGGGCGCGGCGGGTGTAGGGCGTTTCGGCCAGTTTCCGGGCCATGGTCTCGATCTGGTCGATGGGAGGCCGGCCCGGCAGCGCATAGCCGAACAGCCGCTGGTGATATGTGTATTCCCAGCGCGTGTCGGTCGGATCTTCCGGGCGACGGACCAGGTGATCCTTAATGCCTTCCAGGACCTCCATCACGTATTCCTGCAAGTCCTCGGGCCCGCCAGGGAAATCTCTATGGATCATCGGCTCGGCGAGTGGGTTGGTCACGGTAATGACCATCGTGGCGTCCTTGCTGGGCGGGTCGCCGGGCTTGTCGTATTGGGTCTGGACGGAGCACCCGTGCCGGTACAATTCCAGGAGGGAGTTCTCCCAGGCCCGTGCGATGCAGTCGCCCTCGGCGTGCAAAACAGGTATGCCATTCATGAGAACCTCGCTTTCAGCAGACTCCCAGCCGCCATCGATATGCTCAGACCATGAGGGCGGCCTGAAACGCAGTCACCGCACTCTCCGCCCAGCATGAACGAGCCTCAGAGAGAGTGCCATCCATTGAGACGCACCCGCGGATTATACCCCGGTGCCCGCGGCCGAGCGCATAGGAGCGGTTGCGCGGCTCGCTGGCTGGGGATATGCTGTTCCTGTCCCTCGTGTCATGAGATAGGGAAATCAATCAAGGCGAGGACGAACCATGAACATCGGGCAGACAAAAACGGTTCTGAAGTTTGCGGTGCTGTTGTTCAGTGCGGCGGTCATGGTGTGCCTGGGGCCGGCGGCGCTTGCCCAAACGGCTGCGGCGAAAGCGGGCAGCAACAAGACGAATCAAATCGACGTGCCGGGGAACCAGGAATGGGTGGACACCAAAATCGACGTGCGCGGAGGGGCGAAGCTGCGCTTCACCGCCACAGGGAAGATCACCTATTCGCAGGACGATTCCTACAATGGAAAATTGCGCACCACGGGGTCATTCGGCCCGGCGGGGCTCCCCCGTAAATGGGCTGACCTGGTCCACCAGTATGCCGTCCCGGACGCCGGCCATGGCGCGTTGATTGGCCGCATCGGCTCGGACGCCTACGCGCAGGCGTTTCTGGTGGGCGAAAGCAAGGAATACGATGTGCCCGTGGCAGGGAGACTCTTCCTGGGCGTCAATCAAAGTATGCGCGACGCCTCTGGGGCGAAGGGAAGTTTCCAGGTGAAGATCGAGGTTCTAAACGAGGGTTCAGCGGGCGCCGCAAACCCCGGCGGCCCCGCGGAAACCCGTGTGGCGGGCATCACGCCCGATCTGCTGAGCAAGATTCCGCGCCGCGTATCCGACTCCAACGGCGACCCCGGCGACATGGTGAATGTCCTGATCGTGGGAACAGAAGACCAGGTGGTTCAGGTATTCACCACGGCCGGGTGGGTGCAGGTGGACAAGACGGTGGAGGAATCGGTGCTGAATGCCGTCCTCGACTCGATCGAAAAGAAAGACTATCTCACCATGCCCATGAGCACGCTTTATCTTTTCAACCGGTCGCAGGACTATGGATTCGCGCACGGGGAGCCGGTGAAAGTGGCGATGTCGCGGAATCACCTGCGCGTCTGGAAATCGCCGTACGAGGTCGATGGGCGGCCGCTGTGGTGCGTGGCGGCGACGCACGATATCGGATTCGAGCGCGACCAGCGCAACAACGGCGTGACGCACAAGATCGATCCGGCCATCGACGGCGAACGCGAATACGTAAACGGGACACTTACGGGAACGGGACTCGTCGTGCAGCGTGATCACGTTGCCCCCGCTGATCCCTTGACCACGGCTAAGACCGCCACCGGAGGAGAGTTCCACTCCGACGGGCGTATCCTCGTGCTCGTGCTCAAGAACACGACGACCAGTAGCAACTAGTGCCGTTCCAACTTATCGCGCCTAAACAGATGGTGGGCGGTGGCTTGCCAAAACCCATTCTGCGTACTGGTAGAGCTAGAGCCAAAAAGTTGGAACGGCACTAGCGGCCTGCCTGGTTCAACCATTGACGCTGACACGGGCTGAGGCACTCCTGAGCACCAGAGGGGTGTATTACGCCCGTCCCCTGGATTATTTGCCCCAGGCGCAAAATCCTGCCAAATCCAAGTGGAGATTCACCTCTAACGCGGTCTGTGACCAAAGTCCTTTGCAAACCATTTGCAATAAGCCACATTCGCACGGAGGGTTGAAACGCATATCAATGCCGGTTTTGGAAGCGTTTTTGCCCTAGATTGGCTGACATGCGAAAAGCCACGAAATCTGACGCAGCTCGGAATCTATACCAGGTTCCTGACCGTGTCTTGCTAAGAATCCTTTTAATATCAGGAGGTTGGGACGTTCGCCGGTCTTTCAACCAGATCGGGATTCACGCCGGTGACTGCATCCAGGTGGTGCGCCGTGCGCCTTTTGGCGGGCCGTTGGTCATCGACAACCAAGGTTTGCGTGTTGCAATCGGCAAGCAACTGGCTGAGAAGGTCCGGGTCCAACTCCTGCAGTGAACATCTCCCTCGTAGGCCAGCCCAACTCCGGCAAGAGCACGGTTTTCAACGCGGTAGCAGGCTACCGCTCGCTCACCTCGAACTTCGCCGGCACCACCGTCGAATACACGCACGGCCAAGCCCGCATCAACGGGGATGTCATCGAGTTAGTGGACCTGCCGGGGCTTTACTCCCTTATTCCCAGCAGCCCGGTCGAAGCCGCCAGCCGCGACCTGCTCCTCCGCGGCGACTGGGATGTTCTGGTCAACGTCCTGGATGCTTCGCAAATGGCCCGCAGCTTGGAATTGACCCTGGAGTTGCGCGATTTGGAAGCGCCGCTGGTAGTTTGCCTCAACATGATGGACGAAGCGGCGCGCAAGGGGATCCACATCGACTCGAAGCGCCTTGAGGAGTTGCTGGGTGTTCCGGTGGTGGAGGCGATCGCTTCACAGGGGCGGGGCATTGTGGAGACGCTTCGTGCCGCCGTGAGGCTTCATCATGGACAGGCTCGAATCGAGTCTCCGGCCGTCGTCTATGCGCCCGAGGCCGAGCACGCCCTCGAGCGACTGGCCAGCGAACTCGCCGACAGCGAGCCCGCGCAAACGGGCGGAGCGCTGCTCTTGAACGCGGCAGGCGCGGGCCTGCGGCCTACCTTCGTAGGCAGCCCTGGCGCCACGGCTGTTGCCGCGGTGGCGACGTGCGTTGAGGAACGGAACCGCGCTTTCCCCCCGCCGCGTTTCCAGGCCCTGCAACTTGTGCAGAGCGACCCGGAGGTGAGCTCCAGCCTCGAACCGGCGCGCGCCGCGGCGGTCGAGGAAGCTCGGGCGGAGATTGCCCGGCGGCTGGGCCAGCCCGCCGACGCGGCCATCTCCTCAGCGCGGCACGCTGCTTGCCTCACTCTTTTCGAGCGCGTCGCCCGGGTGTCCCGCCCGCGGCCCGACTGGCGCGAGCGAATCGACCGCGCGGTGATGCATCCCTTCTGGGGCTACGTGATTCTGGCGGCGGTCTTCTTGGGACTTTTCCGGCTGATCTTCAGCGTGGGACAACTCGGCGAAACGCGCGTGCTGGCGGTCTTCGATTCTTTGATCGCCTCGCTGGCGGCGCACATGAACACCCAGGGCGCCGCTTTCGCGGGGATTAAGGGAGCTCTGCTGGGGACGGCGGGCGCCGTAGCCATTGTGCTTCCTTACCTCTTGCCGTTTCTCCTTGGTCTCGCTTTGCTCGAGGATGTTGGCTACCTGGCGCGGGTGGGCTACTTGATGGACGCGGGCATGCACCGGCTCGGCCTGCATGGCACGGCGACGCTCCCGGTATTGCTCGGTTACGGGTGCAGCGTCCCTGCGGTGATGGCCACGCGAATTCTGCCCTCGCGCCGCGACCGTTTCATCGCGGCTTTCCTTGCCGTGCTGGTTCCTTGCTCGGCCCGCATGACCGTGATTCTGGCCCTGGTGGGTTTCTATCTGGGGGCCTATTACGCGCTCGGCATCTACGCCCTGAACCTCGCGGTGGTGGCGCTGGCCGGGCACATCCTCTCCCGCCTGTGGCCGGAGATTTCGCCGGGCATGCTCATGGAAGTCCCGCCCTATCGCCTGCCCGGCGCGCGCGTGGCGCTACTCAAGACCTGGTGGCGGCTGCGGGAATTTGTGGTCGTGGCCTTCCCGTTGCTCGTAGTGGGCAGCGCCGTCTTGAGTCTGGTCGATTTCTACGGGTGGCAGGCAGCCATCAACGCCGCGCTCTCGCCCTTTACCTCGCTTTTGGGCCTGCCGCGGGCCGTGGGGTTGACCCTCATCTTCGGCGTGCTGCGCAAAGAGCTTTCCATGCTCATGCTGATTCAGGCCTTGGGCACCACGCACGTCCTCACTGTCATGAGCACAGCCCAGGTGGTCATCTTCACTCTCTTTGTTACTTTCTATATCCCCTGCCTCGCCACCCTCGCCTCCCTGGGTCGGGAAGTGGGTTGGAAACTCACCGCCGCTGCGGCGACTGTCTTGCTCTGCCTGGCTTTGTCCATCAGCCTCCTCGCCCGCGCCCTCTTTCTTTTCCTGTAGCCCCGCCGGGGGTACGCACCGGCTCGCAATGCTCCGCACCAGGCCGCAACCACCAATGACGAGTCCGGGGCGCTGCGTGTCCGATTCGGCCAATTATGGGCAAGGGGCTCAGCGGCCAACAACCCACCACCAACCGCAGATAAAGGACACGAGCCCTCCACTGGACATTTCATTTAGAGACGCACGCGTGTATGCTATCGCCCGGCTAGAAAACCGATAATGAGGCCTCCGGCCCGGCATTGAGAGCTGGGAGGTAGAGAGCGAGGTTGCCGGTTGGCCTGCCGGCGCGCCCTGGGGCTCGCCTCGATTGTTAACGGCCAATCCGCCACGAGCAATTGGGAATCTCCCAGCACCATGGGGGTCAAGATGGGCACACCGCCTTATGCCGAACCAATCTCCGAAACCATGCCCATTGTTGGGCACGAGCCTGAATCAGTCGAAGAGACTGGCGTCCCGCTCAAACTGCTGGAGGATCTGGCTCTGAAGATGCTCTACGTCTCGGGAGAACTGTCGCTCCTGGAGTTGGCCAAGCGGATGGGGCTCGCGCATAGTGTCGTAAGCGAGGTCTTCGAACACCTCCGCAAGACCCAGCTCATCGAGGTCACCGGCATGGTGGCCAGCATTCACAGGATTACCACGACCTCCAAGGGACAAGCGGAGGCGCATACCACGATGCTTCGGGACATGTATTTAGGTCCCGCTCCCGTGCCCCTTTCGGCTTACCTCGAAGTTATCCGCGCCCAGAGCGTGAAGGATGTCGTAGTCCACCAGGACGATCTTCGCAAGGCCTACGAGAGCCTCGTTATCAGCGACCGCTTGTTGGATGAAGTGGGCACGGGGCTAATCTCCGGGGAATCGATCATGTTGTACGGTCCCAGCGGAACGGGAAAGACCCTGGTGGCGGAGATTCTGCCGCGGGTTTATAAGGACTCAGTTTGGATTCCTTACGCGATCGAGATCATGGGCCAAATCATTAGTGTCTTTAGCCCGCTTGTCCACCGATCGCGGGAGGAAGTTATGCCCACCCAATGCGATCGGCGGTGGGTCCTCTGCCGTCGCCCGCGGGTGATGGTGGGCGGGGAACTGGTGATGGAAATGCTCGACCTGCAGTTCAACTCCGGCTTCTATATCGCCCCGCTTCAGATGCGGGCAAACAACGGCATCCTGATTGTGGATGATTTCGGCCGGCAACGCATCACCCCCGCGGAGCTACTCAATCGCTGGATCGTGCCCATGGATCGCAGGGTCGACTTCCTGACCCTGGCGGGCGGGAACAAATTCAAAGTCCCCTTTGACTTGATTGTGGCCTTCTCGACAAACTTGAAACCCACCAGCTTGGCCGATGAAGCCTTCCTGCGACGAATCCAGACCAAGATCGAGATACCTTTCGTCAAGGAAGAACAATTCCACGAGATCTCCCGCCGGGTTTGCGCGCAGTTC